>Ga0102924_1004407_pt1 | contig 14193 bp, 12 predicted proteins | sample PaiPotPPM11metaG_FD_80116 | JGI IMG/M metagenome (GOLD analysis project Ga0102924, IMG submission 80116) | Iron sulfur acid spring bacterial and archeal communities from Banff, Canada, to study Microbial Dark Matter (Phase II) - Paint Pots PPM... ... | reverse complement strand
CGTGGCGTGATATGCAAATGTAGTGACCCCCCTTGTGGGGGTCAGGTGCCGTGGCGTGATATGCAAATGTAGTGACCCCCCTTGTGGGGGTCAGGTGCCGTGGCGTGATATGCAAATGTAGTGGCCCCCTTGTGGGGGTCAGGCAAAACGCGCGAAACCGGTTTTTTATCAAGAATTCCCACGCCCAGGGCAATCCCTTGCGGTTGCTCTGGGCGCTTGCTATAATAATGACAAATGAGCGAGATCTCGCTCACCCTGCAACTCACTGGAAAAACTTACCTCGCAGTAAGGAGGTCAGGTTACTATGTCTGTTACGGCCGCTTCGCTCATACTGATCGCGATCATCGGATACCTCTGGGGATCGATCGCTTCAGGTTACTGGATGGGAATACTGCTGCGCGGCAAGGGTTTCGATGTCCGCAACTACGGAAGCCATAAGACGGGAGCGACCAATGTCCGGCGCTCGCTCGGCAACGGGCCTGCCCTCGTCGTCCTCCTGATCGATCTCTCAAAAGGCATCGGCCCGGCGTTGATCGCCACGCTGGTCCCGTTCTTCTTCAATGCCGGTTGGGGACCATCAGTTGCTGGCCTCGCCGCCTTGATCGGTCACTGTTTCCCGGTATTTATCGGTTTTCGCGGCGGGCGCGGCGTCTCAACGGGCGCGGGGGCGATCCTGGTTATCTCCCCGTTCACCTTCCTGCTCTCGCTGGCGGCGACCATCGGCACGATTGCCATCTCGCGCTTCGTCTCGCTCGGCTCGATTGTCGGCGCTCTGACCTCGATCACCTGCGGCATTGTTTTTTATTTTGTGGGTCAGGCCAGCCCCACGTTCTTCGCCCATGTTAGCCTGGCGCAAATGGTGTACCTGGTGGCCGGGCCAGCCCTCGTCATTCTCCTGCACTACGATAACATTGGCCGCTTGCTGACCGGCAAAGAGCGCAAACTTGGCCAGAAAGAAGCTATTGCCCCTTCTAATTCATGATGTTGTAAAAGGTATGAAAAACACCGATGGTGTTTTTCATACCTTTTACAACATCATGAATTTTTCGCATCATAGCCGGTATGGAAGACTGGCAGAGCTTCAATGAAGTACTCCGCGCCCGACATAATCGTCCAGAAACCGGCGATCAGCAGCACGATGTCGGCCAGCAGCAGCAGGATATTGGGAATGGTGACGGTGTGGCTGTTGAACACCAGCATGAGTGGGAAGAGCGAGAGACCCTGCGCGCTCAGCCCCTTTGCCAGCATGACGCCGCCCATTGCCAGCAAAGTGATGAAAGTTTTCTGCTTGCCCCAGGGGCCAGCCGGGATCACCTTCCCTTTGGAAGCCGCCATCGAGCGCAGGCCCATCACCAGGAACTCGCGCGTAATGATGATGATTACCAGCCAGGCCGGAACGAGACCGATCTGCACCATAGCGATCAGGATGGCGGTCACGAAGATTTTATCGGCAGTCATATCCAGGAAGATGCCGATGGATGAAACGACCTTGAAACGGCGCGCCAGGTAGCCGTCGATTAAGTCAGTAACCGACGCGAGGACGAAGAGAACGGTGGCCGCCAGAAAAAAGGCCGGTTGATCGATCAGCACAAACACAAAGATGAGAAGGGTGGCCACTAACCTGCTCGCACTCAAGATGTTCGGTGTCTGTTGTTTCATGAAACTATGCTCCTAGCGAGACAACACTGTCTGCATTTGATGTCATCTATGGCTCGCGCGAATGATACCAGAGTTGCCGCGTGCTGCTGCTACTCAGTATACCGCCTGCGGCCTGGATGCGGGCAATGTCGGCGGTCGTGCGAATAAAGCCTCCGGCGATGAACGGGCCGGGGAGCAACTGCCGCAGCGCAGGCGCGATCTCCGGGAAAATGATGCCAGGCAGAACTTCGATGATATCGGGGGCGGCGCGCGCAATCGTGCGCACCCCGGTTTCTAACGCCGAGTCTTCCAGCAAGAGGAGGCGCTGGATCGTCACCATCCCTTCAGCTTTGCCGGCAGCGACGAGCTGGGAGCGGCTGGTAATGATGGCATCGACGCCAATCTGCCGGAGATACTGGATTCCGGCGCGGTCTTTGCCAATCCCGCTAACGAGATCGACATGCACGACCAACCCCTTCCCCTGCTCGTGCGCCGCGCTCACAAAGGGCGCTAACTGGAAGGCGTCTCCTTTCAAGATAAACAGGAGCTGCACGTCGGACTCCAGCGCGACGCGGATATCGTCATTCGCTTTGATCGCTGCCGCCACCGGATACAGGTGGGCGAGGCGCAAAAATTCTTGTTTTGTCATAAACTTCGACCGCTTTACATGAGTTTAAAATGCACTTGACAAAAGGGTTTGTGTCAGGTATCCTAATTATAGGCGAAACTCACCACTGTTGTATAGTTAAAGCGAGGTCGCTCTATCCGTTCAGACCGTCTGGCATATTTCGCACGGGCGACTGGTTTCCCCCGTTGTAAACAATGCCCGGTAAAACATCTGTTGCTGCTTGCGGTTTGTCTGGACAACTGAATACCTGCATAAGGACAATGAAATGAAAAGTCCTGAGCTAACCTGATCCTACTACCTTTAGTATGCTCAGGTAAGCTTGGGACTTTATGTTTTTCTGCTGTTACACGGAGGTGCAGCATGATCATCCAGTCCAGTAGGTTTTTGCTTGACTTCCTGTCGCGGTGCAGGTCTAAGACGATACCTGTCATTGAGAACCGCGTGCAGTTCGCGCACGTCTTCGACATGCCGCAAGTCAGCATTGTTGTCCTGCGACATTGCAATCTGTTCGAGTTCGCAAATTTACTGGAGCGCGCGCATCGACACAGGTTGGCAGTCTACGTGAATATCGATCATATCGAGGGTATTCACGCCGACCATGCCGGTCTCTCTTACCTGGCACAGCAGTTGCATATCGCCGGGGTTATTTCCAGTAACCCGCGTACCTTGCTCCTGGCGAAACAGGCTGGCCTGGAAACCATCCAGCGCATCTATGCCGTGGACTCAACCGGCCTGTATACCGCGCTCGAATCTGTGGATACCGCAGAGGTAGATTTGCTCGATATTTCGCCGGCGCTGGTTATTCCGCACTTGCTCCCGTTCTTAGAAAACCCCTTGCCGCTCCCTGTCATCGGCTCCGGACTGATCAATACCCCGCAGCAGGTGCAGGAAGTGCTGCACGCGGGAGCATCAGGCGTCATTGTGACGCGCAGCGATCTCTGGCCGTGACGGTGCGAAGGAGGGCGAGCTTGGCAGGGGCAAGATCAAGGGGCGATGGTAAGCAGGGGCCTGCTACCTCCCGTCTGCGTGCAGGCAATGGCGCCTGAGACCTGTAGGGACTGTGGCCGAGCTTCATGAGACGAGCGAGATGGGGTCTCGATCAAAAGATCAAGTCCCGGTCCTGAGCCGGAAGCGTTGTCAGGTTTTTGTATCGTAGGGGGCCCGACAGCCTCTCTGGGAGAGAGGTAATCTCGCGCCCCAGAAAGAAGGGCTTTACACATGGCAAAGTACATCCTTGCCCTGGATCAGGGTACAACCAGTTCGCGAGCGATCCTCTTCGACCACAACGGGTTGATCGCTTACGTGGCGCAGCAGGAATTTCCCCAGATTTATCCCGCGCCCGGTTTAGTAGAACACAACCCGGAGGATATCTGGTCAAGCCAGCTCGCAGTTGCCCACGCGGTCATGAAGCAGGCCGGGGCTACAGCCGCTGACGTGGCGGCGATCGGTATCACCAACCAGCGCGAGACCGCCCTTGTCTGGGAGAAATCCACCGGCAAACCGGTCTTCAACGCCATTGTCTGGCAGAGCCGTCTGACCGTTCCTATTTGTGATGAGTTGAAGGCCAAAGGCTTTGACAAGGAGCTTCGCGCTCGCACCGGCCTCGTAACTGACGCCTACTTCTCCGGCACAAAGGTCAAATGGATCCTCGACAATGTCCCTGGCGCGCGCGAGAAGGCCGACCGCGGCGAACTGCTCTTCGGCAACGTCGATACGTTCTTGATGTGGCGCCTCACCAGGGGCCGCGTCCATGTCACCGACTATACGAATGCCTCGCGCACCCTCATGTTCAACATCTACAAGGGCGAGTGGGATGACGTCATCCTCAAAGAATTTGGCGTTCCTCGCTCCATGCTGCCCACCGTCATGCCATCCAGCGCCGTCTATGGCGAGACCGACGCCGAGTTCTTCGGCGCTCCGATCAAGATGGCGGGAGACGCGGGCGACCAGCAGGCCGCGACCTTCGGACAGGCATGTTACGAGGTCGGCATGGCAAAGAACACCTACGGCACGGGCTGTTTCATGCTCATAAACACCGGCAACAAGGCCGTGCCGTCGCAGAACGGCCTGCTGACGACCATCGCCTGGGGTTATGACAATGCGCTTACCTACGCCCTGGAAGGTAGTATCTTCATCACCGGCGCTGCTGTCCAATGGCTGCGTGACGGCTTGAAGGCCATCAAGAACAGCGTCGATGTGGAGGCGCTGGCGGCTACCGTTCCCGATAACGGCGGCGTCTACCTCGTCCCGGCCTTTGTCGGCCTCGGCGCTCCCTATTGGGACCCTAACGCGCGCGGCACCATCATCGGCCTCACGCGCGGCTCGACCGTTGGTCACATTGCCCGCGCCACGCTGGAGTCGATGTGCTATCAGACCCGCGACGTCCTTGAGGCGATGGAGGCTGATAGCGGCGTTACGCTGAAGACGCTGCGCGTCGATGGCGGCGCGGTCGTCAACAATTTGCTCATGCAGTTCCAGGCCGATATTCTCGGCGTGGCTGTCCAGCGGCCAAAAGTCGCGGAGACCACTGCCCTCGGTGCGGCATATCTCGCGGGTCTCGCCGTCGGTTTCTGGAGCAGCAAAGAAGAGGTTGCGAAGCAATGGGCCATCGATCGCACCTTTGAGCCGCAAATGAGCGCGGATCAGCGCGACAGCCTCTATGCAGGCTGGAAACGGGCTGTTGAACGCTCGCTGAACTGGGAGCAGGGATAACCGAACTATCCGTTGGCGTGGGGCGCGATAAATCTGGCCCCACGCCAACGGTTCGATTACAAAACTCCCATTGGTGAGCGTAATCATACAGGAAAGCCTTTGTTATTGTTTTTCCAATGTTTCCCGTTTCGGGAAAGAAAAGGAGCAAGTATTTATGGCAAGTCAGACTGTAGCCAGACCCTCTATCCTCGCAGGGGTCTGGGGAGAGATGATCGGAGAGTTTTTCGGCACGTTCGTGCTGATCCTCTTCGGCGATGGCTGTGTGGCAGTCTTTGGACTCTTTGGTACATCACAGGGGGTGGGAATAGGTGCCAATACCTGGCCGATCATCATCTTCGGGTGGGGTCTTGCCGTGATGTTAGGCATCTACGTGGCAGGAGCGATTAGTGGCGCTCATATCAACCCGGCGGTGACGCTAGCCTTTGCCGTGAGAGGGAAATTCCCCTGGAATAAGGTGCTCCCTTACTGGCTAGCCCAGGTACTTGGTGCGTTTGTGGCGGCCCTCATTCTCTACTTCGTGTACCAGGGGGCGTTAGCCAACGCTTTGTCGGCCAATCATCTGAGCATTAGCCAGATTGCCTCGTCGCCAACGTTTGGTGGTAAAGGTTTCGGGTGGATTTTTTACACCGGCCACAGATCGTTTGTCGGAACATTTGGTGCTTTCGGCGATGAGTTTCTCGGCACTGCGCTGCTTGTTGGGCTGATCTTTGCCATCGTGGATGTGCGCAACCAGCCGGTGCAGGCAAACCTGAATCCACTGATTATTGGCCTCTTGATCGTCGCGATTGGCGCCTCCTTCGGAGCGAACACCGGATATGCCATCAATCCCGCCCGCGACTTCGGCCCGCGCCTGTGGATCGCCATCGTCAGCGGCGGGGCCAGCCTCTCCGCGGACAATTACTACTTCTGGATTCCGATTGTAGCGCCACTCGCGGGAGGCGTCGTTGGCGGCCTGATCTACGATTTCACCATTCATCAGGTGCTGGAAGCAAGGGGTCTCTTACCTTCTGGCACTGCTGAAACAAAGGGTGAGGCCGTGCGCGAGCCAACTGGCGGAGAGTAGTGGTGTGGGCTTGCCCCGCCCGCTTATCGCTTCCAACAAGCTAGACGGGGTCTAAATCAACAGGAAAGGATGAAGATACATGCGCGTGGACCGTAGGGGCGTGGGCTTGCCCCGCCCTTGTCTTTCCCGCCACGCGCGGGTATCTTCAACGCCACGATGCCTATGCAATCACTATCGTCAGCGGGGCGCACACAAAACCTCGCGGCCCTGGCAAACCAGCGCTACGATGTTCTCGTGATCGGCGGCGGCGTCACCGGCGCGGGTGTCGCTCTGGACGCTGCCGTGCGCGGATACAAGGTCGCGCTGGTCGAGAAGGTCGATTTCGCCAGCGGCACGAGCAGCAAAGCTACCAAGCTCTTACACGGCGGTATTCGCTATCTGCCCAACTTCGATTTCTCTCTGGTGCATGAAGCCCTGGTTGAGCGCGGCATTATCCTGCAAAACGCGCCTTTTCTCGCGCATCCACTCGGCTTTGTCTTACCAATTTACGCCGACGATCGCCATCCTGTAGGGATACCGTTTAGCACGCCCGGCGGCGTCGGGATGAGTTTCATCCTCAACTCCGGGCTATTGCTTTACGATGTGATGGCCGGACGGCGCAACGTGAGCAGGCATCGCCACTTGAGCCGCGAAAGCGTGCTGCGCATGGCTCCGGCCCTTGTAACCAAAGGATTGAAAGAGGGCTTTATCTATTATGATGCGCAGACCAACGACGCGCGCCTGACGATGGCGCTTATTCGCACGGCTGCTCGCTACGGCGCGACGATTGCCAACTACAGCGAGGTCACGGCCTTTCTCACTACGGAGGGCAAAGTCACCGGCGCGCGCGTGCGCGACCGCCTCGGCGACCAGGAGATCACCGTCGAGGCGCGTCATTTCGTCAACGCGACCGGCATCCACGCCGAAGAGGTGGAAGTCTTGAGCGGCAAGGAGCCAACGGTGCAGGTGGAACCGAGCAAGGGCGTCCACCTGGTCTTTTCCCGCGAAACCCTCAAGCTGGAAAACGTTGCCGTTGTCCTGCCGGAAACCGATGATAAACGCATCCTCTTTATTGTTCCCTGGGAGTCGCGGGCTATTTTTGGCACGACGGACACCGGCAGCGGCGATCTGGACCATCCTATGCCGACGCGCGACGATATCACCTACCTGATGGGGCATCTCAACCGCTATCTTTCGGTTCAACTGACCGAGAAAGATATCATCAGCGCCTACGCGGGGTATCGCCCACTGCTGCGCCCGCGCAACGAAGATCATTCGACGGCGAAACTCTCGCGCACCCATGCCGTGCTGCAAAATCAGTCGGGCCTGGTCTCGATTGTCGGCGGCAAACTCACCACGTATCGCCGTATGGCGCAGGATACCGTCGATGTTCTCAATCGCCGCGATGGGGCTGCGCCGCTGCATCCGACGATGAATCTGCCGTTGTATGGCAGCGCCGGTTGGCCGGCGGCGAAACGCGACCTGGAAGCCAGGGGCGCGGCTCTGGGCCTCGACTCAGAGATCATGGCGCACCTGGGACGCAGTTATGGTTCGGAAGCAACCATTATCCTCGATCTCGTGGCAAGCGATAAAACCCTGGGCGCGCACTTGATTGACGATTTACCGTATATCCGCGCCGAAGTCCTGCATTCCTGCCGCGAGGAGATGGCGATGACTCCCTACGATATGCTGGCGCGCCGCACCTCGATCACCCTGGAGGATCGGCAGCGCGGCCTGGGCATCGTGGACGATGTCGCCGCTATGATGGCGCAAGAACACCAGTGGTCGCCAGAGCGACGGCAAGAGCTGATCGCAGTCTTCTACGATGCCATGCAGAAGGAGATAGCGGTCGTGGAAGGAATGTCATTACAAAAGGAGAAGCTATGAAGAAATTGATCAACAAACCCGAAGATCTCGTAAAGGAAGAACTTGAGGGGATGGCCGCTGCCCATGCCGACCTCATTCGCGTTGATTTTGACCAGCAAATTGTTGTGCGCAAAGACGCCCCGGTACAGGGTAAAGTCGGCGTGATCTCCGGCGGTGGCAGCGGCCACGAGCCGATGCACGGAGGTTTTGTCGGCCACGGGATGCTCGATGCCGCCTGCCCCGGAGCGGTATTTACCTCTCCCGTCCCCGACCAGATGCTCGCGGCGACAAAAGCCGTAAGCGGCGGCGCGGGTGTGCTGCATATCGTCAAGAACTACACTGGGGACGTTCTCAACTTTGAGATGGCCGCCGAACTGGCCGAGGCCGAAGGCATCCAGGTTGCCAGCGTTGTCACCAACGATGACGTGGCTGTGCAGGACAGCCTCTACACGGCGGGACGGCGCGGCGTCGGCGTGACCGTGCTGCTCGAAAAGATCGTCGGCGGCCTCGCCCAGAGCGGCGCGTCGTTGGATCAGGTGGCCGCGCTGGCGCGCAAAGTCAACGATCATGGGCGCAGCATGGGCATGGCGCTGACATCCTGCACTGTTCCCGCCGCCGGGAAGCCAACCTTTGATCTCGGCGACGACGAGATGGAGATCGGCATCGGCATTCACGGCGAACCGGGACGGCGGCGCGTCAAATTGGCAACCGCCAACGAGATCACCGAGATGCTGGCAACGCCCATCATCGACGACCTGGGCCTCAAATCCGGAGAATCCGTGCTGGCCTTCGTCAACGGCATGGGCGGCACGCCACTGATCGAACTCTACGTCGTCTACAATGCCCTGCACCACATCCTGCACGGCAAAAATGTCACCATCGCGCGTTCCCTCGTCGGCAACTACATCACCTCGCTCGAAATGGCGGGCTGCTCCATCACCCTCGTGCGCATGGACGATGAGCTGCTGAAATACTGGGACGCTCCCGTGCATACCCCCGCTTTACGTTGGGGCATGTAATGCTCTATCATTAGAACAGACACAACAGCGCGCAGACGCCAAGAAAGGAAATGAACGGCCCAGGTAATCCGTAGGGGCGGGGGTGGTTGGGTGTGGTGGTAGGGAGGCTTGCCTCGCCCTGACCCATGAACTTGAGAGCGCAAGGTAATTGGGCGGGCCACCCCCCCCAACCCCTCCCCAACCCCCCCCCGCCCCTACGGTCCAGAACCAGCGCCCGCTTCGATGAGATTCCTATCGCGGGTTCGCGTGAGTATAAATTTGTCTATTTTAGGAGATGGAGCATCATCTATGACCAACCAGGATATCATGCAGTGGATAGAGCGCATCGCGGATGTCTTACAGGAAAATCGGGCCTACTTGACGCAGCTTGACTCCGATATCGGCGACGCGGATCACGGCATCAACATGGATCGCGGCTTTACCAACGTGCGCGGCAAGTTTGCGGCAATGGCGACGATGGATATTTCCACCCGTTTGAAAACCGTGGGGACGACGCTGGTATCAACGGTCGGCGGAGCGAGCGGGCCGCTGTATGGCACAGCCTTTCTGCGCGCGGGTATGGCGGTGGCGGGCAAGCAAGAATTGGCGGCAGCGGATGTCGTTGCCATGCTCGATGCTTTTCTGGGCGGCATTGTCGCGCGCGGCAAAGCCCAGCCGGGCGAAAAAACGATGGTTGACGCGCTGACTCCCGCTCTCGCTGCCGCGAAACAGGCGCTTGCAGAAGGAGCTTCGCTGGCCGACATTACGCGGCGCGCCCGCGACGCCGCCGAAGAAGGGATGAAGGCGACGATCCCCATGCTGGCGACCAAAGGCCGCGCCAGCTACCTGGGCGAGCGCAGCGTCGGCCACCAGGACCCTGGCGCAACATCTAGCTGGCTCATTTTAGGTTGCCTCGCAGAAGTCTGCCAGCATAGCGCGTAGGGGCGCTCTGCCGCCCCATTCCAAAATCGTATATTATTGCCACGTCAGGAGAAGAGCGCCATGACGGTAGGGCTGGTTATCGTTTCGCACAGCGCCCGGCTGGCGGCTGGCGTTGTCGAACTCGCCGCGCAAATGGTCCAGGGCAAGGTTCCCATCGCACCCGCGGGCGGGGGCATCGACAATAATTTGGGTACGGCTGCCGATAAAATCGCCGAGGCCATCGTCTCCGTCGATAACCCCGACGGCGTGCTGGCGCTGCTTGACCTGGGCAGCGCCGTGCTGTCGGCGGAGACGGCCCTGGACATGTTGAGCGACGAGCAGCGCCGCCGCGTGCGTTTGAGCTTTGCCCCGCTCGTCGAAGGCGCGGTCGCGGCTGTCCTGGCCGCCGTGGTGGGAAGTTCTCTGGTCGAAGTGCAACAGGCCGCCGAAAATACCGCCAGCCGCGAGCAACTCAGACGACTCAAACCGTTATCCCAGGAAGAAGACGCGGCTCCGATGGACGCCACAGAGGGCGAGCTTGCCGGCAACGGCTTGTCCCTGTCCGCTCCTGCCACGCCGGAAGTTGTCCCGGACAGCCTTGAGGCGCAGTTGCCCCTGACGAATCCCATGGGATTACATGCCCGCCCGGCCAGCCTCTTTGTGCAGGCGGCGGCGCGTTTCCGGGCAGCCATCCAGGTGTCAGTACGCGGCAAGCGGGCGAACGCGAAGGGTATGATCGATATTCTCTCGTTGGGAGCGAAGCAAGGCGAAACGATCATCATTCAGGCCAGCGGAGCCGACGCCGCGGCCGCTATCGCCGCGCTCACCGCACTGGTGCAGGCAGGCTTCTACGAGACCGAGGCCGCAGCGCCTCCCACCGTTTCTGGCGCAGCGCCCATCCCGTTTGACGCGGCTGCCACTCCTGCAGCGCCTGTCATGCCCATAGCGACGGAAAGCGGCAATACCTGGCGCGGGATAGGCGCGTCGGCTGGTGCGGCGGTCGCTCCAGCGCTCCTCTATGTCTCTACCGCTATCGCGCTGGAGACGGTCGAACGCCGGCCTATCGCCCCCGACCGCGTACTCGCCGAGCAAGAGCGGCTGCGCGCGGCCATAGACGCCGCGGTGCAAGAACTGCAAACGCTGGCGCAAGATATACAGGGCAAGATGGGGAAGGCAGAAGCGGCGATCTTCGAGGCTCAGTCGCTCATGTTGCGCGATGATGAACTGATCGACTTCGCCGCGCGCGCTATTGCCGAACAGGCCATTGATGCCGCCAGCGCTCTGGCCGCCGCCGGGCAGCACTATGCCGGCATCCTGGCCGCGCTCGATAACGCGGTGCTGGCGGCGCGCGCGGCAGATGTGCGCGACGTAGTCAGCCGGGCCATTGGGAAGCTTGGCGAGCGGCCCGCGCAGAAACTGGATCTGAGCGTGTTGAGCCACCCTGTGATCTTGCTGGCCCATGATTTGACGCCCTCGGATACCGCAAATTTGTCACCGGCCACGGTGGCAGGCATCTGTACCGTGCAGGGCGGGCCAACGGCCCATGCCGCCATCTTAGCGCGCGCGCTTGGCATCCCGGCCCTGGCGGGCTTGCCGGAGGAAGCGCTGGAGCGCATTCATCCTGGCGACGAGTTGGGTCTGGATGCCGATAACGGCCTGCTCTATCTTCTACCTACGCCGGAAGTGCGCGACCGCCTCGCACAGCGACAGGCCGAGCGAGGGCAGCAGCGCGCCGCGTTGGCGCAGGTTGCCGCACAGAGCCGCGCGCCGGTCACGATCGACGGGCGGCGCATTCACCTGCTGGCGAATATCGGCAGCGAGGCCGAAGCGGCGGCGGCGCGACAATGGGGCGCGGAAGGCATCGGGCTGCTGCGCACGGAGTTTCTCTTCGGCGGCGCGTCCACCATGCCGGGCGAAGAGGAGCAGCGCCAGCAGTACGCGCGCGTCTTTCGCGCCTTTGCCGGAGATGATCCACGGCAAGCAGGGCCGCTGGTGGTTCGCACGCTGGATGCCGGGGCGGATAAGCCCATGCCCGCGCTCAATGCCATCCTCGGCCCATTCTCCGAAGCGAATCCGGCCCTCGGCCTGCGCGGCATTCGCCTGCACCTGGCGCACCAGGAACTGCTGGAACAACAGATCAGTGCCTTGCTGCTGGCCGCCGCCGATACGCGGGTAGACCTGCACATCATGTTCCCCATGATCTCCACCGTCGAGGAGCTGCGCGCGGCACGCGCCGTCTTCGAGCGCGTCTATGCACGCCTGCGCAGCCAGCAACTCCCTATACCGGCGCGCGTGCCGCTGGGCATCATGGTGGAAGTGCCTTCGGCGGCGATCATGGCGCCCGAACTGGCCGCGCTGGCCGATTTCTTCAGCATTGGCGCGAACGACCTGCTGCAATATACCGTCGCCTCTGATCGCACCAACGCCGCGGTGGCGCAGCTCTATCATCCTATGCAGCCAGCGGCGCTGCGCCTGATCGGCCAGGTAGCGGAGGCCGGGCGGCGCGCTGGCAAGCCCGTGGCCGTATGCGGCGAGATAGGCGGCGACGAGCGACTCGCGCCCCTGCTGGTGGGCCTGGGAGTGGACGAACTGAGCATGAATCCGGCGGCCATCCCTGCTATCAGGGCCGCGCTGGCGGCCAGGTCGTCCCAGCAGCTTACAGATCTGGCCGCGCGGGTCATGCGCGCGCAGACAGTCGCCGAGGTCGAGCAAAGCCTCATTTAATAGGATGCGCGTAAGCAAGCGGCCAGAGCAACCACAAGGGATTGTCCCCATAGGCGCAGATTTACGTGCAATCCGGGCCAGGGCAACCGCAAGGGATTGCCCCTACCATATACGGATCGGCCTGCGAGGGCATCGTATATGGTAGGGGCAATCCCTTGCGGTTGCCCTGGCTCAGGAACAGAGACCTTCGCTCCCTTATTGCCACTCATTGCTCTCCTGCGCTTCGCCGTTCCAGCGAGGGCCGCGCTCCAGCAAGATGGGGCCGAGCAGCGTCTCTTGTTTGACGGCGATGCGCTCGTGCTTCCACAACTCAAGCACGGCCAGGAAAGTCACCACGATCACGAAGCGCGAAGGTTCCTGGATGATGGTTTCTGCCAGCAGGATGGATGGGCGGTCGTTGAGCAGGTTGACAATCTCGGCGATGCGGTCGCTGACACGCACGCGCTCGATGGGCAGCGCCAGCGCGCCGCTGGCCTCCTCTTTGGCGCGCAACTCCAGCAGGCGCTGGAATGCCTGGGCCAGCGCTGCTGCTTCCAGGCCGACGAGCGTGGGCGGCGTCCAGTCGAGCTGCGCTTCGATGCCCGCCAGCAGTGCGGAACGCGCGTATGTTTGCAGGCCGGCCTCTTCGCGCTGGCGCAAGATGGCGGCGATCTCTTTGGCGAATTTGTATTCGAGCAGGTGACGTTGCAGCTCCTCGGCCAGCACGGCGGCGCTTTCCATTTCCTGGCTCGTCTCCTGCTGCGACTGGCGCGGCAGCAAGCTCTGTGATTTAATGAACAGCAGGCGCGCGGCGATGGAGACAAAGGCCGCCATGCTGGCGAGCGGCAGCGTTTCCAGGCGTTTGAGATAATCGAGGTACTGATCGGTGACGGCCAGCAGCGAGATGGTGGTGATCTCCATCTGCCGCTTCTCGATCAGATGCAGCAGGAGATCGAGCGGGCCTTCAAAGACCGGCAGGCGCACCACGTAGTTGGGCTGCTCAGCGTCGTTGTGTCCGGCCATCTCTGCTGTGGTTGGCGTCTCTACCTGTTGCGTCATAGTTTACGATACCTCATCTACTGCATGGAGGGCCGCTGCCGGGCCGTCGGGCTGGTGGTGCGTGCGGATATAGAGAACGGCCTGCTCCGGCAGACCGGCGGCGGCGGCGAGGTCAGCCCCGACATCGGCATGATACCAGGCATAGCTGACTGAGCGCCGCCAGCGCGGCAGCGCCGCCGCCTGCCGCGCGAAATCTCGCGGCCGCACGACCAGCTTTGCCAGCAGGCGAGGCGCGAGACGCCTGCCCAGCACAATAGCCGGGCGCGTCCAGAAAGGCACGCGCCCCCCGGCTTTGCCCACATCGTGCAGCAGCGCGGCGGCCAGCATCGCCTCATCGACGCAGCCGCGCGCCCGCAAACCCTGACATACGCGCAGCGAGTGGCGCTGATCGGCGGGCGACATTGTCTCGAAGAGCGCCAGCGCGGCGGGCGGCAGGCGCGCCGCCACCTCGGCTTGCTCAGCCGCCGACAGCGGTGCAACGAAGCCCAATTGCTGTTTCACCTGTCCCAGGCGGTAGCGGATGATGGAGACCCGCGCATGTGTCTGCATATGGCGCAATTCCAAATTTCACTTCTCCAAACTGTACGTCCGCTAGTGCATATAAAACAGGCTGATATCGTAACCGG
>Ga0102924_1004404_pt1 | contig 14199 bp, 10 predicted proteins | sample PaiPotPPM11metaG_FD_80116 | JGI IMG/M metagenome (GOLD analysis project Ga0102924, IMG submission 80116) | Iron sulfur acid spring bacterial and archeal communities from Banff, Canada, to study Microbial Dark Matter (Phase II) - Paint Pots PPM... ... | reverse complement strand
GTCGGCTGGCTGATCCCGCCGCTGGTGCTGCTCCAGCTCGGCTTCACCACCGCGGCCACGCTGAACTCGGAGTTCCACGGCTACCCGGCCAGCCTGTGGTGGCCGTGGTCGCTGGCCGGGGCGCTGATCGTCATGGTGGCCGGGTTCTACGGCATCCGGACCTCGACCCGGCTGGGCACCGTGCTCGGCCTGTTCGAGATCGCCGTGTTCGTGGTCCTGGCCGTGTTCCTGATCGTGCACGCGGGCAGCCACAACACCCTGAGCGTGTTCAGCACCAAGTACACCCCCAGCGGGTTCCGCGGCATCTCCGGGGTGATCGGCGGCTCGGTCTACACCATCCTGGCCTTCGGCGGGTTCGAGGGCGCCGCGCCGCTGGGCGAGGAGGCCCGCAACCCGCGCCGGACCGTCCAGCGCGCCGTGCTGCTGGCCACGCTGCTGATCGGTGCGCTGTACGTGTTCACGACCTACGCGGTGGACGTGGCCTTCGGGCCCAGGGGCTTCCACGCGTTCGCGGCCGAGACCGGCCATGCCTCCTGGGAGGGCCTGGCCCGGGCGCTGTACGGGCTGTTCTGGTTCTTCGTGTTCCTGGCTATCGTGAACTCGACCATCGCCAATGCCAACGCGGGCGTCAACGTGTCCAGCCGGACGGCCTACGCGATGGGCCGGATCGGGGCGTTCCCGCGGCTGCTGGCCCAGGTACACCCGCGGCACCACTCCCCCGTGGCGGCCATCCTGCTCGGCACCGTGGTCACCGTCGGGGTGACGCTGGGCCTGGGCCTGGGCTACGGCCCGACCGAGGCGTTCTTCATGGTCGGTACCGGCCTGGTCATCATCCTGGCCGCGATCTACATCCTGATGAACGCGGCCTGCATCGGCTACTTCGCCCGCCAGGGGCGCCTCAACCCGGTGCTGCACGTGATCATCCCGCTGCTGGGCATCGTGACGTTCGTGCCGGCCTGGCTGACCTCGGCCGGGATCAAGGTCTTCTCGTTCGTGGTCCCGCTGGCCCCGCCGGTGTCCTACATGGGCCCGGCGGTCGGGGTGTGGATGATCCTGGGCGTGATCTACCTGGTCTACCTGTACCGGACCGACCCGCGGCGGGTCACCGAGGTCGGCCTGGTCCACCTGGACGAGCCGGCCTGACCCGCCTAGTGGTGGCCGGCGTGGCCGCCCGCGTCGGCTGACGCGCTGGCCGCGGCCGAGATGGCGGCGGCGGTGGAGGCCTGCACGGCGGCCTGGATGGCGGCATCGGTGGCGGCCATCATGGCCGCCTGAGTGGCGGCCTGCGTCGCCGCCATGCTGGCCGCCGACGCCGCGTCGGCCGCGGCCGTCGTCGCGGTGACCGCGGCCTGGCCCTTGCCCACCTCGGCCAGCCGCCAGCGCAGCCGGCGGTCGGCGAACCGCGGATAGAGGTACCGGTCCAGGCCCACCGCGTGGGCCAGCCCGCCGAACGCCGCCTGGGCCAGGGTGACCGGCCCGGTGGACTCGGCGATGGCGTCCAGCCGGTTCCGGACCCGCTCGACCCGCTCCGGGTCGGTGACTCCCCAGCGCATCCGGCCCAGGAGCCCGCCACGCTGGCCGCGCACCGTGCCCGCCGCGGCCAGGCGCTCGAGGTAGGCCTCCCGGATGCCGCGCCGGGGCCGGCCGACCCAGGTCTTGGGCCGGGGCGACCGTCCGCCGGCCAGGCTGGCCAGCGCGGCGTCGAGTTCGACGTCGCCGGTGGCCTCGGCGGTGAGCACGGTGATCCGGCGCTGGTCGACATCAACCCGGCGCAGCGCCGCCAGCCGGATGAGCTCGGACCCCATGAGCCCGTAGCTGATCCGGCTGCTCGTGGCCAGCGTGCCCTCGGGTCGCCGGATCGACAGCAGCAGCAGGTCCTCGCCGAGGTGACTCAGCTCCTCGGCCAGCCCGGGCTCGGGCGCGTCAGGCTCCATGGCGTGACCTTAGCGGCCCGGCCGGCCGGACAGACATACCCGATCCGGCCAGAGTCCTCTAGCTGCTGCCGAGCCCGAGGAAGCGGCGCACGTCGGCACCGTCGGCGGCCAGCGCCTCCTCGGCCGCCGCCGGCAGCTCGGTCAGCCGGTCCAGGCTGACCACTCCGTCCGGCAGGGTCCAGGTGGCCACCGCCCGGCCCTGCACCAGGGCGAACGGCCGGAACAACCCGTTGACGGTGATGATGCCGGTGTGCTGGCCCAGGATCGGCTCGCGGGAGACCCAGCCGTGCAGCAAGGGATCGAAGGACCCCAGCAGCCGCGGCGGCGGCAGGCTCTGGTCCCGCTGGCCGGCCAGCGCGGCCAGGTCGGCCAGCCCGTCGGGGCGCTGGACCAGCTCGGCGGCGATGGCGTTCATCCCGCCGCGGGCATCGCGCAGCGGCAGCCCGGCCCACTTGGCCAGGTCCCGCTCGCCGGCCGGCCCGTGCCCGGCCAGGAACCGTCGGGCCAGCTCGGCCAGGGCCACGTCCCTGTCCAGCGCGGGCGGCGCCCCGAGCCAGTCGCGGACCAGCACGAAGGCGTGCTCCCGGCCGGCCATCGGCCCGCGCACCGAGATCCCGCGCAGGCAGGCCAGCATGAGCTCGTGGACCAGGGCCTGGCCCTCGGTGCGCACCCCGGCCGCGGCGATACGGTCGCGCAGCTGCGGCCGGGTCAGCGGCCCCTCGTCGGCCAGGGACTGCTCGATGACCGCCACCGCCCGGTCGGCGGCCTCGGGGGTGATGCCCTCCTGATCGAGCCGCCGGGCGTTGCCGACCCGCAGCGACGGCGTGGTCAGCGCGTGCAGCCACCAGTAGTCCTCGCGGCGGACCAGATGCAGCGTTCCCCTGTTAAGCCAGGTGATTATCAGCGCGCCGCCGGTCAGCGCCCGGTCGACGTCGGCCGCGGTCAGGCCGGCCGACCGGGGCCGGATGGCCAGCCGGGCCCCGCGCGGGTCCTGGGCCTGCACGGCCAGCAGCCGGCCGGTGACCTCCTCGGGGCGGCCGGCCGGGGGCCCGGTCAGCAGCTGGGCCGCGAAGCGCTCCGTGATCACCCCGGTCAGGACGAGGCCGGGGCGTGCTCGCTGTCCAGGGCCCGCATCTGGGCCGGGTCGTAGCGGTCCCCGGCCACCTGGCCGGCGGGCACCGCGGCCTCCAGCCGGGCCACCTCGTCCGGGCTGAGCTGGACATCAAGCGCGCCCAGGGCCTCGGCCAGCCGGTCCCGGCGCTTGGTGCCGATGAGCGGGATGATGTCCTCGCCGCGGGACAGCGCCCAGGCGAATGCGAGCTGCGGCACGGTCGCGCCCCGGTCCGCGGCGATCTGCTCCAGCGCGGTCAGCAGGTCCAGGTTGCGGCGCAGGTTCTCGCCCTGGAACCGGGGGAACCGGGACCGCGGGTCGTTCCCGGCCAGCTCGCGGGCGCCGGCGCTGAGCAGGCCGCGGGACAGGATGCCGTAGGCGGTGACGCTGATGCCCAGCTCCCGGACCACGGGCAGGATGTGCGCCTCTATGCCCCGGCTCATCAGCGAGTACTCGATCTGCAGGCCGCTGACCGGGTGCACGGCCTGGGCTCGGCGGATGGTCTGCGGGCCCATCTCCGACAGGCCCAGGTAGCGCACGTAGCCGGCCTGGATCATCTCGGCGATGGCGCCGACGGTGTCCTCGATCGGCACCCGCGGGTCCAGCCGGGCGGGCTGGTACAGGTCGACGTGGTCGGTGCCGAGCCGGGTCAGCGAGTAGGCCAGGGCGGTCTTCACCGCCGCCGGGCTGGCGTCGTAGCCCACGAACGCGCCGCCGGGGTCACGCTGCCCGCCGAACTTGACCTGAATGAACACCGAGTCGCGGTCGACGCCGCGCAGGGCCTCGGCCAGCAGCAGCTCGTTGTGGCCCATGCCGTAGAAGTCGCCGGTGTCCAGCAGCGTGATCCCGGCGTCCAGCCCGGCGTGGATGGTGGCGATGCTCTCGGCCCGGTCGGCGGGCCCGTAGATGCCCGACATGGCCATCAGGCCCAGGCCCACGCGGGAGACCTGCGCCCCGCCCCGGCCCAGCGTCACCGTGCTTACCGCCATGCGCTTGCCTCCCGCAGTGCCGCTTCGGTCCGCCGTGTCAGCTCCCTCCGCCGAGCCTACTCAGGCCCGGTACACCGCCTCGCCCTGGACGTAGGTGGCCGTCACCGGAGTGCTGCCGATGTCCTGGGCCGGGTGCTCGAACGGGTCCCGGCCCAGCACGACCAGGTCGGCCAGCTTGCCCGGCTCGATGGTCCCGGTCTGGTCGTCCAGGTGGTTCACGTACGCCGAGCCGAACGTGTAGGCGGCCAGCGCCTCGGCCAGGTCCAGCCGCTGGCCGGGCAGGAACGGCTCGTACCCGGTGTCCTGCAGGGTCCTGTTCACCGCCACGTGGATGGCCCGCAGCGGGTTGGCGCTGCTCACGGCCCAGTCGCTGCCGGCGGCCAGCCGGGCCCCGGTGTCCAGCAGGTCCCGGAACAGGTACTGGCGGCCGGACCGCTCCGGGCCCAGGAACGGGATGGTCAGCTCGTCCATCTGCGGCTCGTGCGAGGCCCACAGCGCCTGCACGTTGGCGGTCACGCCGAGCCGCGCGAACCGGCTCACGTCGTCGGGGTGCACCACCTGCAGGTGGGCGATGTGATGCCGGTTGGCGCTGGCCCCGCCGGGCCCGTTGGCGGCCCGCGCGGCGGCGACGGCGTCCAGCGCCTCGCGCACCGCCCGGTCGCCGATGGCGTGCAGGTGGACCTGGAAGTGCCGGGCGTCCAGCCGGGTCACGTACTCCCGCAGGGCCTCGGGGTCCACGTAAGACAGGCCAGTGTTGTTTGCGGCACCGTTGTTTGCGGCACCGTCGTGCTCGTGGCAGCGGGCCGGGTCCAGGTAGGGGTCGAGCATGGCCGCGGTGAAGTTCTCGGCCACGCCGTCCTGCATGATCTTCACCGTGCTGGCGCTGAACCGCCCGGCCTGGCCCAGCTCGCGCCGGCTCAGCAGCTCGTCGAGCTGCTCGGCGCCCCTGGTCCGGTCCCACCACAGCGCGCCGCGCACCCGCGCGGTGAGCCGGCCGCTTGACCCGGCGGCCAGGTAGGCCGGCAGCGGGTCGGCCGAGCCCAGGTAGCTGCCCACGATGGCGTCCTGCCAGGCGGTGATGCCGCGCTGGTGCAGGTGGTGCTGGGCCAGCAGCAGCCCGGTGACCTGCTCCTCCAGCGACAGCTCGGGCACCAGCCGGCCAACCAGGCTGGCCGCGCCCTCGTGCAGGGTGCCCTGCGGCGTGCCGTCGTCCTCGCGCTCGATCCGGCCGTCCGGCGGGTCGGGCGCGTGCCGGTCCAGGCCGGCCAGCCGCAGCGCGGCCGAGCTGGCCCAGGCGCCGTGACAGTCCCGGTTGAGCAGGAACGCGGGCCGGTCGCCGACCACCGCGTCCAGCGCGGCCCGGCCCGGCGTGCCGTTCTCGAACCACTCCATCCGCCAGCCCGACCCGGCGATCCACTCCTTCTCCGGGTGGGCGCTGGCGTAGGCGGCGATCCGGTCCAGCGCCTCGGCCAGCGTTCCCGCGCCGATCAGGTTGCAGCCGACCATCGTCACGCCGGCGAACGCCGGGTGGACGTGAGCGTCCTGGAAGCCGGGCAGCAGCGCCCGGCCGCGCAGGTCGACCACCTCGGTGCCGGGCCCGGTGAGGTCGGCCAGGCTGGCCGCGTCCCGGCCCGTTGCCGCGATCCGCCCGCCGGCCACGGCCACCGCCCCGGCCGGCCCGCCCTCAGGCGCGGCGGCCCTGGTCATCCGCCGGGTCGTCGCGTCGGCCGTGTAGATGGCCCCGCCCGAGAAGACCAGTTCCGCGTGAGTCGCCATCGCCTGCCCCTTCCCGCCACCGGACCGCGCGGGTGGCCGGCCAGGCCAGCACCACCGCGCTGCTCAGCGTGGCATAACCGGCCGCGAACGTCAGCACCCGCCCGGGTCCGGTCCCGGCTGACGAAGACCGGCAATTCACGCTCGGGCGGCGGCACAATACGGCTGCCGTAATGGGCTGCCGAACGGTATTTACCGCGGGTCCGCGCCGCCTCCCGATGCATGTCAGCGATGCGCTCTCGGGCTACCTGGCGGGCCATCTCGGGATGCACTGGCCTGGTCCTTCCTGCGGTTTCGCGCTCGCTCGATAACCGTGGCAGATGGACTTATGAATAAGCAAGAAAAACCTTGTTAATCGATTAGCGAATTGGTTTACTGCCGCCGCCTTGCCGCAGTAAATGCGTGGCGCGGCCGGGTTAAGATAGACGCGGAAAGGGGATTGGGTTGCGAGCGGAGCTGTCAGCCGCCGGCGCCGGGGCGGGCGCGGCCCCGGTGGAGTACGCGGCGGCCGTGGACCGGTTCCTGGCCCAGGCGTGCCTGAGCCCGGCGTCGCGCCGGGTCTACCGGATCTCGCTGGCCGGCTGGGCCTGGGCGCTGGTCGGCCAGCCGCCGCCGGCGGGCAGTCAGCGGCGCGGGGCGCGGCCCCCGGTGCTAGCGCTGGCCCTGCTGGACCGCGGCGACGCGCCGGCCAAGCTGGCCGCGGCGGTGGCGCTGCGGGCGCGGCAGGCCGACATCCGCACGCTGAACCGGGAGATCTCGGCCCTGCGCAGCGCGGCGGGGTGGTGGCTGGACATGGGCTGGATCGGCCGTGACCCGACAGCGGGCCTGCGGCACCGCACGATCGGCGAGGCGGCACGCCCGGCGCTGTCCGACGACCAGGCGGCGGCGGTGTTCGGCCTGCGCGCTGGCCTGCGCGAGCAGGCCCTCTGGCGGCTGCTGCGCGACAGCGGGAGCCCGGCCGACGAGGTTCTGGCCCTGGACGTGACCAGGCTTGACCTGGCTGGCCGCCGGGTGCGGGCGGCCAGCACCCCGCTGGCCTGGGAGCCGACCACCTCCCGGATGCTGATCTGGCTGCTGGCCGGCCGCCCCTGCGGCCCGGTGTTCCTGACCGACCGCCGGGCCCCGGCTGGGACGGTGGCGGCGGACGTCTGCCCGGTCACCGGCCGGGCTCGTATGTCGTACCGGCGGGCGGCCGAGATCTTCACCACCCGCACGCGGCCGCTGGACCCGGCGGGCAAGGGCTGGACGCTTCACCAGCTCCGCCGCCCTGCCTAGCGGCTTCGAGCGGAGGGCTGCCAGTCGCCGGCCTGGCACCGCGAAGGAGGTACCGCTGGTGAAGCGGGACGGGACAGGCCATGATGCGCACTAGTTCCCCGTCGTGGCTGATGACGGCCATCTTGGCCCCGTTCATTCGCAGGGTCACTCGCTGCCCGGCTAGTCCAAGCCCAACGCTCAGCTGCGCGCCCTCCAGGCTGACGACCCCGACAGCGTTGACCAAACGCTCAACCTCAATCACGGCATCTGTCTGGGCTGGCAACGGCCCGGCTGGCCGGGCGCCACGGGCGGCCAGGAGTCTCAGTTCGGGGACCCCGAGCCGGGACGAGAAAGACTTCAGCCGCATGCCGTTGAGCAGGACGTGCAGGTCTGACTCATCCACCCAGATCGTTACCGCGCGTCCGGCCAGCGCCCGGCCGAGCCAGACCTGCTGGCCGCCGATCGACAAGTTCCCCGACGGCGGCACGAGCCTGTCCATTTCCAGCGCTATCGGTGACCGCCCAGTAGCCACCAGCCTGACACTACCGTGCCCGCGTGTGGATGACGATCACCTTCAGTAGCCGCTGGCGCAAAGCCGGACAGCCGTGCCGCCTGATGCCGGGGCAATGCGACCGTAAACCTCGGTGCGGAGGGCTCCGAGACCGCACCCGGGCGACGAGCGAGGCTAAGACGGCCCGGATTGTCCTCAGGCGGGTGCATGCTGGGAGCTAGCGGCGAGAAGCCAACATAAAATCGCCGTGAACCGGATCAAATTCTCGCGAGAAGCGGGGCCGCATGGAGCCTGAGTCTGCCGTCATTGCCAGCCTGCGCCGGGCGGTCGCGGCGATGCCGGACGACTTGACGCTGCGGCTCCATCTGGCCGGCCTGCTGCTGGACGCGGGGCACCGCCAGGAGTCCATCCGGCACCTGGGCGCGATCTTGCACGCGGATCCGGCCAACGCGCAGGCCCTGGCCCTCCTCCAGCGAGCGACGTCCGGGCCAGACCCAGCCGCCCCGGCCGCTGACTGCCCAGGAGGCGCTGAGGCTGCGGGAGACGCGGAAGTTACCAGGGCCGCAGGCGGGCCCGAAGTGGCCGGCGGGGATGCGCCGACGGCCGGCTCTCCGGCAGCTGGCCCGTCACCGGCCGACGGGGCGGGTGAGGATACCGAGAAGGCACGGTCTGACCAGGACACCGAGCAGGCGGGGTTTGACTGGGCCGAGGCCGAGGCCGAGCTGCGCGGGGTGCTGCCGCCGATGTTCGTGACCGCGGACGGGGCCTCGGCCGAGGAGCCGGGAGCGGCCCCGGACGCCTATGACACCGAGCGGCCGGGGCTGCGGCTGGCTGACGTGGCCGGGCTGGCCGAGGTCAAGGCGCGGCTGGAGGCCGCGTTCCTGGCTCCGCTGCGCAACCCCGAGCTGCGGCGGGTCTACCACAAGAGCCTGCGCGGCGGCCTGCTCCTTTACGGGCCGCCGGGGTGCGGAAAGACGTTCATCGCCAGGGCGGTGGCCGGCGAGCTGGGGGCCCGTTTCCTGGCCGTGTCGTTCGCCGACGTGGTGGACATGTTCATCGGCCAGAGCGAGCGCAACATCCGCGAGTTGTTCAGTATCGCGCGCAGCAAGGCGCCGTGCGTGCTGTTCCTGGACGAGGTGGACGCGATCGGGCAGAAGCGCAGCCAGGTGCGCAGCGCCCCCATCCGCAGCGCGGTGAACCAGCTGCTGCTGGAGCTGGACGACGTGACCGGCGCCAACGAGGGCGTGTTCGTGCTGGCGGCCAGCAACCACCCGTGGGATGTGGACAGCGCGCTGCGGCGGCCGGGCCGGTTCGACCGGACCCTGCTGGTGCTGCCGCCTGACGCGGAGGCGCGGGAGGCGGTGTTCCGGTTTCACCTGCGGGACCGGCCGGTGGCGGGGGTGGAGCTGACCCGCCTGGCCGCCCTGACCGACGGTTACTCGGCGGCGGACATCGCGCACGTCTGCGAGTCGGCGGCCGAGTCGGCGCTGCTGGCCTCGGCCCGGGCCGGGGAGGTGCGGATGATCGGCCAGGCCGACCTGACCGAGGCGGCGACCCAGGTCCGGCCGTCGATCGGGCCGTGGTTCGAGTCGGCCAGGAACGTGGCGCTGTTCGCCAACGAGGGCGGCGCCTATGACGATCTTGTCGCCTACCTGAAGAAGCGGAAAATGCTGTGACGGCCGACACGGCCGTCGATCTCAGCCGGGCGGCCACGATGATCGAGCTTGGCCGGCACGAGGAGGCGACCCGGCTGCTCGCGTCGGTGGTCGCGGCGGCGCCGGACAGCTCGCGGGGCTGGTGCCTGCTGTCGCGGGCTCATCTGGGCGCGGGACGGCCGGCCGAGGCGGTGACGGCGGCCCGGCGGGCCGGAGCGCTGAACCCGGCCGACGACTGGCCGTACCGGCTGGCCAGCACGGCGCTGCTGAGCCTGGGCCGGGCCCAGGAGGCTTTGTCGGCGGCGCGGGAGGCCCGCCGGCTGGCGCCGGACTTCTGGCGCTCGCACGTGTGCCTGGCCCAGGCGGCGGTGGCGGTCGGGGACCGGAACCTGGCCGCCGAGGCGGTCGAGCAGGCCCTGGCCATCGGCCCGGACGAGGCGGACGTGCAGTTCACGGCGGGCAAGGTGGCGCTGGGCCGGGGCGACCTGGCCCGGGCTCGCGCCCATCAGCAGGCCGCCCTGGCCATCGATCCTGGTCACTCCGGCGCCATCAACGAACTGGGCCGGATCAGCCTGCGCGAGCGCGACGCCAGCCGGGCCGCGGGCTACTTCCTGCGGGCCGCGCGCTCGGCCCCGGGGGTGGGCATCTTCGGGCGGAACACCGAGGTCGCCCTGGCCAAGGTACTGACCAACATCACCGTGCTGGTGGCCGCGGTGCTGGCAATCGGGATCGTCGTCCCGGTCGCGACCAGGATCGAGCCGCTGGCCTACCTGGTGCTGATGGTCATTCTCGCCGGGCTAGCCTGCGGCTACGCCACGGTGGTGGTGCGAAGGCTGCCCCCGGACGGGCGCCGGCACCTGGCCCGGATGCTGCGGCGGCGGCAGTGGCTGCTGACCGTGGCCGCGATCGTGGCGGTGGTGGTGGGCCTGGCCGCGCTGGCGGCGCTGTGCCTGGCCCTCGGCCGAGCCGACACGCTGCCGCCGGCGCTGGTCGTCCTGAGCATTGCCATAGCTACGCGGGTGCTGATCACGGCGATCATCCGCCGCGCCAGGCGCCGCATCCGCGGGTAAGCAGGCGAGCACGACCCAGGGTCCGTGCGCCCGGAGATCCTCCGGGCGTACGGCTGGGCTGGCGAGGCTGGCCGGCCTGCCCGCTCACGTCAGGTCACGTCGTGATCAGGCCGCGCACTCCCGGCACACCAGCTGGCTGCCCCGTGTCTCGGCGAGCTGGCTCCTGTGGTGCACCAGGAAGCAGCTCGAGCAGGTGAACTCGTCGGCCTGCCGCGGGATGACCCGGAACGAGAGCTCCTCGTTGGACAGGTCCGCACCCGGCAGTTCGAGAGACTCTGCCACATCGTCCGGATCGAGGTCGATGACCGTTGACGACCTGTCCATCCGGCGGGCCTGCAGTTCCTGCAGGCTGTCCTCGGTGACGTCGTCGTCGGTCTTCCTCGGGCTGTCGTAGTCTTGAGCCATCTTGGCCGTTACCCCTCCATCTTCACTAACCTCGTCGCGCGGATGTAACGCTCGGGAAGCCTCGGTTGTGCCCGATTCCGGCGGGGAATTCTTCCACGTCCTGCCGCGAGGTACACCCGTTCGGCCTTAGTCGCGTCGCGTGTCGTGCTCTCCTCCCCCGCCGGGCGGGTCCCGGCGGCCGCTTTCCGGCTCGTTCGCCCCATTGGCCTACCCTGCGTACACGCCTCTGACCAGCAAGTAATCTGTCCGATTCGGTTCTACCGGCCGGCAGAAAGTGCGTATGGTACGAACCACTCATGCTGTCGACCATGTCCGTGACGCGGAGCTGATCAAATGCCCCACGTCAGCCCGCTGCGAACCGAGGATCCCGACCGGGTAGGCCGATATCGGCTGTCCGGGCGGATTTCGGGCATGCCCGGAACCGGACCAGTTTTCCTCGCTAGCTCCGTAGACGGCACGGAAGTGGTAGTGCGGCTTTTGCACGGAGCCTGGACGCGGGACCCGGCCGAGCGGGACCGGTTCGCGGAGGAGGCCAGCTCGGCGGCTCGGGTGCCGCCGTTCTGCACCTCCCGGATTGTCGACGCGGGCGTAGGGAACCACCACGCGTTCCTGGTCAGCGAGTACGTGGCGGGCCGGTCGCTGCTGGAGACGGTCTCCGACGATGGCCCGTTCCCCGGCCTGGAGATCGTGGCGCTGGCCATTGGCAGCGCCACCGGGCTGGCCTCCGTCCACCAGGTCGGCCTGGTCCACGGCAACTTCGGTCCCGAGTACGTGATCATGAGCTCCGCGGGCCCGCGGGTGATCGAGTACGGCATCACCCCGCCCTACGGCTCGGCCACCCCGTCGGCGGACATGCTGGCCTGGGCCCAGACGATGGTGTTCGCGGCCATCGGCCGGCCGCCGGCCACCTACGCCGACCTGGACTCACTGCCCGCTGACCTGCGTGAGGCGGTAGCCGAGTGCCTGTCAGGCGACCCGTCGCTGCGGCCCTCGGCCCGCTCGATCGTGCTGGCCCTGCTGGGCGGAACCCTGCCCGCCGACCGGGCACTCCCCGAGGGGGCGCGCCGGGCCGCCATGGCGGCCAGGGTCAGCGAGCAGGCGGCCCCGGACCTGGCCGCGCTGGGTGCCGGGCGCGCCGACGGCCACGCCGGCAGCGGGTCGGCCGGCGGCGGCCAGGGCGGGCACTCGGGCGGACGGGCCGGCCGGGCCGGACGGGCCGGCAGCGGCCACGCCGGGCCGGACCAGGCCGCTCGGCGGCGGCCGGGCAGCGAGCCGCGCCGGAGGTCCGGCGTGCCCGGAATACCCATGATCGTCGCCGGGGTGCTGGTCATCGCCGTGGTCGCGTTCGTGATCGTGCGGATGCTCGGCTCGGCCAGGTCCAGTGACCAGGCCCAGGACAGCACCACCTCGCCGACCGCCTCGACCCGATCGGCCTCCGCCAGCGCGAAGCCGTCCTCGCCGACGGCCGCGGTCACCGTGCCGGCCACCTTCGCCGGCTCGTGGTCCGGCCAGGCCCGCCAGGTCAACCCGCCCGACGACTTCCAGGTCAAGCTCTCGCTGTCATCCGGGGTGACCAGCGGGAGCGTGGCCTACTCCAACACCTCGTTCCATTGCGTGGGCCAGCTCAGCCCGGATTCGGTCGGCAGCGACACGATGACCCTGGACCAGGGCATCACCTCGGGCCGCCACACCTGCGCCGACGGCACGGTCACGCTGACCACGGGCCCGGACGGCACGCTGAAGTTCGCTTTCCGGGGCAAAACCGGCCCGGTAGCGTCAGGCACCCTCACCAAAACCTGACGTCGTTCCATGATCGCGGTCACTTTTCCGTCATATTAACTGAAAAGTGACCATGATCATGAGGCCCGGCGGGGGTGACTCGCGCGGCGGAGCGACCCGCGCGGCGGGAGCGACCCGCGCGGCGGGAGCGACCCGCGCGGCGCGCTGAGGTCGGCTAGGCGTCGCGCTCCGGGTCTAGCTCCGCTAGCAGGTCGTGGAGCTCAGCAAACAGCCCCGGGCCGGCCGCCAGCGTCATCGACTCGCCGGGCGGACGGCCGTGCAAGCCGCCCACCAGCGCCCCGGCCTCCCGCGCGATGAGGCCCCCGGCCGCGAAATCCCACTCGTGCAGCCCGCGCTCGTAGAAGGCATCCAGCCGCCCGGCCGCCAGCGAGCACAGGTCCACCGCCGCCGCGCCGGCCCGGCGGATGTCCCGGACCCGGGGCAGCACGGCCGCCACCACCTGGCCCTGGACCGCGCGCCGCCCGGCCGCGTAGCCGAAACCCGTGCCGACCAGCGCGTCGGCCAGCGCCACGCCGGTGGTGCAGCTCAGCCGCTGGTCCCCCGGCCGCCACTCCGACCGCAAAAAGGCCCCGCCGCCTGCGGTGGCGAAGAACAGGTTCTGGTGCAGCGGCACGCTCACCGCCCCCGCCACTACCTGACCGTCCACCTCAGCCCCGATGCTGACCGCCCAGTCGCTGAGCCCGTACAGGTAGTTCACCGAGCCGTCCAGGGGGTCCACGATCCACCGCACGGCCCCGGTGCCGACCTCGCCGCCCTCCTCCCCGAGGATGGCGTCGCCGGGCCGGGAAGCCAGGATCCGGCGCCGGATTAGCTGCTCGGCCAGGGTGTCCATCTCGGTCACCACATCGGTCGGGCTGGACTTGGTCTGCACCACCGTGGCCTGGCCGTGCCGGGACAGCAGCAGGTTGCCGGTCTCGTAAGCCACGGCGCGAGCCAGCTCGGCCAGTTCGGCGACGTCAGGCCCGGCCGACGCGACCGGGGCGCTCACCTGGCCGCCTGCGGGCGAGCCAGGGGCACGCAGCAGCCCGGCGTGCAGAAGCCCCCGCCTGGTGGCGGGCCGGCCTGCCATTGCCGGACCAGGTCGGTGATCATGGCAACGAACCCGGGGCTGGTGCCGGGCGTCGCCGCCCGCGCGAACGGCAGGCCGAGCCTCGCGGCCGTCTCGGCGGCCTCGATGTCGAGGTCGAACTTGACCTCCATGTGGTCGGACACGAACCCGATCGGCACCACGACCACTCCCCGCGAGCCGGCCTCGGCCAGCTCGGTCAGGCAGTCGCTGACGTCCGGCCCGAGCCAGGGCTGGGCAGGCGGGCCGCTACGGCTGGAGTAGGCCAGCCGCCAGGGCCGGCCGCCCAGGGCAGCCGCCACCCGCCCGGCCACCTGCGCCAGCTGGGCCGGGTAGGCGCCGCCAGTCGGGCTCTGTGTTTGGGGCACTGCGGCCCGCCCGGCCGCGAAGCGGCCGGGCGGGCCGCTCCGCTCGGCCATGGAGTCGGGGATGCTGTGCGCGGTGAATACCAGGTCGGCCTGGTCCCGCACCGAGGCGGGCAACGAGTCCAGCGCCGCCGTGGCGGCCGCGGTGAAGCACTCGGCGAAGGCCGGATGACCGCAGTAGGGCCAGATCTTGTCCACCACCGGAGCGCCCTGGCCCCCAACCCGGCCCCCGGCCCGGGCCCTGGCCCGCTCGATGTCCTCCAGGT
>Ga0102924_1004403_pt1 | contig 14202 bp, 7 predicted proteins | sample PaiPotPPM11metaG_FD_80116 | JGI IMG/M metagenome (GOLD analysis project Ga0102924, IMG submission 80116) | Iron sulfur acid spring bacterial and archeal communities from Banff, Canada, to study Microbial Dark Matter (Phase II) - Paint Pots PPM... ... | reverse complement strand
TTGCATGGTTTCGAGGTCGGGCTCGGAGAACATGTAGCCCATGGCCTGCTGCTTCTCGCGGCCGACGCCGTGCTCGCCGGTGATGGAGCCGCCGTGGTCGACGCAGAGGTGGAGGATGCGGTAGGAGAGGTCGAGGGCGATGTCTTCCTGGCCGGGGATGGACTTGTCGTAGAGGACGAGCGGGTGGAGGTTGCCGTCGCCGGCGTGGAAGACGTTGGCGACGCGGAGGCCGACCTCGGCGGTCATGCGGGCAATGTCTTCGAGGACGCGCGGGAGGGCAGTGCGGGGGATGACGCCGTCCTGCACGATGTAGTTGGGGGAGATGCGGCCGACGGCGGCGAAGGCGGCTTTGCGGCCCTTCCAGATGAGGCCGCGGGCTTCGGCTGACTCGGCGAGGCGGACTTCCCAGGCGCCGTTCTGCTTGCAGAGGGCGGTGGCTTCGGCCATCTGGGCGGCGACTTCGGCGGCGGGGCCGTCGAGTTCGACGAGCAGGAGAGCTTCGCAGACGGGGTAGTGCGGGTGTACCGCCGCTTCACTCGCCATGGCGGAGAGGCGGTCCATGATTTCGAGCGCGGCGGGAAGCATGCCGGCGGCGATGATGTCGGAGACGGCCTGGCCGGCGGCGGAGATGGAGTCGAATGCGGCTAGTAGGACTTGCACGGTTTCGGGCCGCTTGACGATGCGGAGGATGAGCTTGGTGGCGACGCCGAGGGTGCCTTCGGAGCCGACGAAGAGGCCGGTCAGATCGTACCCCGGAGCGTCCGGGGTGGATGCGCCGAAGGTGACGAGTTCGCCCGAGGGGAGGACGACGTCCATGCCGAGGACGTGCGTGGTGGTGAAGCCGTACTTGAGGCAGTGGGCGCCGCCGGAGTTTTCGGCGACGTTGCCGCCGATGGTGCAGACGGATTGCGAGGAGGGGTCGGGCGCGTAGAAGTAGCCGTGGGCGGCGACGGCGTCGGTGACGTGGGAGTTGATGACGCCAGGTTCGACGACGACGCGCTGGTTGGGGATGTCGATGGAGAGGATGCGATTCATGCGGGCGAAGCTGAGGACGATGCCGCCTTCGGCAGGAAGCGCGCCGCCGCTCAGGCCGGTGCCCGAGCCGCGGGCGACGAAGGGGATGCGGTGTACGGCGCAGATGCGGACGACGGCCTGGACCTGCTCGGCCGTGCGGGGGAGGACGACGGCGGAGGGCAGGGTGCGGAAGTTGGTGAGGCCGTCGCACTCGTAGGTCTGGAGCTGGTTGGGGGCGGTGATGAGGGCAGTGGGGTCGGCGCCGAGGGCGGTGCGCAGGGCATCGAGGATGGCGGCGGAGAGCATGAGATATAGTAGCCGCGAAAAACCAGCCCGGACTAGTGCGGGTGGATGACGTAGGCGTAGAGCATGACTTCGACGCCTACGAGGGCGGCGAGGAAGATGCTGTGCTTCAGCGTGAAGCGGAACAGCTTGGACTGCTCGGCGGTGGACATGCCGGTGGCGGCGGCGGCGACGGCGATGGTTTGGAGGCTGATCATCTTGCCCATGACGCCGCCGATGGAGTTGGCCGATGCGATCAGGATGGGGTCGAGGCCGAGGCGGGTGGCGCTGACGACCTGCAGGTTGCCGAAGAGCGCGTTGGAAGAGGTGTCGGAGCCGGTGAGGAAGACGCCTAACCATCCCATGATGGGGCTGAAGAAGGGGAAGACGCGGCCGGTGGCGGAGAAGGCCAGGCCGAGCGTGCCGGTGGCGCCGGAATAGTTCATCAAGTAGGCCATGGCAAGCATGGCTGAGACGGTAATGGTGGGCTTGATGAGCTTGCGCGCAACAGAGAGGATGACCTTGCCGAGTGCCGCCGGGCCCATTCCGGAGAAGAGGGCAGCGAGCAGCGCGGCCAGCATGCAGGAGGTGCCGGAAGCGGAGAGCCAGTTGAAGTTGAAGATGGCGGCGTACTTGGTGGGCGCGGCGGCGACGGGCGGCATGCGCAGGATCCGGTTATGCAGGCCGGGCCAGGGGAAGGCGTGCGAGACGCTGTTGAGGCGTGCGGCGATGGGTGGGAATCCCCAGGCGAGGACAAAGACGACGAGGAAGGCATAGGGCATCCAGGCGAGCCAGACCTGGCCGCTGGAGTAGTGCGGGGTGGTTCGGTGGTCGTGCTCGGTGAGGGTGAGGTCATCGCTGGGGACCTTCATGGAGGCGTCGACCTCGCGGTCGTGAGCATCGGTGTGGCGGGGTTCCCAGAAGCGGAGGAGGAGGATGAGGGCGGCCATGGCTCCGACAGAGGAGAGGATGTCGGCGAGTTGGGGGCCCATGAAGTTGGAGACGGAAAGCTGGATGCCGGCGAAAACGACTCCGCAGGTGAGGACGGCGGGCCAGACTTCGAGAGTGGCGGCGAGTCCGCTGGTGACCAGGATGAGATAGGCGGGAAGGCAGAGCGAAAAGGGAAAAGTGATGCGGCCGGCGACGGCGCTGAGGTGCGCGAGCGGCAGGCCGGTGATGGCGGCCAGCGTGACCAGGGGAATGCCGATGGAGCCGAAGGCTACGGGCGCGGTGTTGGCGAGCAGGCAAAGCGAGGAAGCGTAGAGCGAGGAGAAGCCCAGGCCGACCATCATGGCGGCGGCGACTGCGACCGGCGTGCCGAATCCGGCGCAGCCCTCGAGGAAGGCTCCGAAGGCGAAGGCGATGAGCAGGGCCTGCATGCGCTTATCCGAAGTGACGGAGCCGATGGAGTCCTTGATGATTTCGAACTTACCGGTGGTGACGGTGATTTCGTAGAGGACGATGGCCCAGAAGATGATCCAGGTGATGGGGAAGATGCCGAAGGACGCGCCGTACGCGACGCTGCTGATGGCGTGGCCGACGGACATGCCATAGGCGACGACGGCGAGGACCAGGGTGGCGGCGAGTCCGGAGAGAGCGGCGACCCAGGACGGCTTGCGGAGGGCGGCGAGCAGGAACAGAAGGAGGAGTGTCGGAAGGATTGCGAGCAACGCGGAGAAGCCGAGGCTTGTGCCAAAGAGATAATAGGGCTGCGGCCAGAGTCCACCCATTCAGAAATTCCTCGCTCGGACGAAAGATAGCTGCCAGGAGTTACATTCTTCGATCACGAAGCAGTCTACCTGTTTGCGGCGCGGAATGGCCGGTTGGTGTGGGGATTTGTGTTAATGTAGCCTTACCGTAGACGTTTCCGCGAGATGTTTGGCGCCTCCCGGCGAGCCGGCCGGAAGGGGCGAGCCGAAGAGTCGCTGCGTGGGCCGCATGAGGGTTGATGGGGACAAAAGTTGCTCTGAATCACCGGACACAGTACCTGTACGGCAAAGCGGTTTCACTCGGTCCTCAGGTGATACAGTTGCGTCCCGCTCCGTACGGGCGGACACCGATTCTGAGCTACTCGCTGCAGGTGACTCCGGCGGACCATGTTCTGAAATGGCAGCTTGATCCTCACGCCAATCACCTGGCGCGGGTTCTTTTTCCGAACAAGACGACCGAGTTTGCGGTCGAGGTGGATCTGGTCGCGGAACTGACTCCGTTCAATCCGTTTGATTTTCTGTTGGAGCCGGGAGTTGAGGAATATCCGTTCGCGTATGGAGCGGACCTGGCGAAAGACCTGGAGCCGTATCTCTCCGTTGAGCCGGCGGGGCCGTTGCTGCGGGAGTTTGTGGCGAGCGTTGCGGGCGAGAAGCGCGGGACGATTGGCTTCCTGGTGGATTTGAATCGCAAGGTGCGGGATGCAGTTGGATATGTGACGCGCCTGGACCACGGCGTGCAGACGAGCGAGGAGACGCTGGAGAAGAAGACGGGATCGTGCCGCGACTCGGCGTGGCTGCTGGTGGAGAGTCTGCGTCACCTGGGGGTTGCGGCGCGTTTTGTGTCGGGCTATCTGATCCAGTTGGCTGTGGAGGGACAGGAAGACGGGCCGAAGAGTGACTCCGCGGAATTGCATGCGTGGGCGGAGGCGTTTCTACCGGGGGCGGGGTGGATCGGGTTCGATCCGACGTCGGGATTGTTTGCGGGTGAGGGGCATATTGCGCTGGTGAGTACACCGAATCCTTCAAAGGCGGCGCCGATTGGCGGGACGGTGGAGCCGTCGAGCGTGGACTTCCGCTACTCGATGGCGGTGCGGCGGTTGGATGAAGCGCCGCGGGTGTCGCGGCCGTACAGCGAGGAGGAATGGGCGCGGGTGCAGCAGCTGTCCCATCGCCTCGATGCGGACCTGGTCGCGCAGGATGTGCGGCTGACGATGGGGGGCGAGCCGACGTTCGTGGGGCTGGATGAGCCGGAGAGTCCGCAGTGGCACATCGAGGCGCTGGGCGCGGCGAAGAGGACGCACGGGCTGGAGCTGATTCGAGCGCTGCGCGGGCGGGTGGCGCCGGGAGGTCTGCTGCACTACGGGCAGGGAAAGTGGTATCCGGGTGAGCCGCTGCCGCGCTGGGCGCTGAGCTGCTACTGGCGCGCGGATGAGGTGCCGATCTGGGAGAACGTGGAGTGGATCGGACGCGAGGACCAGAAGCTGGGCTTCGGAGTGGCCGATGCGCTGGAGTTTATGAAGGCGCTGACGCGGCGGCTTGAAGTCAGCGAGGAGAATATTCTGCCGGCGTATGACGCGGAGGGCGCGGAGCCGGCGGGATACGTGCTGCCGCTGCGGCGACGACAGCCGGGCGGCACGCTGCGCTGGTCGAGCCAGCTGTGGTTTCCGCGGGTGGAGCGGCTGCAGTTGAGTGCGGGAGATTCGCCGATTGGGTTTCGCATTCCGACGGAGGCGATGCCGTGGGTCGCGCCGGATGAACTGGAGTATGAGCTTGCGGCGGCACCGTTTGCGGATCGCGTGAAGCTGCCGGCGCGGGCGGCGCGGCGGATGGATCTGTTTGAGAAAAAGCCGGCGAGCGATCGGCTGCCGGCGCTGGCGGCTGATGCGGAGAAAGCGAAAGAGCTGATTCGGCCTTCACTGTGCGTGCAGGCGCGGGACGGGCGGCTGCATGTGTTTTTGCCGTGGGTTTCGAAGCTGGCGGATTTTCTCGACCTGGCGGCTGCGGTGGAGGATACGTGCCGGTATGTGCGGAAGCCGGTGTGGCTGGAGGGGTACACGCCAGCGGCCGATCCGCGGCTGCGGTTCTTCAGCGTGACTCCTGATCCTGGCGTGCTGGAAGTGAACCTGCCGCCCGCAAGCGACTGGGATGAGTTGGAGCGGTTGAACACGGTGCTGTTTGAAGAGGCGCGGAAGGATCGGCTGACCGCCGAGAAGTTCAACTATGACGGCGGGCATATCGCGACCGGCGGCGGCAGCCACATTGTGGTGGGCGGAGCGACGGTGCTGGACAGTCCGTTCCTGCGGCGTCCGGACCTGCTGCGCAGCATGGTGACGTTCTGGCAAAACCATCCCTCGCTGTCGTATCTTTTTTCCGGCATGTATGTCGGGCCGACCCGCCAGTATCCGCGAGTGGATGAGGCGCGTATGGATGCGTTGTATGAACTAGAAGTCGCGTTCAGCCGTTTGCCGGTGAAGGATTGTCCGCCGTTCGTGATTGATGGATTCTTCCGCAACCTGCTGGTGGATATGACGGGCAACTCGCATCGGGCAGAGTTCTGCATCGACAAGATGTATCCGCCGGAGGGGATGGGCCTGCGGGCAGGGCTGCTGGAACTGCGGGCCTTTGAGATGGCGCCGCACATCCGGATGGGATTGATGGAGATGCTGCTGATCCGGGCGGTGATCGCGGCGTTCTGGAGGCGGCCGTTCGAGGGCAGCCTGATTCGGTGGGGAACTGCGCTGCATGACCGCTTCATGCTGCCGTATTTTGTAGCGCGCGATTTTTCCGAGGTGCTCGCGGAGCTGCGCCGGGCGGGCTATGACTTCGACGAGAAGTGGTTCGCGGCGCATCGCGAATTTCGCTTTCCGAAGATTGGCTCGATTGCGGCGGATGGAGTTGAGGTGGAGTTGCGGCAGGCGCTGGAGCCGTGGAACGTGCTGGCGGAAGAGACGGTCGGCGGCGGGACAGTGCGCACGGTGGATTCGTCTCTGGAGCGCATGCAGGTGAAGGTGTCCGGCCTGACGGTAGACTCGCGCTACGCGGTGGCCTGCAACGGGCGCAAGGTTCCGCTGACGGCTACGGGCGAGGCGGGGGAAGCGGTTGCGGGCGTGCGGTATCGCGCGAGAAAGCTGTCGGCGTCGCTGCATCCAACCATTCCGCTGCACGTGCCGCTGGTGTTTGATCTCATCGATCGCTGGAAAGAGCAGTCGGTGGCGCGATGCACGTACTATGCGGGACCGCCGGATGGCAGTTTATATACACGGCGGCCGGCGAATGCCGTCGAGGCCGAGGAGCGGAGGCGCGAGCGGTTCCAGGTGTCGGCCGTCGCGCCGGGCACGGTTGCGATGCCGCTCGATGAGACGAATACAATTTTTCCAATGACACTGGATCTGCGCTTGCCGGCGCCCGGTGAGAAGGCGGGGGTGGTCCAATGACGACCGATCTGTATCAGCCTTCCCTTCACTACGGGTCGGTGTACGACGAGTTGTCGGCCGATGGCGTGGCGCCGCGGCCGCACTGGGAATATTTGGTCGAGTCGCTGCGAGGCATTGGGCCGGATGAGTTGGGCCGGCGCTGGGCGCGTGCCGAGCGGCGGATTCGCGAGAACGGAATTACGTACAACATCTACGGCGACCCGCGGGGGGCAAGCCGGGCGTGGGAGATTGACGTTGTTCCGCTGCTGATCTCGCCGGATGAGTGGCGTTTTCTGGAAGCGGGCATCATTCAGCGGGCGCAGTTGCTGAGCCTGGTGCTTGAGGACCTGTACGGCGGGCAGGAACTGGTGGCGAAAGGGCATTTCCCGGCGGGACTGCTGTATGCGAGTCCGGCGTTTCTGCGGCCGCTGGTGGGCGTGCGCGTTCCGCCCCAGAGTTATCTGCACATGATGGCGATCGATCTGGCGCGGTCGCCGGATGGGGAGTGGTGGGTGCTCGCGGATCGCACGCAGGCGCCGGCGGGTTCGGGGTATGCGCTGGAGAATCGCACGATTGTCTCCGACGTGTTGCCCAATGTTTTTAGGAGTTCGAATGTGTTGCGACTGGCGCCGTTCTTCCGCGCGCAACGCGATGCGCTGACCAACCTGGCGCGGTGCGATAATCCGCGGATCGTGTTGCTGACGCCGGGGCCGTTGAACGAGACGTACTTCGAACACTCGTACATTGCGCGCTACCTGGGATTTACGCTGGTGGAAGGCGCGGATCTGACGGTGCGCGACCGGCGCGTGTTTCTGAAGACGGTCGATGGGTTGGAGCAGGTGGACGTGATCCTGCGGCGCGTGGACGACAACTTCTGCGATCCGCTGGAACTGTACGGCGATTCGCTGCTGGGCGTGCCGGGGCTGGTTGACGCGATTGTTGCGGGCAACGTGCGGGTGGCCAATGCGCTGGGCAGCGGCGTGATTGAAACCGCTGCAGTGATGCCGTTCCTGCCGGGGCTTTCGCGGCAACTGCTGGGCGAGGAGCTGAAGATTCCGTCGGTGGCGACGTGGTGGTGCGGACAGAAGTATGCGCTGGACTGGGTGATCGAGCATCTCGATTCGGTGGTGGTGAAGCCGGCGTTTCCATCGCGGGGCAAGGAGCCGGTGTTCGGCGCCGACCTGGCGGTGGCGGAGAAGCAGAAGTTCATCGAGCAACTGCGGACCCGGCCTCACGAGTATGTGGCGCAGGAACAGATTGCCTTGTCGACGGCGCCGGTGTGGGATCATGGCCATCTCGATTCGCGCAGCATGGTGCTGCGGACGTATGTGCTGAACACCGGCAATGGATGGATCGCGCTGCCGGGTGGATTGGTGCGGGTTGCGGAGGCGGCGGGATCGATTGTGTCGATGCAGCGCGGCGGCCACAGTAAGGACGCGTGGGTGCTGTGGGATGGGCCTATCGACACGTTCAGCATGCTGCGCCCGCGCACGGAGCCAGTGGAGTTGCGCCGGGTTTCGAGCGCCGTGCCAAGCAGCGTGGCCGACAACGTCTTCTGGCTGGGACGCTATGCGGAGCGGGCGGAGAACATCGCGAGAATTCTGCGCCCGATCATGACCCGCATACGGCGGGCCGATCCGGCGGAGTTTGGGAGCTTGCTGCAACTCCACAGCTGCCTGGAGACGCGATACAGCAAGCTGCCGAAGGGCAAGGACCGCGTGCCGACGTCGCTGGAACTGGAAGTCGAGATGGTGTCGGTGATGGCAGATACGAAGCGGCGCGACAGCCTGGTCTGTACGCTGGCGGAGATGGCGCGGGTTGGCGGCAATGTGCGCGAGCGGCTGTCCTCGGACATGGTGTTCCTGATCGGGCAACTGCGGGATTCGATGAAGATGGAGCGCGATACACCGTTCATCGAGTATCCGGCGATGCTGACGGCGTGCCTGGAACTGCTTTCCGCGTTCTCCGGGATGGAGCGGGAGAATATCAACCGCGGATTGGGCTGGCTGTTTATGACGCTGGGGCGGCGGCTGGAGCGGGCGATTTATCTTGCGCGGCAATTGCGCGAGATCACGACGCCGCACGGCGAGCAGGACTGGCCATTCCTGGAGTGCCTGCTCGAGGTGCAGGACAGCTCGATGACCTACCGGACGCGATACTATACAACGCTTCAGCCAGTGGCGGTGCTGGATGTGCTGATGGCGGATGAGACGAATCCGCGGTCGCTGGACTTCCAGCTGAGTCACATCGTCGATCTGTATCAGAAGCTGCCGCGGCACCTGCAGGATGATCTGCAGGCGATGCGCGATGCGCTGACGACGCTGCGTGGCTTCGATCTGCGGGAGATCCGGTATCCACTGCCGGGCGCAGCGGCGGAGGCGAGTGACGCGGATGGACTGTCGCGGCTGGAACGTTTTCTCAGAGGGCTGGAGGTTTTGCTGCCTACGTGGTCGAATAACCTATCGAACACTTACTTCAGCCACGCACGCACGTTGCCGATCAACGTAGGCCAATGATCTATCGAATCACTCATCGAACAACATTCCGATACAAGTATCCGGTCTCCTTCGGGAATCACCTGGCGTGTCTGACGCCACGGCCTGCGCTTGCGCATCAATCGGCGCGTAGTGAGCTGAGCATCCAACCGCACCCGGTGACGCGTACGGAGCGGGTGGACTACTTTGGCAACCTGGTGTCGCTGTTCACCGTGCGCGAGCCACACAAGGAACTGGTGGTGGAGGCGCGGAGCGAAGTGGTGATGGATGGGAAGGGCAGCCCGTGGCCACAGGAGTCTCCGGCTTGGGAAGAGGTGGCCGATTCGCTTCCGAACGACTCGACGCATGAAGGGCTGGAGGCGTACCAGTTTGTGTTTGAGTCGCCGCGCATCCGGAAGCGCGAGGAGTTTGCGTCGTATGCGCGCGAGTCGTTTACGCCGGGGCGGCCGATGCTGGAGGCGCTGCTGGATTTGACGGCCTGCATCCATCGGGACTTTCGCTTTGACTCCAAGTCGACAAACGTGCGGACTCCGGCCGAGGAGGTCTTCCGCAAGCGGCGCGGAGTGTGCCAGGATTTTGCGCATGTGCAGATTGCGTGTCTGCGTTCTCTGAATCTTGCGGCGCGCTATGTGAGCGGGTACTTAAGGACGTATCCGCCTCCGGGGCAGCCGAGGCTGGTGGGGGCGGATGCGTCGCATGCCTGGGTATCCGTTTACTGTCCGGGAGCGGGCTGGTTTGACGTCGATCCCACCAACAACGTAGTGCCTTCCGACGGACACGTGACCCTGGCATGGGGCCGAGACTATGGCGATGTGAGTCCCTTGCGCGGCTTGATTCTGGGTGGTGGGGCTCACACGGTTAAGGTTGCGGTGGATGTGGAGCCGATCGAGTCGTAGGCGGCGGGTTCGGCTTGATCAGCGAGCGAAGTTTTCCAGTGCCGAGATGTTGGGGATGGTGACCATCGAGCCCTGGAAGGCGATGAGGCGACGATGCTTAAAGGTGCCCATGGTGCGGGTGACGGTTTCGCGCGAGGCGCCGATGAATTCGCCGATCTGCTCGTGCGTCAGGCAGAAGCGGAAGCGGGTGCCGGATCCGGTGGTCTGCCCGTTCTCGCTCCAGTCAAGCAGGAGGCGGGCGAGTTTTTCCGGAGCCGAGGTTGAGAGGCCCACCGCACGCAAGCGCTCGCAAGCGATGCTGACGTGGCGGCTGAGTTCTTCCGTGACTGCCTGATACGCTTCGGGGTGCCGCATCAGAAAGTTGAGGAAGTCCTGGCGGGAGATGGGAGCGATGGTTGCTGGATAGAGCGTCTCGGCGGTCAACTCGTACGCGTTGCCGGAGAGGGCAGAGGCGAGGCCAAGGATTTCGCCTTTCTTTGCGATCCGGAGGCTGAGGCGACGGCCCTCGCTGGAGTTGATGGAGAGCTTGACCTCGCCACCGAGAACGACGAACACGCCTCGCGTACCTTCCTTCTCCGAGAACAGGATCCGGTTGGCGGGATAGGCGATGGGGTTTTGCATCGTCGCCAGATCCTCAAGCGCAGCAGGGGTGAGCTTATCGAAGAACTTGCCAGTTGGTTGGGGCTGGCCGGTGCGGCAACTCGTAGGTTTACGCGTCGTATCCATGGTCGGGCTCCTCGTCACTTTCTGATTTGCTTTTGCTGATTTCTTCGGCAAGATACTCGGCCCACAACGTGCCGGCGATGAGTTCTGCGTTGGTTTGAACGTAGATCTCTTTCAAAGCTTGCGTACCACCGGCATCGGAGTAGGTCACGTTGCGCAAGTCGAGCGAGAGTTTTTTTTCTCCCAATCGCGGGGCTGTTTCGGCCCAGGCGCGGCTTAGTTCTGCCACCCATGGCCCTGCGATCCGCCCTTCCAGCGTCATTCCGATTGCTTCTTCGTCTTCATGAATCGTGATTCGCAGCATTTTTTTCCCTTGTCGCGGTGTGGCTTCCAGCCAGGCTCGGCTGAGTTGGGCCACCAAGGTCCCCGCGACCTGACCTTCCAGCATCATCTCGATCGAATCGGAACTCTCTTGAATCGTGATTCGCACCATGCTGACCATCCTGCTCTACGCAGTGATGTATGGCACGTGACGCGCCAAACCGCGCACAGGGGTGGCGAGAGGGTAATTCAGATTGAGGAGGAAGGAGTTAGCAGGCGGGGCCAGAAGATTGTGACGACCGAACCGCGCATGTGTGACGAAGTGACGATGACGAAATAGCGTCACCGAGACTACATGTAGTCACTTCGCTCAATGCCGAGCTTCTTCAATTTGGAGTTGAGCGTGGTGCGCTTGAGGCCGAGACGCGCGGCTGCGCCATCGTCGCCGCCGATCTGCCCCTTGGTCTCGCGGAGCACGCGGAGAATGTGCTCGCGCTCGGCGGCCTGGAGGGTGGGGTTTTCTATTTCGCTGGCGTTGTCGTCGTCTTCTTCGGTTTCCAACTCGGCGAGGGGAACGTAGAGGGCCGTGCCTTTGGTGAGGATGACGGCGCGCTCCAGGAAGTTTTCCAGTTCGCGGATGTTGCCGGGCCAGGACCAGCGCTTCAGCGCGTTCATGGTCTCTTCGGGGATGGTGTCGATGGTCTTGCCCATGCGGCGGCTGTGGGCGGCGACGAAATGCCGGACGAGGACGGGGATGTCGCCGGCGCGGTCGCGCAGCGGGGGAGAGAAGATGGGGAAGACTTTGAGCCGGTAGAAGAGGTCGCTGCGGAAGGTTTTCTCCGCGACCATCTTTGCCAGGTCGCGATTGGTGGCCACGATCAGGCGGACGTTGACCTTGATGGGGCGAGTGCCGCCCAGGCGTTCGATTTCGCGCTCCTGCAGGGCGCGGAGCAACTTGGGCTGGAGGTCGATCGGCATCTCGCCCACCTCGTCGAGGAAGAGCGTGCCTTCGTGGGCGAGTTCGAGGCGGCCCATCTTGCGGGCGATGGCGCCGGTGAACGCGCCTTTCTCGTGGCCGAAGAGTTCGCTCTCCAGCAGTCCCGCGGGAATGGCGGCGCAGTTGAGCTTGATAAAGGTGCGGTCCCGGCGTGGGCTGAGCCGGTGGATGGCGCGGGCGAGCAGTTCCTTGCCGGTGCCGGTTTCGCCCTGGATGAGCACGGTGGCATCGGTGGGTGCGACCGTCTCGATTTCCTTGAGGACCTGGCGGAGGCCGGTGCTCTCGCCGACGATGTCTTCGAAGTTATTTTGCAGACTGATCTCTTCTTCGAGGTATTGCTTCTCCTGGCTAAGGCGGTCGCGCAGGTCGGCGATCTGGCGGAAGGCGACAGCGTTGTTGACGGCCATGGCCACCTGGTCGGCGACCTGGGCGAGCATCTCGGCTTCGGGTTGGTGGAAGGCACTCTCGAGCCGGCTGGCAACCGTAAGTGTACCAATGGTCTGGCCGCGATGGATCAACGGGACCCAGCAGCCGGACTGCATGCCGAGCGCGGTCAGATGGCGAACCGTCTCCGGGGCAAAGCGGGAGCCTTCGATATGCTCCAGAATGACTGGCTCGCGGCTACGGAATGCCTCTCCTGCGGGCGAACCGAGAACTGGAAGGCGAACATCGCCGCGCCGGGACTCACCTTCATCCGCACCGAGGAACTGCACGACGAGCTGGTCGGATGCCGGGTCATAGAGACCCAGGGTTGCGCTGTCGTGGGGAAGCACCTCGCGGAGGCTGGCGGAGATGGCTCCCAGCAGCTTGCGCACGTCCATGTTGGCGAGCAGCGCGTTGCTGAGTTGGAGCATGACGGCTTCCTCGGCGCGTTTGCGGTCGGTGAAGTCGCGGGTGACTTTGGCGTAGCCGGTGATCTCGCCGGCCGAGTCGCGGATGGCGGTGAGGATACTGTCGGCCCAGAATCGTGAACCATCCTTGCGGACGCGCCAGCCTTCTTCTTCGAAGCGTCCGCGCGCGGCGGCGAGGCGCAGGAGTTCGGCGGGATGGTTCCGTTCCACATCTTCCTGGACGAAGAAGCGCGAGAAGTGCTTGCCGAGAATTTCATCCGCCGTGTAGCCCTTGATGCGTTCGCCGCCGGCGCTCCAGGTGGCGACGTGACCGTCGCGGTCGAGCATATAGATAGCGTAGTCGCGGACGCTCTCGACGATGGAGCGAGTGAGTTGATCCTGGCGGCGGAGTTCATCCTGCGCGGCGCGCTGCTCGGTGGCGTCGCGGACGAAGCTCAGGACAGTCGGACCCGACTCCGACTCCATGGGCTTGAGCATGATGTCGACGGGAAATTCCGTGCCGTCCTTGCGCAGCCCGAAGAGATTCATGGCAGCGCCCATCTGACGGGCGCGGGGATGGGCGTGGTAGTTCTCGCGATGGGTCGGGTGCTGACGGCGGAAACGCTCCGGGACCAGCGCTTCGATGGTCAGTTCCATCAGCTCAGCTTGCGTGTAGCCGAACAGCTCTGCCGCCCGAGGGTTCGCCGCACGGATGGCCCCACTGGGCTCTGTGACGAAGATGGCATCGGGAGAAATTGCGAAGAGGTTTTCCAAGGCGGACTGTGCGAACTCGACTCGGGGTTGTCCGGTGCTAGTCGCTGCGGCCTGCTCTGGGAGGTCGTGCATGCGTGTAATCCTATCTGTTTGGGCGATGACCGTATAGGCAAGTGTGAACAGTCGGTTGCGGGCTACTTTTTGGGGTTGCCCCACCCGCCGCCGCCGGGCGTCTCGATGTGCAGCACGGAACGAGCGCCGGCGTGCAGGCTGCACTTGCCGGGGAGTTGTGTTGTCTCATTGTGCGGCGTGGTGAGGGTCGCGCGGCCTGGCTCTCCGGCTTCGCCTCCGCCGAGACCGTGGGGAGCGAATCGTCTTCGGTCGGCCAGCAGACTTACTTCGCAATCGGTGAGGAGCTCTATCTCGCGAACGAGGCCATCTCCCCCGCGGAATTCGCCTGCTCCGCCGGAACCTTTGCGGTAGCCGTAGCGTCGCAGGCGCAGCGGATAGGCAAACTCCAGGGCCTCGATCGGCGTGTTGAGAGAGTTGGTCATGTGAGTCTGCACGCCGGAGAGGCCGTCGGCGGTGGGGCGCGCGCCCATGCCCCCGGCGGTGGTTTCGTAGTAGGTGAAGGGCTGGCTGGTACGCGGGTCGATCCCGCCGATGGTGAGGTTGCTCATGGTGCCGGCGCTGGCGGCGGGGACGCGGCCGGGGAGTGCCTGCGCGAGCGCGCGGAGGAGTGTGTCCACGATGCGCTGGGAAGTCTCGACGTTGCCGCCGGCGACGGCTGCGGGCGGGAGGGCATCGACGACGGTGCCCGGGGTGGTGAGGACGGTGAGCGGGCGCAGGAGACCGGCGGTCGAGGGAG
>Ga0102924_1004402_pt1 | contig 14203 bp, 10 predicted proteins | sample PaiPotPPM11metaG_FD_80116 | JGI IMG/M metagenome (GOLD analysis project Ga0102924, IMG submission 80116) | Iron sulfur acid spring bacterial and archeal communities from Banff, Canada, to study Microbial Dark Matter (Phase II) - Paint Pots PPM... ... | reverse complement strand
CCTCTTGGTGGGCGCCGCGATGTCGGCGCTCGAAGCGCCGCTGCGCCCGTCTCGTGGCGTGTGGCTCGACGCTTTCGGGCGTGCGCGCGACGCCGCGACGGCCGCGGATCCCGAGGAGGCGATTCGCGGGGCTCTGGTCGCGCTCGGCGAGCCTGCCGGTCGTGCGTCCTCCTCGACGGAGCTCTGGACCATGCCTCCCGCTCGATGCATGACCGTCGATGCAGCGGGGTACCTTCACGAGCGGGACGCCGACCTGCCTGAGCTCCTCGCGCACGTCGCAGCCGCAGAACCGGAGGCAACCGTGCGCACCGAGGTGCTCGACGCGCTCGAAGTACGACGTCCCGAGCTCCGTCCGCTGGCGAGATGGATGAACGACCGCGGTGTCCTCTTCGCGACGCTGATCGAATGCGACGGAGATGCAGAGGGGGTCCTCGTCCTCTCGCGCGCCTCGCGCACGCACGCAGAGCCGCCGACGCTGGAGGAAGTGCGCGCGCTGAAGGCGGTCGCCGATCGACTGGCGGGCCCGTGCCGGGCGCGCGCGACGCGGGCGCGTCTGCTCGCGCGCGCGCACGAAGCCACCCAGCGCGCAGAAGCCGCAGAGGAAACGGCCGACCGGCTGCGGCACCAGCGCGCTCTCGACGTGGGACGCGACGCGCTCGCCACAACGCGTTTGGCGCGCCCCGCCACGGTAGGCGTCTACGCGGCATCCTCCAAGATGGCGCTAGAGGCCCTGGAGCGGCGGACCAGCGTGAGCGGGCCAATCGCCGTCGTCGCACCGAGCGGGGTCGACCCCGTTCCTTACCTCGCGCGCGCGCACCTGGCCGGCGCGCGGCGCGACGCCCCGCTCGTTCTGGTCGACGCCACGAGCGCCCGCGAGCACGATCCGACGCGATGGTGCGACCCTCAAGTCTCCCCGCTCGGGCTGGCGGACCGCGGAATGCTGGTGCTTCTCGACGGGGGAGCGCTTCCGGCAGAGGTGCAGCGACTCGTGGCGAGCGCGCTGGCCCAGAAGCGCGCCCCCTGGGAGCGCCCGGAGCCGCTGGACGTGCAGCTGGCTCTGACCGGCGTGGCGAGCCCGGACGCGCTCGTGGAACAGGGCCGTCTGGATTCTTCGCTCGCGCTGCGTCTCGGCGACTCGCGAGGGTCGCCCGTTGCGTTGCCCCGTTTGCGGGATCGGCCCGAGGATCTGAGAGCCATTCTAACGGACCGCCTGGCTCGCGAGGGACTGCGGGTGCAGGGCCGGCCGGTGGGCATCGAACAGGCCGCCTACGCGCGGCTGATCGAGTATCCGTTCCCCGGCGAAGATGCGGAGCTGGCCGCAGTGGTGCAGCGCCTGGTTGCGCGATGCCGGGGTGACGTGGTGCGCGCGGCCGATGTCGACGCTTTGCGTCTGACCGCACGACCTGGCGGTGAGTCGGCGCGTGGCCGCCGTAAAGATCCGCTGTCCGCGTGATGCGTCGATCGTCGATTCGTCGAGGGCGCCCATAACGCTAGAGCCGCGGCTTCTTTCGTGAGGCGCCGAATACGCCCTTGTCGCGCCGCTTTCGAGCGTGTTACTCACGTGCCAGCGTTGTTTCGGCGGGAGGAGCACGGCACCATGCATACGTTCGCCACGCTTACGTTTCCGCTTCGGGCGCTCGCCGTCGCGGCCCTCGTGGGGTCGCTGGGCGGATGCGGCGCTGACGAAAATCCGTACAAGCCCCAGCAAGCGTGGTCCGGAAGAAGAGCCAGTTTGCCCGCTCCTCCGACCTTGCCGAGCACGCCGATCAAGACCGGCGACGCGTACACGGTGTACGGGGCCATTCATCAGCTCCGCAGCCTGATCCACGGGAAAGACGTCACCGCGAACCCGATCTCGATCACCGGATACGTGGTCGACTCGAACATTCCGCGGGCGCCTGACTGCGCCGTCCATAAGACGGGCAAGGCGGACCCCCCAAACTGCTCACCCGAGGTGCCCAGCTTCTGGATTGCCGACGACAAGGCGAACACCAAGGGGCCCAAGGTCCGGATCGTGGGCTGGGCGCGCAACTTTGCGGTCGTGTACGACGCCATGAAGTCGTACGCGAAGGTGAAGGCCGGCGACCAGCCGAAAGAGAAAGAGTGGGTAAACGACGACATCCTGAATGTTCAGGTGCCGTTCCCGCTTCCGTCCGTGGGAGCCAAAGTAAAGATTACCGGCGCATACAATGTGGCCAAGACAGTCGTTTCGGACATGGTGAGCGAACCGACCGGTGGCGTCATGGCGCTTCAGAAGATGGATACGCTGGAGCCCGCGCCCCAGGCCGCCGCCTTTGCCAAACCGATCCACTAGAGCCGCTTCCACAAAGGGTCGCGAGGTAGCCCCACTCGCAAAGAGGAGCGCGAGCCCCCTTCGTAGTTATCGCGCCACGGGACACTACCGCGCTGCGAGTCGCAGCGTGCCTCGCGCGATGGGGGATGCCCCATCGTTGAGGGCGCTGCGTACCCACCCCCGCAAGGCGTCGCGGGCGATGAGAGGCCCGAGCTGGACGATCTTCGCCCCGATCTCGCGAGCAGTACGCTTGATGAAGGCGACATCCATGGGCCGAATGTCCTCGCCAAGGATGACGACTTTGGGCCGCGTCACTTGCATCCGGGCGCACGCCGGAAGGGGATGGCGGACCCGAAGGACGTCGACCCCGAGCTCGTCGAGTCCCCAATAGGCATTCTCCTCCGGAGAGCCGACCCGTACGAGCATGATGCGGGGCCGCAAGAGAATGTAGGAGATCTTGGCGACAGGGACCGGAGCCTCGGCGTGCGCGAGCGCCATGGCACCGACCCAAGCACATGCGGTGCCGCTGAAGAAACACCGGAAAATTGCCATGTGAAAGGCACAAACGATGGTCAGTGGACCGGCCAGCTGGAATCTCCGCTGGTCGGTACGGGCGGGAGGACGTCGAGCGTGGCCAGAAGTTGCGGCTTATCCGCGGCGGGTAACCCCGCCGCGCGCATTCATCCCGTTTCGGTCCGGGTTGTCGGTTCCGGTCAGGTCGTACCACTCGGGCGCGAGGGGAGCGCATCGCAGATAGACGTCGCTCGTGTGGACCTCCACTCCGTCCGTGCTCTCGTCGATGACACTGACGGTCGGCGAAGGCCCGACAAGTGCCTCGAACCGGGCGACCGGCGGCATATACCGCGGGGAAAGAGACAAGGTCACGATGCCGTAAGGCAGCGTGTCGCGGTAAGGAGCGCCTCCCAGCGCCGGCTCGTCAGCTTGACCGAGGTCGAGTAGGCGCGCTCCACCGCGCGTGATCGGCCCGGGCAAAACGACGGGGGTTGCGCGCGCGAGGCCGGCCATCGGGGTTCGCTCGATCGCGATCGCGATTTCGCCATGGCGCAGCGTGATGCGGGTGCCGCTCGACCTCTGAACCACGCGGTACGGCTCCGCACAGGTCGATTCGTTTCCCGCCGGTTGCCACATCCCCGCCGGAACACTGCACGGTGCAATTCCCGAAGTAGGGGGGCTCGTACACACGACCAGCGCGAGCGGGCGCTGAACGCCTCGCGTCGCGGTCATCGCTTCGGCGACGCCGTCCAGGTAGGCCATGACCTCCCGAAACGTCGGCGGCTCGTCCGCTTGAAATTGAGGCGACGCCATTCGGGGTCGCGGTGCAAGGCTGCTTGTCATCGAAAGTGCCCCCCGGTTCAGGAGTCCTCCCGACACGACACTTCAGCAAGGGCTGGACCACGGCCATTCTGCGGTGCAAAACCTCGATTTCAACGATTTCGATGGAAACGGCTGCACCGCCAGTGCCTTGTCACTGCCGAGTTCTTGACGACAAATCACGCCGTCTACGACCCGAGCACCGAGCTCGCAGGACCAGCCACGGACGGCTCAAGTCCTCTCTGTGCCCGCCGTTCTGGGAAGTATGGGTCGCGTGGCGCGTGCAGCGAGAACGGCGGTGAGCTTCGGGACACTCGGTATCGTACCCAGTGTGCCGGAACCCACTTCGGGCGTGCACCTGCGTGTCGCTCCGAAGGAAGCCGTCGCGAGCTTTTCCTCATGGGTCAGCGAGCAGATCGCGCGCAAGTCGCAGTCGCGTGCGGAGCTCGAAACTCTCGAGGAGAACCTGCTCGGCGCTCTCCAGGCCCGCGACATTCCCGCGGCTCTGATGCACGCGTGTGCCATCGTCTACCTGGATCCCGAGCACCAAGCTGCGCAGCGGATCAAGAGGCGCTGCATGCGGGAGATGCGGCGCGGTCCCTCGCGACCGAGCGAAGTCCCCTACATGCGACTTCGGTGGTCCGAGCTGGGGGACCGGCCGCTCTCTCCGGACGCTGTCTGCCTGCTGTCGTGTATCGACGGTGAGTCGAAGATCGAGGACGTGATGAAGATCTCCGGCTTGGCGGCCGCCGAGGCCCACGAGGCCTTCGGCGACTTGTTGAAGGACGGGATCGTCGGCATGCGACCTCCGAAGTCCGAGCGGTAGGCGCGGGAAAAGCCTCGCCGGCGGCGCGGGCTGCGGGCCTGCGAAGTAAGCCGTTTGCTCGCAGTCGTTGCGCGCCGGGTGGTAGCATCGCTCGAATGGAGAGACGTGCCCGACGGTGCGCCCGGGGTCCCCTGCGCGATCGATCGAGCCATTGCGGAGGTCCGACATGACCGGCGCCGCTCAAACCCCTTTGGAGCAGATCGTCCTGGCGGGGCTGTGGCGGGAGGGCGAGCCCCTGCGCCTGCACCTCGGGTGCGGCTCCTCGCGCTTGCCCGGCTTCATCAACGTCGATTTTCCGCCGTCGGGTGCCGATCCTTCGGACGCCGTCGACGTATACGGGGATCTGCTCACACTCGCCTTTCCGGCCGGCGCCGTGCAAGAGATTCGCTTGTCGGACGGAATCCAGCGAATCGCAGTGACGCAGGCGATCGATCTTCTGTCGAGGTGTCACGCCTGGCTTGCCGACGAGGGCACGATCCGCGCGCGCGCCGCCTGCCTCACGGCGCTGTCGAACACGAGCGACCGCGTCGAGCGGTGTCTCGCGTCGCTGGGCTTCGACGACGTCCGGACGGTCGCCCCGACCGGCGGCGACGGTAGCGGCGAGGCTTTGCTCGAGGGGAGGAAGGGGCGTCCGCTGAGCGCGGAGGACCTGCTTGCGAGGGGTCGTGCGCTGCTCGCGGAGCTCGGGGCCGAGAGACTGTCCGCCGCCGCCGCTTCGCTGCGCAACGAGACGCCGGCCACGGGCGTTGGGTCGGACGACGTCGCTCGGTACGTCGCTCAGGCTTACGAGAAGAAGCGGCTCTCTTGGCTGGCGGAGCGAGCCGGCGCGCTCCGCAAGGGATCGCGTGTGCTCGAAGTCGGCTTCGAAGTGGCGGCCCATCGCGAGGTTTTTGCCAGCACGCACTACAACTTCTTCGATCTCCGCGCGTTTCTCGCAAACGACGCCACCGGCGGTCGCGGACAGTACAAGGTACCCACCGAGGACGAGGGCTTCGACGTCGTCGTGTGCAGCAACGTCTTCGAATGGGTGCTCTACCCCGAATCGGCGCTGCGCGCGATCTGTCGCACGCTCAAGAAGGGCGGTTCGCTCTGGGTCGCGCCACCGCTCTTGACCGGGATACCCGAGGAAGCGCCGGCGCGCTCGGTGAGCGGAAGGACCATCGGGTGGTACGCGAGCACCTTTGCCCGGTACGGACTCGACATCCGGAACGCCTACTCTTCCGGCGGCTTCTTCGCCGAGCTCGCCGCCACGTGCCTCGACGCGGGCCTAAGCATCGGCGCAGCACCGTCGTTACCGGCGGCGACGCGCACGAGCCTGGAGCGGCTCCTCCTCGGCGAGCTGCCGCTGTCATTCGCCGCGCTGGACGCGGCGGTTCCCACCGAATCGCCGCGGGCGAGCGTCATCCTCGAGGCGGTCCGCGTGAGGGACCTCCCCGACCAGGAGGCGGAACTTGCGGCGCCGCGGTTGCGCGCGCAAAATCCCAGGCCGCTGCGCGTCACGTACCTCATCACGTCGATCCTCGCCGTGACCGGCGGGAACATGACGCTGCTCAATCAAGCCGAGGAGCTCCGCCGGCGCGGTCACAAGGTCACGATCGTGACCTACACGGATCGGCCATCGTGGACGCGCGTGAACGCGGAGGTCGTCCAGGTTCCTCTGGGGGAACCCATGGCAATTCGAGTCCCGTCGAGCGACGCTGTCATCAGCACGTATTGCGCAAACACCCACGAGCTACTCGCCGTCGAGGCGCCGGCAAAGATCTACTACGCACAAGGGGACCAGTTCGTCTTCGGCGACGACACCCCTGCCCCGGATCCGAAAGCCGAGCGAGAGCGCCAGACGCTCAAGGAAATGTCCCGACGTTCGTACGGCTATCCCGGCGTGCACTTCGTGGCCAACTCCGCCAACCTGGCCGAGGCAGTATTTCGAGCGCACGGAGTCAGAGCCGAGGCCGTGCTCCCCGTCTGCACCGACCAAACGATGTTCCGGCCGCTGCGGCGCGCGTTGCCTGGCTCGCGAAGACGCATCTTGATCGTAGGTCCGGATACGAGAGGATCCGGCGCCGAGTCGCTCGCGTTCAAGGGAATCGCGGACATTCGTCGCGCTCTCGAGCTCGTGACGGAGCGGTTCACGAACTTCACGGCGGTGCGCGTCTCGAATTCGAAGGCGGAGATATTTCGCGACTTCCCGTGCGAGTATCACGTCATCCCCTCCGACGAGCTCAAGACGTTTCTCTTCGGGACCGCCGACATCCTCGTGTACGCGTCTCACTACGACTCCTGTCCGCGCCCGCCGCAGGAGGGAATGGCCGCCGGCTGCGCCGTCGTGTGCACCGCGACCTCCGGGGCCAAGGAGTACTGCGTCCACGAGGAGAACTGCGTGCTCGTGCCCGTCCGGGACCCCCGCGCCATCGGGGACGCAATTCTTCGCGTCATCACCGACCAGGGATTGCGCGAGCGAATCGTCGAGGGCGGCAAGCGGACGGCAGCCAGGTACCCGCGGGAGCGCGAGTGGAACGAGCTGGAGGCGTTGCTCTACACGTATGTCGCAGCGGCCAGACCGAGTGCGACCGTCACGTGACGACCAACGCACGCCGCTCCAGCTGCGCGACGAGCACGTTGCACTCGCCTCGCAACGGGCCCTTGTCGGGCGCGACGTAAGTCGCCCGGCGCGCTTCCGCGAGGGCGTAGACCGAGTCTCCCGCAGCGCTGAGCACCTGAGCGTGCAGTATGGCCAGTCGAGCGTCGTTGGGTCGTTTCGTGACAGCGACTCTCAGCGCATCGCATGCCTCGGCGACGGAGCCGGCGCGAAACAACGACTGCGCATCGTCGAGTAGGGCGTCGAAGGCAGAGCGCGCCGGCGGCGGTGCCTCCTCTCGCGCGCGCTCGACCGCATTGCGCAAGAAGAGCCCGTGCTCCTCGGCCTTTGCCTGCCAGTCCCAACCGCCGCGCGCGAGGGACTCTCGTGCCGCGCGGCCGAACGCGCGCCTGCGCGCCGGGTCGTCACGCAGCTCGATGACGGCGGCCGCGAACGCGGCAAATTCTCGTTCGACGATCCGCGCGCTCACGCCGTCCCGCAGGTACTCGGGGACCGTGCCCACGTCCGTCGTCACGATCGCGCGCTCCATCGACGCCGCTTCCAACAACGAGTTGTTGTTTCCCTCGGTGCTGGAGGAGCACACGTAGATATCGATCGAGTCGTAAAATCGCCGCATGCCCTCTTCGTCGAGGTTCTTGTCGCTGTAACCACAGAACGTGAGCTCGACCCCCGGCAACCGCTTCAGCGGCTCGATGTACTGCTCGAATCCTTTTGCCGACGAGCGCCGGTTCCCGGCCCAGCCGACGTGCACGCGCTTGCCCGACTCGTCGCAAGGCCTGGTGGGCGTGAAGAAACCCATGTCCGTGCCGTGCGTCAGGTACGAGAGCCCGGGAACGAACGGCGAGAGCAGCCGCTCCAGTCGGCGCGAGACGACGTGCACGCTCTGGTAACTCTGGGAGAGCATGTCCGCGAACGCGAAGAGATCCCCGCCATTCCAGCTGATGTGCGACCGTACGCCGGTGACGTACTTCCTCGCGCGCTCCCGCGGGACGCGCGGGGCCATCGACCACTCGAGCGGGTAGACGAGATCGAACTTGGAATCGTCGATCTTTTCTCCTGCGTATGCGATCTCGAAGCGAAACTCGCTCGAGAGCATGCGAGCCAGGCGCTTGCAGTGTTTTTCGAAGATCCAGTTGGGAACGTCGGCGACGAGGAGAATGCGTGGCCGTGGGTCGGAGGAAGGCGCCGCCCGAGGGGCGGGCGCCGGTGCCTCCTTTGCGTCCTGGGCGCGTTCGCCAGGGGAGTCGTCGACCGACGACGTGACGCCAAAGTCGATACGACGCTCCGAGATCGTGAAGAGGTGCTTCCCTGTTGGGGTGCGCGGTATTTCCGCGACCTCGCGCCAGGTCAGATCCACGCACGCCCCGAAGTGCTCGCGAACGACGGTCAGGATCGGGCCCATCGTTTGAGGCTCGAAGTCCGCGGCAGGCTGGACGAGGATCTCGATCGAGCCCGCCACGTTCTGATGCACCTGGAAGGATCGGATCGACGGCTTGTCGTAAAAGAGGTGGGTGAAAAACTCCCCATGAACGAGCCGCCCGTCGGGCGTCGTCAGCGTGTTGGTGATTCGTCCCTTGATCTCACGAAGCCGAGAGAAGCTCCGTCCGCACGAACATTCTCCAGCCTCGAGCGAGCCGACGTCGCCGATCTCGTACCGGATGAACGGCATTCCGTAGTTGAGCAGGTCGGTGACGACGATCGCTCCCTCCTCGCCGGCCGCCGCAGGCCTTCCGGCTCGGACGATCTCGGTGAGGCGAATGTCGCCGAAGACGTGCACGCCCCGGTGCGCCTCGCACTCGCTGCCGATGGCCGGTACCTCGCGCGACCCGTACACGTTGTAGACCGGGCAGCGAAAGACCTGTTCGACGAGCGTCCGGTGCTCGGGAAACAAGCGCTCTGCCGACGCTTCGACTGCGGCAGGCGCCGGCACCGACAGGCCATGCGCCCGGATGTATTGGGCCAGGAGGTAAATCGACGAGGCGTACGCGCGGATGTTGCGCGGTTGAAACGACTGCAGCTCGCGCACGAATCGATCCATGTCTGCTTGCGACATGGCGAACGAATTCAGCCAGCGTTGGTTCGGCGGATAGGTTCGCGGGACGTCGCGATCCGCTCCCCACACGAATGCGATCTTGTCTTCCGGGAGGTACCCCATCCAGCGCCGGAAGCGCTCGGCGGAGCGCTCGACCCAGGCGGCGCCCACGGCATCGCGAACGAAGACGAGCGGCGATCCGGTCGAACCTCCGGTCGAATCTCGGAAGAGGCGATCGCGCGAGACGTTGCGCGCGACCAGCTCCGGCAGGTTGTCCTGGATCTCACGCTTCGTCAGCACGGGCAGCTTCTGGAGATCGTCGACGTGCCGCACGTCCTGCGGGCGCAGGCCCACGCTGTCGAAGCGACGCCGGTAAAACGGTACGTTGTCGTACGCGTGCCGGAGCAGCGACTTGAGCCGCAGCAGCTGCAACGACCGCAGCGCTTCGGCGTCGAGCCATTGCGCGAGCTCCAGATCGAGCCATACGGCGTTCAGCGACTCGGCCGCCGAGGGGTGGGTCGCGAAGACATCGAGCGGAATCGTCATGGCCTGAGCATCCCTTCGGTCATCGCGGCGCGTTCGGGGTTGCCAGCGCGGCGAAGTCCGCGTTTGCCGGTACGGGCGAAAGTTCGCAGCGACCGCGCCAGCCCCGCGGAGGGATCGCGGTGATCCCGAGCCTCGCGATCTCCTGGAGCGTCCGAGGGGCGTTGGCCGCGCGGATGCTCAGCGGAGAGCCGTCGGTGAGCGGCCACCGGCATCGGCCGACCGCCTCGCGAACGACGGGGATGCGCTGCGGGTCCAGGCCGAGGAGCGCCGCGTGGACGTGGTCGGCGTGCGCAGCGCTCGCCGAGAAGGTGATGGCGCCGAGCGTCGCCGGAGTGGGCGAGAGCGGGCCTTCGCCCTGGCCGCACACGATGCCGTCGGTGAGCGACCAGAGCGTTCGCCGCGGCGCGTCCGCCATGGTGCCCTGGGCATCGCCGTAGACGAGGATGCGGTTCAGATCGAGGACGGTGCGCCAGATGGTGTCGTTGCCGTGCCAGGCGCCCTCGACGTCCGCGTCGGCGTGGCGGCCATGGAGGCCCAGGAGCGCGAACGCGCGCGACGACCACGCTGCGTACGCCGGAGTGTTGATGCGTGCGTTGGCGATGTCGAGGTAGACCTCGGCGGCGAGCTTCCAAGGCGGCGCGCCCGCATAGCAGTCGCCACCGGCGTCGGATCCGCCGAAGCGGTGGTGCGGCAGGAAATCCTTGTTCCCGTTGATACCAACGAGGTTCTTGAGTGCTGCGGTGATCCCCGCCTTCCGGTGGGTCTTGAGCTTCGGCAGGCTGATGACGACGTCCGCGTCGAACGCCTCGCGACAAATCAGGTATTGGTGCCGCCCCGGCTGGTGCGTTTCCTTCATCTTCGCCGGGTCGTAGCTCGTGATCCGGAAAGGGCTGTGCGGCGTGCTGATCGGCTCGAGGAGGCTGTCTCGCGCCAGGTCGAAGAGCACGTAGTACCCGGTGTCGCGAAGGTCCGTCGACACGCCCTCCGCCATGGTGGCCGCGGCACGCGTTCGGGTGCGGCGGAAGTCCACGACATCGAGCGGGCACGGCCCAGCGATCTCGCGCAGCGTGTCGACGAGGTGGGGCGTGACGAGTTGCTCCCACATGCAGCTCTGGATGGGCGCGTCTCCGATCACGATCCGGCCCGCCCCGGCGCGCCGGAGCTGCTCGACCACCGCGCCGATGACGAGTGGGTGCGTCACCATGCACTGCATCCCCTGGCCGCTGTGGTTCATGTGCAAAACCCAGTTCGGCTTCAGGAGCACCGTCATTCCGGGGGCCACGATGTCCTTGAGAGGCGCCTCGGGGTCCTTCTGGCCCATGCCCGCCTGAATCATCGCGTCACGCACCGCCGGAATCACGATCTCGGGCACGTAAGGAGCCTGGGCGAGGCGCGCCCGGTCGGATACGAGAGAAACGCCAACGGTGCCGTCGCGGGTCATCAGGGACGCACCTCGAAGCCAGAACCACGCCAACGCGCGGGGTTTCGCTGGCGTCCGGACGATCCGGCATGGCAGGGGCAAATCAATCGATGCGTCGAACGCCGAATGTCAGCGCCGTGACTGGGGTCAACGGAATGACGCTCGCGAGCGCCCGCGAAATCCCGTCAAAAACGCGATTTGTGCGCGTGGCGCGCCGGTTGCTACGGGCACGAGTAGGAGCATTCCCATGGCCCTCTACATCCAGACCAACGTCTCGGCTCTCGAAGCCGAGGCGAATTTCAACGAAACGCAGTCGCAGCTCAATACGAGCTTTTCGAAGCTATCGAGCGGCTACCGGATCAACAGCGCCGCCGACGACGCGGCTGGTCTGGGTATCGCCAAGAACATGAACGCGCAGGTGGTCTCGTACACCGTCGCGGCCCAGAACTCGAACGACGCCATCAACATGGTGCAGACCGCCGACAGCGCGGCAAACCAGGTGGACGCCCTGCTCACCCGCATGCGCCAGCTCGCCGTCGAGGCGCAGAACGGGACGATGAGCTCCAGCGACGTCGCCAACCTGAACACCGAGTTCCAGCAGGACCTCGCCGAAATCAATCGCGTCGCCCAGGACACCACGTTCAACGGCAGCCCGCTCCTGTCGAGCAGCACCGCCGGCGCGACGTTCAACGTGTCCTTCCAGGTGGGCATTTACGGCTCCACGAGCGACCAGATCGGCGTGACGTTCGGCGGCGTCGACACGGCCGGCCTAAACCTTACCGGCGCTTCGGTCACCGCCGACGGCGCGGGCAACAACATCCTAACCACCATCGACAATGCGCTGCAGACCCTCAACACCCAGCGCGCGGGCTTCGGCGCGGCCATGAACCGCCTCCAGTACGCGGCCGCGAGCGACCAGGCGCAAGGCAACAACCTTAGCAGCGCCCTCGCGAGCATTCAGGACGTGGACGTCGCGTCGGAAACGGCGAGCCTCGCCCGCGAGCAGGTCCTGGCGCAGGCCGGTGCATCAGTGCTCTCGCAGGCCAACCAGTCGCCCCAGCTCGCACTGAAGCTTCTCGGTTGATGGGCGCGCCCGGGGTCCCCCGCGGCGCTCCACCGGCGGCCTACTTCTCTCCATCGATCGAGGCGGCCACTTCGAAGACGAAGCATGCGCCACCGTTCGCCCGGTTGAACGCCCACGCGTTTCCGCCGTGCGCGCGCGCCGCTTCGCGGCAAAAGGACAGCCCCAGGCCAAAGTTCGAGGTCCCCGACGAGGCGCCGGTCCGGTCGCTTTCGAACACCTCGTTGCGCAGCTCCTCGGGAATGCCGGGGCCCTGGTCGGCCACGGCTACGATGACGCGTTCACCGTGGACTAGGTACTCGATCTCGATCGTGTCTCCAGGCTTCGAGTAGCGTAAGGCATTGTCGACGAAGTTGAGAATCGCGCGCTCGAAGAGCCCGCGGTCGATCTGCGCCAGTGCGTCCTCGGTCCCGCCCGCCACGAGGCGAACGCCTCGCATGGCGGCCATCGGGCCGACGCGGTTCGCCAGCGCCGAGATCACCGGGGCCACGCAGAGCGCCGCAGGTGCCGTTTTTTGGGGCCGGTGGCCCTGCAGAGCGACGATGGCCTCGCAGAGGAGCTCGGCCATTCTGTCCGCACTGTCTCGGGCGTCCTCGAGCGCCGAGGCCAGGTCCCGAGACTTGGCCTTTTCGGACAGCTCCGCCGAGATGTAGTGCAGGCTCGCCTTCAGGACGGCGATCAGGTTTTTTGCATCGTGCAGGGCAAACGCCGCGGGGTTGGGTACGACTTCGCCCGATTCGAGCGCCCAGACATCGCTGGGCCTGTGCTCGCTATCGGAGTGGTCGCCTGCTGGCACGAGTCGCATCGGCTTCGCCATCCTACGGTCCCTCGAAACGGGGAACGGCACGGGCGGCAGAAGCTTGAGCGAAACTCTGTCAGATTCCCTTTCGCTTGAGCATCTCGACGAGCGTCGTCCGGTTCAAGCCGAGCAGCTGCGCCGCGCGGTTCTTGTTTCCGTTGGTCCGGGTCAACGCTGCGGAGATCAGCTGGTTCTCGTACTGCTCGACGACCGAGCGCAGGTCGATCCCGGAGTCCGGAAGCGCGCCCGCGCTGGCGGCGTCGGGTCGCGCAGCCGGTCGCGACGGCGATTGCCGGACCTTCTCGGGCAGGTCCTCCACGCCGACCAGAGCGCCTTGCGCGAACAGCACCGCGCGTTCGACGGTATTCTCGAGGCTCCGGACGTTCCCGGGCCAGGGGTACGCGCGGAGCGCTGCGAGCGCCTCCGGCGTGAAGCCGGTCACCGGCCGCCCGCATCGCGCGGCAGCGGCGCGCACGAAGTGGAGCGCCAGGAGCTCGATGTCATCGGCGCGGTCGCGGAGGGAGGGTAGCTCGACGTGCACGACGTTGAGCCGATAGAAGAGGTCCTCGCGGAACCGGCGCTGGGCGACCTCTGCCTCGAGATCGCGGTTGGTTGCGGCCACGATGCGAATGTCGCTCTTGTGGACGCGCGAATCGCCGACCATCGTGTATTCGCGCTGCTGCAGCAGCCGCAGGAGCTTCACCTGAACCTGCAGTGGCAACTCCCCGACCTCGTCGAGGAAGAGGGTCCCACCCTCGGCGGCCGCGACGAATCCGTGCCGGGTCGCATGAGCGCCCGTGAACGCGCCCTTGGTGTGGCCGAAGAGCTCTGCCTCGATGAGGTTCTCCGGGATGGCGCCGCAGTTCACGGTGACGAGCGGTCCGTTGGCGCGCGCGCTCCGGTCGTGAAGCGCGGCGACGACGAGCTCCTTGCCCGTCCCACTTTCCCCCGTGATGAGCACCGTGACCGGCGAATCGGCGACGCGCTCGACCGTGTCGAGGATGCGCCGCATCGCCGGGTGCCGGCCTACGATCTTGCCGCGGCTCGTCGGGTGGAGCGTCAGACGGATGCGGACCTCCGTCGTTGGACCATTCGACAGTTGCTCTGCGGTCGAATCCTCTCTCATGCGTCTCCCCTGGGCTGGCGGAGGGAACTAGGGGGTGTCCCTAGTTCTGGTCGAGCCATAGCCACGCACATGCGACCTGAGTGAGCGCTAGGAAGTTGCGCGCAGTCTTCTCGAAGCGCGTAGCGATGGCGCGGAAGCGCTTCAGGTGG
>Ga0102924_1004401_pt1 | contig 14204 bp, 13 predicted proteins | sample PaiPotPPM11metaG_FD_80116 | JGI IMG/M metagenome (GOLD analysis project Ga0102924, IMG submission 80116) | Iron sulfur acid spring bacterial and archeal communities from Banff, Canada, to study Microbial Dark Matter (Phase II) - Paint Pots PPM... ... | reverse complement strand
GTCCGGGGTCCCGGTGGTCGCCCTCGAGCCGGCTTAGGAGCCAGAGCGTGATCAGGACCGGGACCCCGGGCACATCGACTTCGTCGGTGCGGTCTTGTGCGCCATCGGGCTCGGAGGCCCCGTGTTCGCGCTGATCGAGCAGCCGGCCTACGGATGGGGCGATGCGCGCGTCTCGATCCCGCTGATCGCCGGGTTGGTTCTGTTCGCGGCGTTTGTTGTCTGGGAGTGGCGCTCGCCGCATCCGATGATGCCGCTGAAGCTGTTCGCGTCGCGCAATTTCGCGATCGGAAACTTGACCACGTTCACCATGTACGCAGGTCTGAACGTCGCGATCTTCTTCGTGATCCTGTTCGTCCAGCAGGTCGGCGGCTACAAACCGATCGTCGCCGGTCTCGCGCTGCTGCCCGTGACCCTGCTGATGTTCTTGCTCTCGCGGCGGTTTGCCGCGCTCGCCGATCGCATCGGGCCTCACTACTTCATGGGCTTCGGGCCGATAATCGCGGGGCTCGGGCTGCTGTTGCTGGTGCGAACCGATGCGAGGGCGCACTATGTGAGCGCGATCCTGCCAGGCATTCTCGTCTTCGGAATCGGGCTGTCGGCGACGGTGGCGCCGCTGACGGCGACCGTGCTCGGGTCGGTCCAAGCGGGTCACTCCGGAGTCGCCAGCGGGGTCAACAACGCGATCGCGCGTGTCGCAGGCTTGCTTGCGATCGCAGCGCTTGGCGCAATCGTGGCGAGCAGCTTCTCGAGCCGGCTCGACCACAATCTCGCCGGTCACAGGCTGAGTCCGCGGGCTGCCGCCGTCGTCGCGAGCGACCGCACGCGTGCGCTGGTCGTCAGCGTCAACCGAGTGCCGGTGTCGGAGCGTTCGCAGGTCCACGCCGCGCTCGTAAACGCCTCGGTCTACGCGTTCCGTATCGGACTCGGGATCGGGGCCGGTCTGGTCGTGCTGGGAGGCATCGTCGCGCTGATCGGGATCGAGAACCCGCGCCGAACGGTGCCGTGCGCCGAGTGTCCCGGCGGCGCCCTTCAGGGTGCCACCGTGGACGTCGCGCGCAGGGCTCCGGACCGCGGGCCAGTCGCGGCCGAGAGCCCAGCGTAAAGGCGCCTAAGCGCCGAGTATCTTGGACTTCTGAGCGGCGAACTCCTCGTCGCTCAGAACGCCGCGCTCATGTAGATCCGCGAGCTTGGTGAGCTGCTCGGTCGGATCCGGTGCGGCTGCAACCGCACCGCCCTGGGCCTGAGCCATCATGTCGGCAACGCTCTGGCCGCCGATCATGATGTTTGCGCCGGGGGCGGGCGCGTTCTTGGACAGCTCGTCGCAGCTCGTCTTCAGTCAACGACTTCATCTATTAAGCCCCCTTCCGGTCCACAGGGCTGGCCTATCCAGCGCCGTCGTGGCGCGACTCTATTCCGTCCGGCGCTCGTCCCGCAACTGCGCGGGTCAGCACCACGATCGGGATCTCGCGGATCCCCGACGCGCGGCTCTCGTAGATGGTGAAGCCGGGGTAGAGGTCGACCATCTTCGGCCACAGCCGCTCGCGCTCTTCAGGCGACGCAACCCGCCCGATGTACTCGCCGCTGAGCCCGGAAGGGGCGTAGATCTTCACTCGCGGGTTCGCGACGACGTTGTGGTACCAGGCGGGATGTTTAGGGCGGCCGGTAGCCGACGCGACCATCGCGATTTCGCCGTCCACCTCCTTGAACAGGAGCGGCGTGCGGCGCATCTGGCCGCTCTTGGCGCCGATCACCTCCAGGCACAGCACAGGCTGGCCGATCGACAGGCTGATCCGCCCGTTGGTCAGTGGCAGCAGCCGGCGATCGATCGGGTTGGCGACGTTGAGGTAGAACCAGCTCCCGGGCTTCGAGGCCGCGAACCGCGTGAGCGCTCGCTCGAAGGCATTCATCTGGCGCGGCATGAAAGACGACCCTACCGGGAGGCCGCGCGCGCTGGCAACCGGAAAAGTCCCGGGAAGCGCAGTGCGAGGAAGGGGTTGCCGCCGAGGACGAGGCCGCCGGATGCGAGCAGCGACGGAAAGCCGATACTGCCGCTCACCAATCGGATCAGATCGTCGCCGCCGATCGTCGCGCTCGCGTCTGCGTCGGGCGCCGGGCCGGGCGTGACCGCGCACGCGCCGTCTGAGATCCTCAGCGAGAACTGCGCGGGCTCGCGGCCGCGCACGGTGAGCTCAAAGACGGCGTCGAGGTCCCCGGCTGCGTCTGGATCGAAGCGGCGCGCGATCGCGGACGGCAGCGCGCGCAGAATCGCTCGGTGGGGGACGGGCCGGCAGTCGAGGTCGGCGAGTCGGTTGATCAGCTGGGTCCTCATGCCATCAGGTGCGTCATCGCTTCGGTCGGATCCGAGAACAGCATCAGCGCTTCATCGGTCGCGACCATGCGTCCGTAATGGGTCGACATCTCGTGCTGGATCGAGTAGGCGTCGATCTCGTAGCCGAGCTCCGCGGAGACCTCGTCGTAGGGGATCACGAGCCGCTCGTGCGCGCGGATGTCCCAGAACGCCGGCTGCTCGTGGACGACGATGTCCTCGCGCTCGCCCAGGATCCGCGCCACCGCGTCACCCTCGGCGCTCTTGGCCATCACGATTCCGACGAAGTCATAGGTGCCCTCGCCGTCGGTCGGCAGCGGCGGGGGGGTCGCGGACATGGTGCCCTCGGCGCGCTCCGACGGTCGCCGGTCTCGCTGCGCTCGCACGCGACGGACCGGCTCGGCGATCGGCGCCGCCGGCTCGGCGATCGGGGCCGCCGGCTCGTATCCAACCAGCGCGCACAGCTCGGGCAGCCCGGCCTCCTTAAGCATCGCGCCGGCGTAGGCGGTGACTCGCTCGAGCGCCTGCTCGGCGTCGATCCCGGCCGGGACCAGGTTGGCGAGCGGCGCGAGGGCAAGCCCCGCCTCGACGGCCTGCGGCAGCCAATCGCGGATCCAGGTCGAGATCACCTCGCGGTTCGCCTCGCCGTGCACCGAGTCGTCGAGCAGGAAGCGCATCAGCTCCCCGGTCCAGGCTCGCGCCCACTCCCATTCCTGGCTTTCGACCCGCGCGAGCACGGGCGTGACTATGTCGCCGTTGGCCGCGGCGGCGCGCGTACCGAGCTCGCGCCGCAGCAGCGTTACGACGACCGGCTCGAAGCACAAGTTCGCAGCCACGATCACCTCGCCCCAGTCGTGTGCCGAGGCCAGGCGCTCCAGGTAGCGCCGCGTCGGCTGCCACTCCGGCTCGCCCAGGAACGCTTCGCGCGCCGCCTCGATCGCGAATTCGCCGTGGTGCTCCTCGAGATCCATCGCGTAGAGCACGATCGCCTGGGCCGAGCGCTGTTTCATCGCCGCCTGGAGGCACACGCAGGTCGCCACCGAGTCCGACAAGCAGTCGCGTCCGGCTGTCGCCATCGCGAACCACAGCCCGTGCTCGACGAACGCCGGGATCTGGAGGAAGCGGCGCAGGAAGTCGACCCACTCGGGCCGGAAGTCTTCGATCAGCCCTTCCTCGCGCGCCGAGCGCATCGCGCCCTCGATCTGTTGCTCGACCGCCGCGCCGATCTGGTAGTACGGCCGCTCCCACTGCTCGCCGGGGTCGCGGAAGTCGAACCAATCGCTCGAGCAGAGTGCGGTGGAGCCATCGTCCCATGTGCCGCGTCCGTCCTCGAAGCTGACCGGCCAGCCGCGCGTCAGGTGGCGGTGGACCGATGGCTGCGTGTCAACGGTGACATCTTCATACTGCGAGGCGCGGCGCTTGCGCGGGATGTACCAGGAGAACTGGCGTTCAGACTCGTCGCCCGTCGGCGCCCGCGCTGCGCCCAGGCGCTTCGTTGGCGGTGCGGCGCGCTCGGGGTCAGCCTCGGCCGCGGTCGTGAACTTGTCCTGGAAGATCCGCTGCTCATCGAACTTGTGCTGGTCGATCAGCATCGGTTCGGCCGCCTCGAGCATCGGCGGCGGTCCGCACATGTAGACGTCGTACTCGTTGCTTGTGAGCCAGGCGTCGACCGCCTCGTGGACGAACCCGCCGACCACGGGCCGGAACTCGAAGTTCTTCAGCCCGAGCGCATTGATCTCCTCGACGTGGAAGACGTCCTCCTCGCCGCGCGCGCCGTAGAAGAACGTGATCGCCCGCTCGCAGCCCTCGGACGCCAGCTGCCGCAGCACCCCAAGAATCGGCGCCATTCCCGACCCTCCAGCGATCATCAGCAACGGTCGCTCGGACGAGCGGCGCAGGTGAAACGCCCCGTACGGCCCGGTGAACTGGATCTCGTCGCCGACCTTGATCTGCCCTGAAAGCATCCCCGACAGCCGTCCGCCCGGGTAGCGCTTGATCATGAACTCGATCCGGCCCTCACCGGGAAGGTTGGCGATCGAGAACGAGCGCCGTGCGGCGCCGGCAGTCCCGGGCACCCACAGATCGACGTACTGGCCCGGGAGAAACTCCAAATCGACCTTGAGAACGAGCCGCGTGATGTCGTGCGTGAGAGGCTCGATCGCCTCGACGACCGCGACGCCGTCTTGGATCGGGTTCTCGAGCCGATAGTTGTCAGTGTCGTAGTGGAGCAGCTCGATCACGAGATCCTGCTCGGGCATCGCTCGGCACATGAGCGAATAGCCGCCCGCCTGCTCTGAGTCCGACAACGCGAAGTTGGAGTACGGCTTGAGCGCGACGTCGCCTTCCATCAGGAAGCACTTGCACGCCGAGCACTGTCCTTCGCGGCAGCCGTAGGCGAGGTTGTAGCCCTGGCGGAAGGCGGCGTCGAGGACGGACTCGTCCGCGGCGCAGTCGATCTCCTCGCCGATCGGTTCGAAGCGGACCTTCACAGGACCGCCTCCGCGAGCTCGAGCGGCACCGAGCCGTCGCCGGCCGGCACGCCGCTCCAATCGCCCGAAGGCAGTCCGAGCTCCTCCGCCAGCCGGATGTTCGGCGAGACGATCTTCAGATCGTGCGCGCGGATGTCCGACAAGGTCCAGCGACGGTCGGCGTTCAGGTGCGGCTGGCCGATCAGCGTCTCGCCGTCCGAGCGCAGCAGCCCGAGGTTCTTGATCACCTCCGAGGCCTCCCAGCCGTGGTAACGGTCGAAGAAGTTGCGGTCGCCGGTGTACCGGCCGGGATTCGACTCATCCATCCACGCGCACTCGGGCGAGCAGTAGAACCGTGTGCGTCCATCGACGACGCGATGGCGGCGGTCGTCCTCCGAAACGCAGAATCCCTGACACGTCCAGCACGAGGGCGGCGCGAGCGCCAGGAAGTCGAGCACCAGAAGCCCGTTAGCGGGGTCGCCCCCGTGGCGGTATGCCTCGAAGAACGCCCCGTATTGCGCGTACCAGCCCGGGTACTTGTCCTCGAACCACTCGAAGTCGCGCTCGTCGAGCGGGTCGATCCGCCAGTTGGCGAGCGGCCAGGCTGCGAACAGGAACAGCGCGTGCCGGTGATGGACGCCGTTGACGATCCGCTCGCGTGCGCGCTCGAAGATGTCCGGCGGGATATCCAGTCCCAGCTTGCCGAGCTTCATGATGTAGGCGCGGTGCCAGTCGTCGCGCACCCAGCGATCCCACTTGTCGAGGAACGATTCGGGGTCTGAGCGGTCGCGCGAGAAGTACTCGATCACGATCGCCGAGAACACGTCGATGAACGCATGGTTGATCCAGAAGGCTTGCTGCAGGTCGCGCTCGATCAGCGGTGCGTTGTGGTCGTCCTGCAGGACGGTGAGCAGCGTCGCGTACCCGTTGGAGATGTGCCGCGCCTCGTCTGACTGGACCGACAGATAGGTCGTCGGCAGCGTGAAGTCGCCGTTGCGCGCCGCCACGTCCGGCGTCGCGACGAACACGATGTTCGTGAACGCCGTCTCCGCGACCACCTGGAGCGTGAACGCGCACTGGATCGGGTCGCCGACCATGAAGTGCGAGAGCATGTTGAGTCCGGGCGAGAGCATCACCGAGTTGGCGAGCGCCTGGGGGCCGATGTTCCAGCCGGCCGGGTCGGGCACGTGTCTGGCGTACCAGCGCGCGAGCGACATCTGCAGGCCGGTGTGGCGGATCTCGTCGACGAACTGCACGTGGTAGCCGTTGCGAAGCTCGTTGTTTGGAACCGCCGACATCAGCATCGACATGCACCGCCCGGCGCCGATCTCGGCGAAGTTCGTGACGGGGATGAAGGCCTTGAGGATCTCGAGCCAGCGCTCGTGCGCTTTGTGCGGCATGTCGGCGCGGACTGCGGCGTCGTGGCCGCCGTAGACGCGCTCGTCCTTCTCGAGCTCCATCGGCAGGTACTCCCGCATGATGTGCTTCATGGGGTCCTTGGCCTTGTGCGGAAAGCGGTAGCGGGTCGGGTAGCGGACGGCGGGCTGGTGGTAGGTGGGCTCCCAGCCAAGTTGGGCGATGCGCTCGTGGGTCTGGGTGATGCTGCGGCGGCGGGTTGTCATGGTGTGCACCCTACGCCTCTGTAGCGGGCGACTTCAACGGCGTTTCGCAACGTCTTTTCGCTGCGGTTTTATAAAGTTGTGACAATGAGTTGGTCCGTGGCGCCTCTCCCTCGCGAGGCCGTCGAGGCCGTTCGCCCTGTAGCCGGAAGGCTCGTCGAGCAGATCGTTGCCGCCGTCCGCGCCGAAAACCCCGTGTACGCGGACGTGCTCGGCGGTCCCGAAGGCATGGGCATCCGGCTAGGGATCGAGCAGGCGATCGAATCCTTCCTTACGGCGGTCGAACGCGGCGAACGGCCGCGCGCAGCAACCTCGGAGATCTGGCGGCGGCTCGGTGAGGCCGAGTTCCAGGCGGGCAGGGGCCTCGACGCCCTGCGGGCCGCGTGGCGGACCGGCACACGCGCGGCGTGGCGGGGCGCCGCCGAGCTCGGCAACGAAGCCGGTGTGCCGACGCCGCTCGTGATCGCTCTGGCCGAGGGCATCTTCGTGTACACCGACGAGCTTGGAACCGAGGTCGTCGAGGGTTATCTCCGCATCCAGTCGGACGAGGCCGGCGAGCGCGAGCGCCGGCGCCGGCGGCTCGCGGCGCTGCTGCTCGATCCGGACGGCCATGACCCGGAAGCGATCGAGCGCGCCGCCGAGCTTGCGCGCTGGCCTCTGCCGCAGACCGTGGCCGCGGTCGCACTCAAGGGGGAATCAGCGCCGCGGCGGCTCGACACGAACGTGCTCGCGTCCTCAGATGAGCGCGGCGCCTTCCTACTGGTTCCTGACCCGGCTGGACCTGGCCATGCCGGCACGCTTCGCCGGGCGCTCGAGGGCCACACGGCCGCGATCGGCCCAACGGTCGCGCCGCGCGACGCACACCGCTCGCTGCGCCACGCCCGGATGGCGCTCGGACTGGGACACGCAGGCATCGTCCACGTCGAAGATCACCTCGCGACGCTGATCCTGCAGGCCGACGATGAACTCGCACGGTCGCTCGTCGGAAAGCGTCTGAGACCGCTGCTCGAACTCCCCGACGCCGATCGCGAGCGCCTGCTGGAGACCCTGCGCGCTTGGCTAGACCATCAGCGCCACACGCCTGCCGTCGCAGCCGAGCTCCACGTGCACCCGCAGACGGTCCGCTACCGGATAGCCAAGCTGCGCGAGCTGCTCGGCGAGGCGCTCGACACGCCTGAAGGCCGATTTGAGCTGCAGATGGCGCTGCGTGCGCGTAGGATCGGCTCAGCACAAACGAGCTAGGGAGACGCAGATGGCCACCGAGATCCAGACCAAGCCCACCAATGGAAAGGCAATTCTGCCGAGCGGGCCCGTTGCCGAGCGGGTTGCAAAGCTCAGAGACAAGGCGCGCACGGATGCCCAGGGAGCTCGCGAGGAGGCGTGGAGCTGGATCGCCGAGCTGGGCAAGCGTGCCAACTCGGACCGCGAGGGCGCTCTGAACGACCTCCAGGCGCTGTTCGGAACCGGTCGCCCGGCCGAGGGGATCAGCGGCCAGACCGAGGGCATCCTCGTCACCTGGACGATGCATCCGCTGGCCGACAAGGTGATCGGGTCGATCACCGACGCTTGGATGCCGTGGCTCGGCAAGAAGTTCAGCCCGGAGGAGAAGCGCGGCATCAACACGCTGACGGACAGCGCCCGGTGGCCGGCGAAGATCCTGTGGCCGCTCTACTCGACCGAGGCGGCGCCGCTGGGTCGCAGCGCGTTTGACTTCAAGACGTACGTCGAAGCCGGCCGGCTCGACCCGTCGGTCGATGTCCTGGTGATCGACTACGCGCCGGTCGAGCGCAACCCGAACCTGCTGATTCGCCAGATCCGTGACGAGCTGGTGCAGATCGTCCCTGGCGCGAATCTCGGCAAGATGCTCGTCAATGTCCCCGGGCGCAAAGAGCCGTTCCCGGCGTTGTACTTCGCGCTGAAGTCCGACCTCTGACCTTCGTCGCCCTCATAACCGGCGCGTCGAGCGGGATCGGCGCGGCGACAGCCAGGCGGTTGGCGCGCGAGCCGGGTGCGCAGCTGGTGCTCGTCGCCAGGCGCGAGGACCGGCTCCGCGAGCTTGCCGACGAACTCGGCGGCGCGATGGTGATCGCCGCCGATCTGCTCGAGCCCGCCAGTCCGTCGCGCATCCGGCGGATGGTCGAGCGCGAACATGGCGCGCTGCACCTGCTGGTCAACAACGCCGGCGCCGCTTGGCGGGGTACGTTCGGCGACGAGGGCTGGGCGAACGTCGAGCGCCACATGAAGCTCAACTTCGAAGCACCCGTGCGGCTCACCGAGGCGCTGCTTCCGCTGCTGCGCAGCACCGCCGCGACCAACGGACGGGTCTCGATCGTCAACGTCGCGAGCACCGCATCGCGCGTCTCGCGTCCGAGCTCGGGCGCCTATTCGGCCAGCAAGTTCGCTCTGGCCGGGTGGAGCGATGCACTGCACGCCGAGGAGGCCCCCAACGGGATTCACGTCGGTCTCGTCCTGCCCGGCTTCGTCAAGACCGAGGGGTTCCCAGCGAAAGAGATTCCGCGGCTGATCGTCTCGAAGCCGGAGGTTGTTGCCGAGGCGATCGTCGAAGCTGGACCTGGCGGGAAGCCGGAGCGCTATGTGCCGCGGCCGTACTGGCTCGCGGCCGCGCTGCGGATCCTGGCGCCGCGCCTGATCAGGCGCGCCACCGCCGGCGGCGCGTTCACGACGAAGACGGGCGCCTCGGACTAAGCTACGGTCCCGTAGCTTGACCAAGGAGATGGAATGAACGACAAAACCCGTCGCGTGGCGGTTATCGGCGGCAGCCGGATCCCATTTGCAAGGCAGAACGGCCCTTACGCGCAAGCCTCCAATCAGGACATGCTGACCGCGGCGCTGAACGCCGTCGTCGAGAAGTTTTCGCTGGAGCACCACACGCTCGGCGAGGTCGCCGCGGGCGCGGTGCTGAAGCACAGCCGTGACTTCAACCTCGCGCGTGAATGTGTGCTCGGCTCAAAGCTTGCGCCCGAGACCCCCGCCTACGACGTCCAGCAGGCGTGTGGCACGGGGCTCGAGGCGACGATCCTCGTGGCAAACAAGATCGCGTTGGGTCAGATCGATGTGGGTATCGCTGGGGGAGTGGACACAACCTCCGACGCACCTCTCGCCTTGAACGAGGACCTGCGCCAGGTGCTGCTTGAGGTCAACCGGCAGAAGACGCTCGCGGGGCGCGCTCGCGCGCTGGCCAAGGTCCGCCCGCAGCAGCTCGTGCCCGAGATCCCGCGCAACGCCGAGCCGCGAACGGGCCTCTCGATGGGAGAGCACTGCGCGATCATGGCCAAGGAGTGGGCGATCGGGCGCGAAGAGCAGGACGAGCTCGCCGTCGAGAGCCACCGCAAGCTCGCGCAGGCTTATGAGTCCGGCTGGCTGGCCGATCTGGTCACCCCTTTCCGCGGCCTTAAGCGCGACCAGAACCTGCGTGCCGACTCGAGCATCGAGAAACTCGCAAGGCTGAAGCCGGCGTTCGGCGGACCCGACGGGACGATGACCGCGGGCAACTCGACGCCACTGTCCGATGGCGCGTCTGCGGTCCTGCTCGCGAGCGAGGAATGGGCCGAGTCGCGCGGGCTGGGGCCTCAGGCGTTCATCACCGAGGCTCAGACGGCGGGTGTCGACTACGTCACCAAGCGCGAGGGTCTCCTGATGGCGCCCGCCTACGCGATGCCGCGCATGCTCGCGCGAGCCGGCCGCACGCTCCAGGACTTCGATTACTACGAGATCCACGAGGCATTCGCCGCTCAGGTCCTTTGCACCCTGAAGGCGTGGACGGATGAGAAGTTCTGCCGCGAGCGCCTTGGCCTTGATGAGCAGCTCGGCGAGATCGACCGTTCAAAGCTCAACGTCCATGGCGGCTCGCTTGGAGCCGGCCACCCGTTCGGCGCGACCGGCGGGCGGATCGTCGCGACGCTCGCCAAGCTGCTGTCCGAGAACGGCTCGGGCAAGCGCGGCGTCATCTCGATATGCGCGGCCGGGGGCCTCGGCGTCACAGCGATCATGGAGGCGGCGTAACGATGGCCGACAGATACCAGCAGCTCGTCAACACCCCGATCGGGAAGCTAGTCACGAAGCAGGTCGGGCTGCCGTCGCCGGTCAAGCTAGAGCGCTACGAGCCTGGGCAGCCCGTGATCTCCGGTCCAGTGCTGTTCGGCGCCGCCCCCGGCGGCCGGCTATCGGAGGCCGTCGACACGGTCCTCCGCGACATCGGCGCGGACGTTGCGACCGGCGAGCCCGAGTCCGTCAAGGCGCTCGTTTATGACGCAACCGGGATCGGCTCGAGCGAGGAGCTCCGCCAGGTGCGGGCGTTTTTCCAGCCGATCATCCGCAGCCTCCAGGCGTGTGGTCGGGTGATCGTCCTCGGTGCGACGACCGATGATCCACGTGCCGAGATCGCTCAGCGCGCGCTCGAGGGCCTCGTCCGCTCAATCGGCAAGGAGGCCGGAAAGGGCTCGACCGCTCAGCTCATCTACGTCGCCCCCGATGCGGATGGCCAGCTCGACTCCACGCTGCGCTTCTTCCTCTCGCCCAAGTCTGCATACGTCTCGGGTCAAGTCGTGCGGATCGGCGAGCCGGTCGCGTCTTACGAGGCGGTTGATGACTGGGAGCGCCCGCTGGCGGGCAAGGTCGCGCTCGTCACCGGCGCGGCGCGCGGGATCGGAGCGTCGATCGCTGAAGTGCTGGCACGCGACGGTGCGCACGTTGTCGGGCTCGACGTGCCCGGCCAGGAGGCTAGCGTCGAGCTGAGGCTCGACATCACCGCCGAGGACGCGCCCGCCCGGATCGCTTCGCATCTGCTGGACGCGCACGGCGGCGTCGATGTCGTGGTGCACAACGCCGGGGTCACGCGCGACAAGCGGCTCGGCGGGATGCGCGAGGAGCTGTGGGAGCTCGTGCTCGGGGTCAACCTGATCGCCCCACAGCGCATCGACCAGGAGCTTTTCGCGCGCAAGGCGGTCCGCGCCAACGGCCGGATCGTGTGCGTGTCGTCGATCTCGGGCATCGCAGGCAACGCGGGCCAGACGAACTACTCGACCTCCAAGGCGGGTGTGATCGGGATCGTCCGGTCCTTCTCGCCGATCCTCGCCAAGCAAGGGGTGACAGTCAACGCCGTCGCGCCTGGCTTCATCGAGACTCAGATGACCGCGGCGATGCCGATCACGCTGAGGGAGGCTGGCCGGCGGATGAACAGCATGTCCCAGGGTGGCCTGCCGGTCGACGTGGCGGAGACGATCGCGTGGTTCGCCAGCCCCGCCTCGGCGGGCCTCACGGGCAATGTCGTGCGCGTTTGCGGCCAGAGCCTGCTGGGGGCCTGATGGCTTCGGAGCGCATATTCGAGTCCGCCCCGCGGACGATCGAGCTGTTCGCGCGCGCGGGGCTATCGATGGTGCCGCTGTTAGGAGCGGGCGGCGCCGACATCCCCGACCTTCACCTGGGCATGAATGACATATCAGTCCAGCGAGGGAGGGTGGAGTCCTACTGCCGCGTGTGCGGGTTCGAACCCTCGGACACGCTGCCGCCGACCTATCCCCACATCCTCGCGTTCCCGCTGCACCTGGCGCTGATGACCGATTCGAGCTTCCCGTTCCCCGCAATCGGACTCGTGCACATCTCGAACGAGATCACGCAGCATCGCCCGATCTCCGCCGGGGAGACGCTCGCGTTGAAGGTTTGGGCGACGCCGCTTCAGCCCCACTCCCGAGGACGCCAGTTCGCGGTCCGCACGGAGGCGTCCGTGGGTGGCGAAGTCGTGTGGGAGGAGGTCTCGACGAACCTCAAGCGCGGCGGCGGATCCGGACGCGCGCCCCAGCGGGAGACCGCAGAGCCCCTGCCGCCGACGGACACGTGGACGCTTCCGGGGGACCTCGGCCGCCGTTACGCGTCGGTCTCAGGCGACTTCAACCCGATTCACATCCATCCGCTGACCGCGCGCCTGTTCGGCTTCCCGTCAGCGATCGCGCACGGTATGTGGACGAAGGCGCGCTGCCTGGCGGCGCTGTCCGGTCGCCTGCCGGACGCCTTCTCCGTCGAGGTCTCGTTCCGAAAGCCGATCCTGCTGCCCGCGACGGTCGAGTTCGCTTCGGCTGGCGATCGGTTTGAGGTGCGCGACGGTGGGCACCACCTGACCGGATCGATCGGTCGTCCGTCCACGTAGGGGCCGTCCCACGCCGCGATCCTACGGTTGCTTGACGAGCTCATAGCGCTGAGGCTCGAGCGCGAGCTCGTCGAACATCTCCCGCATCCGATCGAGAACGGCGGCCGCCGTCCGCAGCTCGTCGCCGCTGAACTCCCCGAGCGCGCTGCGCCATCGCGGCTCGAGCTCCTCCCGGCGGCGCTCGACAACCGTCCGGCCCCGCTGGGTGAGCGAGGTCAGGACCACGCGCTTGTCTCGGTCTGAGCGGACGCGCTTGACGAGGTCGGCGCGCTCGAGTGCATCGAGCATCTGCGTGACCGTCGCGGCCGAGACGTCGGCGACCGACGCCAGCTCGTGCGCGGGGAGCGCACCACCCATCGCAAGACCGAACAGCAGTCCGTACTGGGCGTAGCTCAGCTCCCCAGGCCGGTGTGTCTCGCGCCCCCGGAGCCGCCGCACGGACGCCATCGCGGCCTTGAACGAGGCGGCAAACTCGTCGAGAGGGTCGCTCACGCGACGGCCTCCGCGAGCGCTTCGGGTGGGATCTCGTCGGCTTTTCTCGCGCGCCGGGCCGCGCGCTCGGCACGCAGCAGCACGATGCAGGGGACGAATCCGACCGCGGCGATGATCGCCGAGGCCCAGAACGCTGTCCCGTATCCGGAGGCCGCGCCCGCGAGCGTGTGCACGCCCGCGAGTGACCGCTGCAGCACGACGGCAAGGACTGCGGTCCCGACGGAACCGCCGACCCGCTGGAGCACGTTCAGCTGGGGGGTGGCATCGGATAGCTCGGAGCGCTCGAGCGAGGCAAACGCCGCGGTCATCGCGGGCATGAAGCCGAACCCGATACCGGTGCCGCGCAGCAACAGCACGACCGACAGCCAGACGATCGACGTGTGCCCGCCGATCAAGCCGAACGGGATCGTCCCGACGGCGGTGATCGTGACGCCAAGCAGCGCGATAGGGCCGCCGCCAAATCGGTCGCTCAGCCTGCCCGCGAGTGGCATCACGAGCGCCGCGCCAAGGCCTTGGGGCGCCATCAGCAGTCCGGCATCGATCACGCTCTCGTGGCGGACGTTCTGCCAGTACAGGGGCATCAGGATCATGGCGCCGAAGAGCGCAGCCGCGAGACAGAACATCGCCAGCGAGGCGGAAGCGAATGTGGGCCTCTTGTACAGGCGAAGATCGAGCAGCGGCCGTCGGGCCCTGAGGGCATGGAGGGCAAACAGCCCAATCAGTCCCAGCCCCAGCAGGCAGGCCACGAGCACCTTCGGCGAGCCGAAGCTGCCCGTGGATCCGATCTCGGCGAGACCGTAGATCACGAGCGGCACACCGGCGGACATCAGCACCAGTCCGCGGACATCGAGGCGGTCGGTCGGCTGGGGTGCGACCCGCGGGAGCACGCGGAGCGCCGCGATTACGGCCACGACCCCGATCGGCACGTTGACGTAGAAGATCCAGCGCCAGCTGATGTTCTGCACGATGAGGCCTCCGACGGTGGGGCCGAGGATTGGCGCCAGCATCACGGGGACGGCGACGATGCTCATCACCCGGCCCATCCGTTTGGGGCCAGCCGCCTCGGCCATCATCTGCTGGCCGAGCGGCATGATCATGCCGCCGCCCACGCCCTGCAGGACGCGGAACAGGATCAG
>Ga0102924_1004400_pt1 | contig 14211 bp, 6 predicted proteins | sample PaiPotPPM11metaG_FD_80116 | JGI IMG/M metagenome (GOLD analysis project Ga0102924, IMG submission 80116) | Iron sulfur acid spring bacterial and archeal communities from Banff, Canada, to study Microbial Dark Matter (Phase II) - Paint Pots PPM... ... | reverse complement strand
TCCGGCAAGCCGCCAACTCAGGCACGCGGGCGGTACGAGCGGAGCAAAAGGGACTGCGGAAGTTCAATATGCACTGCAGCCGGGAGAACATATCTACGGGTCGGGGCAGTTTCAGGATGGGTATCTCGACGTCGCCAGACTGCCGCGGAAATTGGTCCAGCTCAATACTCAGATATCGATCCCATTGTTCTTATCTAGCAAGGGATACGGAATCCTTTGGCACAACTATGGCATGACGGAACTGAATCCTCCTGGAAATCGCCTCGTTCTCACAGAGGTGGCGACGGGAACAAGCCAGAGTGTGGATGTAACGACCAGCTCAGGAACGCAGCGGCAGATGCGTAGAGCCAAACAGTTTACCGGCGACCTAGAAATACCGGTTGAGGGTGACTACGGCATCGTGCTGGACTCCGGCCGTACCATGACTGACCGGTACCACTTGAAGGTTGATGGGAAGGTCGTGTTTGACCTCACAAACCAGTGGCTTCCAGGCTCGACCAGCGGGATCGCGCATCTGGCTGCTGGAACCCACCAGGTGACGGTCGAAGCGAATGCTGACGACCACCCAGCGGTAGGTTGGGGACTGGCTGAGAACAAGACCGTACTTCGGTCTCCTGACGCGTTCCAAGTGGACTATACAGTCTTTGCCGGAAACGCTGATCAAGTCATCGGCTCGTACCGGCGGCTGACCGGAGAGGCCCCTATGTTTCCCGGATGGGCTTTTGGCTTCATCCAATGCCGCGAACGCTATCACTCGTCGAGCGAAATCATCGACACCGTCCAGCAGTTCCGAAAGGATCAATTGCCCCTCGATCTGATCGTACAAGACTGGCAATACTGGGGGAAATACGGATGGAATGCAATGCGCTTCGACGAAGCGAACTATCCGGACCCCGCCGGTCTGGTGAAACAGGTACATGACCTTCACGCCCGTCTGATGGTCTCGGTCTGGTCCCGGTTCGATCCAGCTTCCGAGGTTGGCAAGCTATTTGCCGAAAAGAATTACTACATTCCCGGCACGACGTGGGTGGACTTCTTCAATCCTGCAGCCGCGAGCCTTTATTGGGAGAATTTCTCCAGCAGAATGCTGTCGCTGGGCATCGATGCCTGGTGGCTGGACGCAACCGAGCCTGAAAATGACGACCTGCATAATCGGACCGTCTATACGGGTTCGGGCGATGAATATCGATCGGTGTACCCGCTCTATGTGACTAAGACCGTCTATGAAGGCTTGCGCAAGGACGCCCCCGAGAAACGGGTGATGATTCTCACTCGAAGCGCATTCCTCGGAGAGCAGCGATACTCCGTCTCGACCTGGTCGGGAGATATTGGAAACGACTGGGACACCCTTCGTCGTCAGGTGACCGCAGGTCTGGACTATGCAGCTTCCGGGATGCCTTACTGGACCACGGACACCGGCGGCTTCTTTCGGCCTGGCCGAACTCAATTTACAGATCCGGCTTACCACGAGCGGTTCGTCCGCTGGTTGGAGTTCTCAACCTTCTCGCCACTCATGCGTGTGCATGGCTACCAGACCAACACCGAGCCATGGAACTATGGTCCGGAGATGATGGAGCAGGAGAAAGAGCTCATTGACCTGCGTTATCAGCTCCTCCCATACATCTACTCGCAGGCAGCTCATGTTACCTCTTCCGGGGGGACCATCATGCGCCCTCTTGTGATGGATTTCTCGGAGGATCCGCGTGCGCTGGATCAGAAGTACGAGTATATGTTCGGGCCGGCATTCTTGGTGGCGCCAGTTCTGGAACCCGGTGTAAGTCGAGCCCACGTCTACGCGCCGGATTCCAAGGGCGGGTGGTTTGACTGGTGGACCGGGAAACCCATTGTGTCGGGAGCGGATGCGATAGTGGATGCGCCCATTGGCAAGATTCCTCTGCTGGTAAGGGCAGGCAGTGTTGTGCCCCTTGCTCCTGTCCAGCAATATGTGGGCGAAAAGGCGGATTCCCCTCTCCAACTACGAATCTACCCCGGGGCCGATGGGCACTTCACGCTGTACGATGACGACGGATCGACCTATCGCTACGAGAAAGGGCAGTGCTCCAAGGTTAACTTGGTATGGAACGACAAGGCAGGGACTCTCACACTCGGTGCCCGCCAAGGAACCTATGAGAACATGCCCTCACAACGTCAACTGCATGTTCTCCTGCTGCGAGACGAGCAATGGTCGGCAAAAGACGTTACTTACAACGGGCGCTCAATGAGCGTCCACTTCGAGAGGTAGCACGGGTACCCTCTCTGACCTCGAATCGGGAGTTGTTGATAAAAGTTAGCGCGGAACCTCCAGGGTTCTTTGTAAGCGGCTGAACTGTACTGCTGGACTGTGAGCACGTCTGAGGCTAACGACAACAAGGTGCAGTTGCATGACTCCACGACCATCGTGCGTAGTTTGGGTAGGACGTCCCCTGTCAGCTATGCCACGAATGATCGAGTTGAGCAGCATGAGAGATATTGATGCACGAAAGCGATGGCCATGCTGCCTTCTCCTACACTGCTGGAAACGCGCTTGATCGAGTTGTAGCGAACGTCGCCTACACAGAAGAAGCCCGGAAGAATTGTTTCCAGCAGAAATGGGGCACGCTTTGGAGCCCAACCTGGCCGGTCGCTCACCTCGCGTCCCGTGCAGACATACCCGTTTTCGCGCCGTAGTTGAGGTGGCAACCAATTGGTTACGGCATCGGCGCCGATCATGACAAACAGTGCATCCGCAGCCCGGCGGATGACAGGCTGCCCCTCTTTTCGCGTGCCTATTGTTCTCAAACAATCCGTGCCTTCCCCAGAGACCACCTGAGTTTCCGTCTCAACCCGAATGCCCGGCACCAAAGCAATCTGATCGATCAAGTATTGCGACATGCTGCGCTTGAGATCCTCGCCGCGGACCAGCAGGGTTACCGCCGCCGATAAGTTGACGAAAATCGCCATTGCTCGAGTCGAGGAACACCGGTTCTGAAAACACCGTAAGCAGGTTGTTCGCGGGGAAGACTTCGAACATTGCCGAAGATAGCAGGTGCTTGTATGGGCCGGTTTCGCATAGAATTGCGCATGGAAAGCTCTCCTTTGAGTTATGGTGATGCCTCTGGACCCCAATGCCCGACCTGTCGAGGCGGAACGCGCCGAATTGGAGTGTGTTGCTGAAGCACTAGCCAGATCACCGCGAATGTCGCGTCTGCTTCGGTATATGGGAGAGAAGCTGTTTTCTGGCGAAGTTGACCAGCTTAACGAATACAACATCGCAACTGAAGTGCTTGGCCGCTCCAAGACCGTGTTCAACGCCGGAGAGGATGCCATTGCGCGAGTCGAGACTCACCGGCTTCGAAAGCGTCTCGCGGAGTTCTACGAGAGCGAGGGAAGAAATCATCCGATCCATGTGACTCTGCCGGCGGGAACCTATGTTCCGGTTTTCATTCACAAGAGTGCGGAAGAACCCTCGCCAACTTCGCCGAACCTTGCGCAGACGTCCGAATCGGAACCTCATCGCCAGAACGAACGGGTATCCAGCTGGTATACCCATGGTTGGAAATATACTGTGCTCGCGGCGAGCTTTGTATTGTTCGCATTCGGACTTTCCCTCTACCTTCGCGTCGGAAGAGCAAGGCCTGGTAGTAGTCTGGCCCCTGCGTCTACTTCCGTACCTCTTCAGTCCCTAGCGTCCTCTCCATCGATTCGGTTACTGGCAGGATATAGTGGCCCACCCAGGACAGATGGCGCCGGGAGAATGTGGAGTCCTGATCAATATTTCGCGGGAGGAGGCAGTTGGCCGCGCACCCCGGGATTCATCGCAAGAACCAGCGTACCGTTTCTGTTCGACCATTCGCGGACGGGCGACTTTTCCTACAATATCCCGCTTAAGCCAGGATCCTACGAATTGCATCTGTTCTTTTCGACCCCGAGCAGCGAGGCTGTTTCCACGTTTAATGTAGCGATCAATGGGGAATACGTACTACAGGGATTCGACATCAACGAAGATGTGCTGGGACAAGATATTGCTGATGAGCGCGTCTTCCGCGATGTTTCACCCGGAAAAGACGGGTTCCTTCGGATCGACTTTTCAGGCGCGCTGAGCCCGCCATCGCTAAACGGCATCGAGGTTCTTCCGTCGATGTCTCGCGCCCAACTTCCGGTTCGCCTGATTATGCAAACGACCCCGCTTACTGACCACAAGGGCCAAATCTGGTCCCCCGATAACTATTTCATGAACGGGCGTCTTGCCAGTCAGACTCATCCGCTTTTGGATTCTCCCGACCCGGACCTGTTTTCCGGGGAACGATTTGGGCATTTCACCTATGCGATTCCCGTAGATGCCCGGGGAACCTATACCCTTGTCCTCCATTTTGCCGAGTTCTATTTCACTTCCGCAGCTTCCGGTACGCACGGCCGGCTTTTCAGGGTAATGTGCAATGGGCAAACACTGCTGGACAACTTCGATATCTTCAGGGAAGGTGGGAACCTCCACGAGGTGACCAAGACCTTTCGTCACCTGAAACCCAGTGCGCAAGGGAAACTGAATCTAACCTTTGAACCAATCGTGAACAATGCGACGGTCTCCGGAATCGAAGTTCTGGACGAGACCCCGTGAAGTAGACTCCGACGCATGGGACGAGCTCAGGGTTCGCGAAGGAGAAGCTGAGAGAGAAGAAACTCACTCGTTCGATGAGGCGAAGCGCGCGCTAAGAAGACGAGCAACTGTTGCCTACAACGTCCCAGTGCTTGCCTCGCGCTTCGTTCTATATCTTGGCAACCTGGACAATCCCCCAATCTCGCCAACAAGACACAAAGGACTATTCTTGACCGTTCTTTTAGTACGGGCGGCAACTTCTGCTTCAAGCTTGTACCTCGCGCCTTGTACGTCTCATGTTTTCAATGATGTACAGCAATAAATCATTGCCGTACAAGATGGAACTTGCAACTATTTTCTCCTCTGGGCAGGATTGTTGTCGGCCTAACAATACGAATGGTTCTGGTGGCGAAATCCAGGAAATGGAAGCAGCAATCAATCACTGAACGCCGCGGCTGTTTGGAAGGGATTTTCAGGGTTTATGGCACTAGCGTGTTTTGGAAACCTTCTTGGCCGCACCACATTGTTTCTCCTGTGCTCGTCCGTCGGCTCCTCGTATGGGTTGGCGCAAGCTCAGACAGGCGTGACCCGGGGTGCGACCACCATCCTTATCGAGCCGTACGCACCCAACATCGTACGGGTGAGTATGAGCCTGAGGAAGGGTGATGCTCTTGCCGCGCCAGGCTACGGCATTACCGCTCAGCCCAACTCTGGTGACTGGAAGCGGAGTTCAGATCGAAGTGGAGACGTTCTCCAATCCAGCATTCTCACGGTTACGCTCTCTCCCCAGCGCGACTCCGGGGGACATTCATCCGACGTAGAGCCGATGTTTTCCGGTTCCACTGACAACGTGGGACTCGATATCGCCACTGCTGATGGAAAGCAACTGCCATCAAGATGCCATGGATCGATAAAGTGCAAGGAATTGTCGAGGCGTGGTATGCAGGAAGCAGCGGCCATGAAGCTCTTGCCAACGTGTTGATCGGCAAAGTAAACCCGACCGCGAAGCTAGCGATGACTTTCCCGGCAAGCGAGGAAGATCTGCCTCGCCCGAAAATAGATCCACTTGAATCAAACGATCAGGGGCAGGGAAGTGGAGCTGTGAACGACACGGCGCATAGCTCGTCCGGATACTCAGTTACATATTCTGAAGGTGCGAAGGTCGGCTACAAGTGGTACCAGGCTGAGCATAGGCCCACTCTATTTCCGTTCGGTTTCGGCCTTGCCTACACGACTTACGAATATTCGGGGATCAAAGTTGAGACTGGAAAGGAGACGCCAACAGTGAGCTTTTCAGTGACAAAGACTGGGAAACGGGCCGGGACTGAAACTGCCCAAGTGTATGCTGCGCTTCCGGACGAGGCAGGAGAACGATACCGCCGGCTGGTTGGTTGGGGACGTGTCGAGCTTCGGCCGGGCGAATCGAAGACTGTCAGCATAGCAATCGACCCGCAGATGCTGTCGATCTACGAGGAACAGAACAGCCGGTGGCTGCTGCTTCCGGGAAGTTACCGCTTTTTTGTCGGAAGATCCGCAGCAGATACTCCGCTCGAAGGAATGCTCCATCTGCGTTGACAAGAGCTACTAGAATCCGGAGTTTGCCCGCACGCGGATTTACAGGCTGGATAAGCCGCCCCTCCCTGCACTGGAATTCTCGAGTCATTGCTGCTGATACAGTCTCCGAAAGCGTGTGCCTATCATCGCCTACTCTTACCATTTGAATACCATTGAGGATCATTTATGCCCCGCATTTCCCGCCGCCACCTGATCGCTTCCGGAATCGCTTTTTCCGGGTCTTCCCTTTTGAGTCACTCCGCCTGGGCCCGTGCTGCCTCAATGTCACAAGGCGCAGGTTCGAGCGGAACGGCGGGAACGATTCCCCCTGATCTTGTCCGTGAGACCTTACTTTTCGATTTTGGCTGGAAGTTTAAGTTTGGTCATGGCAGTGACCCTGCAAAGGATTTGGAATTTGGTGTTGGCCAGAGCGACTTCTCTAAGACCGCGGATTTCAAACCCGCCAAAGCGGGTTTCGACGATTCGGGCTGGCGCACACTCAACCTACCGCACGATTGGGCAGTAGAACTCCCGTTCGAACATGACGGCAATGGTGATGGTGAAAGTCCGTTGCAGTCCCACGGCTACAAGCCGATTGGCCGTCGCTATCCTGAAAACAGTGTGGGCTGGTACCGCCGCGAATTCGAGATCCCTGCAGCAGATGTGGGTCGACGGATCCGGGTTGAGTTCGACGGAATGTTCCGGGATGCGCTGGTTTTCGTCAATGGCTGTTTCGTTGGGCGAAACGACAACGGATACGCCCCGTTCGGCTTCGATCTAACCGATTTTCTTGCGTACGGCAAGAAGAACTATATTCTCCTCCGAGTGGATGCCAGCTTCGGGGACGGATGGTTCTATGAGGGAGCTGGAATCTATCGCCACGTCTGGCTCGTCAAGACGGACCCAGTGCATCTGGGCAGGTGGGAGAGCACTGTCCGTTCTACGTTGAACGGCGAGTCAGCGGTGTTGGCTCTCTCTACAGTCGTACAGAATGAGAGCAGCCAAACAGTAGCTGGCAAAGTGAGCTGGAAGATCCTCGATCCAAACGGAACAGCTGTTGTGACCGCCGAATCGTCACGTCAGTCGATCGCGCCGGATGGGTCCACCACCTATGTCGCGAGCGCCAGGCTGACGAAACCTGCGCTCTGGTCGGTCTCCGAGCCGAACCTTTACTCCGCAGTGGTTACCGTAGAGTCTGAGGGGAAAATATCTGATGCTGAACGCGTGACCTTTGGCGTCCGCACCGCCCTGTTCGATGCGGACAAGGGATTTCTCCTGAATGGCAAGCAGCTGAAGATCCAGGGAACCTGTAACCATCACGATCATGCCGGAGTGGGGGCCGCGCTCCCGGACCGTCTGCAATGGTTCCGGCTCGCTGTGCTGCAGGACATGGGCTGCAATGCCGTCCGCACCTCGCACAACATGCCCACGCCGGAGTGGGTGGAAGCGTGCGATCGAATGGGTGTGATGATGATGTGCGAGACCCGCCAGATGAGCTCGAGCGCCGAGGGTAGGCAGCAACTCGAGCTGATGGTGAAGCGCTATCGCAACTCGCCTTCGATCATCCTGTGGTCAATCGGAAACGAGGAGTGGCTGTTGCAGGACGCAATGGCGGAGCAGGGAACGCGCATTGCCGCCAGCATGGTGCGCCTGTGCCATGAGCTCGACCCGACGCGGGTGGTCTCCGCTGCCGTCAACGGAGACAACGAAAAGGGACTTTCGGTGCCACTCGACATCATCGGGTTCAATTACAACACGAATCAATTCCCCGAAGCTTTCCATAAGAAACATCCGAAGCGACCGATCTTTGGATCGGAAACGTCGAGCGCGCTTAACACGCGTGGTGTCTATACTACCGATCGCCTCCGGAACACCGTGAATTCCTATGACGGAGCTGCCGGTTGGGGGGAAACGCCGGAAACATGGTGGAAGTTCTACGCCACGCACGAGTGGGAAGCCGGTGGATTTGCCTGGACCGGCTTCGATTACCGCGGTGAGCCTACGCCCTATGGATGGCCTTCCATCAACTCGCAATTCGGCATCGTCGACATGTGCGGGTTCCCGAAGGACTATTTCTACTACTACAAAGCGTGGTGGCGAAACGAACCCTCCCTCCATTTGTTTCCGCACTGGAACTGGAACGGCCGAGAGGGAGGCGAGATCTCTGTATGGGTTTATTCGAACCTGGAGGAGGTGGAGCTGTTTGTGAATGGCACGAGCGCTGGCAGTCAGAGAGTCCCACACCTTGGCCATGTGGAGTGGAAGGTGAGGTACGAACCTGGGACTATCGAGGCGCGCGGGCTGAAAGATGGCAAGGTTGTGCTGTCAGAAAAGCGGGAGACAACCGGTTCGGTGGCCTCTATCCGACTGACGCCGGATCGCACAGAGATCGAGGCCAACGGAGAAGACGTATCGGTCGTGCGGGTCGAAGGTCTTGATAGCGAAGGACGACTGGTACCAACGGCAAACAATGACGTCACGTTCAAAGTCTCCGGTTCCGGCAAACTGATCGGCGTGGGGAATGGCGACCCGAACTGCCAGGAGAGCGACAAAGGGCCGAACCGCTCCCTCTTCAATGGACTGGCGCAGGCAATCATTCAAAGCGATAAGGGCGCAGGCGAGATTCACGTGGAGGCAACAATAAGTGGATCGCAAGGTCCGGGACAGATGTCCGCCAAGTTTGTGGTCACTTCAAGGCAAGTCCAATTGCGGCCATCCGTCCCGGTAGCTCGAGCGTTGTGATTCGGAAGTCTGTGGTTGACTTCTGATGCATCTTCAGTTCGCGACCAGGTACAGTGTTCCCAATAGCGCTTGAGGCAAAAGGTGACGGCCCGTGGTAGGCGTCTGCTTCGGTACGGGCTGGATATAGCGGCCCACCCAGGACTCCCGACGCCGGAAAAGCGTGGATCCCAGATCAATATTTCTCTCGTGGGGGGACTTTGGACTCGCAAGGGTTGAAGTTCCGAGTCTTCCAGACCCTCTCACAAGAGTCCGAAAAATCTGCTGCGATGACCAGAAACTCATGCTCCAGATGCGGAGCCCACGTCGGCGTCAGCTATTACGGCGTTTGGGACAGAGAGGCCAGTTTTGGCCAGGGCAATGGACCTAACGGGACTGTGGGGTATGGGCCGGTCTGGGGCATGGGGGGCTATGGATTGGATCCCGTGCTCAATTTCATGACGGACCTGACCAGCGCGTTCTCCGTTCAGAATGTCACGGCTCCCAACCTGACCGGTTACTCCCTGGGCTTTTTTGGACAGGACGACTGGAAGGTTAACCGCCGGCTGACGCTTAATCTCGGGCTGCGCATCGTGCACGATACTCCGTACACGGACGCTACCGGCAACTTTGGCATCCCGGCATGGACCCCGGCCTGGTACGCATCCGACGTCGCGGCCGGAGTGACGGACCTTCCTGGCATGCGCTGGCATGGTCTGGACCTGCTGGGAGGAGGAATCCACTCGGATCCGACCGTTCCGATGGCCGGCCATACCTTGAACGCATTGTTCTACTCTCCCCGCTTTGGCGTCGCCTACGATGTCTTCGGCAGCGGCAAGACAGTGGCCCGCGGCGGCTTCGGCGTCTATTACTATCGTGACGGCCTTGGCGGCTCGGCGGGAACCGGTGCGGCGCAGGGCGGCAGCTCCTGCCAGACGACGGGTTCGATGAGCAATTCGTTCCTCTCCCAGATCACTGCTTCAACGATTACGTGCGCCAACAGCAGCAATGGCGTGACCGGCGGCACCGCGAACGATCCCAACGATCACGTCGAGCCGCGCAGTTGGACCTACAACTTCACCATCTCACAGCAGACGTTGGCCAAGACGGTGCTGGAGGTCAGCTACATGGGCAGCCAGACCACTAATCTGATCAATCCGATCACCGGCAACCTGAACGCACAAGTCCCGATCGGCGCCTATATGAAGCCGGACCCGAACCCCGCTTCCGCAATGCACGGACAAATCCTGCCCGTATCTACAATCACCAGCAATTATGTCCAGGACTATCTCCCGTATCCGAACTACTCCAGTCTTGGCCTCATCAACCATGGCGCGTGGGCGAATTACAACGCCCTCCTCGTCGCCTGGAACAAGCAGCAGGGTTCACTCACATACGCCCTGAACTACACCTTCTCGAAAACATTGGGCATCATCAGTAACGCGATCGATCCCATCAACATCAATAACGACTACGGCGTCTTGAACTCGGACCGTACCCATGTTCTCAATGCGACTTATGCATACGAGGTGGGCAACCGTTTCAGGAAGAACAAGCTCGAAGGCGCAGTCCTGAATGGCTGGATGATCTCCGGCATCTCCGCCTTGCAGAGCGGGCCGCCGATTCAGCAGAGCTTCTCCCTAAACATGGGTCTCGGCGGCACCAATAGCTCTCCTGACGTCGTGGGTCCGGGCAGTTCCGGGACCGACTATGGGACCAATTCCATCAAGAATACCAACTACCTCGGCACCCCAGACTACACATTGTTTCCGGTGTTAACCTGCAATCCCGGCCAGGGTCTCAAGAGCGGACAGTTCATTAACCCGAGCTGTTTCTCCCTTCCCGCGGCGCCTCAGTTTGTCACAAGCGGTTCCAACATCGGGGTGCTGACGGCGCTGGGAGGCAATGGCCCGAGCCACATGCCTTACTTCCGGGGTCCCAAGTATCTCAGCAACGATCTTGCCGCCTCCCGGACGATGAAAATCAATGAGCACCAGAACGTGCAAATCAAGTTCTCCGCAACCAACTTCCTCAACCATCCGCTGACTTCGTTCGACCAAAGTAACTCACAAAATCTCGGCCTGAATTACACGACCGGCACTTTAGCGACCACGGGTTCTGCCAGTGGCAGCACCTGGGTCTACGGCGTCCCGAACGAGAAGTTTGGTCGCCGCGTTCTTGAAATGACTCTCAGGTACAACTTCTAACCAGACTGAGCGGCCGCTTCAGGGCGGCCGCTCTTTCAATTGAAATCACGAGCGTTTCCGCGTCTGCCCGGGAGGCAGATTTGCGATCCCGAAGCTTGTAGGACGGGAAGGCGGCGAGCGGTTGCGTCCGCATTCGTTAGTGTGGGCCACCTTTGTGGGGGAGATGCAATATCCATGTCACGCTCAATTCTCCGGGTAGTTTCACCTTTTGTTCTGAGCTCTATTGCTTTACTTGCAACGGTTCAGTCCCAGCAGATACCGCCTCGTCGCATCATCGCGAATATCGGCAATGTGACCGGTTCAGTCGATCACTTCTTCGATTTGTCGGTCGGTTCGGATTATCCGGGCACCCTGATTCGCGACGATAGCCAGGCGCAACTCAAACTCGTTGCGGATGAGCTCGGGTTTCGCTATGTGCGATTCCACGCAATCTTTCATGACGTGTTAGGAACGGTGCGCATCGAGAACGGAAAGACCATTTATAACTGGTCAAAGATAGATCAACTCTATGATGACTTGCTGGCACGGCATGTCAGGCCGTTCGTCGAACTGGGGTTCACGCCAAAAGCGCTTGCTACTTCTGAGAACAGCATCTTCTATTGGAATGGCAACACGTCACATCCGGACCCCGCAGGCTGGCACGACCTGGTGGATGCATTTATCCGGCATATTGAGGAGCGCTACGGGAAGAACGAGGTGCGCACGTGGTATTTCGAGGTCTGGAATGAGCCCAACCTTTCTGGCTTCTGGGAAGGTGGAGATCAGAAGGCGTACTTCGAACTCTATGACCTAACAGCAAGAACGATTAAATCCATCGATGCTGCGTTGCGCGTCGGCGGACCTGCTACGGCCGGGGCGGCATGGGTTCCCGAGTTTCTGGAGCACGTCAAGCAAAGCGGTGCGGGAGTTGACTTCGTGACGACGCACACCTACGGGGTTGACGGCGGCTTTCTCGATCAAGAGGGTAAAAGCGACACAAAGCTCTCCCCATCTCCAGACGCAATCGTAAAAGACGTGCGGGGTGTACGTGAGCAAATCTCCGCTTCGCCATTTCCTGACCTTCCGCTATATTTCTCCGAATGGAGCACGAGCTATACCCCGCGAGATGCCGTACACGATTCCTATATCAGTGCTCCCTACATTCTCAACAAGCTCAAGGCCTGTGAAGGGATTGTGCAGGGAATGAGCTACTGGACATATAGTGACCTGTTCGAAGAACCGGGGCCACCAACGGCTCCTTTTCAAGGCGGGTTCGGGCTTGTTAACCCCGAAGGTATCCGCAAGCCGGTCTTCTTCGCATACAAGTACCTGCATTCGCTTCAAGGAAGCAGCATCGCCACCAGCGATCCTCAGGCACTGCTCGCAACGAAGGGTGGCGACTTTTCGGCTGTAATCTGGGATTTCGAACCCCCAAACCAAAAGATAAGTAACCGACCCTTCTTCACGAGCGTGATTCCTGCGTCCCCAGCTAAACCTGTCCAATTGCAGCTGAATCATCTTGTTCCCAATTCTAGTTACCACTTGGAAGTGCATCGCACTGGGTACCGTGCGAACGATGCCTATACCGCCTACATTGAGATGGGATCGCCAAAAGAACTGACCAAAGCAGAAGTCTCGAAGTTGAACAATCTCACTCAGGATTTTGCCGAGACGGATCAGTCGGTCGAGAGCACTTCGGATGGGACGCTCGAAGTCAGCGTTCCAATGAAGAGCAACGATGTCGTGTTGATAAAGCTGGAGCGCAAGGGAGGCCAATTGAGTCGGGCAGGCCTGGTCAAGGCTTCGCGCTGACATGATCTCGCAAGGCGGTCTGTTTCAGGGACATTCAACAAGAGATCACGGACGGGTCCGGTCAGCGGTTCACCTCAAGGGTCGTAAAGGACTTCATTTACATGAATCGATTTGTAAGACTTTTCCTGCCTTCTCTGCTATTCGCGATTGCGCTATTAATCCCGGGATGCAACGGTGCTAGTCAGGTTAATGGTCGGACAACCCAAACCCCTACCGCGCCCCAGGTCGTCGTCACGCCCGCGTCACACAGCATTACGACTGCCCAAAGCCTGAACGTCACGCTTGCCGTCTCAGGTACGAGCGGAAAGCCAACTGGATCGGTGGCTCTTTCCAGCGGGAGCTATACTTCTTTGGCCGCGACGCTCAACTTCGGCGCCGCTACCATTGCAATTCCGGCAGGTTCGCTCTCTGCGGGTTCCGATACGCTGACCGGTAAATACACGCCGGATTTCGCCAGCACTGGGGTGTTCAATAGCGCCTCCGGAACGGCTACAGTCACTGTAGTCCAGTCCGCGAAGGCGCCCACTGTTACGGTCACGCCCGAAGAGACCACACATCCCTACGCGGAAAACCTGATTGTTACTGCTACTGTAAAAGACGGCTCCCTGTCGCCAAGCGGCAGCGTGAGACTGTCCAGTGGAAGCTTTACTTCCTCGCCGGCGACTCTGAACGCTGGAGCTGCGACCTTTTATGTTCAGCCCGGCTCGCTGCCCAAAGGCACCGATACGTTGACCGTCACCTATTCGCCCGACTCCAGCAGTTTTGCAACCTCCAGGATGTCCACGGGCATGGCCGTTATCGCCATTACCTCTCCCGGCACCACCAATGTGACCGTCAACATCAACACTCTGGCCAATCGGCACCTGATCAGCCCGTATATCTATGGCGTTAACTCTATGACCGATAGCGATATCACCAACTTGTCGCCATCGTTGGTTCGCTTTGGAGGCAACGAGGCCTCGGACTACAACTGGAAACTCTTCACCTACAATGCGGGCGGCGACTGGTTCTTCGAAGACTTCGGCCTTGGCGGGATCGACTCGGTTGCGTTGACGCAGTTTGCCGTGAATTCCGGCAGCCATATGCTCACGACCATGCCTATGCTCGGGTGGGTGGCCAAGGATTCGGAAAATTCCAGCAACCACAACTGGAGCTACTCCGTCGCAACCTACGGGGCTCAGTGCAAAACCGATCCCAATAATCCGGACGCAGGCAACGGCCAGAAACCTGATTGCCGCACGCCGATAACCACCAATACATCGACGAATGCCTACTATCCGCTGGTCGACACAGCCAGCGACTGTACGACGGGCAATTGTCTCTACCGCGAAGAATGGGCCACGGCGCTCGCCTCAGCATTTGGCAGCG
>Ga0102924_1004398_pt1 | contig 14213 bp, 20 predicted proteins | sample PaiPotPPM11metaG_FD_80116 | JGI IMG/M metagenome (GOLD analysis project Ga0102924, IMG submission 80116) | Iron sulfur acid spring bacterial and archeal communities from Banff, Canada, to study Microbial Dark Matter (Phase II) - Paint Pots PPM... ... | reverse complement strand
CAAAGGGGAGAAAAACGTAGGGGACAAGGTAGGCCGGCGTATATACAATCGACAAGCGATTGATATCCGCCGCAGTCAAAGCAGCTCGGCGACTTCGTCTTCTCGCGCTTTGACTTGGCTTCCGTGCTCAGGGCTACCGCCCCCAAGACCCCTACACCCCGGCCGTGATGGAACAGCAAGAGAAACGAAGAGTGCTCAGCGTGCTCATACGGATGAGTCACTCCGAGCATGATGCAATTGCAGAGAAAGCTCGCGAGTGCGCGCTGTCAGTGAGCGCGTATCTGCGGCGCTGCGCTCTCGGGCGCCCGCTCAGCACTCACATCGACCAGGAAGCCTTGCGAGAACTGAGACGCCAGGGAGGTCTTATCAAGCACCTGGCGTCGAGCGATCGGCAAAACGCCTACGAATACCGCGTGACCCTCAATCTCATCCAAGAGACGATTAGACGCCTGCATCGTGCTAGCGAAAGTGCCCGTCAAGCGGGCTGACGGAAAAAGCAGCTTCGCCGCTCTCACGCGGTACATTACCAGGAATGCCGCTGCTCTGTTCCACTCCAAGAGCGTGTGGAGCGTCGAGACTGCTGCCGAGGATATGGCAGGTGTGGCGCTGAGAAACGAGCGCGTTAAAGATGCAGTTTATCACTACGTTTTGAGCTGGCGAGACGGCGAGAACCCCAGCGACACGCAGGCTTTGGATTCCATGGTCGCAGCATTGACCGCACTCAATATGCAAGATCATCAGTGGATCGGCGCGGTTCATCGAGACACAGCTCACGTCCATGCACATGTTGCCGTCAACCGAATTAACCCGGATACCCTTAAGTCCGTGTATCCGAAGGGAGACTGGATTGTCCTAGATCGCACGTGCAGAGAGCTCGAGCTCAAGCACGGCTGGGATCACAGTCCGGGGCCCCATCGCGTCTACGTAGCAACCGAGGGCGCGCCACAGATTGTGCGGAGTCCACGTAACCTTTCGGACGAACAAAGAGCCAACGTAACAACAAGAGCTCGCGACTTTTCTGCCTGGACCGGTCTTGGAAGTTTCCAGGACTGGGTCGGTCGCGAGCCCGCCGCACATCTTAAGGGCGTCCTAGAAAAGCCAAACCCCACTTGGCACGATGTTCACAGTTCGCTGGCGACGTTTAATTTGGAGTACCGCAAAACCGGCAGTGGTGCGGTGGTAGTCGATCGCGATCAGCCGGAGAAGTTCGGCGCCAAGGCCAGTCACATGGGACGATTCGCGTCGTTGCCACGACTCGAAGCTCGGCTAGGCCAATACCAACCACTGGCGGACGAAGGTCCGAGTCACAACCGGACGCCGGCACGATCGGCTGATTGCGGAGCGCGGTCGTACCGCCGACATGTCGACGGACGCACGTCGCGCCGAGACCACCGGCAAGTGCAACGTGAAGCATTGCATGAACGATACGTGGCGGCCAAAAGTGACTGGGACCGCTCCCAAAGGGCCGAGGTCAAACGCGCATGGTCCCAACACAGAGTCTCGTCAAGGATGCGGTTTGAAAGGTTGCGGGTTGAGAATTGCGAGGCACGCTCGCGGATACGTGGCTCGACAAGAACAGCAAACAAGAGAATCTTCTACTCGATTCAGGCTTACATTTCGGCTACTAAACGCGAAGCGCTGCGAGCGAAGGTTCGGGACGAAAGGTTGGAACTTAAGGCGAAGCTGAACCGCGGCCAGCCAGGAACTTGGCGTGAATGGCTCGCCTCAGAGGCAGCAGCAGGCGACAGGGCCGCCATGCGGGCCTTGCGCGGTATTCGCTATCGCGAGCGGAGAGAACGACCCCGAGAAATGCAGCCTCCAGGAATCATCACGGCCCCTGAGGTGCCTAGGGAAACCTTGCTGACCGCACTACGGTGGACAGCGGACGAGCGTGGTGTGAATTATGTCAGGGATAATGTCACCGTCTTCCGCGACGAGGGCCAACGAGTCGTTTTTGCCGACATCGGTGGTGATAGCATCCGCGCTGGCCTTATGCTGTGTCGCGAAAAGTGGACGAGAGAGCTGTATATTAGCGGAACGAAGGAGTTCAAATCCAAGGCCTCCGCGCTGGCGGCACAAATGGGCATCCGGGTGATCGATCAAGACTTCAAGCTGCAGAAACAGGTTGGGGAGCCGAACATCGAGTTACGATCGCCGTACGGCAAGGCGCAGCAGGTAACTGCTTCGCATCTCGAGCGCCTTGCGACCGTGGATGGCAAACCTGCTGTCATCAGCGCTCCTCGCATCGGCAAGCAGCACACCGGCAAGCTTGTTGCGACGGGATGCGACGCACAGGGCCATGGCATCGTCGTAATTGACGCGGGTCGCGAATTGGCCGTTATCCATGCGACCCTTCAGGTCACCACTGATATGCAGCCGAAAGTCGGCGAGCAGGTACGGGCCCAATCAACCGCTTCAGAATGGCGGCTCGTCAACCTCCAGCGGGCGGGGCCGGACTTGAAACACGCCCGATGATTGATGCAGCATGGAGTTTGCCAAATGATTGCATATAGGCCGGCGATCGCAATCAGTGCAAGTTTTTTGGTGGCCTCCCTGCTTGTCTGGGGCGTCGGCTTCCGCGTCAATCTCAGTGACAGCATGGCGCCCGGGCTTTACAGAATCATGCCGTTGACTCGTCCCCTTAAGCACGGCGACATGATCGCGGTTTGCCTACCCTATTCAGCAGCCGTATTCGGTCGTGAACGTGGCTACGTCGGTCTCGGCAACTGCCCGGGCGGCGTGGAGCCACTTCTGAAGTTTGTGGAAGCCCTAGCAGGTGACAGAGTGACATTTAGCGCGCGCGGTGTCGCTGTCAATGGGTCACTTCTACCTGAAAGCAAATGTCTTGCCGAAGATGAGGCTGGCCGCGGGCTCCGTAGATGGAATATGAAGCACTACGCAGTGCCACCGAAGATGTTGTGGCTTTATGCGCCGTCACCGCGCAGTTGGGACTCGCGGTATTGGGGCCCGGCTTCGGATGACAGTGTCGAGGGGTTAGCAGTCCCAATTTTGGTAAGCACGACTTGAGAATCCAACACAACACGATCAGTCAAGGCTTTCACTTCTTCAGCTGAGCAAACTCGGGAAAGTTAGAACCCACAACGCTATCGCGGCGCAACCTCTCGGCGCTCTTCACGCCACGAGTCCAGACACTGTTCGGCGTCCTTGACGTCTCTCCTAACACCGGCAGTGTGCACGCGAAGAGGATCTGCGAAGATCCTGCAACACAGTCTTAGGGCGAGGCGAAACCCTGCCATGACGTGGGCTGTTCCGTCATACCCAGCTACGGAAGCATCCCGCGGCTTACAAAGCAGATCGCATGCTATTGTTTCGGCCTCGTGGGGAGCTTCTATAACAAGGCCGGATGTAACCCTAACCGCTTTTCTAAGCGAGTTAGCTATAAGGAGCTCGACGATTGAAAGCTCGAAGGGTTTCTCCATCGGTTCTTGCCTCGACTAATCAGTGTACTCCGTCCTATCATATCGGTTTCATCGCTAGTATGCAATAGAATATTAACGCTCAAGGGACGATGCGTCACAGTACGGAAACAATTTGTCAATATGCCGGAAAAGGGAAGCGTCACAGAGCGGGTCGGCGTTATCTTGTCGGCTGATTTGCTCGCAGACTGTGATCGTATTCGAGCCGAATTGCGGCGCCAGGGGCGCCGCGTGAGCTTCAGCGGGCTGGTTGACACGGCCCTTCGAGAATTGCTGAGCAGACGAGATCTGGCCGACATCCTCAAGCGGCATGGTGCGAAGGCGCGTCGCACGTAGAGTACTGTGGTGCGGAGCGACTTCGACGTTGGGGTTGCTTTAAGATGTGCTCCTTTGGCGACCTGGGCACGAGAGCCAGTTTTAACTAAACCTGCTTATCTGAATTGGGGGTCAGCGGGGAAGAGACTTGCCTGGTCTTGAAAAACAGGCCCGTATCGAAGCGCGATAACCACGCTTCGCTGCAACCAACCATGGATTCTACTGGGCAGGGTTCTGGTTTTATGGTCACTTCCGTATGCCCACCACACGAAAGAGGTCCATTCACTCCGCAAAATCGGGTTGCACCATGGACGTATCTAAGTATCGTACCATCCGCTGAGCACTTTCAGTTTGACATCCGCTGAGTGAAGACGATAGTACTCGCTGACTTTTTCGACCGCGGGATAATTTGCGGCCAAACTCTCCCGGATATTACTGTGTTTATGGGTAGCGCTCCTAATGCTGGCGTCGCTGTTGAGGTACTTGAGCGCATAGGCATCATTGGTCAACCATAGCTCCTTCGCTTTGACCGTTTTTAATTCGGCAATGCGGTAGAAGTCCTTAAAGATTTTCTGAAGACGAGTATTATCGTTGCCCCGCCACTCGATAAACGTAAAATCGGCGACCCTTCGGTCGGTTTCAACGTCGAAGCGTCTGGCATCCGAACTTCCCGCACCAAGCGACAGTGATTCCACTATTTCGTCCTCATCGAGAACCGCGGGCAAATAGGAGAGGATCCCCAAGGCGTGGATCACCGTGTCTATTTGAGATGCGGCGCGCTTGACCGTCCGAGCTGCCTTGACCAGGCCCGCGTCGATTAAGCCGGCCGCCAACCGTTCCACGACCTGCTGCTTATTCAGATTTGTAAACTCAGACTCTAGTTCCGCGACCGTCGACGTAAGGTTTGTGCCGGAGAACTCTGCGATCTGTCGAACGCTTGTAGGCAGATCTTGTATGCTGTCATTCATGCTTACGGGCTCCATTTCAGTCGCAGTTGGCTTGGTCGCTGGGTTCGCTTACAGTAGTGACAAGTCGCTCCGCCGCTTTACGCATTCACACCAAGGCACATACCATTCTATCATGCATGTCGCTAGCGACGACGCTGTCGATGGGTCCTGCTCGGCTCTCTGGTTGGCGCATCTCGGAGATGATTTACCGTTATTCGTGGCGCGGCGTGGTCCAAAAAGTGGCCCCGTAGAGTTGGATTATCTGGGATTTTGATGGACGATCCTGGATTCCCAGCAAAACGCCCAACCCTTTGCAGATTGGGCGTTTGCGTGTATTTGACGCTGTTGCGAGGTCGTTTAAAAACGCGCCTTATTTGCTTAACAGTCAGATATTAACCACCTATTCTAAAGGCTTTGAGCACTCTATTACAGGCTTGCTACGCAATATGGGGGTGGGCAAGAGCGTGTCTATCCCTTGGGTTTTGTTGGTCTCTTGATCGACGGGAGTCGAAGCGTGCGCTTGAAGTACTGCCTAAGCGCCTGCTCGACGATCTGCGTTTGTGGCGTTCGGTAATACCAAGCAGCAGCTTTCAAGTTTTCTGCTAGGTCAGCATCAAGAGAAAACGTTTGTTTGACGAAGCGCTTTGGCATGTCGGGGGCAGTTCTGGTGTTATGGGTTTCTGGCCTTCTGTCAGAAAGGCAGACGCTAGAGTTCCGTGCGTCGATAACCCCACGACCTGACGTAATGATCCGGATGAGGTTGAAGCCGTCATGATTGCGGGTGACGGTATATTCGGTTTCCTTGGATAGGGTGCCGTCACGGGTTGGTAGGCCGGTGAGGATCGGGATCCGGAGGGGCGACGGAGAACATGATCACCTTTCTTCGAATAGGGGCCTCTGGGATAGGGGCCTAAATCTTATTCAATTAAAAAATGCACGATGCGGGTGCCCGTTACGTTATATTGATAAGGGTAATAGAAATGATGTTTTGGTCCAATGCAGAGCGTAGACACACGTAAGCACTCAGGAGACACTATTGGGCAGTTGAGGCGAGATCGCGCGACTTGCCTGTACTGTCAATTGGCTGCGAGCACAAGGGAGCACCCGGTTCCGGTCGCGATGGGTGGCAGGTTGCAGGCCTTGATGCTCTGCGAAGAACACAGGGTGACGATTACCAAGGTTACCGATGAACCAGCGATTGATAACTTCAAGCCGCTTACCATGTTCCTAGCGGTTCCGCGCCAGGACGGTAAAGTTGGAGCAGCCTTCAAGGCCGTGACCGATGCCGGTAATGTGGCCGTGGTCAAACCTGACGGCAGCGTGCCTGGCCCGCGACTTGTTGTGGCCGAGAGGGCGGAAGACAACCGCATAAAGAGGGCTACCGGAAGTCTCGCCGTCCTTGACTCCCTAATGGAGCAGGGTGCATTTGCACCGTCTGGCACCCAACATGTGTTGGCGTATATGGAAAAGGCCCCAATTGTAAACTTCGAAGTCGTGGCTGACGAATCGATAGCTGCTTTTATCCTAAAGGTTGCCTTCCACTTCATCGCCGCCTTCGTTGCTGATCCCCACCGCGAGGTTGCCAAAGCGATTTATCCGAGCATAGTCCGTGAGGAAAGGGCAGCATTCAAATACGTCAGCACGCCGAGTTGCAGCGAGGCGTTGTTTCCTGATTCCTGGCCGCCGCGACACGAGGTGACAGTCTATCCCCGAAGTGATATGACGTGGGCGACGGTCCTCTTGTACAATGCGTATGGATATCTGGTTAAGTTTCCGTTCACGGTCACGTATAGTGCCCCGTTGCGCTATGTACAACCACTCCTTGGGCGTCCTGACCCATTACTCTTTAACGTCGAACCAGTTAGCGAAATTCAGTGGGAGTACAAGATCACCCAAGCAGACAAGGTCGCGTGGTCGGGCCAAGTCCACAAGCGCCTAGATCGTATACAGACGTTTTGCCAGGCAAGGGTGCTCCGAGCCCAGTGTTTTCACGCAGCAAAAGCCGCACTTGTTGACGCCTCCAAACCTGGTGATCGCTTCGGCTTCTGGGAATACTATCGCGGACGGCTACAGCTTGAAGCGCTCGACCCCGGTCTCATCGAGCGGCTTGTGAGGCGCGGCATGGAGCTTCGGGATGTTGGCAAGAGCGTATGGGACTTCAGCGATACGGAGTGGCGCGTGTTGATAGCACCGCCGGGGTCCGGTCCCTAAGCTGCTCACGCAGAATCGGATGCACCGCTCGCTCTACAGATTCAAGCCGTCGACGAAAACTAACCAATCTGTCTTGGCAGAGATAGCCCGAATCTTGCGTGACAGCCGATACTCTTCCGAGTCGTAAGAGCTTTTCGCTGCATCGAGCGACGGAAACTCCACAATTGCAATGTGCGCCGGCACCATACTTCCCTCTACGACTGTAACCGGCGCGAACGCTAGGTACCTGCCACCGAACCGTTTGAGTGACTGCTGCACAACCTTCACGTAACGTTCTGGCCCGTGTGCCTCCTCCCACCTAATTTGAGCTGTCGCGTATGCTGGCATAAGTTATCTCCCCCGTTGCATCGCCTGCGCACAGAGCGCCTCCAGTTCTTTCCACCGCTCGAACGAAGCATCTGAAGCACGAATCGCTTCGACCGATGGCAGAGGAAACATGCCCGTTCAAATTGCAATTCTGCGAAGGGACAAAACTAAATCCGAGTATGAGTAATCACAAAACGTTCAAAGCGAAGCGCAAGCCAAAATACTTGGTTTTGACCAAGTGCGAACCGGAAGAGATCGATAACATTTCCCTCAAGGTGCGAGACCTCCACACGATCCTTTCCCTCATGATGGATCAGACGCGAGAGTACGTTTCAAGCATAGAGGAGGAGCATCGTCGCTGCGGCACAGCAATTGACCTAGATGCAGCGGTTGGCGAGAGCACTCGAAAGCTTGAGAATCTCATACGTATACTGTTTGCGGCCTTCTTATCCGCTTATGCAAGCCTCATCTACTACGTTAAAGAATCGATTACGCCGGATGGCAACTCCTGGCTTGAAAAACGGCGTGGTAGTAGCGAGGCCCTCTCCGCGCTAGATCGCCTAAGAAACATGGAGGTTCATCATGAGCCCTTACACACTCTAATTGGGATGCGCTACCGCGTACTCGGGGCTGGGGCGTTGTTCTCCTCGTTGGAATCTAGGGAGACACACGCACACTTGCAACTGTGGCACGAAGGCATTGGCTTTTACCCTCCACCACTTGCAAAAACGGCGCATTTTAAGTCGCAACCGGGTCTTGTTGAATTTGTCACGTACAATTCAATCCTAGAATTAGCACACGTCGCTATTCACGAGGTCGTTAGCCTCATTGAGGACGCGGTTGCTCACCAATTCATTACAGCGCCTACCGAAGAGGTAAAATGCACAATGCTTCATGCTAGCGCGACCAAAGACGCCGCAACCTCGACGGCAAATGTCTGAGGGAAGCGAAGAATCTGACCTGCTAAAGCGGTTTCAGGAATTTAGGGCTTCAATGGAGGCCCCGCCGAAAGACGCTGATGGTTGGAAACAATTGTTTATGACTTTCCGCGCGTTATTAATAACTTACCAAGAGTTTGACAAGGAAAAGAATTTCAGCGACACGATTGCTGCTCTCGATAACGTGCTTGGGTTTTTCGATCCCATCGTCGTGGGTCAACGCTTCCTAAAGCGGGTGGTCGAATCGCTGCCAACCATGGCACCGGATGTCGCTGCAGCTAAAGAACGATTCGCCAAGTTAAGTGAACGTGAACAGCGCCAAGCTCTGTATCTGCAGCGATTCGTGTTAACCGACGATGCGTTCGGGATCATGGTGCGCGGCCACGTTTTGATTGAGAGCGCACTCCAGAGGTGCATCTACGCCTACGTATCGTCGCCCAGAGACCTCTACGACAAAATGGAGATGTTCTTCCAAAGAAAGCTCCAATTGGCCCGAATGCTCGACCTAATCGATGACGGCGAGCTTCAGATTTTGAGCGACTTCAACGAACTGCGAAACAGACTGGCTCATTTGACTGGCAGCATCGGAGACCAAGCCCCCGCGTTTCATTTTACCTCTGGACATGAAAAATGGCTCTGGCGAAAGTTCATAGCAAACCCATCAATGAGTAGTGGCTGGCCAGAGTATGATGACTCGCAGTTCCCCCTTTACCTTCGTTACGTTGTCATGCATTTATACTTATTGCTAAACAACAGAGCCGACCGTTTGAAGACGAAGAAGCTGCAACCGGTGATTGCGGAACTTGGGCTATCTGAACTGGAAAAGATGGCGTTGCCCGTTACCACTATGATGCTCACCAAGCTACTGGAAAAGCTTCCACTTTACTCTGAATAGACCACATGGGCAAACTCTTCACTCTCCGGTACGTCCGTTGCAAACACCCAGTCGAGTTACATTCAACCGAAGGCAAACGCTGTCGAGGTCACATCGACGGCAACGGGCAGCCTGTAGTAGGATCAATCAAACGTGGTTGGGATTACTGTCCATGCTTCCGCACAAGGGCTGAGATTGAAAAGGTGGCAGAATCGAGGCGATTTTTTGATCTAGAGCGCGAGAGGGCGTGAAGGTTGAGGCCCGGCCGTGCACCCGGACTCGCCACAGGATGGGATTCGATCTTCAAGACTGCCTGGGATTAAGTAGCGCGCGAGGCTTGGCTACGCATCAGGTGGGTTTGCTCTTCTAAACTCTGCGTCTATTTTTTCACGAATTGCGAACAAGTCAAAGTCTACTATCTTCCGTGCTCGCACAAGCGCGTCTACGTATGAACGGTGGTCGGTATCCTCGTGAATCTTTCCCATTTGGCGTTCGGTCTCAACGCGTCTCAAACAACGGTCGAACTCTTTCAAAAGATCGAGTTCACTCTGCGTGAAGTATCTGCTATTCTCAAACATGTAGTCACGGTATGACTGCGAAGCTGTTCGGCTTATTTCAACACTTTGATCGGTTGGCATCATCATGGTAGGAAGCATGATCTCGCAGCCCTTGTGTGCTTCGTGCAGTCGTCGCCATACTTCGTCCAGACGGTCAACTCTGCGTTCGTAGTGTTTACTGGTCCGGTCCAGGGCTGCAAGCTTGCGGTCGCGACGGTCGACGAAGATTGAATCTGCGAACTTGGGAATCAGATCGCGCGCTAGCGCCCCAATAAATGCCGCGCCAGCCAACGCTGCAGTGAGCCAAAAGCCGGTCAAATGAATCGTGGGCCACTCACCCTTTGCTTATTCTAAACTGGCAGCGTCGCTGACGGGCGGTAAGGAGTCCGTTGCTGACGTTACTGTATGAGAAAGCCTCCGCGGTGCTATCATCGGCTTCTCAGAACTTTCCACAATGAGGTCATCTCGTCGTCCGCTATGACTTCTCTGCTTCGTGTGACCGACCGTATTAAATAGGGTCACATACTTGGTCGTTACTGTGAATGGATGAGGCCCATCGTTCCTATCAAACGTGATCGGATAGAGCCAGTACTCAACCTCCAGAAGAGGCTGACGGGAGTTCGGTCCGATGAGTCCCTGATAAAATGAACGCTCCACAATCGGCGCAGGGTGCACAAGAAGATTGACGCTGGTTGCAGGTCCTGGCCCGACGTTTACAAGGCTCCCTCTCAAAGAGATGAGCATTCCAGCTTGGTTATTCCTAACTTGATGCTCAAGCCGCAGTTCTGCATCGACGTATACCATCGGCAACAACGCCTCTTGGTGGTGCCTGTCTAGCTGATCAGTCCCCCTAATCGTTTCCTTAACAAGATCGGCGGTCTTCTCGGCAACAGCCCTCGTTTTGTTGACAAGAGACAACGTCGCGATGAAGAGAGCGATAGCTGCGACTGGAGTGACAATTTCAACAGCCCAGCGCACCCATTCTGTCCACAGCGGAAGCTGCTGCAGTGTCACGATGTTCTCTGCTTCGCGTCGTTTACGATCGAGGCAATAGCTGCCGCAAGGATAACAACAACTCCCATACTGATTGCATGGATACGTCGACCATAACAGTCATAACCAGGCGTCGAGAGTGAGCAGGATACTGTATAGGTGTCGCCTCCATAATGAAAGAGATGGGGGTAGCATAATAGCTGTAAACGAGCACGAGTAGCGCTACTGCTGCCAGTTCGATTACTGACCGCCAAACCCGACTACTCACCTTTAGGGCTTCTGAATTCTACGAACCATTTCGTCGTAGTAATCGGATACTTGCATCACGATGAACTCCGCAAGCTTCTCAGAACTGAACTCGCCTTGACGTTTCGCTCTCCATTGTATCTGGCTGGCTTCCGTGTGAACGGGGGAGAATTCGAAAGTTCTGTTTGCGGGTGCCTGTACGCGCGGCGGGGTAACAGGGCGCGCACCTACAGTTAGCGATACGCTAACGTCGCCATAGTTCTGAAAAGCCTGATGAAAAAGAAGTTCCGCGCTGACGATTCCGCGCATTACAGCCGTCGGTGATACTCCCACGACGTATTTGTGCGGATCGTTGCCGATGATGCCATTGGCTCGTTCAACAAGCCCAGGAAGCGCGGCGGCTATTTTTGCGAACTCTGTCCTGCTGTGCGCTCGCAGGTAATCCTCCACTACCTTCTGATCTGCTCGGACCGTGGAGTCGGCCAACTTGTCCAGCTTCCTGCGATCCTCGCGATCCCGGAGGTTCTTTTCGAAGTCATCCATAGACACCATTATACCAGACGCGCTTTAGCGTTTGGCCATCTTCGGCGGCGAAATGTGGTGGTTCGAGATTGCATCGTGCGCTACGCCGGTTCGCGACTAATTCACTACAAGTTTACTACAGGTTTGGGGGCGGAAAACTGCGGTTTTTGACGGTCTTCGGCGGAAATACAGAACCCCATGATTCGGGCGAAACGCCTTGTATCATGAGGTTCTTCATGGCTTCCCGAGCTGGACTCGAACCAGCGACAATTCTGACTAACAGTCAGACGTTCAAAGGCATGAGCTCCGAGATTGAACCGCTTCCGGGCTCTCGAGCTGGTAAAGATCCTGAGGACTCCACACGTTTATATTACGGATTCGGTCTGCGCATGAGGTAGGCGATGCGGGTCGAGGCGCGCTCCTAAGTGTCGCCCGATCGAATCAAAATATGAATCACTCAACCCTTTGCCGGTAGGATGGTTAATGATGATAAACTCCGTGGTGTCCGAAGCGGCGCGATCTACGCCCAAAGTCACGTCTCTCTCAAACGGGACTGGGCGATTGCACACCATTGTTTCCTAAACCGCGTATCGGTGCTGCAAAACACAACCGCGATTGGTTGATGCTGCTGTGCTTTGATTCGTAGGTGCAGGGCACGGCGGGGCGCTATGCTGTCGATATATGCTCTCTTGTCTTGCAGTTCAGGGACGTTGGTTCGGCCGGATAGCGGCCAGTAATCCGTAGATCTGCATGGTATTGGCATAAGTTCGAGGATGCAAATGAATGGGTAGGATGTGCTGCCCAGGGTCGTCCGTTTGCATCTCGCGCATCTTGAAGTCCGGATTGACAGCTTGCGTTTAAAGCGCCGCTTCTGACAGGAACCCTCCGCATTCGGCACACCGTCTAGTCCCCTCTGGATCGATCCCAAGATCACCCCACTGCTGCGGCTCAAGCTCATTCATCAAGTAGACGCGATCCCGATGTTTGGCGTAGGCGCAAGTCTCGTGAAGCGCTAAGTCGCGCGGCGGGTTCAAGGACATGTAGCAAAACACACGCTCGACTGGTAATGTCGGTTTTACGTTGTTCATACTCCGATACTTCGACAATGTCCCATGAATGTGCCTTTCGACGGGGTCTGTTAGCCTCGTGGTGCACGAACTTCTCTTGCCCCAATCCACCCTAAGCTTACGCTCGAGCAGTGTGCGCAAGTTTTTCGGCACGACCCTCAATAATAGCCTCACGTCTTCCGATCGAATGCACACTCCGCGCCATCTGCCCTCTCTGTGCTTACCAGCCTGTGTCAAGCCTCTTTGAAATGACACCTTCTCTCTACCTATTTTTTTCTTCAGCCCTGCGCGAATGTCTGATGGGCACGCTGGAAGTTCCCGCAGCCGCTGTGCAGCCGTCGGATGGATAACTATGAACGGTTTCATTTAATTCTTCCCTTCTAGGGCAAGCCTGGCGTCAAACGAACGAGCCCCCACCTCAAAGAGTGACGGCTAGTCCGGGCACGGGGCGTCACCCCACTTTTTTGGACAAGCGGGATCACCATTTTGGCGGCCTGAAACTAGCCGCCTAGGGAGGTTCCCGTCATGCCACGAGCACATGCCAGTGAGGCTCAGATTGCCGCTGCGCTGCGTGAGATTGAAGCGGGCACGCCAGCGACGGAAGTTGCCCGGCGCCTCGGCGTCCATCTCAACACGTTGCTGCGCTGGAAGAAGCACTACGGCGGCTTAGGCGTGCCCGAGGTGCGCGAGCTTCGACTGTTGCGCGAGGAGAACCATAAGCTCAAGCAACTGGTCGCCGATCTGAGCTTGGATCGCAAGATCCTTCAGGACGTGCTCTCAAAAAAGCTCTAAAGCCGGTCAGACAGCGCGAGCTGGTCGGCTACGTGCGAGCGCATTATCCCGTCGGCACCAGGCGATCGTGTGCGATTCTGCGCTACAATCGTGCCACGATCTACTACCGGCCCAAACTTGAGGCCAAGAACGCGGCTTTAATGCTGCAGATCAGAGCGATCGCCGAAACACGGGTGCACTATGGCTACCGACGCATCACGGATCGGTTGCACATGCAAGGTATGCGGGTGAACCACAAACACGTCCAGCGACTCTATCGCTTGGCTGGCCTGGGTTTGCACCGGCGTAGCCGTCGCCGGCGTCGGGCAGCGCTGACGCGCGGTCCGCGCATCGTCGCAACCCAACCTAACCACGTGTGGAGCGTGGACTTCGTCCACGATCGCCTCGCCGACGGCCGCGCCATTCGCGTGCTAACGTTCATCGATGCCTACACCCGAGAGTGCCTCGCCCTCGAGGTGCGCAGATCCTGGTGCAGCGCCGAAGTCGTTGACGTGTTACGCCATGTCGTCGCCACGCGCGGCAAGGCGCGCTATATCACTTGCGACAACGGAAGCGAGTTTTGCGCTCTCCCCATGGACCGCTGGGCGTACTTCAACGACGTCAAGCTTGACTATTCAAGAGCAGGTAAGCCGGTCGACAACTGCTACATCGAGTCGTTTAATGCGCTCGTGCGACGTGAACTCCTCAACGCCAGCTACTTCGAATCACTCGACCAAGCGCAGAGAGCTGCGACGAAATGGCAACACGACTACAATACCGAACACCCACATTCATCGCTGGGTCATCGTTCTCCGCAATCCTTCGCCCAAGCTTGGATCGCGCAGTTCGAGAGCCAGACTTTCACTCATCCTGCTTGTCCAACAACGGGGTGAGGCCCCGAAACTCGGGATTGCTATCTAACGGTTGTCCACCAAACTGGGTGAAGCTCACTTCGCCTGTCCGAATTTACCGCCTCAGGTCATTCGACAAAACTGAGTCATAAGAAATCAGGAATGAATGTCATATGCT
>Ga0102924_1004397_pt1 | contig 14214 bp, 13 predicted proteins | sample PaiPotPPM11metaG_FD_80116 | JGI IMG/M metagenome (GOLD analysis project Ga0102924, IMG submission 80116) | Iron sulfur acid spring bacterial and archeal communities from Banff, Canada, to study Microbial Dark Matter (Phase II) - Paint Pots PPM... ... | reverse complement strand
ATGTCGAGGATGTGCAAGAACTGCTTGAAGCCCGCCCCGCGCGGCCCCAGCAGGTTGTCCTCAGGCACGCGGCAGTCGCTGAAGGACAGCGGGCGGGTGTCCGAGGCGTGCCAGCCCATCTTGCGGTAGGGCTCTCCCTGCTCATAGCCGGCTGTCCCGTTGGGCACGATCAGATTTGAGATCTCGGTTGTCGCGTTGCTGGGATCGCCGTTGGCGGTCTGGCCGGTGACGGCCGTGATGCAGATCACGCCCGAGATGTCCGTGCCGGCGTTGGTGATGAACTGCTTGGCGCCGTCGATCACCCATTCGCCGTCTGACAGGCGCGCACGCGTGCGCGTGTTGCCCGCGTCAGAGCCCGCCTCCGGCTCGGTCAGCCCGAACGCGCCCAGCCGCTCACCAGAGCACAGGCGCGGCAACCACTCGCGCTTTTGCTCCTCTGAGCCGAACAGGTAGATCGGCTGGGTGCCCAGCGATGTGTGCGCGCACAGGGTGATCGCCACCGAGGAGTCCACACGCGTGAGCTCCTCCACCGCCAGCGCGTACGCGAGCGTGTCCCCACCGCCCCCGCCGTACTCCTCGGGAAACGGGATGCCCATCAGGTTGAGCTTGCCCAGCTTGGCGACGATGTCATACGGGAACGACTTGGTCCGGTCGAGCTCCTCGGCCACAGGCGCCACCTCGCCCTGCGCGAAGTCGCGCACCGTGGCGCGGATCAGCTCGTGGTCGGCAGACAGGTCGAAGTCCACGTGCGCATTCTCACAGCTCGCGCGCTCAGGGCAACGATCCGACCACCTCACCCCGCCGCCTGTCGTGACGTGGGTCCCTAGCATGCCCGCGATGGCCAGCGCGCGCCTGATCGCGGAAATGCTGCTGCGGCGGGGGCGCACGGTCGCCTACGGCCCCGACCCGTCCCAGTGCGCCGACCTCAACCTGCCAGCCGGCTCGGGACCCCATCCGGTGATGGTCCTGCTGCACGGCGGCTCCTGGCGGTCGCAGTACGGCAAGCGGGTGATGCGCGGGCTGGTCGGCGATCTGCTCGCGCGCGGCTGGGCGACCTGGAACGTGGAGTACCGGCGCGTCGGCAACGGCGGCGGCTGGCCCGAGACGTTCCTCGACGTGGCCGGCGCGATCGACCACCTGCCGCAACTGGGCGCCACGCTGGACCTCGATCGCGTCAGCGTGTTGGGGCACTCAGCGGGCGGTCATCTGGCGCTGTGGGCGGCGTCGCGCGAGCGCTTGCCGCCAGGAGCGCCGGGCTGCCTCGACGGACAGCCGCGCGTGCGCCTGCGCGCGGCCATCTCCCAGGCGGGGGTGTGCGACCTGTCCACCTCCGCGCGACGAGTCCCCGGCGGAGCCGCCGCCACGCTGATGGGGGGCGGCCCCGACGAGCTGCCCGAGCGCTACGCCGCCGCCGATCCAATTCTCCTGCTGCCCACGGGCGTGCCCGTGCTGCTCGTCCACGGGACCGCCGACCAGACGGTGTCGGTGGACTACAGTCGCAACTACGAGCGGGCCGCGCGGGCCAGCGGCGGGGAGGTCGAGCTGGTCGAGATCGCCGGCCCCGAAGGCCAGCACCGGCGCCACATCGACCCCCGCGGCGAGGCCTGGAGCGCCGTCACGTGCTGGCTGCGAGCGTTCGCGGACGCGTGACTTTGCAATCAACGCGGCCAACCCCGGAGAGTGGCTATAAAGCGGCGCCCATGTACCGGCCGATGATTGGGCATGAGCCACGTACGCATCCACTGCTGGAGCTGCGCGCAAAGCGTGCAGGTCGACGAGCAAGACGCCGCCGGTGGCCTCGCTGCGGCCGGCTGGGTGCTCTCGCACGGCGAGACCTACTGCCCTGACTGCGCTGCCGCGCGGGGGCTTACGAGCGCGCCGTCCAGCGCTGGTCAGTCCCCGTCGCCCGCCGCGCCGGCAGGCGGCCTTCCCTCCGAGCAGGACTTGCAGCCGTTTCCCGTCAGCCCCTACGGCGGGGGCGAGTCGCGCTTCGCGCGCTCCGTGCGGATGCTCTGCGCCAGCTGGCGCGTGCTGCGCGAGAACCCCAGTCTGATGGTCTTCCCCGTCATCTCCGTCGTGCTGAGCATCGTCGTGGGTGCCGTCTGCTACGGCACTTGGAAGCCGCCCAGCGGTCAGGGTGCGGCGGCGACGCGCGACGCGCTGCTGGTGCCGTCGCTGATCGCCGCCTACCCGTTGACTTTCATCTCGGCGTACTTCTCGGTGGCGCTCGCGGAGGTGCTGGGTGGGCGTTTGGACGGCAGGCACACGACCACCGCGGAAGGCTTCTCGCTGGCCAACCGGCGCATCGGCTTGATCGCCGCGTGGAGTTTGCTGGCGTGCACCATCGGCCTGGCTCTGCGGCTGCTGGAGGAGCGGCTGCCGCTCGCCGGGCGGATAGCTGCCAGCATGTTCGGGATGGCGTGGTCGTTGCTGACGCTGTTCGCGATCCCGGTGCTCGCCTACGAGGGCCTTGGGCCGGTGAGCACCATCGAGCGTTCGGCGCAGATCTTCAAGCGCCGCTGGGGTGCGCAGATCGGCGGCTCGATCGGCATCGGCTTTGCCGCGGTCGTGCTCGCCGTCCCGCTGGTTGTGCTGCTGGTCGTCGGCATCGGCACGCCCGGCTCCAGCGGCACGGCGCTCGTCGTCCTCGCCGGCGGCGGCCTGTTCGCGCTCGGCGCCGCCGTCGCCGCGATGGAGCAGATCTACCGCGTGTTCGTCTATCGCAGCGCCGTCGGGCTTGACACGTCGGCTGGACCGTTTGACCCCAGCGACCTGCGCCAGCCGCTCATGCGCCGCCGCGGCCGCTGACCGCTCCCAGCCGGGCGAGGCTAAGGGTCCGTCAAGAAATATCTGACGATCTCGGGCAGCCGTTCCGCGGCGCTATACGCCACCCGCGATGCTCGCCGTGCCGCCAGCACGTCTGCGCTCGCGTGCGGCGCCTCCCATCCACGGCCCGACCACCCGACCCCGCCATCTATTTCTTGACGGACCCTAACCGGCGAAGCCGCGCGCGAGCTCGACCAGCAGACGGACTCCGTAGCCGGAGGCGCCCTTGCCCACGTACGCGCGATCGAGCTCCCACGCCGAGCCGGCGATATCCAGGTGTGCCCACGGCGTGTCGCCCACGAAGTTCGACAGGAAGGTTGCGCCTACGATCGTGCCCGCCTTGCGTCCTTCAGGAGCGTTGTCCAGGTCCGCGTATTTGCCCTTCACGAGCTCCTCGTACTCCTCGTGCAGCGGCAGCCGCCACACGATCTCGCCCGAGCGCTCGCCCGCCTGTGAGATCCGCCCGGCGAGCTCCTCGTTGTTTGACATCAGCCCCGCATACGTGGAGCCCAGCGCGATGATCACTGCGCCCGTCAACGTCGCCAGGTCCACCAGCTGCTCCGCGCCTTGCGCACGCGCATGGCACAGGCAATCCGCCAGTACGAGGCGGCCCTCAGCGTCGGTGTTGTTGACCTCGATCGTCTTGCCGTTGGATGCCGTCACGATGTCGCCCGGCTTGATCGAGCGCCCGCTCGGCAGGTTCTCTGTCGCCCCCACCACCGCCACCACGCTCACCGGCAGCTGCAGGCGCGCAATCGCGCCCATCGCCTCGATCACCGCCGCCCCGCCCGACATGTCGAACTTCATCTCCGCCATTTTCGGCCCCGGCTTCAGCGAGATGCCGCCGCTGTCGAACGTCACCGCCTTGCCCACCAGGCCCAGCTTCGGTCCATTCGCCCCGCCGGCCGGCTCGTAGCGCATGGTGATCAGCGCCGGCTCCTCGTAGGAGCCCTGGGCGACCGCCGCGAACGAGCCCATCTTGCGGGCCACGATCCCGTCGCGTCCCTCCGCCTCCACGGCCAGGCCCTCTACCTCCTCGGCGAGCGCCTTGGCGTAGTCGGCCAGCGCTGTCGGGGTCAAGTCGTTGCCCGGCCGGTTCTGCAGCTCGCGCGCCCGGTTGGCCGCCTCGGCCACCAACGCAGCCTCGGCGACCGTCGCCTGCAGGCCCCCGGGGCCCGACACGATCAGCCGCTCGATGCTCTTGACGTCGCCGTCCTCGCCCTCCGCAGGCGCGGACTTGAAGCGCTCGAAGCGATAGTCGCTGAGGATCGTGCCCTCCACCAGCGCAGCCGCAACTGTCTCGTCGCCGCCCGCCGGCAGCTCCCAGCACAGCGCGCGCGTGGACAGCTCGCGCGCCCGCTCGCGTACCGCCGCCGCCGCAACGCGCGCGCGCTCGGGCGTGAAGTCGCCGCGTGGACCGAGGCCCACCAGCAGCCAGCGCTTGCCTTCTGCGTGCGCCAGCGCGAGCGCCTTGAAGGACGTGCGCGCCTCGCCCGACGAGAGCAGCTGTGCAAGCTCTTTGGGCGCCTGCTCCGGGGGCTGCGCGTCCTCGAATACGCCCACCGCCACCGTGTCCGCGTCGTCTGTGCCGCCTGGCTGAATGCTTGCGCTCACCCGCATCTTGGCGGCACCATATCCACCTCGTCGGCTGTGCGTCCAGCCGAGGGAGTGCGCGACGGTCCACTACCATTCTGACTCTCCGTCCTGCTCACCCCGACCACAGGAGAGGATCCGCCCCCATGCCAAAGACAGTCATCCTCGGCGCCGCGCGCACGCCCATCGGCAAGATGGGCGGTGGACTGTCCACGCTGGACGCTACCGAGCTCGGCGGCCTTGCCATCAGCGCCGCTCTGGAGCGCGCCGGCGTCGAGCCCGAGCAGGTCGAGCACGTGGTCATGGGTCAGGTGCTGCAGGCCGGACAGGGGCAGATTCCCTCGCGCCAGGCACAGATCAAGGCCGGTATCCCCAAGGAGGTCTCCTCGGAGACCATCAACAAGGTCTGTGCGTCCGGGCTGCGCGCGTCGGTCATCATCGACCAGGCCGTCCGCGCCGGCGACATGAACGTAGGCGTCGGAGGCGGCATGGAGTCGATGTCCAAGGCCCCTTACCTGCTGCCCCAGGCTCGCTTCGGCTATCGCATGGGCGACGCCAAGATGCTCGACGCGATGGTCCACGATGGGCTCACCAACCCGTTCTCCGGCAAGCAGATGTTCGTCGAGGCCACCGAGGTCGCCGACGAGCTGGAGATGACACGCGCTGATCTCGACCGCTGGGCGCTGCGTTCGCACGAGCTCGCCCTGAAGGCCATCGACGACGGTCGCATGTCTGAGGAAACCGTCTCTGTCACCGTCAACGGGCGCAAGCAGAGCACCGTCGTGGAGGTCGACGAGGGTCCGCGCCGCGACACGTCGTTGGAGAAGCTCGCCGCGCTGCCAGGCCTGGTCGGCAAGGAAGGCTCGCACACCGCCGGCAACTCGCCCGGCGTCAATGACGCCGGCGGCGCGCTCGTGCTCGCGTCAGACGAATGGGCGGCCGCCAACGGCAAGGAGGCGCTCGCCGAGATCGTCGCCCACGCGCAGAGCGCCAACGACTTCGCCTACCTCGCCACCACACCCGCCAGCGCCGCCAAGAAGGCGTTGGAGAAGGCCGGCCTGCAGCCCGGCGACATCGACCTGTGGGAGATCAACGAGGCGTTCGCCTCGGTCACGCTCAACTCGATCCGCATGCTCGGCATCGACGAGGACCGCGTCAACGTCAACGGCGGCGCGATCGCCCTCGGCCACCCCATCGGCGCCTCCGGCGCGCGCATCCTCGGCGCCCTCGTGCACGAGCTCCGTCGCCGCGGTGGCGGCCTGGGCTGCGCCGCCATCTGCTCCGGCGGGGGGCAGGGCGACGCGGTGATCCTGAAGGTCTGAGAGTGCAAGACGGCGCCGGCGGCAACGTTGAGAGCGCCTATGTAGAGGGCGCGGCGGGAATGGGCGCCAGCGGCAATGGGCGGGTGAGCGGCGCCGCCGCGTTCTTCGACCTGGACAAGACGCTGATGGCGGGCTCGTCGGGCATCCACTTCGCCCGCGCGGCCTACGAGAGCGGGATGATCTCGCGCCGGCGGCTCGCACGCGACGTGTACGAGAACTTGCGCTTTCGCCTGCGCGGGTCCACCGACGAACGCGCCGACGACGTGCGCGAACGCGTCGGCAAGATGATCGAAGGCGTGCGCGTGCGCGATCTCGAACGCCTCTCCCCGCGTGTGCTCAGCGGCGTGCTGCCGCGGCTGTACCCGCAGATGCTCAAGCGCGCCTACGCCCACCAGGACGCCGGCGAGCCCGTCTACATTCTCACCGCAGCCTCGCAGGAGATGGCCGATCTGCTCGCCCGCGTGCTCGCCTTCGACGGCGGCCTGGGCTCGCGCTCGGAGGTCGTCGACGGCCGCTACACCGGCCGTCCGGGCGGCCCCTTCAACTACCGCGAGGGCAAGGTCGTGTCGATGCGCGCGCTGGCCGAGCAGGAGGGCATCGACCTGGCCGCCTCCTACGCCTATTCCGACTCCGAGTCCGACCTGCCGATGCTGCGCGCGGTGCGCCATGCGGTCGTCGTCAACCCCGACCGCACGCTGCGCCGGATCGCCACGCAGGAGGGCTGGGAGGTCGTCGAGCTCGACCGCCTCGGCCGGCGCCTGAAGCTGCTCGGCGCCGCCGGCGTCAGCGCCGCCGCGGTGTCCTCCTGGCGTCTGGCCGCGGGTCGCCTGCGTTGAGTCCACGACCACCCGACGCGCGGCCATCACGGGCCGCGTCGCCGGGTCGCCGCCGAGGGCGCGCTGCCCCGATGCGCCCTTGTGTCATACGCTGACCTGCGTCGATGTCAGCAGCCTCGCCAACCAAAAGCAAGATCCGCGTGGTCGTCGCCAAGCCCGGTCTGGACGGTCACGACCGTGGCGCCAAGATCATCGCGCGGGCGCTGCGCGACGCTGGCATGGAGGTCATCTACACGGGTCTGCACCAGACGCCCGAGCAGATCGCCGAGACGGTCATCCAAGAGGATGCCGACGCGGTCGGCCTATCGATCTTGTCCGGTGCGCACATGACCCTCGTGCCGCGCGTCGTTGCGCTGCTGCGTGAGCAGGGCGTCGATGACGTGCTCATCACCGTCGGCGGCACGATCCCCGCCGAGGACATCCCCGAGCTCAAGCAGCTGGGCGTTGCCGAGGTGTTCACGCCCGGCGCGCCCACCCAGGCGATCGTCGATTTCATCCGCGAGAGCGTTGGCGGCCGTCCGTCCGGCGCTTCCGCCCCGCCCGACCGCGCGTCGGGTGCTGATTGACTCGTCAGTCAATCGCGCAAACAGCTACGATTCTTCCAGCAACAGACCGCAAGGAGCCAACCGATAATGAAGATATGCGTCCTGGTGAAGGAGGTCCCGGACGCCGCCGTCGAAAAAAAGCTCGACCCTTCGACGGGGCGCATGGACCGCAGCGGGGAGAAGAACCTCAATCCCTATGACACCCACGCCATCGAGGCGGCGATGCAGATCAAGGAGGGCGGCGCGGTGCCGGTCGAGGAGATCGTCGCCGTGACCATGGGCCCCGACAGCGCCGTGCGCGCGCTGCACAAGGCCGTATCGCTGGGAGCTGACCGCTCGGTCCACCTGTCAGACCCCGCGGTCGCGGGCTCCGACGTGGCTGCCACCGGCTACGCGTTGGCCAAGACGCTGCAGGGCGAGAGCCCCGACCTGGTGCTGCTCGGCCAACAGTCAGACGACGGCGAGTGCTACACGATCGGTGCCGTCGTCGCCGAGCACCTGGGTATGCCCTCGCTCACCCAGGTCATCAAGATGGACGTCGAGGCGGGATCCGGATCCCTGCGCTGCGAGCGCCAGGCCGAGTACGGCTACGACACCGTCCAGGTCAAGCTGCCCGCAGTCATCTCCGTGGGCGACGCCATCAACGAGCCGCGCTACCCGTCGCTGAAGGCAATCATGGGCGCCAAGAAGAAGCCGCTGGACACCAAGACCGTCGCCGATGTGGAAATCGACGCCTCCAAAGTGGGCGGCGACAACTCGGCCGCACAGTGGGTCGCCGCCAAGGCGCCCCCCGCCAAGGCCGCCGGCGAGATCATCGAAGACGAGGACACCGGCGAAACCGTCGAAAAAATCGTCGCCTGGCTCGACGAGCGCAAGCTCATTTAAGGAGGAGCGAACAACATGGCCAACATCCTGGTTTACGCGCTCCACTACGAAGGCGCGATCAACAAGAACTCACTTGGCGCAGTGTCCGAGGGCGCCAAGCTCGCAGCCGAGCTCGGCGGCGAGGCGCACGCGATCCTGCTCGGCCAGAACATCCCGCAGGACCTAGCCGCCTCGCTGGGCAAATACGGCGCCAAGAAGGTGCTCGTGGCCAAGGGTCCCGAGGGGCTCGCCCAGCCGCTCGTCGACGCCATGGCCGCCGCCATCTCCGGCGGCGACTACTCATACGCGCTGTTCGGTGGCGGCCTGCTCGGCTTTGAGATCGGCGCCGGTCTGGCCGCCCGGCTCGGCGCCGGCGTGGTCATGGAGGTCACCAACGTGCGCGCCGAGAACGGCGAGCTGATCGCCGAGCGACCCATTCTCGGCGACTCGGCAATCTCCGAAATCAAATATCGCTCCGACGTCGGCATCGTCATCGGGCGCCTCAACGCGTTCGAGATCAAGCAGAGCGGTGACGCCGACGCGGCCGTCGAGCAGCTCAGCTTCGAGCTGAGCCCGCAGGCCCAGCAGGCGACCATGGTCACCCGCGGCGAACAGCGCGGCGCCGACGTCGACATCGAGGGCGCCGACATCCTCATCGCCGGTGGGCGTGGCCTGGGCAAGCCCGAGGGCTTCCAGCTGGCCGAGGACCTCGCCAGGGCATTCGGCGGCAACAGCGCCGTTGCCGCCACGCGCGCGGTGGTCGATGCCGGCTGGTACCCGTACGCCGCCCAGATCGGCCAGACCGGCAAGACCGTCTCGCCCAAGCTGTACCTCGCCGCGGGCATCTCCGGCGCGATCCAGCACAAGGTCGGGATGCAGAGCTCGGAGAACATCGTCGCGATCAACAAGGACGCCAACGCACCCATCTTCGAATTCTCAGACCTGGGCATCGTCGGCGACCTCAACAAGATCCTGCCCAAGCTCACCGAAGCGGTGAAGGCCAAGAAGGGCAGCTGAGATGAGCGGCCACGGCTCGCATAACGGGAAGGTCGCACCCGCGGCCTTCCCGCCCAAGGTCGACTCGCGCAAGGAGTTCATCAAGCGCGGCCTCGACGCTGAGGACGAGCTGATCGAGGTCGGTGTGGCGATCGTCGGCGGTGGCACCGCCGGGCTGTCCTGCGCCAATCGGCTGCTGCAGCTGTTGGCCGACGATCCCGAGACGATGGAGCGCTTGGGCGAAGTGCCCGTGGCGGTCATCGAGAAGGCCAAGACCTGCGGCGGGCACAACCTGTCCGGTGCGGTCATGCGCCCCGGGCCGCTGCAGGAGCTGTTTCCCGAGCTGACCCGCGAGGACTGGCGCAAAGAGGGCTTCGCCTACGGCGAGGTGACCAAGGAGGCCGTCTACATGATGCCCTCCGCCAAGACCAAGATCCGTATCCCCACGCCGCCCAACTTCAAGAACCACGGCAACGAGGTCATCTCCGTCTCGGCCATGGCGCGCTACCAGCAGCGCCAGGCCGAGGAGGCCGGCGCCTACGTGCTCACCGAGACCGCCGCCACCCAGCTCGTCGTCGACGATGGCCGTGTGGTCGGCGTGCGCTCCGGCGACAAGGGCCGCGGCAAGGACGGCGAGCCGCTGGGCAACTTCGAGCCCGGCACCGACATCAAGGCGCAGGCAACCGTGCTGGCCGAGGGCTGCTGGGGCCATCTGACGGGCGCTGCCATCAAGGAGTTCTGCCTGGCAGAGGGGCGCGAGCCGCAGGTGTGGGAGCTGGGTGTCAAGGAGGTCTGGAAGGTCCCCAAGCCGCTCGACCGGGTGATCCACACGATCGGACCGTGGCCGCTGAAGCTGTCGGCCAAGTACGGTCAGATCGGCGGCACCTGGCTGTACCCGATGACGGACGGCAAGACCGGCGATCACCTCGTCAGCATCGGCTTTGTCATCGACCTCGAGTACGCCGACGCGACCACCTCTGCGCACGACCTGTTGCAGCAATGGAAGCTGCACCCGCTCGTCAAGGGCATCCTCGCGGGCGGCGAGCGCGTCGCCTGGGGCGCCAAGGCGCTGCCCGGCGGGGGATGGTGGTCAATGCCCAAGCTGACCATGCCCGGCGCCGTGCTGGTGGGCGACTCGGGCGGGATGATCGACACGGTCGCGCTGAAGGGCGTGCACCACTGCGTGATGTCCGGCAAGCTCGCCGCCGAGTCGATCTACGCGGCGCTTGTACGCGGCGAGAGCTCGTTTGAGTCCTACGAACAGGCCATCGAAGACTCCAGTGTCGGCCAGGAGCTCTACCAGGAGCGAAATACCCGCCAGCCCTTCCAGAAAGGCTTCGTGCTGGGCGCGCCGCTGGTCAACCTCGCGATCGCCACCAAGGGCAAGCTGCCGCCTGGGCGCCTATCCTGGCATCGCAACGACCAGCAGCAGATGTTCATCGGAAACACCAAGGACCGCTATCCCAAGCCCGACGGTAAATACACCTTCGACAAGCTCTCCTCGGTGTTCATCACCGGCAACGCCACCCGCGACGACGCGCCCAACCACATCCGCGTGCGCAAGCACGTGCCGCGCGAGATCGCCGAGACCTGGCGCTGGATGTGCCCCGCCGGGGTGTATGAGATCCCCGAGGACGCGCCCGAGCATGGCGACGTGGATGTGATCGTCAACTACACCAACTGCGTGCAGTGCGGGGCCATCACCGCCAAGGGCGGCCGCCTGACCACCCCCGAGGGTGGAGACGGGCCGCTCTACCAGATCACCTGAGTTCGGCGCGCGCCCGCAGCGCGCAGTGGCGAAACATGTACAAGTGCGAAACATGTGCACGTGGTACGTGTTAGGGAGACGTCATGGATGAACGCTCCCAGCACCCCGCCTTTGGCCGATGCCACGGTCGTATGCGCCTGCTCGTGTCGGCCTGCTGTGCGCTGGCGTTGCTCGGCGCGGCCCAGGCGCGCGCCGACGTCCAGCAGACGGGCGGTAGCCAGACGCCCACGTCAGGTCCCGGTCCGACCTCTCAGTCGGGCGTCTCGGCCACCCTCGAACAGTGTCAGACGGCCAGCGCCCAGACCGAACGCTCGGCCACCTTCGCGGGCGAAATGACGGGCATCCCCGGCACGGCCCACATGCAGATGCGCATCGACGTGGAGGAGCGCTTGCCTGACGACACGCGCTTTCACACCGTTCACGCCCCCGGCCTGGGCGTGTGGCGCTCGTCCGCGCCCGCCGTCAAGTCCTACAAGTACCTCAAGCAGGTCACCAACCTGTCTGCCCCCGCCTACTACCGCGCGGCCGTGCGCTTTCGCTGGCTCAACGCCGACGGGCGCCTGATCAAGGCCCTGGAACGGCGCACGCCCGCCTGCTATGAGCCGGCACCGCTGAGCGAAGAAGGCACAGGCGAATCGCCGCCGGCCACGACCACGTCCGCCGCGCCATCCGCGACGACCGCCAGCTCCGGTTCGCCGGCCTTTATCGCTGGCTGATCCGGCCCGCTAGAATGGGTCGGCGATGAAGGCCAAGATCCATCCCAGCTACGTCCAGGCGCACGTGCGCTGCACGTGCGGCAACGAGTTCATCACACGCGCCACGCGCGAGGAGCTGCACGTCGAGGTCTGCTCGAACTGCCATCCGTTCTATACCGGACGCCAGAAGCTCGTCGACACTGGCGGACGCGTGGAGCGCTTCCAGCGCAGGGTCGCCAAGGGCCGCCAGCAAACGGCGCAGACCCGGTCCGCTCAGTAGCACTATGTCCGCGCGTCCGGCTGCTGCTGCGCCGCCGACGCCGGTCGAGCCGGACACCTCGCTCGCGCTCGTCGACGCCGACGGCCAAGGTCAGCTGAGCGCCCAGCGCGACGCGCCGCTCGGTGGGCAGGCCGTGCTGGAGGGGGTCATGATGCGCGGCGTCTCCAACTGGGCCGTCGCCGTGCGCAAGCCCGCCGCCGAGCAGCCCGCCGGCGAGCAGGCAGCGGACGCCGGGTCGCAGGCAAACGGCAGCGGGGCAGCGAGCGGGGTGGCCGCGGATCAGCTGGGCGAGGTCGAGGTGAGCACATTCGCGCTCGAGTCCGCCATGAAACGTCACCGCCTGCTGCGCCTGCCAATCGTGCGCGGTGTGGTCGCGCTGGGGGGCTCGATGGTCATCGGCTTCCGTGCCCTGGAAGTCTCGGCCAACGCGCAGTTGCCCGCCGGCGAGGCGCAACAGCAGGAAGAGATCCCCAAGGGGGTATGGGCGGGCACCGTCGTCGTCGCGCTGGCGCTCGCGATCGTGCTCTTCTTCCTGGTGCCCGTCGGCATCACCAGCCTGATCAAGCATCAGCTCGGCTCCTCGTTCTTGTTCTGGCTGGTCGAGGGGGTCGTGCGCACGAGCCTGTTCCTCGGCTACATGCTGCTGCTCTCGCGCGTGCGCGACCTGCGGCGGGTGTTCGAGTACCACGGCGCCGAGCACAAGACGATCTCCTGCTTCGAGGCCGGTTTACCGCTCACGCCGGCCAACGCCAAGCGCTTCTCGCGGCTACACCCGCGCTGTGGCACGAGCTTCCTGCTGGTGGTCATGATCGTCGCCATCTTCGTATTCGCGCCCATCGGCCTGCCCGCCTGGTACTGGCTGATGGCCACCCGCATCCTCGGCGTGCCCGTCATCGCGGGCATCTCCTTCGAGCTGATCAAGTTCGCCGGGCGCAACCGCAGCAAGCGCTGGGTGCAGGCCGTCATGTGGCCCGGCCTCAAGCTGCAGCTGCTGACCACCCGCGAGCCCGACCTGCACCAGCTGGAGGTGGCGATCGCCGCGCTGCAGGCCGTGCTCGAGCGCGAGAAGCCCGGCGAGCTGTCCGCCGCCGACCTGGTCGGCGTCGAGGTCGTCGCCTAGCGTCCGACCGGTCGGCGCAACTCTCCGGCCCGCCGCCTTCGCCCGCTTCGCCGAGCGCACCGCTTGTACGTGTGCGCAAGGACGCCGCGTGCGCTCATCTTCCTGTTCACAGCTGACGATAAGGATCGGTGACGATGTCTGTTGTCACCGTCCCGAGGAGGGGGCGCGGTCCGCATCGGCGGGCTGTGGGGACTCGACGTGCCGCCGGGGCGCTTGCCTGCGTGTGCCTATGCTGGTGGGGGTTGGCAGCGCATGCGATCGACGCCCATGCCGCCACCACATATGTCGGCGAGTACGTCGGCCAGTACAGCTTCAGCTTCGATCAGGCCGGCCTGACACCCGGGCACGAATACAGCGACCAGGCGCAAGAGAACTTCTCCTGGGACGTCCGCTTCGGCGGCTCGGCCGGTGGGCCGGACGGCGTCCGCTCACAGCCTGCTCGCGCGAGCATCGCCGCGAATGGAACCGCCCGCTTCGTTCGCGCCGGCCACATCGAAGATCCCGAAACGGTCGCCTGCACGATCGCCCCGAGCGCCTCGCCGCAGCTAGGGTCGCAGTACTTCGACGTGCAGGCGGGCGCCGTCGCGGGCACGGTCGACGTGCGCGCCATCATCCCTATCTTCACCGGGGCGTCCGGGCAGGTGAGCGTGGCGCCCGCGGCCGACAGCGTCTGCGCGGGCCTCGACGCCACCGGGGCCTCCGTCAGCTGCGACCCGTTCGGCTGCGGCTGGGAGTGCGTCGCCTTCGCAGCTCAACCGGCCTTCGACGGAGCCTGGGCGATCGCTCTGAACAACGCGCCCATCGCCTCCTTCCCACGCAGCTTCCAGGCCTCCGAGACGATCACGCCGTGCTCGGAACCCACCGTCTCCTACTCGGCGCAGCGATCGCTCACCGCCACCCTCAGCGTCGTCACCGCCGATCCGCCGGGCGCGTCGCCGGCCAAGCCGGCGCGCCGGCCCCCGCCGCGCGCTCGTGCGCGTCCGCTCGGCAAGCGTCGCCACCGTCGCGCCCTACACTCAGCCGGGCGATGATCGAGGATCTGGTCGAGCAGATAGAGACACGCTTTGCCGAGTTCGGGGAGCAGATGACCGACCCCGAGGTGATCGGCGACCGCGAACGCTACGCGGCGGTCGGCCGCGCCTATCGCCAGCTCGAGCCCGCCGCCCGGATCGCCGCCGAATGGCGTCGGGCGCAGGACGACGCGGCGGGCGCCGAGGAAATGCTGTCCGAGGACGGCGAGGATCCCGAGCTGCGCGAACTGCTCGACGGCGCGCGCGAGCGCAGCGAGCAGCTCGAAGAGGAGATCCGCATGGTGATGATCGAGCGCGATCCCAACGACGACAAGAACGTGATCGTCGAAGTCCAGGGT
>Ga0102924_1004396_pt1 | contig 14222 bp, 17 predicted proteins | sample PaiPotPPM11metaG_FD_80116 | JGI IMG/M metagenome (GOLD analysis project Ga0102924, IMG submission 80116) | Iron sulfur acid spring bacterial and archeal communities from Banff, Canada, to study Microbial Dark Matter (Phase II) - Paint Pots PPM... ... | reverse complement strand
CCCCAGCGAGCATCCGCCCGCCCCCGAAAACCAGCAGGATTCCCACCGCCAGCCCGACCCACGGAAACGACTTCGCGATGGCCGCGCTGGCCAGACTCAAGGCGATCCCGGCGATACCGAAGAGCACCACGAAGCTCGCGCTCATGGTGCCGCTGATCCGCAGGGCCCGCAGGAATCGCGGGCCGAGGCGCTCGCGACTCTCGGACCCGTCGGTCGTGCCGAGGTAGAGACCGAGATAGCTGGGAAGCATGGCGAAGCCGCAAGGATTGACGGCGGCCACCATGCCTGCGCCGATGGCATAGCCCACCGGAAGAATGCCACTGAGGCTCCCGAGCGCCTGCGCCGACGCCGAAGAAGCCGATTCGACACCCTGGGTAATCGGGCCGACGTGCGAGCCCGTCAGCAGCGCCAGCCCAATGGCCGCTCCCAAGGCCAGGAAACTTGCAACGAGCCCGAGCCACCCCTGGCGGGAAGCGACCCAGCGGCCGAATCCGGCCACCCGCGATCCGCGAGCTTCGTCGTCAGTTGGCTGCAGCGTTCTGGTGGCCATGGTCTTACGAAGAGGCCAGTAATTTCTGCTGGATTTCATTCCGGAGCTGCTCTGCGGTCAGCGTTCCCGTCACCCGGTCGACCACCTGCCCCTTGGCGCTCATGAATACCGTTGTCGGCATGCCCTCGACGGCATAGCGCTGGAGCGGAGACGCGTCGACGGCGTAGGCGAGTGGGTAATGAATCCCCAGCCGGGTGTACAGCTGCACCGCGTCATCGTGGCTTCCCATTCCAACAAATTGACCCACGTCGAGCCCCACCACGATGACCTTGCCGGCATATTCAGTCGAAACCTGTTGAAAGCCGGGCATTTCGGCGTTGCACGGGGCGCACGCGCCAGCCCAGAAGTTCAGTACCACCGGCTTGCCCTGCTGGAAGACCCGGTCAAAGCTTGTCTCTTTGCCACCCAGGACCGTCTCGCCCTGGTAGGCCACGATACGAAAGTCTCCACCGGAGCCGCCCTGGTTGCTGTGGCGCGGCGTGGGATGCATCCCCTGGATCACCAGGACGGTAAGGCCGATCACGACCCCAACTCCAGCTGCCGCCGCAATGCCCCAGCGACGACGACCACGCTTGGATCGCCTGGATTTGCTCATGCCTTCGCAAGGGCCGACAGCTGTGACGCCAACTTGCCGGCGTCGGCAGGGACAGGGTTTCGGAAAACAACGACGCCGTGCCGATCGATGCCGACGGTGGCATCCAGCATGGCCATCTGATACCGGGCGACCAACGAGCCGTCCGTGTCGATCGTCCAGAGGAGGGGCGCATCAGTGAGATCTGCGTTGTCCAGGAAGGAGGCCAATTCGGCCGGCGTGTCCTGCGGAATGGTGTCGATGCCCACCGCCTGGACACCTGGATACCTCGCCAGCGCCTGGCGCAACTGGCCTACGTCCGCCGCACAGGAGGCGCAGCCCGTCGCGATGAAGATAAGAACGGTCGGTCCGTGCGCCAGCTGCAGCTGCAGCGCGGACGCGGGGACGATGCGCGAAGCCAGCGGAGCGGAGCCGCTGGATGGACCGCCTCCACTTCCATGGGCCGATCTGGTCGCGGCCGGCCCGCATGCGACCAACGACAGGGCCACGAAAATGAGGGCGACTCCCCGCCTGACGGGTGTCGTAGGCCGACGCTGGACCCGTGCGCTCATCTGGACAGCCCTACTCGACGACGAAACCAGAGTGCGACCAGGATGACCGCAGCGCTAAGGGCCAGGGCCGACACCACCAGGAGGCGGTTTGCGGCCAGCCAGGTCCCGAGACCCAGGGCCGCGGCAGCCGCCAGAAGCAGGGGTGCACCGCAGCAGATGGCGGGCAGCAATAGCCACAGTGGTGTCCATTGGCCCGACCCGGGCCGTGTCTGGGCGACCGGCTCCGGAGGGGGCGACTGGTGGTTCTCCTTGTTCATCATGGTGTCGGGATTCCTAGACCCATTCGGGACCGATGCGGGTGCAGCTGGCCAGGTGCTGGGCGTGTGGGATAGCGAGCTCATCCGCTAACCGCAGGAGCTTCTCGATCCGGCGATCCCCGAGCTGATACCAGACGCGTCGGCCCTCCTTTCGAGCCTGCACATAGCCGCACCAGCGCAAACAGGCGAGGTGGGTCGAGACGCGAGCCTGTGGAAGATCGAGCAGGTCGACCAGCTCGCCAACCGTACGCTCCCGGTCCAGCAGCAGCTCGAGGATCCGTAGCCGCGTGGCATCGCCCAGACCCTTGAAAAACCGCGCGCTGGCTTTGACCGCGATCTCCGGTTCGTCTAACATAACTGGCATGCCGTATATTTTAGCAGTGTTCCCTGAGCAGCGTCGGCAACGACTCGGCAACAGCAGCGCGAGGTGATCTCAACGAATAAACCGATGACGATCGGACAGCTCGCCCGGCGAACCGGAGTGTCCATCAGGGCCATGCGTGAATACGACGCCCTGGGGTTGATCTACGGACTCGGCCGAAGTGGGAGCAACTACCGGCTCTTCGACGAATCCGCCCTCTGGTGCCTGCAGCTGATCGGTAGCCTGCGCCCGCTCGGACTGACGCTGAAGGAGATCCAGGAAATCTCCGCTGTCTACCTCCATCATCGGGATGAGCGCATCGGCCCATATCTGCAGCACAAGCTGGATCGGGCCCTCGATCGCACCGAAGCTCGGATCGCGGAGCTCCGCGAGGTCCGCGATCGCGTTCGTCACTTCCGTGCCGCACATGCCGGCGCCCTGGCCGGACAAACGAACCTGGAGCTCTATGCCTCGGATCCGCGCCGGCACGCCATTCGAGTTGCTTCTTGACTCTCCACCTGGGGTAAGGGTTTAGCGTCGGTGTTGATCACCACCCCAGATCAAGGAGGCAAACATCAGTACGTCCGTCACGACAGTCCAGCAACTTTCGGAGGCGATCGCCGCCGCGACCATCGGCGTCGACGAGCAGGGCCGCCGCATCGGGATCGCGGTCTATGACTTACTTGCTCAAGGGAATCCCGTCACCCCGGCGGAAATCGCAACCCACGCGCGGGTGCCCGAGGCGGTTGTCCTCGCGACCCTTAATGGTTGGCCCGGCGTTTTCTGGGACGACGAGGGTCGGGTGGTCGGTTTCTGGGGTCTCGCGATCCCGGAGATGGATCACCGCTTCCAGGCAGAAGGCGCCAAGCCGATGTACGCCTGGTGCGCCCTGGATCCGTTCCTGATTGTTCCGGTGATTCGCCGTCCGGCCCGCGTCGAGTCGAAGGATCCGGTCACCGGGGAGCACATTACGATGACCGTCACTCCCCAGGGCATCACGGATCTCTCCCCCGTCACGGCCGTCGTATCGTTCATCGCGCCGGACAGGCCGTTCGACTTCGACGTGATCGAGAGCTTCTGTCACTACGTGCTGAACTTCGCCTCACGCGAGTCAGCCGAACGCTGGGCAGCGAAGCGCGAGGGTATCATCCTGCTTCCCGCAGCCGAGGCATTCGAGGTCGGGCTTCGCGCGTGGAGCAAATGGCACGCTCCGACGAATACGGAAGGACAGGCGACGGCATAGATGACTCCGCAGGCGCCTGGAATGGACGACGTATGGCAGCAAACCAGAGTGGCAGCCTTCCGGCTGCTGCTCGACACCGGCCGAGCGGTCTCGGCGATGCAGATTGCGGCCGAGCTCAACGCAGCGCCCTCGGCCGTCGAGGCAGCGCTTCGCGGGCTCGACGCAGCCGGGCGCATCCGCCGGGACGCGGGAGAGCAGGTCGTCGGCTCGGCCGGGCTGAGCGTGGCGCCGGCCGCGCATGAGCTGTGGCTTGGCCCACGGCGATTCTGGACCTGGTGCGCCTACGACGTGGTCGGTATCACCGGCGCCCTGCGGGCGGATGCCCGGAGCTTGTCCCACAGCCCAGCAACCGGGGCGCGGATCCGCCTTCAGTTTGCGTCGGGCCAGCCGCCTGCGACTCCGGTCGTGGTTTTCTTTCCCGATGATCGAGGGTCCGCCAGGACCATCGATGGCTGGTGCTCCAACGCGAACTTCTTCGAGACCCGGGAAGCCGCCCTCTCCTGGTCGGCCCAACGCAAGGTCGAGGGAGAGGTCATCGACCTCGAGGAGGCGCAGCGCCGAGGCGTGGCGCAGTGGAGTCCGATGCTGTCGGCCAATCGTGGAATCGAAATGAGGGAGAACCATGGCAACGACGGTTGATGTGATTGTGATCGGAACGGGTTCGGCGGCCCAGGCGGTGGCGTACAAGTGCCGGGAGGCCGGCTGGAGCGTAGCGGTCGTCGATTGCCGTCCGTTCGGAGGCACCTGCCAGCTGGGCGGCTGCGATCCGAAGAAAGTGCTCGTGGGCGTCTCCGAACTGGCGGATTGGAGTCACCGCATGCAGGGCAAGGGCGTCAGCACACCTGCCCTGTCGATCAGCTGGCCGGACTTGATTCGCTTCAAGCGCACCTTCACCGACCCCCCGCCCGAGGAGAACGCCCAGGCCTTTGCGAAGGCCGGCATCCTCGCCAGGCATGGCCGCGCCCACTTCGTCGATCGGACAACCGTCGAGGTGGACGGCGAGACCCTGGTCGGTCGCCACGTGGTCATCGCGGGAGGGGCGCGGCACGCCACGTTAGGAATCCCAGGAGAGGACCTGCTGACAACCAGCACGCAATTCCTAGAGCTCGACCGCCTGCCACGTCGCATCCTCTTCGTCGGGGGCGGCTACATCGCGTTCGAGTTCGCGCATATCGCCGCCCGCGCCGGCGCGCAGGTCAGGGTGCTGCACCGCGGCAGCCGGCCGCTCCAGAAGTTTGACCCCGATCTCGTGGACACGCTGCTCGAGGCAACCAAAGACCTGGGGGTCGAGGTTGGCCTGAACACGGAAGTCGTGGCGATTGAGCGTCAGGCCGGCCGCCTGCTCGTGCATGCGCGGACAAGCGGGCAAGAGCAAGCGTTTGACGCCGACATGGTCGTGCATGCCGCGGGGCGGGTGCCAGAGATCGACGACCTCGACCTCGAGGTGGCAGGGGTGGCGCGGACAGCAGCTGGGGTCTCTGTCAACGACTACTTGCAAAGCGTGAGCAACCCGGCCGTCTATGCGGCGGGTGACGCGGTTGCCAGCGGCGGGTTTCCCCTGACGCCCGTGGCCGGGATGCAGGGCGCCATCGTGGCCAGCAACCTGCTCAAGGGGAACCACGGAACCCCGAACTACGCCGGCATCCCCAGTGTGGTCTTTACGACTCCGCCACTTGCACGGGTGGGTCTCACCGAAGAGGCGGCCTACGCCGAGGGCCTGCGCTTTGCGACAAACCACGGAGACACGTCGGACTGGTATACCTCGCGACGGGTCGCACTGCGACATACGGGTTTCAAGACGCTCGTCGAGGAGGGGACGGGGCGGATTTTGGGCGCCCACCTGTTGGGTCAGCACGCTGAGGAGGTGATCAACCTCTTCGGGCTCGCGATCCGCACCGGGATACGGGCGAACGATCTCAAGCACATGATGTTTGCTTACCCGACCAGTGCATCAGACCTCGGCTCGATGCTCTAACCGGCCCGTCCTGGCACGTGACGAGGGGTCATCGGCCCGCCGATGAGGTCGATTTGCTGTAGCCAATTCTGTAGCAACCCGAACGAATAGTTACTACGCAACGCGCCTGCGAACAGAGCTTCCGGACGCTCGGGAGATCATCGTCGAGCCCGCACCCTCGACCTCAGATGAGGGAGCGCTGGCGACGACGGCCGGCTAGCCTCGCGTGCGCCCGGATTCGAGCGAAGGCGTGGCGCGGTGTGGTCCTTCTCCACCAGTGAGATCATCCGCCCACACATGGGGCCGCCGCTGGCGCAGCAAGACCAATAGGGGTACGCCAATCAGCAGAACGGCGAGCGAGGTCAGCTGAGCCTGCTTTAAGCCGAGGGCGATGACGATGTTGTCTCGCAAGAAGAAGACGAAGAACTGACCAACGGCGTAGAGGCCAACGTAGAGGATGATGAGCGTGCCTGCAGGCGGCCGTCGCGTCCCGAGCCACAACAGAAACCCGAAGAGTGCCAGGCTGAAGACCAATTCGTACGCGGCCGCCGGTTGGTAGGCCACACCATGGACCGGGGCAAGACTGTGCGCGTTGGTGTAGCGGACAGCCCACGGCAGGTTGGACGGATATCCGACGATGTCGCCATTGATGATGTTGCCGATCCGGCCGATGGCCTGTCCGATCGCGGCGAAGAGCGCTGCGCCGTCCAGCACCGTCCACACGGGAAGGTGCAGCCTCTGGCAGAAGACGGCGATCACGATCGGGACCGCGAACACGGCTCCGTAAAAGGCCATCCCGCCCTCCCAGAAGGCAAAGATGTGGAGCGGGTGCGTAAGGTAATAGCCGAGGCCCGATTGAACGACATAGTAGAGTCGCCCCGCTACCAACCCAATGATCACCGCCCACACACCGAGACTGCCGAGGCGATTCTCGGGAATTCCTCGTGCCCCCAGATATCGAGTGCCGACCATCCATCCGACGGCGATGCCGGCGGCGTACCCGAGGCCGTACCAGTGAAGCGGTAGCGGGCCGAGCTGGTAAACGGGGTCCCATGGGATGGTGATGACGAGTGTCCACACGGCTCCGTTCTACCAGCTTTGCGATCGGCCTCGCGAGATCGCACTCGACTTTGCAGCAGAATCTCAGCTATTGCCCAGATGGCCGCGTGGGAGCTTGAGGTGAGCCAGCCGTGATGTTGGTCGCCTGGGCCGCCCTCGGCATTGTCGTCGGCGCTTACGGCACCTTGATCGGTGCCGGAGGAGGCTTTGTCCTGGTCCCCATCCTTCTGATCGTGTACCCGCATCAGTCGGCTGCCCAACTGACCGCGGTGTCCCTCGCGGTGGTCTTCGCCAACGCTGCATCGGGTTCCGCCGGCTACTTTCGGCTTCGCCGGGTCGATTATCGATCGGGCGCCGTTCTCTCCCTGGCGACGCTTCCGGGAGCGGTACTGGGGGCCATCGTCGTCGGGGGAATTCCGCGTGCGGCCTTTGACATCGTGATGGGCATCGCACTGGTCCTGGTAGCAGCTTTCCTATTCCTCAAGCCGGCGGGCAACCTGGCGATCCTGACCGACCGCTGGTATACGGTTTCCCGGGAACTGGTCGACGCGGACGGGAGCCGCTATCGGTATCGCTTCAACCTGGCGCTGGCCACCGCTCTGAGCGTGATCGTTGGGTTCCTCTCCAGCTTGCTAGGGATCGGCGGCGGCATCATCCATGTGCCGATGCTCTCGACGTTCTTCAGCTTTCCACCCCACGTCGCAACGGCCACCTCCCACTTCGTCTTGATGGTCATGGCGGCCGGCGCTACGGTCACCCACATCCTGCACCGAGATTTCGGAGGCTTCGTGCCGATCACGCTCGCGCTGTCCGCCGGCGTCATCCTCGGGGCCCAGATTGGCGCCCGCGCCTCCAGTCGCGTTGGCGGAGGGATGATCATCCGACTGCTGGCTCTGGCCCTGGCGGTGGTAGGGATCCGCCTCCTCCTGATTCGGCTCTGAATCGATTAGCGAAGGTCGAGCGCGACGGCGCGCGGCTGCCCTCGCATGGGGTGTGTCTCGTACATGCGGACCGCGACGACGCCAGCGCCGGCCAGCGTGACGGCGGCCACGACCCAGATCGCCGCAAGCAACCCGAAGAGGTCCGCAACCGCACCAGACAGGAGGGCGCCAACCACGAATCCGGTATCGCGCCACAACCGGTAGACGCCGACCGCTGATGCACGCCGGGCCGGGTGGGCCACGTCTCCGACGGCTGCCAGCAGGGTGGGATAGGCCATCGCGGTCCCCAAGCCCAGGCCGATGGCCCCGATGGCCCAGATAGCAAAGCCCTGTCCGATCGCGATCACAGCCAGGGCGACCGCCTGGACGGTCAAGCCGCCGCCGATCAGAGCTTTGCGGCCGATTCGATCCGAGAGCGCGCCGGTGCCCAACTGGCCCACCCCCCAGACGAGCGGGTACAAAGCGACGAGGACGCCGATTGCCACCAGCGGCAGCCCATGACGAGCGAAGAACAGCGGAAACAGTCCCCACGCCATGCCGTCATTGAGGTTGTTGGTCAAACCAGCCACGCAACTGGCGGAAAGCGCCCGGTCTCGGAAGCTCGTTTCGATGAAGATGTGGCGCATCGTGACCCTCGGCTGGCCGCTCATGCCGTTATTCGCACCACCTTCGAAGCGGGCGTGGCCGCGCGTCTCGCGCACCAAGAAAACTGAGAGAGCCAGTCCGAGACCCGCGTAGGCCAAGCCGAAGAAGAACGGTTGCGGACGAAGTCCTGCATTCTGCGCGACGAGCCCGGTCAGGTAAGCGGTCACCGCCAGTGCCGCGTAGCCCGCGGCCTCGTTGAAGCCCATGGCGAGGCCGCGCCGAACAGGGCCGACGAGATCGATCTTCATGGTGACCGTCATCGACCACGCGAGCCCCTGATTGACACCGAGAAGGACGTTGGCCAGGATCACCCATTCCCAGTGAGGAGCCCAGATGAGGAGCAGCGGCACGGGCAAACCTGCCACCCAACCGGCGACGAGCACGGGCTTGCGACCAACGCGATCGGCCAGCGACCCGGCTGCGAAGTTGGTGAGGGCCTTGGTCACGCCAAAGGCGACGATGAAGGTCAGGGCTGCGCTCACCGCCTTCAGGTGGAAGACCTGCGTGGCGAGTAGCGGAAGAACGGTCCGCTCCTGCCCAAGCATGCCACCGACGAGCGCGTTGACGCCCACAAGGAGGCTGAACTGGGCGAGGTTCGCCCGAAGTCCGAGCGCGATCGCTCGCGGGCTCGGTGCGGCTGAGGTCATCCGATGGCGATTAGCCGACGAGCGCTTCGCCAGGCGTCGAAGCCGCCGTCGAGTACCGCCAGGCTCCCGCGACCTTGCGCCTCGAGCAGGCTGGCGGCGGTCATCGCCCGCTCCCCATGACCGCAGTAGATGGTGAGAGGCCCAGCGGGAATGGCGCCGGCCGAGGCCATCACGCTGCCGAGCTCCACGTGCCGCGCACCCGGAATGTGCCCACTGGCCCACTCGCTCGCCTGACGGACATCCAGCGGCACGCCCTGCAAGTCCTCGGTCACCTGGCGAATCGCAATCGTCGACACGGGCAACCCTACCGCCCGCCAAGCGTCCATACCGCCCTCAAGCTCACCGACGAGGTTTTCGTAGCCGATCTTCAGGCACTGCTCAACAAGATCCCGTGGGTCCTGGTCTGGCGTTCGCACGAATAGAAGCGGCCGCTCAGCCGGCACGATCCAGCCCAGCCACGAGGCAAACGCCGGACGCAGCGCGATGGACAGGGCGGCGGGGATGTGTCCACGAGCAAAATCGACAAACGGGCGGACGTCCATCACGATGGCACCAACTGCGTTTTGGCTGCGAAATTCGTCGACGGGAAGCCGGGTGAGCTCCGGCGGTTTCACGCCATACAGACGCGCACCGCGCCGGTTCACACTTCGCAGCCGGAGGAAATAGGGCGGGTAGGTGCCGAGGCCGTCGAGGAATGTCCGCACGAACGCATCCTCGGCGGCCGCCTTGAACAGAGGACTTGCCTGCCGCTCTAATCCCAGCGACGTCGTCCGTTGCCCACCGGCACCGGCCGAACAGAACGAGCCGGCTCCATGGGTTGGGTAGACAGGCAGCTCATCAGGAAGCCCGCCCAGACGCTGGTGGGCAGACCGATAGAGATCGTGGGCAAGCGGTTCGGTCTCTTTCGGCCCGATCAGGTCGGGGCGCGCTGCGCCGCCGGGGAGGACGGCGCCGCCGCTGAACAGCGCGAGCGGTTTTGCGCCGTCAAGAATCAGATAGGCAAGGTGCTCCGGCGTGTGCCCCGGGGTGGCCAGAGCGCGAAGCGTTAAGCCGCCAAGACCGACCTCCTCACCATCTTGGAGTCCGCGGTATGGGGTGGCTAAGTGCGATGCCAGCGGTGCGAGGATGGTGGCTCCGAAGGCGGCCAGCTCGCGGCTGCCCGAGATGAAATCGGCATGGAGATGCGTCTCCACGGCGAACGCGATCCGCAGCTTGAGGCGTTGCGCCAGCTCCAGAAAGGGCATCGGGTCCCGGCGAGCGTCAATGACGAGCGCCCGATCATCGCCGAGCGGTACCAGGTATGAGGAGTTGCCCAGCCCCTCATCGACCAGGGGCATGATCTCCAAGTTCTTATGGGTTTCCCTGGCAAGCCCGCCCATCAGACCGCCGGCTTTGTGCCCGCCACTAGGATGTATCCGAGGTATGGGACCGCCCTGCTGAGGCGCGGCATCAGCCAGGCCATCTTGCGCAGGTAGGCCACCCGTGAGAGCCCGCGCAGCATGCAGGCTAGCGTGTTGACGAATCCTTCGTCCTGGATGAAGCCGCGGGGCGTCATCATCTCGAAGGGTCCCGATCGCACCTCGATGAGCGAAAGGCCGGCATCCTTATAGATGCGCACCCAGCCGTCGAGCTTGTCGAGCTGCATTCCCGGACAGACCTGACCGAGGAAGATCTCACGCGCTTCTTCGGTGGGAGGCTGGCGCCAGAAAAACTCGGTCGCAAGCACCATCCCGCCCGGCCGGCACACCCGGACCAATTCCTTTGCGGCCCGCGGCCGATCGACGAACATTGTCACGGCCTCGGCGATCACCCGGTCGAACGTTCCGTCCGGGAATTGCAACGCGAGGATGTCGCCTGGCTCGACTTCAATATCTCCCTGGAGGCCAAGCCGCTGGACATTCATCCGGGCTCGCTCGAGCATGAGCGGCGAGATGTCGACCGCCGCGACGGCGACCTTGAACCGACGCGCCATCTGAATGGCGGTGGTCCCCACGCCGCAGCCGACATCGAGCGCCTTTTGCCCTTGCTGCAGGCGAGCCAGGTTGAAGAGCTCCTCCGTCGAGCGACGGCCACCGGGGTGGATCACCCGTTTGCCGAGCACGGCCATAAACGCGTACGGGTCCAGCGACTTGACGTCGAGTTCCGGACGAGTCAGCGTCGTTGCCATCTCACGACCTCCTTTCCCCATCGGAGACAACAGGAAGGCCTGCGGCCTTCCACTCCGGCAACCCATCTTCAAGCCGTCGGGCTCGAAAGCCGGCCTGCTCAAGAACACGGACCGCCTTATGAGCGAACGCGCAGTACGGGCCGCGGCAGTATGCAACGACTTCTTTGTCGCGGGGCAGTTCGCGCAAGCGTCGGCGGAGTTCAGCGAGGGGGATCGAGATCGCCGGCGGCAGGTGGGCCGCCGCAAATTCCTCCGCTGGTCGAACGTCCAGCACGACCAGGTCTTCACCCCGGTTCAGCCGACGAAGCAGTTCCGCTCGAGTTACCGGCTCAAGACTGTCCCGGGCGCCGAGGTAGGCGTCGGCCAACTGGCCGACCTCCGCACGGTGCTGGGCAGCCAGGCTGCGCAGGTTGCGCCACAGCTCGAACACCTCTGGATCTCGAAGCTCGTAGTAGATACGAATGCCGTCTCGCCGGCGCCGCACCAGACCAACCTCTCGCAGTACTTGAAGATGCTGACTCGCATTCGCGACCGAAAGCCCTGTTTCAGAAGCCAGCCGTTCGACGGTGCGCTCACCGTTGGCGAGGACGTCGATGATCTCGAGCCGCCGCCCGTTCGCCAGGGCATGCGCCAGTCGAGCGAACTCATCAAATAGCGCCGTCTTGTTCCCACGGCCATCCCGCTCACGCGTCCGTTCGATCAGCTGCTGCCGCATCGGGATCTTGCCTCTATTCAAGCCATCAATTGAATATTTGAACAGTACCGGGCCGGACGGCGCTTGTCAAGCGGATGGCCTCCTAAAGGAGCCCCAATTGACGCGATTCCACTCGGTTCCGCGGCATCTTTTATCCGAGTAACATCGGCTCGATGCGGGACGGCGCCTCACGTCTGTTTCGCCGCGCCGCAGATGTGGCTTCCAGCCCTGAGACGCGGGAGGCCGATCGACTGGCCTCGGGACTCTTTCTCCTGGTCACCGGCTCGGGAGCGGCAGCCGGCCTAATGTGGGCCGTCGGCTATGCGTTGCTGGGGCGCCCGCTCTCCGCGTACGTGCCCGGAGGCTTCGCGCTGGTGGCGGCAGTGGTGGCCTGGCGGCTAATCGCGACGCGCAGTCTCGGTCGACTCCGGGAGTTCATGCTGCTTTTGATCCTGCTGCTACCCGCTCTGCTCCAGGCCACTCTGGGCGGCTATGTCAAAGGCAGCGCGGTCATCATGTGGTCCTTCTTCGCGCCGCTCAGCGCCCTTGTCTTTTTCGGCCCGGCAGCCGGTTGGGCATGGCTGGGAGGGTTCGCGGCCGTCGTCGTGGTCTCGGCCGTGTTGGATGCAACGCTGGCGCGATCAGTTGGCCCCTTGCCTGCTTTCGCCCAAACAGCCCTGTTTGCGTTTAACTTGTGCGGCGTTGCGGCTATCGTGACGCTGGTCCTCGCTTACTTCCGCGTTCAACGCGACCAGGCCATGGAGCGTTCCGAGCGGCTTCTCCTCAATGTGCTCCCGCCTGAGATCGCTGAGCGACTCAAACGTCAGGAGTATCCGATCGCCGATCGGTTCGACGAAGTCAGCGTGCTGTTTGCCGACATGGTTGGATTCACGGAGCGCTCCGCAGCCGAGGAACCGGACGTCACGGTCGGCGTCCTCAATGCGTTTCTGTCCAGCTTCGATCGGCTCGCTGACCGGCATCGCCTGAGGCCAATACGCACGACAGGAGATTCCTACTTGGTGGTTGGCGGGTTGCCCGTGCCCATGCCTGACCACGCTGAGGCGGTGGCTGACATGGCGCTTGACATGCTGGCCGAGGTCGAAGCCCTCAATCAACGACACGGATGGGCCGTCAGCTTTCGGATCGGCATCAACAGCGGCCCGGCGATGGCCGCCGTCGTCGGTCACCATCGGTTCACGTACGACGTCTGGAGCGACGCTGTCAATATCGCGAGCCGCATGGAATCGAGCGGAACTCCGGGGCGGATACAGGTTACAGAGGAGACGTACCGCCGGTTGTTTAGCCGGCACAGCTTCGAACCTCGGGGCCAGATAGAGGTGAAGGGCAAGGGCCCAATGACCACCTATTTCCTGCTCGGCCGGTCGGATGAACCGGGCAATCGGCGAGTCAGAAATTCGGACTCCCTGGTCGGCTCCGATACCCTCCTGCCCTAACGTTTTCGGGTTTCTGGGGGTCGCTCGAACTGGGATGCCGGCGAGGCCCAGCTTCTTCGCCAGTTGCCAACACGACTGCACGGCCTCCCAGGCCGCTCGATCGGGTAGTCAATAGAAGACAAAGGCGCCGCGTCGTTGCGAGCGGGCAAGACCAGCGTCTCGCAGGATACCCGGGTGCCGAGACACCAAGCGCTGGGGAACGCCGGACTCTCGAACAAGCTGAGACACCGATTTGCAGTCAAGCGACAGGGCTCTGAGCAGCTGCAGGCGGGTCGGGTCAGCCAGGGCGCGAAAGAGTCGCGACATGCTTTCGAACGGAAAGGCATCAGCCGGCAAGGACTTGCGCATGGGCACCCACTGGGGCTTCATCGGGCCCTGGCCTAACCCTGTCGCCTGATGTGGCGATGATCGAGCAGCACATTCAGGGGTATCGGGATCGCCTCGAATTCTGGCAGCAGCGGGCGCGTCCCGGTGAATCACTCGCGGCCAAGACAAGACCACAACAGACTTTCGACCACAGCATCGCCCCTCGCATCATGGGCACGCGCGAGGCGGCCCTCGAGTTGGGCGTAAGCGCCACGTACGTGAGACGGCTGGTGGTGGCTGGTCGCCTCGCGGGCAGGCGGATGAGCTCGGGATGGATCGTGGACGCCGGCACCGTAGCCGCCCTCCAGCGTGAGCTCAAGTCGCAGGGCCGTCGGGCCAGCCGCGTAGCGCGAGCCGAGGCACCACCGCGCCAATCCCCTCGGGTTTGAGCTTCGCGGGGCGCATGCTCGAAGGCGCCAGATCTCATTGGAGGAGAAATGCCCGCCACCAAGGAAGACGTACTTCGGCTTCGCGCGGCATACGACGCCATGCGCTCTGGCGACGTCACGCCGCTGGCCGAGTTAATGGACGAGAAGATCCGATGGATCGGCAGTGAAAGCCTTGGCGCCCCGCCACCTGAGTGCAACGGCCGCCAGAAGCATTGGCCGTCCTCAAAGCCGCTTTTCAGCGGATGCCGGCGAGGGATATCGAGAGCATTGCCGTCGCCGGCGACCGGATCCTTGCCGTCGCCCATTGGCACGAAGGCCAGGGGCCGCCCGGCGTCGACCGCGTTTACAACCT
>Ga0102924_1004394_pt1 | contig 14223 bp, 13 predicted proteins | sample PaiPotPPM11metaG_FD_80116 | JGI IMG/M metagenome (GOLD analysis project Ga0102924, IMG submission 80116) | Iron sulfur acid spring bacterial and archeal communities from Banff, Canada, to study Microbial Dark Matter (Phase II) - Paint Pots PPM... ... | reverse complement strand
GGGCTGGGTCCTGCCCGTCATCGCGGTCGGCCTCTGGGGGTTCATCTCGATCGTCGTCGGCACGATCTACCCGGCCGCCATCCAGAACTTCAAGGTGAAGCCCAACGAGTCGGCGCTCGAGCGGCCGTACATCAGCCGCAACATCAACGCCACGCGCGACGCGTTCGGGCTGCAGGGCATCGGGGTGCAGAGCTTCAACTACCAGCCGAACCTCGACCCGTCCGTCGTCGACGCGAACCGGGGGACGATCGACAACGCCCGGCTCTGGGACCCCGGCGTGATCCAGAAGACCTACCAGACCCTGCAGGGTCTGCAGCCGTACTACATCATCAACAACGTCGCCATCGACCGGTACAACGTCAACGGCCAGCCGACGCAGGTCCTCATCGGCGCCCGTGACCTCAACAGCAGCAGCCTGCCGAGCCAGTCGTGGGTCAACGAGCACCTCGTGTACACGCACGGCTACGGCTCGATCGTCTCCCCGACCAACCAGGCCGCGCAGAACGGCGACCCCAACTTCCTCCTCGCGAACATCCCGCCGACTGCGCAGGGCATCCCGCTCACCAACCGCGGCGCGCAGGTGTACTTCGGCCAGAACCTGAGCGGCTACACGATCGTCGACGCCAAGCAGTCCGAGTTCAACTTCGCCCGGGCCAACAACACCAACGCCACCACCCGATACAACGGCAAGGACGGCGTGCGGCTGTCGAACATCATCAAGCGGGCCGCCTTCGCGCTCCGCTTCGGGGACTTCAACCCGCTGATCTCGGGCCAGGTCACCAGCAACTCGAAGCTGCTGATGATCCGGGACATCATGAGCCGGGTCGACAAGCTGGCGCCGTTCCTGCACTTCGACGCCGACCCGTACCCGGTCGTGCTCAATGGCCGGATCGTCTGGGTCATCGACACCTACACGACGACCGACCAGTACCCGTACTCGCAGGTGAACACCGGCAACGGCGGGCTGTCGGGGAACACGAACTACGTGCGCAACTCGGTGAAGGCGACCGTCGACGCCTACGACGGCACTGTCCACTTCTACGTGGTCGACAACAAGGACCCGCTGATCCGGGCCTACCGGAAGGCGTTCCCGGACCTGTTCACCGACGGCTCGAAGATGCCGGCCGGGCTCCGGGAGCACCTGCGGTACCCGGAGGACCTGTTCTCGATGCAGTCGAACGTCTTCTCGAAGTACCACGTGACGAACACGAGCGCCTTCTACCAGGGCACCGAGCGCTGGCTGCTGTCGCCCGACCCGAACGCGGTGCTCGGCTCGACCGTCACGCCGACGACGACCCGGGGCACGCAGCGGGCGCCCGAAATCACCGCCACCACCCAGCGCCAGGCGCCCTACTACCTCTACATCCGGCTTCCCGGCGACACCCAGGAGAACTTCCTGATCCTCCAGCCGTTCGTGCCGGTCTCGCAGAACAACCAGCAGACCCGGCTGGTGTCGTTCATGACCGCGAAGGCGGATCCCGGCAGCTACGGGAAGATCCAGGCCTTCGTCATGCCGCAGGGCTCGAACGTGCTCGGACCGGTGCAGGTCGCCAACAACATCCAGAGCGACGTCAACCTGTCCCAGCAGTTCACGCTGCTGAGCCAGGGCGGCTCGACCATCGTGAAGGGCAACATCCAGCTGATCCCGGTCGGCAGCTCGCTCGTGTACGTGCAGCCGATCTTCGTCCAGCAGCAGGCCCAGGGCTATCCGCAGTTCCGGTTCGTCGTCGTGTTCACCCAGGGCAAGAACCCGGTGTTCGACTCCACGATCAACGGGGCGCTGACCAAGCTCTTCAACGGCGCCGCGCCCGGTCCGACGACGACGCCGACCACCCCGGCCACGCCGACGGCCCCGAACGCGACCGTGCAGCAGCTGCTGAACGCGGCCGCCCAGCAGTTCGCGGCCGCCGACACCGCGCTGCGCAACGGCGACCTGGCCGGCTACCAGGCCGACATCGCCTCGGCCCGCCAGGACGTCGCCCAGGCCAACACCACCCTCACCCACTGATCGCCCCGCCCGCCCCCGGGGCGGCCGGTTTCGGGGCCGCCGGGGCCGGGCACGCCCCCGCAGGCCGGGATTGTTCGGGCCCCCGGGGATTGTTACTATCGGCGTAGTGGAAATTCGGCGCCGGCGTCCCCCCGGCCGGCGCCCGGCCATCGGACGACGGGAGCCGATCGGATGGCGGTACGCGGCATCGATCTTGGGAAGTACCAGCTCGGCTGGGCCGACAGCACCGACGACTACGTCTACACGCCGAAGAAGGGCCTGAACGAGGACGTCGTCCGCGACATCTCGGGCCACAAGGGCGAGCCGGCGTGGATGACGAAGTTCCGGCTCAACGCGCTGAAGCGCTTCGAGCGCAAGCCGATGCTCGAGTGGTTCGCGAAGAACATGCCCGACATCGACTTCGACGACATCTACTACTACCTGAAGCCGACCGAGGGCCAGGTCTCGGAGTGGGACATGCTCCCGCCCGAGATGCAGGAGACCTACGAGAAGCTCGGCATCCCGGAGGCGGAACGCAAGTTCCTGGCCGGGGTCACCGCCCAGTACGACAGCGAGGCGGTGTACCACCGCAACCGCGAGGAGCTGGCGCGCATCGGCGTCCTCTTCACCGACATGGACACCGCGCTGCGCGAGTACCCCGAGATCGTCCAGCAGTACCTGGGCACGGTCATCCCGCCCGGCGACAACAAGTTCGCGGCGCTGAACTCGGCGGTGTGGAGCGGCGGCAGCTTTGTCTACGTCCCGGCCGGCGTCCATGTCGAGATGCCGCTCCAGGCGTACTTCCGCATCAACGCGGAGAACGCGGGGCAGTTCGAGCGGACGCTGATCATCGCCGAGGAGGGCTCGTCGGTGCACTACGTCGAGGGCTGCTCGGCGCCGATCTACGCCACCGACTCCCTGCACTCGGCGGTGGTCGAGCTGATCGCCAAGCCCGGCTCGCGCCTGCGCTACACGACGATCCAGAACTGGTCGCCGAACGTCTACAACCTGGTCACCAAGCGGGCCCGGGCCGAGACCGAGGCCACCGTGGAGTGGATCGACGGGAACCTGGGCTCGAAGCTCACCATGAAGTACCCCGCGGTCGTGATGGTCGGTCCGAAGGCGCACGGCGAGGTGCTGTCGGTCGCCTACGCCGGTCCCGGCCAGCACCAGGACGCCGGGGCGAAGATGACCCACGTCGCACCCGAGACGACCTCGATCATCGACTCGAAGTCGGTCTCGAAGGGCGGCGGGCGGACGACCTATCGCGGCCTCGTGAAGGTCGAGGAGGGCGCGCACAAGGTGAAGAGCCACGTGCGCTGCGACGCGCTCATCCTCGACGAGGAGAGCCGCTCCGACACCTACCCGTACATGGAGATCGGGGAGAAGGACGCCCGCATCGGCCACGAGGCGACCGTCTCGAAGGTCGGTGACGACCAGCTCTTCTACCTGATGAGCCGCGGACTGACCGAGCACCAGGCGACGGCGATGGTCGTGAACGGCTTCATCGAGCCGGTGACGAAGACCCTGCCGATGGAGTACGCAGTCGAGCTGACCCGCCTGATCGAGCTCAACATGGAAGGCGCCGTCGGGTAGTGCCGGCGTTCACGCCCGACGCCGCTCGGGCGCTCGGCGGTCACGACTGGCTGCTGGCCCGGCGCGTCGCCGCCGCGGAGCAGCTCGCCTCCGTCTCCTGGCCGTCTTCCGCCGAGGAGATCTGGCGCTACTCACGCGTCGACGAGTTCGACCTCGAGCGGTACCAGCCCCGCGAGGTCAACCAGCGGTCGCTCGACGTCCCGGTCCTCGACGCCGGCCTGGCCAGCAAGGGCGTCGTCGTCGGGGACCTCATCGACGTCGACGACAGCGAGGCCGCCGACTGGCTCGGGACGTGCTCCGACGCGTCCCCGGATGCCTTCACCGTCCTGCACGACGCCTTCGTGGTCGGCGGCGCGTACGTGCGCGTCCCCGCCGGCGTGGTCGTCGAGACGCCGCTGTTCTTCGAGCACCGCTCCGGGGGCGACGGGCTGGCCAGCTTCCCGCACACGCTCGTCGTCGTCGGCGAGGGCGCGGAGGTCACGGTGGTGGACCGGTTCGCGGCCGACGGGGACCCGCACCTCTGCGACGCCGTGATCGAGCTCATCGTCGGCGACGGCGCTCGCGTCCGCTACGTGTCGGTGCAGGAGCACGGGCCGAAGACCTGGCAGATGGGGCTCCAGCGCGCCCACGTCAGCCGGGATGCGTCACTGCGCTCGTCGGCGGTCGCGCTGGGCGGTGACTACGCCCGGATGCGCACCGAGTCGCTCATCACCGGGTCGGCCGGCGAGAGCGACCTCCTGGCCGTGTACTTCGGCGACGGCGACCAGGTGCTCGACTTCCGCACCCTCCAGGACCACGCCGCGCCGCACAGCCGCAGCGACCTGCTGTTCAAGGGCGCGGTCGAGGACCACGCTCGCTCCGTCTACTCCGGCCTGGTGCGGCTGCGGGCCGAGGCCCAGCACTCGAACGCCTTCCAGACCAACCGCAACCTCGTGCTCACCGAGGGTGCGGGTGCCGAGTCGATCCCCAACCTCGAGATCGAGGCCAACGACGTGCGCTGCTCACACGCCAGCGCGGTGGGGCCCATCGACGACGACCAGCGCTACTACCTCGAGACCCGCGGCATCCCGCCCGAGGACGCCGAGCAGCTCATCGTGCTCGGCTTCTTCGACGACGTCCTCAACCGCCTGCCCGTCCCGACCCTCGCCGCCGCGCTTCGCCGCACCGTCGAACGGAAGGTGGGCAAGCTCCGTGGCTGAGGTGCGCGCCTGCGCGGTCGACGACGTCGGGCGAGGGACCGCCCACCGTGTCGACGTGGACGGTCACCGGCTCTGCCTGGTGCGGCTGGCGTCGACGGCGCCGGGCGGACCCGACGACTGGTACGTCATCGACGACCGCTGCTCCCACGCCGACTACTCGCTGTCCGAGGGCGACGTCTGGGAGGAGGAGCGGGAGATCGAGTGCCCGAAGCACGGCTCGACGTTCTCGCTCGTCACCGGCGAGCCGCAGACGCTGCCCGCCACCCAGCCCGTCCCCGTGTACCAGGTGCGGGTCGACGGCGACGACGTCTACGTGGACCTCCAATGACGAGCCGCCTGGTCGTCTCGGACCTGCGGGCCACGGTGGCCGGCGTCGACGTGCTCCGCGGCGTCAACCTCGAGGTCGCCTCGGGCGAGGTGCACGCGCTCATGGGCCCGAACGGGTCGGGCAAGTCGACCCTCGCCCACGTGCTGATGGGACGATCCGACTACGAGGTCACCGGCGGCTCGGTGACCCTCGACGGCACCGAGCTGCTCGGCCTCCCCACCTGGCGGCGGGCCCAGCTCGGCCTCTTCCTCGCCATGCAGTACCCGATCGCGGTGCCCGGCGTCCCGGTGGGCGCGCTCCTCGCCGCGGCGTCGCACCGGGACGGCCCCGAGCTCGAGGCGGCGGTCCGGCGCGAGGCCGACCGCCTCGCGCTGGCCGACGAGTTCCTGGCTCGGGGCGTCAACGACGAGTTCTCGGGCGGCGAGCAAAAGCGGCTCGAGACGCTGCAGCTGGCAGTGCTGCGGCCGCGGATCGCGATCCTCGACGAGCTCGACTCCGGGCTCGACGTCGACGCGCTGCGCGGCCTGGCGGGGCGGGTCGCGTCGCTGACCCGGGAGGCGAAGGTCGGCGTGCTGGCGATCACCCATTACGTCCGGCTGCTGCAGGAGCTGCGCCCCGACCGCGTGCACGTCCTGCTGGCGGGCCGGGTCGTCACGAGTGGCGGACCCGAGCTCGCGGACCGGCTGGAGGTGCTCGGCTACGAGGGGCTGGCGGCCGAGCTCGGCGTCGAGGAGCTGGCGATCGAGGCCCCCGAGTCCGCCGACCCGTTCGCCGATCCCGGCTTCTGACCCCCGATCAGGCCGGCACCGACACCGTCACCGTCTCGACCCGCGCCCCCCTCGCCGCCCGCGACTCCTCGGGCTGGCCGTGGGTCGGCGACGTGCACAGGAACAGCGTGCGCCCGTCGCCGCCGCCGATCGCGCACGCGATGGCGTGCCGGCCCGGCACCTCGACGGTGTCGGTGACGTCGCCGCCCTCGACCACGCGGACGAACACGTCGCCGACCGGCGACGCGATCCACACCCCGTCCTCGGCGTCGATGCAGATCCCGTCGGGATACTCGGGGAGCGGCGCCCACACCCGCTGGTTCGAGAGGGTGCCATCGGGGCCGAGGTCGAACGCGACGAGGTCCTTGCCAGCGCTCTCGGCCGCCACGAGGGTCTTCCCGTCGCGGGTGACGACCATGCCGTTGGCCATCCGCAGCCCTTCGGTGGCGAGCGCCACTGCGCCGTCGGGGTCGACCCGCACGAGGGGCGCCTTCCGGAGCGGCGCGCCACCGTGGAAGTCGAAGCCGAACTGGCTGATGAACGCGTAGCCCCGGGCGTCGACGACCAGGTCGTTGATCTCGTGGGGGGCGAGTGCCGAGCAGTCGGCCGCCACGCTGACCGTCCCGCCCGGGTCTCGGGCCAGCAGCTGGCGGTCGCGCATCGAGACGATGAGCATCGTGCCGTCGGGTCGCCAGCCGAGCCCCGAGGGGTCGCCGGCCACGTTCGCCACCACGTCGGCGTCCCCGTCGGGCGTGACCCGCAGCACCTCCCCGGCGTGCATGTCGGAGACCCACAGCGCGCCGTCGTGCCATCGCGGCCCCTCGAGGAAGGCGCCGCCGTCGAGCAGGGTCGTCGGCTCGGTCATGGGAGGCTCCTCCCGGTGGTGGTCGGCACCGTCGCGGTGGTCGGGTGGCGGGCGGGATGCGGCGTGTCACGGTGACGCAGGAGCGCGCCGGCGAGCACGACCCCGCCGACGAAGATGCACGCGGCCGCGAGGCCCACCGCGACGGGACGAGGGAACATCCGGCGCAGCACGGCGGCGGCATCGTACCGGTGGGCTCGACACCCTGACCGTCATGCCAGCGAGCTGACGCCGACTCGCGACCGTGCCCTCGCGGTGCCCATTAGGGTGAGGCCTCGACCCGGAGGTGCGGCGCGTGCGCTTCTTCTCGTTCCATCTCATGCCGTACATCGGTCTCGACCCCGCCTACGAAGGCCCGGCATGGGTCACGTGCCCGAACTCGCTGTTCGACCCGGTGCACGGCGGCGAGCTCTACAACCGGTACCTCGGCGAGCTGCTGTACGCCGAGGAGCTGGGCTTCGACGGGGTGTGCGTCAACGAGCACCACCAGAACGCGTACGGGCTCATGCCGTCGCCGAACCTCATGGCGTCGATCGTCGCCCGGCTGTCGAGCCGGATGCGGGTGGCCGTGGTCGGCAACGCGCTCCCGCTCTACGACCCGCCGACCCGGGTCGCCGAGGAGTTCGCCATGATCGACTGCATCAGCGGCGGGCGGCTTATCGCCGGCATGGTGGTCGGCGGCGGCCCCGAGTACTACTCGTTCTCGGTCAACCCTGCGTACGCGCGGGAGCGCTTCCAGGAGGCCCACGACCTGATCCTGAAGGCGTGGACGACGCCCGGCCCCTTCGAGTGGATCGGCAAGCACTTCCGCATCCGGTACGTGAACCCGTGGCCGCGCCCGATCCAGCAGCCGCACCCCGAAGTCTGGATCCCGGGCGCGGGCTCGGTGGAGACGATGGAGTTCGTCGCCCGCCATCGCTACGCCTACATGGGCATCCCCTACTTCCACCTCGACGTCTTCAAGCGGACGTTCCAGATGTTCCGCGACGCCTGCCAGGCCGAGGGCTACGAGGCCGATCCGCTGCAGGCGGGCTGGCTGGTCCCGATCTACGTCGCCGAGACCGATGCCCAGGCCCGCCGCGAGTACGAGGAGCACCTCTGGTACTTCGTGAAGCGGCTCCTGCCCGGCATCACGATCCAGCCGCCCGGGTACACGTCGGCGCGCTCGCTCGCCAACATCTTGAAGGGCGCGGGCACGTTCATGCTGAACGTCACCGACTGGGACGAGATCGTCGACGGCCGCTACGCGATCGTCGGCTCCCCGGCCACGGTCACCGAGCAGCTCGTCGAGTCGCTGGGCGCGCTCGGGACCGGCAACCTGCTCGGCCTGTTCCAGCTCGGGAGCCTGCCCGGCGACCTGACCCGGAAGAACCTCGAGCTGTTCGCCGGCGAGGTCAAGCCGGCGCTCGAGCGCGAGTTCCCGGCCGGCGCGCCGGTCCACCGACCGGCGGCGGCGGTCGCCTGATGGCGGCGCTGCAGGAGGAGTTCGTCGCCGCGCCGCTCGGCAAGATCCAGGTCTTCCACGGCGGCAGCGGGCCGCCGCTGGTGTACCTGCACTCGGCTGGCGGTGAGGCCCAGGGCCTGCCGCTGCTCGAGGACCTCGCCGAGGGCTTCGAGGTGTGGGCGCCGATCTTCCCCGGCTTCGGCGAGTCGGAGGGCATCGAGGAGATCGACGGCATCGACGACGCCGTCTTCCACCTCCTCGATCTCTGGGGGCTGCTGCAGCTCGAGGCGCCGAACGTCCTCGGGTGCTCGCTCGGCGGCTGGATGGCCCTCGAGCTCGCGGTTCGGTACCCAGAGCGGGTCGGGCGGATGGTGCTCGTGAACCCGGTCGGTCTCTACCTGCCGGAGGCGCCGATCGCCGAGATGTTCGGTCGCTCGCCGGCCGAGCTCGCCGAGATGCTGTTCGTCGACCAAGAGCACCCCGTCGCGGCCGCCATGCACGCGATGGAGGAGTTCACCGGTGACGTCGGCAAGCAGGTCGAGATCCCGATCGAGCTCGTGCTCCCGATGTGGAAGGCGCTCGGCGCCACCGCTCGACTCGGCTGGGACCCGTACCTGCACGACCCGAAGCTGCGGAGCCGGCTGCGCCGCGTCACCGCCCCCACGCTGGTCGTGGCCGGCGCCCAGGACGGGCTGGTGCCGCTCGCGCACGCCGAGACCCTCGCGGCCGAGATCCCCGATGCTCGCCTCGCGGTTGTCGACCAGGCTGCCCACTGGCTGATCTTCGAGCGCCCCGACGAGCTGGCAGCCCTCACCCGCGAGTTCCTCGGCTGACCTGCGAGATCTCGGGCCGGCCCGGGACGTCGGCGGCGGAGGCAGGGCATCATCTCGCGGGCGATGCAATCCAGGCTTCTGGGGTCGGAGGTGCACGATGCTGACTCGGGTCGAGGTTCGCGAGGCTGTCGAACGTGCGGAGCGCCGCTTCGTCGACGCCTGTGAAGGCACGACGACCGTGCACTGGGAGTTCCAGCCGGAGGGGACGGGGAGCCGTGCCTGGACGATCCCGCAGGTTGTCGAGCATGTCACCGGCGCCAACGCCGGGATTCTTCGGGTCTTGCAAGACGTGGTCGTCTCGTCCCCACGCGGGGATCGGCATCCCGATTTCGAGGACGCGGACCTGCCCTACATCTTCTACGGCGGCGGTGGGCCTGCCCCTCCCGGTGCTGAAGATCCGGTCGGTACCCGGATGAGCAGGGACGAGAGCGTCGCTGGCTTCCAGGCGAGCATGCGGTCCATCGTGGACTGGTACGACGGCGTCGAGATCGACTTGCGAGACTGTGCTCTCCGACACCCGGCCTTCGGGCTGTTCGACGGCGCGCAGTGGCTGCTGTTTGTTTCGGTCCACGCGCAGCAGCACCGTGGTCAGATCCTCGACGTGCAGCGTGCGTGCGATTCGGCGGGAGCGACAACGAGCGGGCGTTGACGACCGGCGTCGAGATCGCGAGTCCCGGCGTGCCCCGCCGACCGGCGGCGCGGCGGGTTCCGAGCCCGCGTTTTAGGCCTGGATCGTGACCGGCGTCCCGAGGGGAACGAGCTTGGCGATCTGCAGGATGATCGGGCTCGGGACCCGCACGCAGCCGTTCGAGATGTCCTGGCCGACCTGGTCCGGGAACGGCGTGCCGTGCACGGCGATCTGGGGCGGGCCGCCGTCGAAGCTCGGGAGCACGTTCGAGTAGCCGGACAAGCCCAGCGCGAACGCGCCGTACGGGCCGTTCGGCTGGGACTGCAGGTCGACGGGGTCGGTCACGTAGAACAAGCCGGTCGGCGTCGGCGTCTCCTTCTTGCCGATCACGACTGCGCTGTCGACGACCGGCGCGCCGGCCTTGTAGAGCCAGATGTGGTGCTGGCCGAGCGAGACCCGCATCGAGTAGTCCGTCGTGGTCATCGTGACGTCCGAGCCCTTGATCCACCCGGTGCTGTCGTTGGGCTTCTGGGGCAGCAGGACCTGCAGCCAGTTGGGCTGGGAGCTGGTGGCGAGGACGGTGCGCGGCAGCTGGTAGTCGGTCTTGGCCGACAGCATGCTCACGACCTTCCCGTTCGGCTGGTCGTAGACGAGGAGCGGGCCGCCCTTCGTCGTCGCGATGAGCGCGGGCGGGCGGGGCCCCGTGGTCGGCGTCGTGAGCGGCGCGAACTTGAGATGCTTGGACGCCTTCGACGCGCCGCCGCCGCCGGCGGACGCGACGATGGCGATGACGCCGATGAGCAGCACGAGCGCGGCCGCGCCGGCGAGGGCGCGTCGCCGGCCGCGAGCGGAGCGTTGGGCGCGGCCCGAGCGTTGGGCGCGGCCGGAGCGCCGGGTGCCGTTGAGGACGCCGGCGCCGACGGCGGTCGGCTCGTCGCCGCCGGTGACGGGGGCGGGGTTGTCGCCACCGCGCGCCGTGGGCGGTCCGGCGTCGAGGTCGTCGATCGGGTCGAAGGCGGTCTCGTCGTCGGCGCCGGGCGTGGCCAGCGGCTCGGCGGCCCTGGCCCGCTCGGGGCGGACGTTGGGCCGGGTCCGGCGAGGCCGGGGGCGCGCCCCGCCCCGGCTCGGTCCCGGCGGGACCGGCGGCTCCGGCAGCGGCTTCGACGGCCGCGGCCGGCGCTGGGACGGACGGACCCAGCCGTCGGTCGGCTCGTCCGAGTCGCGACCGGGCGCGCCGTCTTCCTCGGGGGGCTCGGGGGACTCCGCCATGGACGCTTGAGCCTACAAACAGTCCCGTGGCTGAGGCGCCGCGGGGCGCCGGATCAGTTGGCGGAGGGAGCGGGCTCGCTGGCGGCGAGCAGCATCAGCCGGAGGTCGAGGAGCAGGTCGACCACCTCGGAGGCGGCGACCAGATCGCGGCCGCGGTACCCCTCGATGGCGTCGTCGATGAGCGCCGTGAACTGCGCCCGAACCTCCTGGTCCTCCACCATCTGACCTCCTCCCTGCGTTTGCTACCTACGGCAACCTAGCGCCCAGTCGTTTCATGCCCGTGACACCACGATGAACGGTGTGACGGGGGCCACGGCGCCCGGGGACGGGCCTCCGATCCCTTGCCCCGCAACGGGCCCGGTTTGCGAGGACCGAGTGCTTCGCCACCGACTCCGCCCCCGGATGTCCTGGCGAGGCCGGTCAGGCGGCGGTCGTCGCGGCCTCGTCGAGTCCCTGCTCGAGGGTGTTCCAGGCCAAGGTGGCGCACTTGATCCGGACCGGGAACTTCACGACTCCCTGCAGCGCCTCGAGGTCGCCGAGCCGGACGCCGTCGAGCGCGTGCTCGTCGGCCTCGCCGTCGCCCTCCAGCTTCGACTCGTGGATCGACATCAGGGCCTTGAAGGCCCGGATGAGCTGACGGGCGTCGTCGATCGGCTGGCCCTTCACGGCCGCGCTCATCATCGACGTCGACGCCTGGCTGATCGAGCAGCCCTGGCCGCTCGTGCGCACATCGCGCACGACACCGTCGTCGACGTCGAGGTAGAGGACGACCTCGTCGCCGCAGAGCGGGTTGAAGCCCTCCACCTTGTACGCAGGCGGCACCGGCAGCTCGCCGCGGTTCCGGGGCGCGCGGTAGTGGTCGAGGATGATCTCGCGGTACAGGTCCTCGAGGCCGGGCATGTCGCTCCTAGATCGCGAAGAAGCGCTCGGCGGCCGCCAGCGCCTCGACGAGCGCGTCGACGTCCGCTTCGTCGTTGTACACGTACATCGACGCCCGGGTGGTGGCGGGCACGCCGAGCACCTGCATGAGTGGCTTCGCGCAGTGGTGCCCGGCCCGCACGCAGACCCCGTGCTCGTCGACGACCTGGGAGATGTCGTGGGCGTGGATGCCCGCGAAGTTGAACGAGATGGTGGCGCCCCGCTGCTCGATCGAGCGGGGACCGTAGATCGTGATGCGGTCGCCGAAGCGGTCGTCGAGGGCCCGGAGGGCGTAGGCGGTGAGGTCGATCTCGTGCTCGGCCACCGCGTCCATCCCGATGCCCTCGAGGTAGTCGATGGCGGCGCCGAGGCCGACGGCCTCCGCGATCGGCATCGTGCCGGCCTCGAACTTCCACGGCACGTCGTTCGGCGTGAAGCCGTCTCGGCGCACGTCGCGGATCATCTCGCCGCCGCCGAGGAAGGGCGGCATGGCCTCGAGCAGCTCGGGGCGGGCCCAGAGGGCGCCGATGGCGGTCGGGCCGAGCATCTTGTGCCCGGTGATGCCCACGAAGTCGGCGTTCCACGCCCCGACGTCGAGGCGCCGGTGGGGCGCGAACTGGGCCGCGTCGACGAGGGCGAGCGCGCCGGCGGCGTGGGCGGCTTCGACCAGGGCGGGGACGTCGTTCATCGTGCCGAGCACGTTCGACGCCGCCGAGAAGGCGAAGAGCTTGGCGCCGTCGAGGAGCTGGCTCAGGCCCGACGTGTCGAGGCGGAACTCCTCGGTGAGGGGGACCCACCGCACCTCGACGCCGCGCTCGGCGGCGAGGATGTGCCAGGGGACGATGTTGGCGTGGTGCTCGAGCTCGGTGAGCACGATGACGTCGCCGGCGGCCAGGTTGGCCCGGGCCCACGAGTGCGCGACGAGGTTGATGGCCTCGGTCACGTTGCGGGTGAACACGATCTCGGATGGCGATCCGGCCCCGAGGAACTGGGCCAGCCGGGCGCGCGCGCCCTCGTAGGCGGCGGTGGCCTCCTCGGAGATCGCGTAGACGCCCCGGTGCACGTTGGCGTACGACTCGCGGTACAGGCGGTCCATGGCGTCGAGCACCGCGACCGGCTTCTGGGAGCTGGAGGCGGAGTCGAGGTACACGAGCCGCTTGCCGTGGACCTGGCGCTTCAGGATCGGGAAGTCGGCCTGCACGCGCGCGACGTCGAAGCTCATGCCGCGGCCTCCACCTCGCGGCGGATCCCGTCGAAGCCCTCGCGCTCAACCCGGTCGGCCACCTCCGGGCCACCGGAGGCGACGAGCCGGCCGGCCAGGAGGATGTGGACGTGGTCGGGCGTCAGGTGCTCGAGGATGCGCCGGTAGTGGGTGATGAGCAGGAGACCGAGCGCGGGCCGCTCGGCGCGCACGGCGGTGATCCCGTCGGCGACGACGCGCAGCGCGTCGATGTCGAGGCCGGAGTCGGTCTCGTCGAGCACGGCGACGTCGGGCTCGAGGAGCGCCATCTGCAGGATCTCGTTGCGCTTCTTCTCGCCGCCCGAGAAGCCGTCGTTGAGGTAGCGCTGCACGAAGCGGTCGTCGGTGCCGAGCCGCTTCGTCCAGTCGAGCAGGGCCATGCGCACCTCGAGCACCGACAGGTCCTCGATGCCCTTGCGGGCCGACATGGCCTGGCGCAGGAAGTTGAGGACGCTCACCCCGGGGATCTCCTCGGGGTGCTGGAAGCCGAGGAACAGGCCTCGGGCCGCCCGCTCGGCGGTCGAGAGCCCGGTGACGTCCTCGCCGGCCAGCCGGATCCGCCCCTTCGTCACCTGGTAGCCGGGGTCGGCGAGCAGGGCCTTAGCGAGCGTCGACTTCCCGGACCCGTTGGGGCCCATGAGGGCGTGCAGCTCGCCCGGCTGGACGGCCAGGGAGACGCCTCGCAGGATCTCGTGGCCCTCGACCGCGACGTGGAGGTCATCCACCTCCAGGGCGGCCGGAACCGGCGCAGGGGCAGCGCTCACAAGGGCAAGTTTATTCTCACTATCGCCGTAGTGAAAACTCCAGGCGCTCGAGATCGGCGGGCTCGCAGTAGGCGTGGAGCGACACCCGGAGCACCGGATCGACCAGGTCGGCCGGCGCCCGGGAGCGAGGGATGGCGGTGGTGGCGATCCCGGCCTCGAGCAGGGCCGCCGCGGTCCGGACCGGGTCCAGGGTCGGGTGGGCGAGCGTGACGATGCCTGACGGCTCGTCGATCGGCTCCTGGGGGCGCCAGCCGCCGACGCCGTCGAGGGCCGCCCTTGCCGTCGCGCCGAGGGCGGCGATCCGCCCGCTGACCGCGTCGACGCCGGCCGCGGCCAGCTCGTCGAGCGCGACGGCGAGCCCGACCCGGGCCGCGACGGCGGCCTCGCC
>Ga0102924_1004393_pt1 | contig 14223 bp, 17 predicted proteins | sample PaiPotPPM11metaG_FD_80116 | JGI IMG/M metagenome (GOLD analysis project Ga0102924, IMG submission 80116) | Iron sulfur acid spring bacterial and archeal communities from Banff, Canada, to study Microbial Dark Matter (Phase II) - Paint Pots PPM... ... | reverse complement strand
GTACCCGTCGCAGCAGATCCGCGACGCGGTAATCCAGTCCGGCATGGAGCACGGCGCGGCAGAGGGCTTCGACAGGCTCGCGGAAGTTCTAGCGCAGGCCGCCTGACGATTCACGTCGCGCCGCCGATATCTCTGCGCGGATCTGCGTGACCCCGAGCCGGCACTCGGAGAGCATCGCGGCGGAACCCGCAACGAGCAGCGCCATCCCGACCGTGGTGACGCCCACCGGGAGCCACCAGAACGCGTCACCGGTGGCGTGGTCGACTGCGATCACGAAGCCCGCGACCACGAAGAAGATGACGGCGGCAAAGAACAACCGCAGGGCGCGCGCCATGATGAGGAGTGCCGGCGTCACCATCGCGGCGATGACCGCCTGCGCGGTCGAGAATCCGCCCATGGTCAGCCGCCCAATGCTTCGTAAACGATCCCGAGCGTCGTGCCTCCGAGTTCCGTGGTGAAGTCCCCGGTCAGTTCCGCAGCGAACGTCACCGCCGAGGTCGTAACACCTCCTGCGGCAACGATCCGTCTCCACGCCGCGTCCTCCGTGCGCGCATCGACGCCGCCGCACGCATCGACCGCGACGTGCACATCATACCCCGCCGCTAGAGCGTCGAGAGCAGTGCGTTGGACGACGATTTCCGTCGCCACGCCGGACAGCACCAAGACGCGACGCCCGCTCGCTCGAAGATGCTCGACCAGGGCTGAGTCCGCAAAGGCCGACGTTTGTGTCCGCATGCGAGGCTCGGAACTGCCGAGCGCCTCGAGGACGGCCTGCATGTAGGGCCCACCCGGCGGAACAGCGGAGAGGTAGTGCGGTAAGTCATGCAGTGCGGCAAGCTTCGCGAGCGCTCGGGCGGTGCGGCGGAGCCGCTCGGGCGTGAGCGTGCGACTGTTCTTCACAATCTCGTCTTGCAGATCGAGGAACAGGACGGCGGCATTCTCGCGGGTTACAGAAGTCACGACGTCGCCTCCAAGCAGAATGGAATACTCGGTTGAAGAGCCTGCCACACGTAGGGCAGGTGCTTAGGCGGCGCGCCTTTTGCTTGATCGCGCGGAGGCCCTGCGGCCAAGTGTATCTCGAGGAGTTCTTTCGCTCGTGCCTGCTCGGGTCGTTCAATCACGGCTCGATGGCAAACGCGCTTCCTCAAGCGATCGGCGCTCAGCTCACTTATCCGGAACGCCAAGGAGCGGCGTTGTCGGGTGACGGTGGCCTGGCGATGCTGATGGGGGATCTGCTGTCCCTACGGCAACTCGATCTCCCCGTCAAGATCGTCGTTTTTAAGAACAACGCTCTCGGGTCGCGCACGACAGTGGTGTCGGTCGAAGCCCACCGCTCAGCGTGCTATTTCGTCGGTGCGAGGTCGCCGCAGGCGACGTAGGTTCCGACAGCCGACGTCGACTGATGCACGTTGATCGCGTAGACGCCGCTCTGGAGTAATGCGATCGTCACCTTCGGAACGGTCGTCGACGATGCGCCGGCGGTAACGGTCTTCAGCGGATACTTCACACCGCCGAGCTTCGCGCAGCTGCCGTCGTGGATGTGTACCGGCTGCGGCCCCGCCGCGTTGCCGCCGGTGAGGTTCAGCACGACGACGACGCCGTCGGGCGTGTCTTGCAACGTCGCGGTACCGGTCTCACCGGAGCCGTTCTGCGCGTTGAGCGGGACGATGACAGGCGCGCCGCTTGTTGCCGGTGCCGGGGCCGGTGATTGCGCGAGCGAAGGGATGCTTGCGAGCAGGATCGCGGAGGCAATCGCCGCGATCGAGAGGAGATGCTTCATCGAATGCTCCTGCGTGGGCGAGAGTACGACGCCGATTCGTCCGCGCGTTGCGCGGGCCTGCGTCGGGTACCGCGCCGGCTCACCCGTTCGACCGATGCGATCCATCGATTTCGAGCGGGCAACCGGCCTCCAGCCGTCATCCGGCGCAGCTTGCTGAGCGTCGCGATTTGCTCGTTCCATCGCGCGCTGACCATCCGCTGGAACGCTGAACGCGTCCTCGCGCATCTTCGCGCGTCGACGGCGGTGAGCGCGGGTGAAGTGATGGCGAACTTCGTCGCGACGTGGCCGAACAACTCGCAGCGCCGGGGGTGCCGGCTCAGCGCGCTGGGACGATCGCGCTCGCAATGCCCGCCGGTATAGAAGGCGCGCTCACTCTCTGCCGCGCTGCAATGGGACGATGTACGACGTATGAAAACATCCACCACCTGGGTGACTTGTCGCGATTGCGATGGATCCTCTATTCTGATACTGGTCGAGACGAGATCGTTCTAAAGAAATCCTGGTTGGATGAGGCTATGATAACGAAGGAAGCTACGGTCACACTGGAAGATGCACGCGGAGTTATTGCTGCGGGTGAAAAGAAAGCGCTCGAGATCGGCCAGCCGATGAACATCGCCCTCGTCGATGCCGGCGGCAACCTCCAGGCGCACGCTCGTATGGACGGCGCGTGGATCGGGAGCATCGACATTTCCATCAACAAAGCATTCACCTCGCGCGCATTTGATATCGAGACGAAGGCCCTCGGTGAATCTTCACAACCAGGCGGACAATTTTACGGTATCGATGCGTCAAATCACGGGCGCGTAATGATTTTTGCCGGTGGCGTTCCTCTTAAGCGCGCCGGCAAGGTTGTCGGCGCCGTTGGAGTCAGCGGCGGCGCGGGAACGCAGGATCAAGCCGTTGCGGAGGCAGCGGCCGCCGCATTCTAGGCCGCAATCGATAGGCAAAACACCCGAAGGGTCCCAAAGAGAATCGCGGCGTCGTATATCTTGGACCGGAGAAAGTTGCGGTTCAGGAGATCGATTTCCCGAAGCTTGAGCACGAGCATCACAAGCTTCCGCACGCCGTCATCTTGAAGATCGTGTCCACGAACATCTGTGGCAGCGACCAACACATGGCTCGTGGCAGAACGACCGCGCCCAGAGACATGGTCCTTGGCCACGAGATCTCAGGGGAAGTTATTGAGAAAGGGGACGACGTCGAATTCATCAATGTGGGCGACCTCGTTTCCGTGCCGTTCAACGTGGCATGCGGACGCTGCCGCAACTGTAAAGAACGCCACACCGATGTTTGCCTAAACGTGAACCCTACCCGTCCAGGAGGAGCCTACGGGTACGTCGATCTCGGCGGCTGGACCGGCGGACAGGCAAACTATGTAATGGTCCCGTACGCCGACTTCAATCTTTTGAAGTTTCCCGACAAAGATCAGGCGATGAAAAAGATCCTCGATCTGACCTGTCTTACGGACATTCTTCCGACAGGTTACCACGGCGCCGTGAGCGCCGGAGTCGGAACCGGCTCGACCGTATACATCGCCGGAGCCGGACCCGTAGGGCTTGCAGCGGCCGGAGCATCTCAGTTGCTCGGCGCCGCATGCATCATTGTCGGCGATCTGAACAAGGAGCGTCTCACCCACGCAAAGCGCTTTGGATTCGAAACGATCGACCTTTCAGTTGACGCACCTATACCAGACCAACTCCACCAAATTGTCGGTGTTCCCGAAGTAGATGCCGCTATTGACTGTGTAGGCTTTGAGGCGCACGGAAGCGGCGGCGAAGCGCAGCCTGCTGTCGTGCTGAATACAGCCATGGACGTCACTCGTGCGGGTGGCGCGATCGGCATTCCTGGCTCTATGTTAGGGAGGACCCTGGGGCGTCCACGGAAGCCGCCAAGCACGGCAATCTCACCTTGCGTTTTGGTCTCGGCTGGGCAAAATCGCTCTCGTTCCACACCGGTCAGACACCCGTGATGAAGTACAATCGTGAGTTGATGAATGGCAATCCTGTACGATCGTATTCACATCGCCGATATCGTAGGAGTGCAGGTCATCACGTTGGACCAGGCACCCGACGGTTATGCCCAATTCGATCGCGGCGCCCCGCACAAGTACGTCATCGATCCAAACGGCAGCTTTTCACATAACTAAAGTCAGGCTCCGACGCGATCGGCCGCGCGATCCGTTACCGTCAGTGTTTGCTGGGTGATGCGATGATATGTGGAGGACGTTCGTCAGCCCGGCGCCAGGATACGGTCAAATGACGACCGATGTCTGAACGCGACGAGGGTCCAAAGGATGGCGACCAGTACCGCCATAGGAAACCCCCTGGGCGCCATGAACGCATGGAAGCAGAGGATGTTGACGATGACGGGAGCGAGCACGACGAGCGCGAGCGGCACGTAACTGTTGATCAGAAGGAGGATGCCCCCGACGACCTGCACGGCAAAGATGACGACGACGTAGTGCGAGACCGCAAGCGCGCCGATGAACTCGACAGCATCGCAAGATCAGGCTTTCGCGAATGGCCAACGGGACCGGCTCGGCCTTGACACGTGGCCGCGCGGATTGCCGTCGCATGGCGGCGCACAGGGACGGCGCCCTCACGAGTTCCTACAACGCGGAGAGCTGTGAGCGGGATCCACGCGATTCGTCAGCAACACTGCTACGGTGGTCATCCACCTCATTGACGGCACCTACGAGCTGTTTCGCCACTATTACGCGCTACCGTCCGCGCTTGACGCAGACGGCCGGGAGGTCGCTGCCGTCCGCGGCGTGGTCGCGTCGATCCGCGGCTTGCTGCGGGATGGTGCGACGCATATCGGCGTCGCCACCGATCACGTGATCGAGTCGTTCCGCAACGGCCTATGGGCAGGATACAAGACGGGCGAGGGCATCGATCCCGACCTTTTCGCACAGTTCCCCCTGCTCGAAGAAGCGCTCGTCACCGCCGGGATCGCCGTGTGGCCGATGGTCGAATTCGAAGCGGACGACGCTCTGGCGGCAGCGGCGGCAGCCGCCGCCGCCGATCCGCGCGTCGAGCGCGTGATCATTTGTACGCCGGATAAAGACCTCGCACAGTGTGTGCGCGGCTCGCGCGTCGTGCAGCTCAATCGTCGCACGCGCACAATCTTTGACGAAGCCGGAATCGTCGCGAAGTTCGGCGTTCCGCCGGAGAGCATTCCCGACTACTTGGCGCTGGTCGGCGATGCGGCGGATGGCTTTCCGGGGTTGGCGGGCTGGGGTGCGAAATCGACCGCGACCGTCCTCGCCCAATATGGGCACCTCGAAGCCATCCCGGCCGACTCGCGCGACTGGAACGTCAGCGTTGCGAATCCCGGCAAGCTGGCGCAGATATTGCAGCGCGACCGTGACCGCGCGCTGCTCTTTCGGAAACTCGCGACACTCCGCACCGATATTGCGTTGTTCGACGACGTAGAATCACTTCGCTGGAACGGTCAAAGCCACTAGTTGCGATTTCGTCACGGCGACGGGCTCGACATCATCGAGATGTTCGCGCAACGTTAAGGTAAGGAATGTCTTAACCGACTATGCATTTGTGATGACAAAGAAGTCACAGCCTCCCGGTGATCGCAGCAACGTGCCGCTAGTAGAATTGCTGGAATTCGCCATCGAACAAGCCAACGACGGCATCGCGATCATGAGATTCACCGGAGATGTCGACCTGCCGATTCACATCGTGTATGCCAACGAGACCATCGAACGGCTGAGTGGCTACTCGCGCGAAGAGCTTTTGGATCCTTCGAACCCGTTTCTCCAGGTTCAACCGCAGAATCGCGCGCTCTACGAAGCCCACTTTGTCGACATTCGCGCGGGGCAGCCGGTGCGGTTCGAGGTCGAACTCGGCGGAAAGGATCGTTCGACCTGGATGGATATCCGCTGGTCGCCGCTGCGGTATGGCGCCGGTGGAGTAACGCATTACGTCGCGGTACTACGCGACATCACGGAGCGCCGCCGAGTTCAAGCGGAGCACGAGCTCCTCTATCGCGCGATCGAACAAGCCCATGACGGGATCTGCATCCTCGAGTTCCCCGGCGGCGATCTGCATCGTCGCTACGTTACGTATGCGAATGACGCGGTCTGCGAGATGATGAAGTTGTCGCGCGAGCAGATTCTGACCGAGGGCTTGGCCCAACGCGTCTTCGCCGAGAGTCCCGAATTACTCGAGCAATGCATCGCCGAGGCCTCGCGCGGCGCTACGTTCGAGCATGACGTGCGTGTAAGACGCGGCGACGACACGCTGCGGTGGCTTCATGTGACAGCCTCGCCCTTCTACGTCGAACGCGACCGTATCGGGCGCTTGACCGTCACGTATCGTGACATTGAAGATCGCAAGCGCAACGAGGAACAACTAACGCTCCTGCAATCGATTCTTTCGGAAACGTCGGATTTTATCGTGATCGCCAACGCCGCGCGGCCATCGGAAGGCGGTCCAGAGGTCACGTATGCCAACCCTGCCTTCGCGGAACTCGTCGGCCTCAATCACGACCGGGTCGTCGGTAGAGGGCTCCTAGAGTTTCTTAGCCCGCGCAACGATGGGAAGCTGGTCGCCGGCGTCATCTCGCGGTTGGAGCGCCATCAGAGCATCGCGAACGAATTGCTGCTGCGTCGCGTCGACGACGGAAACGATGTGTGGATCGAGCTGACCGGGCATCAAGTCCGCGGTGAAGGCGGTCGACCCGTCTCGTGGTTCTTAATCGGAAAAGACATCAGCGTGCGCAAGCGGAGCTACGCGCAGACCGTACAGCTCATGACGGCGCTCGACCTGGCCGAAGAGCCGATTGCCATCTACGGCGTGATCAAACCGCTCGAGTTGGAGATGCAGCACATGAACGAGCGAGCTACGGCGTTCGATCGGCTGCTGTTTGAGAACGTGCTGCTCGATCCGTCGCAACGCGAGTGGATCGAAAGCGTGTGGACGGTGCTCGAGAGCGGGCGGAGCGTCAACCGACTGGTTCGCGCGGCCGAGAACGACGCGCGGCGATGGGTAACGCTCGAGATTCGGCCGCTAAGTACGGGGAAGGGTTCGCTTACCTCGATCATCGCAATCGAACATAGGCTGCGATCGGCTACGTACGAGGGCCAGACGGACGGCGTCGGGACGGCGCTCGCACTTAGCCGTGAGATATTACGCTACACGGATCTGGGCGCGCGGCGCGATGCCTTCCTGGAGGCGCTGCGAGAAGAGTGGTGCGCGAAGGCCTCGTTTAGCTTCACCAATCGCGTTGTCGATGTCGTGTTTCGGGTCAAACATCGCAATGGCGTCGCGGTCATGCCGGGCGGCGTGCTCTTCGAGCGATCGACTGCCGTGGACTTCTCTTGGTCAGGTGACAATCCGCCGCGCCGGCTCACTGCGCTACGACTCTTCTTGGAAACGCTGGCCAGTTCCGACTAGCGCACAAAGGCACCCGCTGGGACCACGGCCTGGCTACCCGAGTGCACAAAGTTGTAGACTCCGAGAACGCCAGCGGCGACGTGGAAGCCCGAGCCCCTCGCGAAGCTCAGCGCGCTGAGGAAGAAGGGCGCGCCAGCTATGGCGACGACGATGTCACAAGGAAGTCGCAGACGTCAGCGCAGCGGTGACAACCGTCGCGGGCGCTTCCGTGGGGGAGTCGATGGTCGGACGCCGGCCGAGCGTTCACGATCCACGCGCGAATTGCGGTGAGGCCGAAACGGCGTTCTGCGCAGGCGTTCGCTGCTGTTGGAGCAACAAGGTCCCGACACGAGCGCTCCCGCTCCGCGCGGGCGCGGGCGCGCGGACGAGTCCTCAGGGTCTTCCCCCGCCACGCCTCGAGCGGAGCTTCCTGCGCCGATCGTCCGTCGGACAAACGAATCGTCGTCGGCGGGGAACGACGTCAGCGATATCGCCAGAGCCGCCGCGAACATCATGCGTTGCGCATCCATCATACGCGGATCGTAGCGATGCCCGCGTCAACAGCGTACGGCGCTCCGGACTTCACGGATGATGTGAAGGGTGCTTCCCGCGCTTCAGTGAGATACGCGTTCGCACGATGGACCGCTGTGGAGTCGTCTCCGGCGTCTGCCGGGCCGATCGCGCAACGAGCGACCTCTATCTGCGCAAGGACGAACGTCAGATCGCGACGTAGCGCGTCATGCATGTCAAGCCCATGCCGCTCGCGCTCCAAGACCGTAGTCGCGGCCTTCACGCGCCCGCCGCATCGGTGCAAATCCTCGTGCGCTCGGGCGAGCGCCCGGTACGCCGCGCGCGACCGTCGCCGGGCGAAGGGCCGCCGAAAGCGTGGCGAACGTCGCAAGCGTGTAGCAGACGATGCTCGCCATGGGCCAGGGCGAAGCGTTCTCCGCGGCGGCGTGCGCGATCAGTGCCGACGCGACGAGCGATAGCGAGAGCCCCGTGCCGAGGAATGCCGCACTTGCATCAAACGTCAGTTGGTCATCGCACACTCCAAAGATGGTCATGGGTCGATGTATCGGAGATTACCAGCTTGTGGTGCCGAGCATCGAGACGAACGTGTCGTACGAAGTGACAACTGTCATGGCGTCGGAAAAGAAGCTTAGCGGGCTGGTGGTCAGGACCGAGCCGCGACGCATCCGCTCGTGCGCATGTTCGACGCGACACTGACGATCAAGCTGCGGTAGAGTTCGGCCGAAATGCGGCGCGAAGTGGTCCCGTGAGCGCTGCATCATCGATACCATTCAGTTTCTGGAGCGAAGGCTCGCTGTCAAAACGCCGCAGCGTTTCGACTTTGAAGGAAACTTTGCGCTCCTTGATGGTGCGCACCGGCGATCGTGGTATACTATCGTGGTATAGTCTACAAAGCGAAGACCTCGCAGAACGGTTCTGCCCTATGGGCAAAAGAATCGCGTTCGCACACGCCGCATGCGCTCCCGACCTGAGTCACAGCGAGTTGTCAGCCGCCCGCTGGAAGTACTTGGCGCACTGCATATCGCAGCCGCCGTAGCGAACCCGCCGATCAAATAGGTCGCGGCGTTCGACGCCAAGCTCGGCAAAGTGCTCTGGACGCATCACACGCGTTCGGTTGTGGTCCGCCGGCCGATGCGCCGCTAACGATCGCGGCTGCAGCATCAATCACGGCGCAAACAGAACGGCCAGCCGCCGTCTCAAGAGGAAATCTTCGGACCCGTCGTGACAGCGATGCCGTTCGACGATATCGACGACATCGCGGCGATCGCGAACGACTCGATCTACGGCTTGGCAGCCGGGATCTGGACGAAGGATGTGAGCAAAGCCCATCGCCTGGCGGCCGAACTGCGGGCGGGAACCGTGTGGGTCAACTGCTACAACACCTTCGATGCGGCGCTCCCATTCGGCGGCTACAAACAGTCCGGTTGGGGCCGCGAGATGGGAGCGGAAGCGCTCTCGGGTTACACGGAAACCAAAGCCGTATGCATCGGCCTCTAGCGTCACGAAGGACGAGACTGGGGAGAACGCCATGATCGATCTGCAGACTCGCGAAACCGCGCGGCCCGTGGGGACACTCACCGGCCGGGTGGCACTCGTCACCGGCAGCTCGCGAGGGATCGGCGCCGCAATCGCCGCGGAGCTCGCACGCAGCGGCGCGTACGTCGTCGTCAACTACGTGCACGGCAAAGACGCCGCTGCCGCCGTGGTCGACGGCATTCAAGACTTGGGTGGATCGGGCTGCGCCGAAGCCGCCGATGTTTCTGACATCGACGACGTGCGTGCGTTGATGGACCGGATCGTCGCCCGCACCGGCCGCTTCGACATTCTGGTCAACAACGCCGGGATATTGCGCGACCGCAGCTTCAAGAAGCTGACGCTTAGCGATTGGCACGAGGTGATCGAGACCAACCTCACGAGCGTGATGAACTGCTGCCATGTGGCGGTCCCCCGGATGCTCGAATCGGGCTGGGGCCGGATCGTGAACATCTCGTCGTTCGTCGGACAGATGGGCAACTTCGGACAAGCGAACTACGCTGCCGCAAAGGCCGGCATGATCGGCTTTACGAAGTCGCTCGCAATCGAGCTCGCAGCGAGCAACATCACCGTCAACGCGGTCTGCCCAGGCTTCGTCGGAACCGAGATGTGGGGGTCGATTCCCGCGAACGTGCAGCAGAAAGTCCTCGATCGCATCCCCATGCATCGGGTGGCCAAGGCGGAAGAGATCGCGTGCGGCGTCCGCTTCCTCGTGGCTGAGGGAGACTACATGACCGGACAGTGCCTCAACATCAACGGCGGCATTTACATGGGTGGGTGAGTCGCCGCGGACCCTCAGCGCGTCAAGTTCGGAATCCGTGCTTGGTCTCACCGTCATCCAGCCGTTCCGTTAACGCGAGAGAAGCCGTTGATCCGCGCTGCCTTAGATAACCTGCCGTTGCGGCAACACCCAGTTCGGCCGCACGAAATGACAGGTATATCCATTGGGGTAACGTTCGAGATAATCTTGATGTTCGGGCTCGGCTTCCCAGAACGGACCCGCAGGAACGACTTCCGTCACGACCTTGCCCGGCCAGAGGCCCGAGGCTTCGACGTCGGCGATCGTCTCCTCCGCGGTCCGCTTCTGCTCGTCGTTTGTGTAGAAGATGGCGGAGCGATAGCTTCTGCCGACGTCGTTGCCTTGACGATTCCGCGTCGTCGGATCGTGGATCTGAAAGAATATCTCGAGCAGCTTGCGATAGCTGATCCGCTGTGGATCGAAAACGATCTCGATCGCCTCGGCGTGATCCCCATGGTTGCGATAGGTGGCGTTCGGCACGTCGCCGCCGGTGTACCCGACACGTGTGGAGAGCACGCCGGGATAACGCCGCAGCAGATCTTGCATGCCCCAGAAACACCCTCCGGCCAGAACGGCCCGCTCGCTTGATGCCATTGTCGACTTCTCCTTTTCAGGCAAGAACGAGACTTCGTTCTCGCTCCCGCGATTTCCACGCTTCGATTGCGTGTACGTCGCTGCCGAGGACGCCAGGACGGCAGCCGCAGCGTCGCTTCCCAGCGGCCGTAGTCGTGGGCGTCGTTTTTATGCCAGCTGCCAACGCGCCGACAATGGCACGAGCGAGAAGCCAATGATCCCACCCGGACGCGTTGCATCTCGGCGCCGCGGAGTAGGGATGGATCGTCGAGAAAGCGCGTCTCGATTCGCGACCACGGTCCCTCGAGCGGTCCGAAGAAGAACCACCTCCTGTCGGGCGACAGCTCCAGCGGATCGCTGTGAACGCGCAGCGGCTTCCCGTCGAGGCCGATGACCGTCGTACCGTCCACGATGGATCGGACGATTGGCCGGCGCCACCGTCGCCGGGTGATTGTCGAGGACACGCCGCGCCGAGCCGGACGAGAGATCGAGAACGATGATCCCCGGGGGACCGGCATCCGCGATCGACGGCGACCGCGTTCCAGATCATCGAATCGCTCTTGGCGATGACGGTGAGCTTCGGATTGCCTATGTCGTTGCTGCTCATGGGCTAGAAGCCTTCGAGGACGATCTTGCCGCGGGACCGGCCGCTTTCGATCAGTGCGTGCGCGCGCCGCACGTTGGCGGCCGTGATCTTTCCGAAATGTTGGGCGAGCGTCGAGGCGAGCGTGCCCCGATCGACGAGTTCGGCGACGCGATCCAGCAATCGGTGCTGTTCGATCATGTCGGGCGTACCATACAGGGAGCGCGTGAACATGAACTCCCAATGGAGCGAGACACTCTTCGACTTGAGCTTCATGACGTCCAGGGGTGTCGAGGGATCGTCGATGATTGCTAGGCGGCCTTCGGGCGCGATGGCGTCGGCGATCTGCGAAAAGTGCGCTTCGGTGTGCGTGAGGCTCGCGATGTACGCGACCGACGGTATGCCGATGCGCAGCAGTTCCTCCGCGAGCGGCTTGCGATGGTCGATCACGTGGTGGGCTCCGCGCTCGCGTACCCACGCTTCGCTTTCGGCGTTCGACGCCGTGGCGACGATCGTCAGATCCGTGAGCTTCCGAGCAAGTTGGAGCAAGATCGAACCAACACGGCCGGCGGCGCCGATCACGAGCAGCTCGTTGCCGGCAGGGGTTGGGCGCCGAAGCACGTCGAGCCGGTCGAACAGCAGCTCCCATGCGGTGATCGCGGTGAGCGGGAGCGCAGCTGCCCGTGCGAAGCTGAGCGTTGCCGGCATCGTGCCGACGATGCGCTCGTCGACGACGTGCCTCTCGGCATACGTGCCCGGTCGGGCGATCGAACCGGCATACCAGACGCGATCGCCGGGCCGGAACAGCGTGACCTCCGCGCCGACTGCGTGCACGACGCCGCTCGCGTCCCAGCCGAGGATCTTCGTCTCACCGGCTAGGGGCTCGGTCGACCGGCGGATCTTCGTGTCCGCGGGATTGACCGAGATGGCTTTGATGTCGACGACCAGATCGTGAGGCGCCGGCGCCGGCTCCGGGACGACGACGTCGAGCAGCGCGTCCGGGTCGTCGATCGGCAGGGCTCGCGTGTAACCGACCGCTTTCATTGCGGCACGTATCCTTCTGTGCGATGCGGCATGTGCGAGGAGTATACAGCGCACCAGCCGGAAGAGAAAGTATGAAAAATACGACGTGGAGCTCGCGCTTGACGTCATCGGCGGGAAATGGAAATCGGTCGTACTGTTTTACCTGCTCGAAAAGACGAGGCGGTTCAACGAGTTGCGCCGTTTGCTGCCGGGGTCACGCAGCGCATGCTCACCCTGCAGCTAAGGTAGCTCGAGCGCGATGGATTGATCGACCGCCTCGTGTACCCGCAAGTACCGCCCAAGGTGGAGTATTCGCTGACGGAGTTCGGGCGGACGATCCTTCGGTCGCGAGCCGCTAAAGGCCGCGGCGCGCCGGCGCGCGTGAGGCGCGCTCGTCGCGGACTGGACGAGTAAGCCGAACCGTGGTGTCCGACAGTGGCGAATTGACGCGCACTACCATCTCGCTTTGTTGTGAAGCAAACAAGACGAACGGTGCAGTGCGTCATTGAACACATCGCGGGGCCTTCGGAAACGATGAGGTGCCGTTCCGTGTCCCGATGTACGCTGCGTCGACAACCGTGGCTTTCACGGCCGCATCGCTGCACTACCTATCATCGGGAGGAGTTCCCAGCATCGAATTCTGGGAAGGCATCATCGTGGCTCCCTAGTGGCTCACAGAATCTGCGGCTATCGTCAGGGACGTCATGCCGATGCTCTTTCGAACGTCACGCCTCTCCGCAGGCGCGGCGATCTCCGTTGCCGCGGCCTGCGCCATCGCCGCGAGAGCGTCCGCGCAGGTTCCAGCGCCGCTCGTCATTGGGCCCGACCGCGTGGGCAGCGCGGTGACGTACCGCCTCACGACGTCGGACGGCCGCGCGGGGAGCGCGCCGAACGTGCAGACGCTGGCGTTGCGCTGGAAGCTCGGACAGAAGGTCGTGGTGACGCTGACGACCGCTGACGACGCGCGGGCGATGCCCTACGTCGCGACGCGCGCTACCGACGGCAGGCTCACGCTCGACAATGTGAACGCGGACGATCCCGAAGGACAACGCAACGCCACGGCCGTCGGCGTGCTGAATCGCCTCGTCGGCTTCGTCGCGGCCGCACCGGCGGGTGCGAAGAAGTGGAAGATGACACTCGGCGTGCAGGCGCCCGCGCCACGCGCGAACCGCGTGCCGGACGCGCAAAGCACGCAAGCACCGCAGCCGCTGAAGATTCTGGTCGCCGCTGCGCGCAGCGACGACGCGACGGGGACGACTCTTGCCGCGTCGGGTTCGATCGATCGCACGGTGACGCGTCCGGCGGGCGGTGGCTCTCCGCGCGGCGGCGGGGGCGGAATGGGCGGCGGCCGGATGGGCGGCTCGAGCTCCGGCCCCAGGAGCATCAAGGTGACGACGAAGATCACCATCGATGCGCACGTCGGCCGCGATGGCGGGCTGACGTCGTCTCGGCCGAGCTTGCGCGCTTGGAAGGACGTGACGTCGATGCAATGCTCCTCTACGAACGGGCCATTGTGTCGGCTCGCGAGAGCGGCTTCGTCCAGGTTCATGGGCTGGCCCACGAGCTTGCCGCAGGATGGTTTGCTGCCAGCGGGTCAACGACCGCCGCCCACGCCCATCTCAAAGCCGCGCGCAGCTGCTACCTGCGCTGGGCCGCGCACGGCAAGGTGCGGCAACTCGACCAGCGCTACCGGGGACTGAACGAGGAATCGGCTTCGTCTGCGCTTAGCGCGACGATCGACGCGCGCGTCGAGCAGCTGGACGTCGGGACGGTGGTCAAGGCCTCGCAAGCGGTGTCGGGTGAGATCGAACTCGACAAGGTGATCGAGACGCTCATGCGGATCGCCCTCCAGCATGCGGGTGGCGAGCGGGGCCTGCTCATCCTGTTCCCGAGCGACGAGTCGCGGATCGCGGCGGAGGCGACCACGAGCCACGGTACGGTGCAAGTGACGCTGCGTCGGGTGGCCGTGACGCCCGCCGAACTTCCCGAATCCGTGCTCCAGTATGTGATC
>Ga0102924_1004392_pt1 | contig 14226 bp, 15 predicted proteins | sample PaiPotPPM11metaG_FD_80116 | JGI IMG/M metagenome (GOLD analysis project Ga0102924, IMG submission 80116) | Iron sulfur acid spring bacterial and archeal communities from Banff, Canada, to study Microbial Dark Matter (Phase II) - Paint Pots PPM... ... | reverse complement strand
GTCTGATAGCGGCACAATAAAAGTACGAAATCCCTCGGATGCCGATGTTAGCGGATGCTCCAGGCGGCGGCAATCTCTGGTTGGTCAAAAATCGCGGGAGAAGTTTTTGTAGCTGCGGCGCATTGACTGTTTTCCGCTGTGCTGGCGCGCAAATTCCGGTTTGCGAATGCCGCATGATTTTGCTTTCGGACGGCGTCTGAGCCCTTGGCCGTCTTGTTTTTTTAATCGCTATCGCTACCTCTGCCGCATGGCAGAGGGTTCCAAGATACCAACATGATCGACGACGTCGTCAACACCATTACGCAAATGTTCTCGCCGCCGCTGCGCGCGATCCTGTGGCGGTCGATCCTGTTGGCGCTGGCGCTGATTGTCGTCGGCGGTATCGGGCTTGAGCGCGTGATCGTCTGGCTGCTTGGCGCCGGCAGCGAGCACGTCGAGACCACGCTCGGGCCACATGCGCATACGCCGGTCACGGTGCTGGCCTGGCTTTTGTCATTCGCCGCAGGTTTCGGCATTATCGTCGGCAGCGTCATGCTGATGCCGGTGGTGACCGCGGTGGTCGGCAGCTTCTTTTCCGACCGTATCGGCGAGGAGGTCGAGCGCGAATATTATCCGGCCGATCCGCCGGGTCATGCGGTGCCGTTGGCGCTGGCGCTATGGGAGGGCCTCAAGACCGCGCTTCTGGCCTTTGCCATCTATCTCATCGCCGCGCCGCTTATTCTTTTCGCCGGTTTCGGCGCGCTGATCTTCTTTCTCGCCACCGCCTATATTCTTGGCCGCCAAAATTTCGAGCTCGCCGCCATGCGCTTTCGCCCGCCGGACGAGGCCAAGCTCCTGCGCAAGCGCAATGCCATGTTGGTTTATGTCGGTGGCCTCCTGATCACTGCCTTCGTCTCGATCCCGATCGTGAATCTGGCGACGCCGATCTTTGCCATGGCGCTGATGGTGCACCTGCACAAGCGGGTGAGCGCCAAGACCTTGGCGCATAGCGCCGCATAATGCACGCTGGTGCGCAGCGCCGCATAGTCTTAAGCCAGCCGTGCCGAATACGAGTCAATTTGAAGCTGATGAGATGTTCCTAAACAGCCATTCGCTCATGATGAAACAAACAGAACTTTGATCGGCGCCGACGCCGCGCCTAGCCTTCCTGCCACGCTGCAAAGCCCGGACAGGAGGCTGCCATGTGTGGTTCGATGCCTGGTTCCGTATCTGGCTCCGCATTACATTCCATGTTCCGTTGTTTGCTTATCGGACTCCTGGTCGCGGCACTGAGCTTCGCGCCGGCCGCGCTGGCCTGCACCGGCATCCGCCTGGTCGCCAAGGACGGCGGCGTGATCGCGGCGCGCACCTTGGAGTTCGGCGTCGACCTGCATTCCGACGTGCTGGTCGTGCCGGCCGGCACCACGCTCAGCGGCACGCTGCCGGACGGCGGCAAGGGCATCATCTACAAGACGAAATACGGCTTCCTCGGCGCCAACGCCGAAGGCATGACTGCGATCGTCGACGGTCTCAACGATCAGGGTCTCTATGTCGGCCTGTTCTATTTTCCCGATTATGCGAGCTATCAGGATGCCACCAAGGACAACGCCGCGCGCGCCATGGCGCCCTATGAATATGCCAATTGGCTGCTCGGAAACTTCGCCAATGTCGACGAGGTGAAGGCCAACTTCAACAAGGTCGCGCTGGTGCCGGTGGTGCTCGACGCCATCAAGCAGGTGCCGCCGGTGCATTTCGTCGTGCATGACAAGAGCGGCAAGTCGATCGTGATCGAGCCGTCGGACAAGACGCTGAAGCTCTTCGACAACCCGCTCGGCGTCGTGACCAATTCGCCGACTTTCGATTGGCACATGACCAATCTGCGCAATTACGTGAATCTCACGGCCACCGATGTTCCGCCGCTCAATCTCGGCGGCATCAAGCTGGCGCAGTTCGGCGAGGGCTCGGGGTTGCGCGGCCTGCCGGGCGATTTCACGCCGCCGTCGCGCTTCGTGCGCGCAGTCGCCTTCTCACAATCGGCGATGCAGTCCGACACGGCCGAGCAGGCCGTGCTCCAGGCCTTCCACATCCTCAACAATTTCGACATTCCCTACGGCGCGGTGCGTGATGTGCAGGGCGGCCAGATTTATGCCGAATACACCACCTGGACCAGCGCCTCGGACCTGAAGAATCTGCGCTGGTACTTCAAGACCTACGGCGATCAGTCGATCCATAGCGTTGATCTGCGCAAGGCGCTCGCCGCCGCGCAAGGCAAGATCAAGCTCATCAAGATGGGCTCGCAGCAGCCGATCGACGACGTGTCGACGGACTTCTGAGTTAGCGGGGACTGTCGCGCTGCGTCAGCCCCACACCTCGTCCGCCAATTCGACCACCATGCGCAGCTTCGCCCATTGCTCTTCTTCCGCGAGCACATTGCCTTCTTCGGTCGAGGCGAAGCCGCATTGCGGCGACAGCGAGAGCTGATCGAGCGAAGCGAATTTGGTCGCTTCGTCGATGCGGCGCCTCACGTCGTCCTTCTTTTCCAGCGAGCCGCTCTTTGTGGTGATCAGGCCGAGCACCACGATCTTGTTGCCCCCACTTGCAGTAGATTTGGGCAAAAAGCGCAGCGGCTCGAAGCCGCCGGCGCGGGCGCTGTCGTATTCGAGGAAATAGCCGTCATAGTTCAGTTTGCCGAGCATGACCTCGGCGACCGGCTCGTAGCCGCCCTCCGAGATCCAGGTCGAGCGGAAATTGCCGCGGCAGACATGCGTGGTGATCACCATGTCGGCGGGCTTGCCCTCGAGCGCCATGTTGATCACGCGAGCATAGTCGCGCTGTAAATTGTCGGCATCGAGGCCGCGCTCCTTGGCCTTTTTCAGCTCGGCCTGTGAGCACAGATAGGCCCAGGCGGTGTCGTCGAATTGCAGATAGCGGCAGCCGGCGTCGTAGAAGCCTTTGATTGCCTGCTTATAGGTCTTGGCCAGATCGTCGAAGATCGCGCTGCGATCGGCATAGTCCTTGGTGGCAATGGCGCTCGGTTCGAGCCGGAAATGCAGCGTCGCCGGGCTCGGGATGCACATTTTCGGCACCGCGCGCGTATGCGCCTTGAGAAACTTGAAATGCTCGAGCATCGGGTGCGTGGTGAAGCCGAGCCTGCCAGTGATGCGCGGCGTCAGGTGCCGCGTCTGCACGCCCTGGAATTGGATGCCGTGATCGGTCTCCTTGATCTCGACGCCGTCGAGCATGCCGTAGAAATCGAAATGCCACCACGAGCGGCGGAATTCGCCGTCGGTCGCGCATTTGAGCCCGACCTCTTCCTGCTTCTTGATGATCTTCTCGACCTGGCGGTCTTCGACCTCTTTCAGCTGCGCCGCATTGATCTCGCCCTTCTCGCGCTTGGCGCGCGCTTCCTTGAGCGGCGCGGTGCGCAGCAGGCTGCCGACAACGTCGGCGCGGAACGGCGGCTTGGTTCGGGTCATGCCGGCGGTCTTGGTGGCAGTGGCGGTGCTGTTGGGTGACATGGGACGGTCCTCCGCGAATTTATTTGGTGTAGCAAGCCGCAGGCACGTGGCTGTCGTCAACTGGCAATTCGTCGGCGCGCAAGCACGGTTGGGCGATGGCCCATGCAGCCTGATGCCGCAAAGCTCACACCTCGATGGTTACCCGATCGTCGACCACGGACACCGGATAGGTCTTGATCGGGATCATGCAGGGCGGCGACACAACCTCGCCGGTTTTGATGTTGAACTGTCCGTTGTGGAAGTTGCACTCGACGACGTCGTCTTCGATATAGCCCTCCGACAGCGAGCCGGGCCCGTGGGTGCAGGTATCGTCGATGACATAGAACTCGCCTGCGACATTGAAGACCGCAAGCACCAGGTCCCCGATCTCGACCTTGAGCGCCGAGCCGGGCGCGACGTCGGAAGTGCTGCAAAGATCGAGGCGTTCGGGCATGGGTTCGGGCATGGCAGGCAGTCTCGTCGGGTGGGTTTGCGGTGGGAAAGGGGGCCGTTATACAGGACGGATGGGATAATGGAATGCTTTTGGCGCTACCTCTGATGCGGTCTGCGCATGGCCTGTCGACGTGAGGAGATTTTGATCATGGAGAGTGAATCGGCCCGGATGGCCTCGGCGGCGCAAGCCAAATTCCGCATCGACCGGCCGAATTCCAAGGCGCGCGCCGTCAAGGTGATCGCGCTCGATCGGCCGAGCGAGAAGGTGGTCAAGGAACTCGCCCAGGCCCAGTGGCAGGGCGCGACCTTCCTGACCGCGACCGCCTTTGCCGGCGCGCCGGCGCCCAAACCGGGCGAACGGTTCTCCGTGAACGGTTGGCTCAACGATCTCGCCGGCCGCACCAAGGATCTGATCGACGAGGTCAACAGCGCCGATCTCGTGGTCATGGTGGCGACCGCGGGCGAGAACGCCGCGGCGGCGGCGATCATCTCGGAGGCCTGCAGCCACAATCACGTCATGACCACGGCGCTCATTCTCGGCAGCGCCACATCGAGCGACGAGACGCTGTCGAAAATGCTGGGCCAGCTTCGCCCCTACGCCATGATGCTCGTGATCGCCACCGCCGACGAATACATCAAGGACATGCTGACGGCGCTTCGAGCATGATCCGGAAAAGTGGGAACCGGTTTTCCGAAAAGATCATGCTCAAACAAAAGATGGTTTCCGCCTAGGGTCAAACGAAATGAAATTTACCGGTGAAGTGACGGTGAAAGTGCCGCGCGCGGAAGTCTACAAGGCGCTGCGCGACGCGCGCATGCTCGCCTCCTGCGTCGAGGGCGTGCGCGATCTGCAGGAGACCGCGCCCGATCGTTACGCGGCAGTGTTCGAGACCAAGGTCGCCTACATGAAATTCAGCTTCAAGGTCGCGGTCGAAGTGACGCGCGCCGAAGAGCCGAGCCTGATCGAGGCCAAGGTCGAGGGCACGCCGCTCGGCATTGTCGGCCGCCTCACCGCGACGTCCGCGACCAAGCTCTCCGATGCGGGTGAGGGGACCAAGATCGATTACGAGGTTGAGGCTGCGCTGACCGGCAAGCTCGGCAGCCTCGGCCAGCCGGTGCTGCGCTCCAAGGCCAAGGATATGGAAAAGCAGTTCGCCGCGCGGCTCGAAGCCGCGTTCGCGGCGCCGGCGGCGTCCTAGGCGAACCGCGCAACAATGGCGCTGCTGCAGCGCCGCCCCCGCGACATGACCGCTTCGTGACCTCGTGGATTGTTTCCGCTAGACTCCGCTTCGAGGGTAAGGCGAGGGCGGCGCGGCAACGCGAATCTGCACTCGCGGGAAAAAGACCGGGGGAGGTAGTCATGGCCCAGACGACGGATATTGCCGCGAGCGGCTCGAGCGAATTGCCTTGGTACAAGTCGCTCACCAAGAGCCAATGGCGCATGCTGATCGCGGCCAATCTCGGCTGGCTGTTCGACGGCTATGAGACCTATGCGCTCATTCTCACCGTCGGCCCGGCGATGCACTCGCTGCTCGATCCGTCGCAATATTCGCAGATCCCCGCTTTCGCCGGCACGGTGATTTCGATCACGCTGTTGGGCTGGGGCATCGGCGGCATCATCGGCGGCGTCCTCGCTGACTATGTCGGCCGCCGCCGCACCATGATCTTCGCCATCCTCGCCTATTCGATCATGACCGGGCTCACCGCGCTGTCGTTCAACTGGATCTCGTTTGCCATCCTGCGTTTCCTGGTCGGCATCGCGATCGGCTCGGAATGGGCGACCGGCACATCGATGCTCGCCGAGCTGTGGCCGCAGCACGCGCGCGGCAAGGGCGCCGGCCTCATGCAATGCGGGCTTGGCATCGGTTTTTTCCTCGCCTCGCTGATCTGGCTCTATGTCTCTCCGTTCGGGCCGGACGCCTGGCGCTACATGTTCGTGATCGGCATCCTGCCGGCGCTGCTCACGGTCTGGATCAGGACCTCGATCGATGAATCGCATGCCTGGCAGTCGGTCGACGCGCAGCGCAAGGATGCGCAGGCGCGCAAGCAGCAGGGCGCGGCGCTCTCCGCGCACGATCAGGCGCTGACTCGCTTCACCGTCGCCGACCTGTTCGTCGATCCGGTGTCGCGCAAGCACACCATCATCGTGTTCCTGATGTCGCTGACCACGACGCTGGCCTGGTGGGGCATCTCGTCCTGGGTGCCGCCCTATATCGCCTCGGTCGCCGCCAAATCCGGCCTGCCCGGACCGCAATGGGCGAGCTATGCCGGCATGGCCTACAATGCCGGCGCCATCATCGGCTATGCGTCGCTCGGCTTCCTCGCCGACCGGTTCGGCCGCAAGCCCGTGGTGATGATCTTCTTCGCCATGGCCTTCGTCATGACGCCGGTCCTGTTCCTGTGGACGCAGGACCTGACGCTGCTGCTCGTCGCTTGTGCGGTGAATGCGTTCTTCACGCTCGGGCAATATTCCTGGATGCCGGTGTGGCTGCCGGAACTGTTCCCGACCCGCTCGCGCGCCACCGGCGTGGCGTTCGCTTTCAACGCGCCGCGCTTCATCGCGTTCTTGGGGCCGCTTTATGCCGGCGTCTTGATCGCGCAATTCGGCGGCTTCAGCCGCGCCGCGATGACGATCGCCTGCATCTACGCGCTCGGCTTCATCGTCACGCCGTTCCTGCCGGAGACCAACGGCAAGCCGCTGCCGGAATAGGGAAGGTCTACAGAGCCGTCATGGCCGGGCTTGTCCCGGCCATCCACGACTCGAAGCGTCGACCGCATAAATAGGGAGGGCAAAATGGCGATCGCTCGGTGTGACCAGCATCCGATCCAGCGTGACACGAAAGAGCCCTACAAGGCTTACGCACCGCCACTTGGATTCCCCGAAACAGCGGCAATCTGCGGGCGCGTAGGCTGCGAAAATCCGGCGCACATTTGGCTCGCGCCCGAAGAAATCAAGCAGCATAAGTCAGGAAGGCGCGTGTTCGGTGTAAAAACTCACTCGATACGAGTCCGCGTCACAGACGAATTAATTTCAAAGTGAGTCGCGGCGGGACCGTTTCTTCTAAAAATTCGAGCACACCGACACCAGCCCGGTGCGGGTGCAGTGGAGCCCTTCGTCGTTGGTATAATTCACTGTGCCGTTCGGCGGGGTGCAGATGCCGACGATGCCGTAACTGTGGCAGATATTTCCGGTGTCGGAACTGATATAGGTGTCGTCGTTCTGCCGGGCGGTGCGCGATGTGCGCGGGGAGTCCGGCACGTCTTTGGTCCATTTCCACTGATAGCCGCGGCCACTCATGCAGGCCTTGAAGGCGTCGGTGTCGGCGGCATTGCGCGACAGACCGGTCTGGCCGTAGCAATAATCGAGGGCGGCGTCATAGACCTTCTGGCTGCGCGGCTGGCCGTTATGCCGGATCGTGTCGCGATACATGGTCTCGTAATGCGAGGACGCAAACGCCGGCGCCAGTGTGGTCAGAAGGAGTGCGGCGGCGGTGACGCTGCGTTTGGCAAAAGATGCACGGCTCATGAACGTTACCTCCGGGGTTACGTGATCCCCCGTCGTCCTTCATGAGTCGCCCGCCGGACTGCGGCGGTTCTCGCCTTACCGGAGTTTCATGTTTGGCAGTAAGCGCGGCGCAAGCCGTTCCTCCGTTCGTCATGGCCGGCCGGGCATGACGCGGAGAGCTAAAAGTGCCTGCAGACTGGGAACGGCCAAGCGGGGACGCAGTCAACGCCGCGCGTGTACACGGGCGGCGGCACACATTCTGCGGCCCAGCCCGTGTTCCGGCAGTACATGCCGCTGATCGGATCGATATAGCGGCTGAAGTCGATGCGGCCCGGATAGGCCGGATAGATCGTGATGCGCGCGGGCGCATGTGCATACGGGCGGTAAGGCCGCGTGCGATACGTGGCCGCCAGGGCCGGCGTCAGCGATGCAGCAAGCGCAGCGATGACAAGGGCGTATCTTGCAATCTTCATCGATCTGTCTCCTCGGGCCGCGGCGCGTTTCCCACACCCTGTGGATGTTACGCGATTTCGTTTTGACACCGTACCCCCCACGCGCGGACCATCGTCAAATGGAGCGACTCGATCACATGCAGACCGTCGTCGCGGCGCTGGTGCATCTGGGCGATGCCGGCCCGGATTGCGCCGGCAAAGATGCGGGGCTGTCCGGCAAGGTCGACAAGCTGGTCGACGGCTATCTGGTGAGCTTCAACGTCAGCGCCTTGCAGACCACGGCGATGCGCAAGATTCTCGCCGACGAGTTCCTCGCCACGGCGCCGTTCACCGAGCTCAGCTACCGCATCTGGCGCCGCATCATGCGCGAGGACGCCGAGACGCCCGAGCCGGTGCTCCGCGTTGCCAGCCATCAACTGCTGCCGGATTTAGATTTTTCGCCGCGCACGCCGCAGCCGCTCCGTGCCCCGCAACGCGCGCCCGCGCAGAAACCCGCAGACCTCGCCAGAAAAGCGCCGCGCTCGTTCTTCGGACTGCGGCGGTCATAATTTCCGTATTTCCGTTGCGGAGCCCCGATTTTGTTCGCGGGCGACCTAGCGCAAAATGTAGGGTGGGTTGAGCGCAGCGAAACCCGCCGCGGCGTCGCGAATGGCTAAAACGGAATTTCTTTGTCGAGCACGCTCTCTTTGCGCAGTGGCAAAGCTGCGACAGGCAAGGGGACTCTAGTAACGGCGAACAGGTTGAGGATGTCTTCACGGTCCATGAACATGATCTGGCTGCGTTTCGAGGCATCCAGACGTTGGCCAAGCCAATTCCTGGCCGCCTTGGTAATTTCGCCGCCGGCAACAATGTACGCGTGATCGACTAGAACGCGCCGGCTTGTTTCAGGATCAAAGATTTCGTGGCCAAGCATCATCGTCGCTTGGTTCAAGATCTCGCTTACATTCGCAGTACCGGCCTTACTCATACCGGCTGCATCGAGTTTGTCGCGCTTCGCTTGCAAGCCAAAATAGAGGACGTGCTGCGTCGGCAGCGTATAGCGCATCCAGATGTCCTTGCCGTATTCGAGGGCCTTATCCTTGTGGCCCGCGGAGGTGACACGGTGAAAGCCTAGCTGGCGGAACAACGGCAGCAGCACCTCTTCGATCAATTCGTCTTCTGAAGCTTTGTCGAGGTAAGTCGCCAGCAATTCACGACGGTCAAGTTCGTCTTTTGAAAAGGGCCGATGAGGATTAGCGGCTGGCGCGCTGACGGCGCCTGTTCCAATGTGCCGAAGATAGCAAATGCGATCGGGCGCATAAAAGGCCTCGAAACCCTCTCGCGCAAGCGCCGTGTTCAGTCTCTTGAGTGCAGCCGCGCGATCCGCATCGCCATTTGCCGCGTCGCCGATGTCCATCAGTGTTGCAATTACTCGGCAGAGCGTTGCCGGCGGCGTTCGAGCGTCGGCGTGAGGTTCGACGAGAATTTGCGCTAGCACACCCGAGACCCAGGTGGCGCGGGTCGAGCCGTCATGTGCAAAGTCCGTGTCGGCATCGCGGAAAAATCGTGTAATGAGGCTACTGCTTCGATAAACGAAAGGCGTACCCTCGCCGTTGCCGCAAATCATATCGGCCAGTTCGTCGATCGTGCGCTGTTTCCACTTCATCTCTTATCCAGGCAGCGCCGCCGCAGGTTCCTATTAAAGGCCCTTATCCGCGGATCGTAATCTCGACCGCATCCGGATTCACCCCGAATGTTGCAGCCAAGGCCTTTTTCGCTTCGGGAATTGTTAGCATGGCTGGCGGCCACGCTGCTGCAACCGCTTCGCGCGGAGGCGCCGGTTCACGCTTACTTGGCCGCGTCTCGCTATTTGGCATCGGTTCGAATTTCACGTCCGCGAGGTCGATGCCGAGTTCTGACAAAGAGGTGTAGCGGACTGGGTTTCGCCAATGATGCCAGACGTTGGGCTTGTTGATTCGGGCGAACTCGCTGATCTCGATTAACCAGCGACCCTCTCGCCCCTCGGGGGACGGGCAAACACCCGAGATTCTGGCGATCAAGAACGCGGCGCCGTGTTCCTCAGTGGCGTCCGAAAATTCGTGGTCCGGGTTGTAACGATTCTGGGTGCAGACGAGGAACTCGCAATTCCTCGCGCGTGCGGGGTTCAAGACCCAGGCTTGCGACCCCCCCTCCTGAATTATGCGGTCGGGGCTGCGGGCGGTGAAGACCACGACGGCGTTCTCGCTTCTCATAAGACCTCTCCATTTGTAGCTTCTTGCGACATAATACATACATTGAATGAAAAGTCAACGTATATTACGCAAAAGTATTAAAAGTATCGTATCTTAAATAGAGACACCGCCTTGACATTTGTCCCTGATATGGTTACATAGATTTCATCTCGCTCACGTCAGGGACGCCATCGCGAGGGTGCTCTCGGTGTGCGGAGCGAGTGCGGCGCCCGCGCGCGGAACGACACATTCCGCTCCCGGGCGGCTTTGGGCATCGACCCGGCCGGCATTACGACCGGTCTGCCAGGTGTCTGGCTAAGCTTGGCGGTGGAGAGGGTCCGAAGGCCCGCACTAAGTCCGCGAGGGCTGAGGTAACGATCCGCCAAAGAGCGAAGCGCGGCCCGGAGCTGAGTGGTGGCGTTCGCGCCTAAACGAGAGCCGCGGTGGAGCGTCGAGAGGTGAGCGCGCTGCGATCAGCGCGCATCCGCATCCGAGATGCGGACGGTAGGATACGCGCCTGTCGGCGCTCCGCCTCCCTCGTTTTTCGTGGCGTGACCTTCAACGTAGCGAACAACGGCTTGCGCGCCCGGACTGCGAGCGAGCGTTTCCGCGCGAGGACAAATGCGTCAGACGCAAAACTCACTTCGCCGCTGCAAGCTCGAGACTGTCCGCCCGCCTCTGGCTTGCGATCATCGCCGTGCGCAGCAAGAACTGCCGCGCGCGTTCCGGATCGGCCGCCATCGCGCGCAATTCGTCGAGATTCTTCTTGCGCGTTTCCGGGTCGCTGGCTTCGAGCCGATTCTTGTTGGCGATCGACTGCTCCTGGACGAATTCGACGGCGACGGTGCGCCGCTGCAGGTCGTAGAGGTCGAGAAGGGTATCGGGCTCGCCGCCTGTGAGAACGCGCGCCAGCTTGTCGGCGAGGTTCACGCCGTCCTGGATGCCGCCATTGAGGCCCATGCCGCCGATCGGATTGTTGACATGGGCGGAGTCGCCGGCGAGCAGCACACGGCCTTTGCGGAACGTCTCGGCGACGCGCTGATGCGTGAGATAGAGATTGCGATGCACGATCTCGTAAGCGCGATCGGAGGGAAAGAACGACTGGATGCGCGCCTGCACGCCGTTGTCGCTCAGGATATCGTCCTCGGTCAGCGACGGATTGGCCGGATAAACCGTGCGCCACAGGCCGGGCGGGCCATCGGCCGAGACCTTGAAGCAATTGCACCATTCGCCGGGATCGGCGAAGTAGCTGCGAAAGGCATAGCCGTAATGCGCCTGAAAATCGAAGGGCGTGCTGAGAACAATGAACCGCTCCGGCCAAGTGAAGCCGTCGAATTTGATGTCGGCCTGCTTGCGCACCGTGCTGCGGCCGCCGTCGGCGCCGATCACATAGGCGCCGCTGTGCGAGGTGACGCGCTGCGGCCCGCGCACCTCGACGCTGACGCTGCCGGCGCCTTGCGTGACGCCGACCACTTCGTGGCCGTACAGCACTTCGACATTGGGCACTTTGCGCAATCGTTCGAGCAACAGATTGGCGGTCTTGAACTGCTCGCACTGCACGACGAAGGGATGCCGCGTGTCGTTCTTGAGCACGGTATGATCGAATTCGGCGATGAGCTCGCCGCTCGGCCGATCCCAGAACTGGAAGATCGGCGCCACGAGCCCGACGCGCGCCATGTCCTGATCGAGCCCATCTTCGCTGAGCAGATCAAGCGTCGCCGGATGCGTGGTCGCCGCGCGCGGATCGGCCTGCGGAGCGTCATTGAGGTCGAACAGCCGCACCGGCACGCCGCGGCGGCCGAGCAGCCACGCGCACAGCAGCCCGACCGGCCCGCCGCCCGAAATCAATACGCGCTTGTCGTCACCGCTCACGCCATCGCTCCATTATCCCGTCTGGTTCGCCGGCCGACTATGACCATTCACGCGCAACCCGCCAATGCGCGGAGCGTGCCGCAATGTCCGTGGTGCAATGCCGCGCCACACAGCCATGCTTTTGCGCCGCCCACGCATGCAGCCTTTGCTGCGGCCTTTGCGCGCGGAGGTGCGCTTCGTGCCGGTTCCTTGACAGGCCCCGCCGCGACGGCGCAGAACGCGCCACCCACCACGACGATCAAATCAACCGAGAAAAAGCCCATAAATCATGAGCCCTGAACGAAAGCCGGTCGCGTTCGGCGACATCCGCGGTTGGATCAAAGCGCTCGACAACGCAGGCGAATTGCAGCGCGTCGAAGCCGAGGTCGATTGGGATATCGAGCTCGGCACCGTCGCGCGGCTGGCGCAAGGCGCCGGCACCGGGCCCGCGGTGCTGTTCAGCAATATCAAGGACTACGGCGCCAATGCGCGCTGCCGCCAGGTCTTCACCGGCGGTCTCTCCAGCGCCCGCCGCGTCGCCATGATGTTCGGCATGTCGCCCGACACGCATCCGCGCGAACTGGTCAAGCTCGGCCGCACCGTGCTCTCCGAAGCTGTCGCGCCGAAAGTCGTCAAAACCGGCCCGGTGAAGGAGAACATCGTCAAGGGCGACGACGTCGATCTCTACGAGCTGCCGGTGCCGCAATGGAACCGGCTCGACGGCGGCCGTTACATCATGACGTATGGCGGCGTCGTCACCAAAGATCCTGACACCAACGTCATGAATGTCGGTATCTATCGCGGCATGATCGGCGACAAAAACCACATCCCGATCCTGATGTGGCGCGCCCAACATATCGGCCACCACGTCACCGCCTGGCAGCAGAAGGGCCACAAGGAAATGCCGATTGCGGTTGCGATCGGCTGGGAGCCGTCGCTCGGCTTTGTCGCCGGCTCGCCGGTGCCGAAAGGCCTGTGCGAATACGACGTCATCGGCGCGGTGCGCGGCGCGCCGGTCGAACTGGTCAAATGCGAGACCGTCGATCTGCACGTGCCGGCGTCGGCCGAGATCGTCATCGAGGGCTATCTCGGGCTCGATCCCGAGACCTATATGATGGAAGGCCCGTTTGCCGAAGTGACCGGCTATGTCGCCGGCGACAAATCGCCGAAGCCGACCATCCGCGTCACCGCGATCACGCATCGCAAGGACCCGATCTTCCGCGGCACGATCGAAGGCTCGATGCCGGGCTGCTTCTCCGAGAACGGCATGTGCTCGTCGATCATGCGCGCGGCGACGGCGTGGAACGTGCTCGATCGCGCCGGCGTGCCGGGTATTACCGATGTGTGGTGCCCGCCGGTGCAGGCCGGCGTGAACATCTTCGTGCAGATCAACCAGAGCTATCGCGGCCAGGCCAAGCAGGTCGCCAATGCGCTGTGGGGCTCGTCGGCCGGCCACGTGCGCTACAAGCACGTCACCGTGGTCGATACCGACATCGACATCCACGATTATGCCGCCGTCGATTGGGCCGTCGCTTATCGCGTCAATGCCGGCGAAGACGATATCGTCATCATGCCGGCGACCTTCGGGCTCGGCCTCGATCCCTCGACCCGCAAGCGCGACCGCAATACCGGGCTGTTCGGCACCGGCAAGTGGAATCGCATGCTGATCGACGCCACCATCAATCTCGACCACGATCCCGATCCCGATCTCGGCGGTGCGCGCTTCCCGCCGACGGTGTGGCCGGAGCAGAAGGACATCGACGCGGTGAAGGCACGTTGGAGCGAATTGGGGTTTGAAAAGAAGTGATTTTCACCCTCCCCTGCAGGGGAGGGTGATGCTACGCCACCGGCAGCGCGGGCTTTCCGTCCGGCACCTGCATGTCGAAGGCCGCAAGCAAAATCGCCGTGCTGGCGTAAGTGCCCATCAGCATGACGAGTTGCACCAGTTTGGTCGGCTCGAACAAAGCTTTGACGCGAGCGAAGGTGGCCGACGTCACTTTGTGCTTGCCGGCCGCTTCGCGACCGAGCTCGATGACCGCGGCGTAAGTCTCGTCGATGCCGTGCGTGCTCTTTCGGTGCTTGATGATGTCGACGATGTCGGCCGGCAGTCCGACCTTGAGCGCTTCCGGTTCGTGCGCCGCCCATTCGAAGCGGCTGTCCATTTCGCGGGCGACGGTGAGGATCGCGACCTCGCGGACTTTCGGATCGAAGCCCGCTTCGTAGCGCAAATACGAGCTCAGCGTATTGTGCGCGTCGACCGTGCCCGTGCTGTAGAGATG
>Ga0102924_1004391_pt1 | contig 14226 bp, 8 predicted proteins | sample PaiPotPPM11metaG_FD_80116 | JGI IMG/M metagenome (GOLD analysis project Ga0102924, IMG submission 80116) | Iron sulfur acid spring bacterial and archeal communities from Banff, Canada, to study Microbial Dark Matter (Phase II) - Paint Pots PPM... ... | reverse complement strand
GCGCTCGGTTGCTGATATCCGCTCTGATACTCGCTCGGCTGAGGTGGAACGTCACCCGGCTGACCATATTGACCGGGGTACGGCTGGTTTGGATCTTGTCCCATGAGAACATACCTGCCTTCTGTGTGCTGGTCAAACCGCTGCGGCAGCGTGAAAGCTCCACGCCTCGCCAGAGCAGTGCCTGACCACATACTCAATTACTAAAAAAACTCTACAAGTGCTGCCACAAAGCATTATGAGAGAAAATGGAGGGTGAGCGGCGGCCCTGCATAAACAGCCAGCGCTTCAGCATTCTTTGCTTCCTCTGCGTTACTTTGCTCTCTATACTATACGACCAGAATCAGAATTTGTATACGCTCAACGCCACCAGATCTCTGATAAATAGCTAAAAGAGGCCAGAAAGAACGTTTCCCAACATTCTTTCTGGCCTCTGGATTCTTACCACTACTCCAGTATTATTGCGTTTCCTGATCTCTGGCTTGAGCTGGCGGATAACTCTCGCCGGGCTGGTGATCAGGCGGGATAATCAACTCCTGGTCGGAAGGGCGCTCCGTATCTACCTCATGCCTGGATGGGCGCGCGCTGCGGCGATCCTTCTCACGCCTGGTAGTCACGGGTTCATCGACCGCGACCGAGCTAAGTAAGGCTGGCTTGCGTTTCTCTGATGCTTTCTCGGTTACGGCAGCAGCTTGCTCAACCAGGGCCACGCCAATCACCTGATCCATAGAATCGACAATTGTAAAGTTGATGCTCTGGCGAATCTTCTCTGGAATCTCCACCATGTCCTTTTTATTCTCCAGTGGGATAATCAGATTACGAATACCCGCATGCTGGGCTGCCAGGACCTTCTCTTTGAGACCGCCAATCCCCAGTACGCGCCCGCGCAAGGTAATCTCGCCGGTCATGGCTGTGCTGGCCTTCACCGCCCGTCCGGTAATTGCTGAGATTAGAGCGGTTGCGATAGTGATACCAGCCGAGGGACCATCCTTGGGGAGCGCGTTCTCCGGCATGTGAATATGCAGGTCCATATTGTCCTGGAAGTTGGGGTTGATCCGCAACTCTTTGGCGCGTGAGCGGATATAGGAGAGCGCGGCAATGGCCGACTCGCGCATCACATCGCCCAGTTGGCCTGTTACGATCAGCTCACCTTTGCCAACCATCGTCGCCACTTCGACCGGCAGCAGAATGCCCCCCGACTCGGTCACGGCCAGGCCGGTGACAACGCCAACCTGCTGCTTCTGGCTCAGCGGCGTATCGACGAAGCGCGGCATGCCCAGATACTGCTCCAGATTACTCTGGGTCAGCCGGATATGTGAGTTGGGCTTTTCAAGAATGCGCCGCGCCACCTTACGACAAACGGCTGCCATCTGGCGCTCCAGGTTACGTACGCCAGCCTCTCTGGTATAACCGGTGATAACCTGGCTCATAACCGCTGGCGAAAGCTTGAGCTGATCAGAGGTCAGCCCGTGCTCTCTCAGCACCTTTGGCAAGACATGGCGCATGCCGATATTGATTTTTTCATCCAGCGTATAACCTGAAAGCTCAATCACATCCATGCGGTCAAGCAGTGGACGCGGGATCTGATAGCGAACATTGGCGGTGCAGATAAAAAACACTTCGGACAGGTCAAACGGCACTTCCAGATAGTGGTCGGTAAAAATGCTGTTCTGCTCAGGGTCGAGCACTTCCAGCAGGGCAGATGAGGGATCTCCACGATACTCGGACGAGAGTTTATCGACTTCGTCGAGCAGGAAGACCGGGTTGCGCACACCCACCGTTTTCATTGCCTGGATAATGCGTCCTGGCAGCGCCCCAACGTAGGTACGCCGGTGCCCGCGAATCTCTGCCTCATCATGCACGCCACCCAGCGCAATGCGCGCGAATTTCCGACCCAGCGACTCCGCGATCGAGCGGCCCAGGGTCGTCTTACCAACTCCTGGAGGGCCAACCAGGCAGAGGATCTGTCCCTGGCTCTCGCTGCGTTGGTGGCCATCCTGACCGGCGCGTTTCTGACGCAGTTCGCGCACCGCGAGAAACTCAAGAATGCGCTCTTTGATTGCCTCAAGGCCATAGTGTTCCGCATCGAGGATCTCGCGTGTCCTGACAATATTGAACGTATCTTCCGTACGTTCAGCCCAGGGCAGGGCCAGCACCCAGTCGATATACGAGCGCAGCACTGCGATCTCCGCCGATTGGGGCGGAGTGCGTTCCAGGCGGTCGATCTCTTTGCGTACCTTGGCATCAGCTTCCGCTGGCAACATCTTGACATTCGCTCGCTCGCGCAGTTCATTGGTCTCGCTGGTCGTCTCCATGCCCAGCTCTTCCTGGATCGCGCGCAACTGTTCGCGCAGGTAGAACTCTTTTTGCGTGCGATCAACCTGCGAACGCACACGATTGCGAATGGTCGCTTCCAGTTCCAGAATCTCGATCTCGTTGCCCATGATCACGCAGATTTTTTCCAGACGGGCCAGTGGATCCAGGGTTTCCAGCAAATCCTGTTGCTGCTGCGAATCGGTGACCAGGTGGGCTGCCAGCATATCAGAGAGACGCGCTGAGTTCTTTAGAGCGACGATCGAATTAATATCTTCCACCGAAAAACGGCGGTTAAGCTGAGCATAGCGTTCAAAAAGATTGGTGGCATGGCGAACCATGGCATCAACTTGTGAGCCTTGCTCCTCTATTTCCTCAGGGATGATGATGTTGGCGCGCAAAAACGGTTCCATATCGAGATAATCCCCGATCTGAACGCGCCTTAAACCATTGAAAAGAACCTGCAGACTTCCATCCTGCTGGCGATTCATCGTTGTAATCTCGACCAGCGTGCCAATAGTATAGATGTCTTTACCCTGCGGATCATCAATATCAGGGTCGCGCTGAGCAGCCACTACCAACCAATGATTGGGCCGCAACATCGCCTCCTCCACCGCGCTCATCGACTTCTCGCGTGCAATGGCCAGCGTCATGCGAGTGCGAGGAAACACCACCATGTTTTTCAACGCCACGAGTGGATAACTTTCACCCGCTTCCTGCGTATCCTGATATGTTTCTTTGCGCTCTTGTTCGCTCACGATTCCGCCTGCTTCCTAATCTGATCAAAGGGTCGCCTAGAAAAACGGGTGAGTCTGCATTAAGCAGACTCATCTTCAGAGTAGGTATTTGCTCGCTCGCTGCGGGTTATCAGCAAGGGCTTGTGCTGATCAGCAATCACATCTCCGTTAATCACCACTTTCTTCACATCGGCACGAGATGGGATTTCGTACATCACATCGAGCAAGACATCTTCGATGATACTGCGTAGGCCGCGCGCTCCGGTTTTTTGCTTCAGGGCTCTTTCCGCTGCCGCTTCCAGGGCGTCGGTCGTAAAGTTCAATTCGACCCGGTCTAGCTGTAAGAGTTTTTGATACTGCTTGATGATTGCATTCTTTGGCTCTGTCAGGATGCGGATCAGGGCCTCTTTATCCAGCAGATCGAGCGAAACGCTGACAGGGAGACGTCCGACGAATTCGGGAATCAAACCGTATTTCAACAAATCATCTGAAATAAGCTGAGACAGAACCGAGGGTTTGCGCTCATTTGTGCTGACAGGAACCAGGGAGGAGCGGAAACCCATAGTCTTGTTGCTGCCAAGACGCTGCTCAACAATTTTCTCCAGGCCCTCGAAGGCTCCACCGCAGATGAAGAGAATGTTGGCTGTGTTGATCTGGATAAAGTCCTGGTGGGGATGCTTGCGCCCACCCTGCGGCGGCACATTCGCCACGGTGCCCTCGATGATCTTCAGCAGGGCTTGCTGAACGCCTTCGCCAGAGACATCGCGGGTAATCGAGGGATTATCAGATTTACGCGCGATTTTGTCGATTTCATCAACGTAGACGATGCCGCGCTCGGCACGCGCTATATCGAAGTCCGCTGTCTGGATGAGGCGCAGGAGAATATTCTCCACGTCCTCACCTACATAGCCAGCCTCTGTCAACGCAGTCGCATCCGCGATACAGAATGGCACGTCGAGTACCTTCGCCAGGGTCTGGGCCAGCAGCGTTTTGCCTGAGCCGGTGGGGCCGATCATCAGGATATTGCTCTTACCCAGTTCTACCTCGTCGATTTGCATGCCCACGCCGATGCGCTTGTAGTGGTTGTAGACAGCCACCGCCAGCGTTTTCTTGGCGCGGTCCTGCCCAATCACATAATTGCTGAGCTGTTCATAAATCTTCTTCGGCGAAGGGATCTTCCCCGCCTGAAGACGTGGCTTAGCTACGGTGGCCTGCTCTTCTTCGATGATTTCTCGACAGAGGTCAATACATTCATCGCAGATGTAGACTCCCCCAGGACCAGCGATCAAACGTTGTACCTGATCCTGACTTTTACCACAAAACGAGCAGCGATACGTCGCCCGCAAATTTTTCGAATTCGCCACGTCTGTCACCTTTGGGTGCGGGACGGCCACTGTGACCGCCCGCTACTATACTACACTCTCTCTGCGTTTCCTGTGTTTCACTTGAGCGATTGCTGGTACCTTTACAGTATACCCGCTTCCCTTGCGTTCTGGTAGGGTTGGATTACTCTCCGGCCTTTTCCGTCTCTACCGCTTCGCCCGATTGCCCATCGGTCACGCCCTCTAAAGTGCTCGCCTCGGTAGCAGCAACTTTCGCTGCTTCTTCAGCGTGCTCTTCTGAGGACTCCGCCTCGACGGCGGCCAGGTCGTCTTCTTCAGCGAGTTCCGCGTCAGGATCAGGGTCCGTGGTCAGTTCTAGGAGACGCGAAATTGCTTTCTCACGCTGCAAGCTGGTCGCGATACTCCTGACCTGCTGCTCTGTCTGCGGCAAATTCTGCCCCATCTGAGCATACAGGCGGAAAAGCGATTCGATCTCTTCGACGGAAACGTTGATCTCTTCCTTTTTGATGACCGCGTCAAGCACCAACTGCTGTTTGACACGCTTCTCGGCGTCGGGTTTGATGCTCTCCAGGTATTCCGACTGAGATTTCTTGATTAGCATCAGGTACTGGTCCATCGACATGCGCTGCTGTTCCAGAACGTGCCCCATCTGGTGCATCATCTCGTGCGCCTCTTCATCGACCAGCACCGGGTGGATCGTCACCTGAGCCTGATCGATCACCGCGTTGAGGACCTGCTCGCGCAGTTCATCGCGGATCTTGCGTTTCTTGGCGTCCAGCAACTGATCGCTGACCCCCTTGCGCATATCTTCAATTGTCTGGTACTCGTCGTTGCTGGCCTGAATCGCGAAAGCATCGTCCAGTTCCGGCATTTCTTTAAACTCAATCTTGTGCAGCGTCACCTCGTAGTTTGAGGTCTTGCCAGCCAGCTTCTCGTTGGCGTAGTCCTCAGGGATGGTCGCGCTAAAGGTCTTACTCTCGCCCTTCTGCATGCCCACAATCTGCTCGTCCATGCCCTTGAAGAGGCCGTGGCGCTCATCGGTCAGCTCGAACGGATTATCCTTCAGGTCCGATACTGTCTGATCCTCGACTGTCAGCTTCAGATCCATCGTCACCTGATCGCCGATCTGGGCTGAACGCTCAACCTCTTCCCACTTCGCCTGGCGCGACCGCAACGACTCCAGTTCCTTCTCGACCTCTTCAGAGGTAATATCCGCCTCTGGACGCTCGAAATGCAGGGAGCTATAGTCACCCAGTTCAACAGTTGGGAGAATCGGCACTTTGAGGGTAAAGTGGTAGGGCTGGCCCACCTCCAGAACCGGTGCTTCTACATCGGGTTGTGTTAGAGGAACAATGTCGTGTTCTTTCAGAGCGTCACGATACGTCTCATTCATGAGATCATCAAGACCCTCTTGATAAATATACTCTTTGCCGAATTTGCGCTCCAAAAGCGAACGTGGGGCCTTCCCACGCCGGAAGCCCTGAATATCAACCTTCTGAACCAGCTTGCGATACGCCTTATCGGAAGCCTTTTCCAGATCCTCCCAGGAGAAGTCTACATTTACTACTGCCTCACTGCTGGGCAGTGTTTCAACCGAAACCTTCACATGTCCTCCAACAAAAAGTGTGATAGTTTTGCTCTCTCGATCAGGGCATCGTTGAGAAGCGCAGCCCTGCGCGGCACACTCTCTCTGCATTCTACTGGATATTACATGGCAAGTTACGCCAGGACGCGCAAGAGGTAATCCCCACGTCACTTACCAACAACGCCTGGATGGTGGCGCGGCGCGCAAAAACCTACTCTCCTGGTGTAATCTCTTACACGGAAAAAAAGCGTTCGCCTTACCACATAATCCAGATTCGGGTAACCATCACTCTTCCGACTTTTGCAAAATCGAAATAACAGAAGAACCCTGGAGCGGGAGACGGGATTCGAACCCGCGACATCTTCCTTGGCAAGGAAGTGCTCTACCACTGAGCCACTCCCGCAATTTCACATAACAAATACACACCAGAGAACGATTTTATTCCCCAGAGTGAATGGGCGGTGAGAGACTCGAACTCTCACGACTTGAGGTCAGCAGATCCTAAGTCTGCCCTGTCTACCAGTTTCAGCAACCGCCCGGGCAGGAAACAAGGGATGAAGAACCCTCATCTCAGGATGATACATCACGCTACTTATCGCTGTCAAGCCAATTTTTCGTGTAGGCCGTTTGGGCTATCCAGGAAAGAATACTCTTTTTCTCTGCTTCTATAGGAATGTTTCTTAGACACGTCCAGGCGCGTTTCTGCTCATTCCTGTCCCTTGCACTCTTCTATCTTTACCATTTCTTAACCATACCTTAACCCGTTACATATCCCTCTTCCCGCTATAAATTTAACATAATAAATATATGATACTTTGTATGCCGTCGAAGAATGCTCAGACTTGGGAGAAGCCAGGGCGTGGGTGCCATTTTAGTATCACTCTATCCCTTACTATTTCTGTGCTTTTCTCGTTTGTTTGATAGACCGCTGTGCGTGGGCAAGCTGGACAACGATCCATTTCCGCCTTTTTCGTGTTTTCCGCAGGCCATAATGTTCACCTTTTCCGCAGAGGTGATACAAAGTGCCGGGTTCCTGGCGCGGCCACGATGACAGGATGTGGCAGGCCTCCTCGGTTTATAAAGTATGCGCCGTACTCAATTTGTTGTCTATGCATCTTGAAAGGCTTTTTTTCTTTATGATGAAGAAATCCAGTTTGAAAAATCGCTTGCTTATGGGAACCACCGGGGCGACACTGCTGCTCAGCATGGCCGCCGGGGCGCTTCTTGGCGGTGCTGGCGTCGCATCTGCCGCGACAACGGGCGCTTCTCGCCACGTTATGTCTGTGCATCCAATCTATCAGTATGCGGGCCAAAGCAATGGCAGTGGCACAACCTTCAAATGCCAATCAGCCACGGCTGCAGTCAGCTGCTACAGTCCTCAAGCCCTGTTGAAAGCTTATGATATCCAGCGCGTGCAGGATGCTGGGATCAAAGGCAAGGGCCAGACGATTGTGATTATTGACGCGTACGGTGATCCAACCGTTGCCGACGATCTCAAGGTCTTTGACACCGCCTTCGGCCTCCCTGCAGCTAACTTGAACGTGATCAACCCCTATGGCGCGACCTTTAATCCAAACGATCCCGTTGCGTCTAGCTGGTCCGGTGAAATTGCGCTCGACGTGGAATCGTCGCACGCGGTTGCTCCTCAGGCCACTATCGATCTGGTGCTGGCAAAGACCAGCGCGGATCAGGATATCGAGAATGCGCTGGAATATGCGGTGAATAACCGCCTCGGCAGTGTGATCTCACAGAGCTACGGCGAAGCGGAGTCCTGCGTTGATCCGACCATCCTGCAAGCGCAACATCGCACATTTGCGAAGGCCGTAAGCGAGGGTATTTCTCTCTTTGCCTCCTCTGGTGACAACGGCGCGGCTCAGCCAACCTGCGATGGCAGTTCGTTCATCCAATCCGCTTCTTCACCCGCCAGCGATCCACTGGTGACCTCGGTGGGTGGGACGCATCTGAGCGCAAGCCAGCCCGATGGCGCGTATGGCAGCGAGAGCGCCTGGAATGACCAGTTCGGCTCTTCCGGTGGTGGTTACAGCACGATCTACCATCGCCCGTTCTATCAGAATAGCTTCGTGCATAACAGTGGCCGCGGCGTGCCGGATGTATCCTACAGCGGCGATGTCAATGGCGGTCTGCTGATTGCCTGGAGTGGCGGCGTGCCCGCGAATGTTGGGGCCATCTACATCTTCGGTGGCACCAGTGCCGGTTCTCCCCAGTGGGCCGCGATGACGACTCTGGTTGACAGCGTCTTTGGTCGCCAGGGCGATCTCAACCCGCTCCTCTACCTGTTTGTTGCTCGTGCGGAGTACTCGCGGGTATTCCACGATGTCACCACCGGGAACAACAGCGTGGTGCTCGCCGATGCTAATGGCAACCCGGTGACGATCAATGGCTATAACGCCACACGCGGGTGGGATGCCGTGACCGGTCTGGGCAGTATCGATCTTGGCAACGCGATCCTGGGTTCCGGTCGTGGTTGCTGGTCGAAGTTCGCCATCACGTATTAAGCGCGCAAGGCTCGCGCTCTACCTGGACGCTCCTGTTCGCTTGCCTGTAAAGACAGTGAGGGTCTGAAACCTTCTGTGGGGTTTTGTAGCGAAAATGTGCGGCGCACATTTTCGCTACAAAACCCCACACTTCTCATTTCTCCTTGAGTCAGGGCTTTACGCGAATGATAGAATAAGGCTATATCGACAACCATGAGCTCTGCTGGCCCTCCTGTAGAGCCAAGCGGGTATTCCAGGATCGTTCGACTATGCAATATAATCTCACGCCTTCCTCCACAACCTCTGAACTGGTAAAGCCAGAGGTCTACATTAATCGCGAGCTGAGTTGGATTGAGTTCAATCGCCGTGTCTTCAACGAAGCGCGCGACGCTCGTCATCCCTTATTGGAGCGAGTGAAATTCCTCTCTATCTTTGACACAAATCTTGACGAGTTTATAATGATTCGCCTGGCCGGCTTGAAAGATCAGTCGGTGGCCCATGTGACGACGCTCAGCCCTGACGGACTGACGGGTGAGCAGCAACTTGATGATGTGCGCCAAAAATTGCTTCCCCTTGTGCAGGAGACGCGCCACTTCTGGCGACGTGAACTGCTACCGTTGCTCGCGGCGGAACATATTCACATTCTGGACTACGAACAACTGGACACCATCCAGCGCATCGCGATGCAGACCTACTTTGAGAACGAGATTTTCCCTGTGCTGACTCCCCTGGCTGTCGATGCCGGCCATCCTTTCCCGCATATCTCTAATCGCAGCCTGAATCTGGCGGTGATGATTACTGATTCGTTGCATGGCGACCGCCCGGCACGTGTCAAAGTGCCTCCAACCCTGCCACGCCTGATTCCAGTTCCGCAGGCGGATGGCCATGGTGGAAAAAAGGCTTTTGTCTGGATTGAGCAGGTGATTGCGGCCCATCTAAGTTTGCTGTTCCCCGGATTTGATGTCTGGGAATCGTACCCATTTCGTGTGCTGCGCGATGCCGATATTGAACTGCGCGGAGACGATTCTTCTGATCTGCTGGAGAGCATCGAGCAGAGTCTGCGCGAACGTCGCTTTGGCTCGGTAGTAGACCTGGCTGTGAATCCGTCGATGCCCCCGCGCATTCGCGATCTGCTGCTGGAGAACCTGGAGTTGGCGCCCGACGATCTGACCGTTATCGATGGCCCTCTGGGAATTGGCGATCTGATGGAACTGCATAGGGTCGAGCGGCCCGATCTCAAATATCCAAGCTTTACACCCGCTACGCCCCCTGAATTACGTGAAGACCAGGATATCTTTGCCATCATTCGCCAGCGTGACCAGTTGCTCCACCATCCTTACGAAAGCTTTGACATTGTAGTGAGATTCCTGCGGGCCGCCGCGCGCGATCCTCAAGTCCTGGCTATCAAACAAACGCTCTACCGCGTTGGTACCAATTCGCCCATCGTTGGACTTTTACAGGAAGCGGTAGAGAATGGCAAACAGGTCGCGGTGCTGGTAGAATTGAAGGCCCGCTTCGATGAAGAGAACAACATTGAATGGGCCAGAGCGTTGGAGCGTGCAGGCGTTCACGTGGTTTACGGCGTGAGCGGTCTAAAGACGCATGCCAAATTAGCCCTGGTTGTGCGCCGCGAAGCCGATGGGCTGAAGCGCTACGTGCATTTTGGAACAGGCAACTACAACGCCGGGACCGCGCGCGCGTATGAAGACCTGGGGCTGCTCACCTGCCGGCCAGAGTTGTGCTCCGATACCACGGCCCTCTTTAACCTGCTCACCGGCTATTCGCGCCAGAGTTCGTACCGCAAGCTGCTGGTAGCGCCGCTGGGCCTGCGTGCTGCCATGATTGAGCGCATTCAACGTGAAGCTCTCATCCAACAAAAATCTGGCAATGGCCAGTTAATTTTTAAAATGAACGCCCTGGTGGACCCCCAAATCATCGCCGCTCTCTATCGCGCCTCGCAGGCTGGTGTCCAGATCGACCTGATTGTGCGCGGAATCTGCTGCTTGCGGCCTGGCATCCCCGGCTTGAGCGAGACGATCCGCGTGCGCAGCATCCTGGGTCGTTTTCTGGAGCACAGCCGCGTCTACTACTTTGGCAATGGGGGCAGCGAAGAGATGTATCTGGGCAGCGCGGACATGATGCAGCGCAACCTGGACGGGCGAGTCGAGACGCTGTTCCCCATCGAAGATCCAGTGCTGCGCGCCGCACTGCGCGACAATCTTTTGAAACGCGCCCTGGCCGACACAGTCAACGCGCGCGAACTCCAGTCCGACGGCATTTATATGCACGTCCTACCCGATCCAGGTGAGCCGCCATTCGACTCCCAGGCCTGGTTTATCACCCATCCCCTGCTGGGCAGCGAACTGCGCCCCGCTTCGTCCACAATCAGCGCGATCCCTTCTGGGGCCTAGATAGACAAACAAGAAGTGGAGCTGCGGCTGAACCGCAGCTCCACTTCTTTGGAGGGTTATGCTTTACCGCGTAATGAACGTCACTCCTGCACCCGGAGCAAACTCAACATCCACCACCCTGGAGCTTCCACCCCAGTTCATATTACTGGCAATCACATGCCCGTTCTTCAAAATCTTCTCAACGACCGCGACATGTCCCAGCCCATAGGCCCCCTGCACATAGGGCTGAAGGTTGACAATAGCCCCAACTGAAGGGCGGCTGGAGACGCGCCAGCGATATGCACGGGCGCGGGCCGTCCACTGCCAGGCATCCCCAGACCAGGGCACGTAAGCACCATTCAACGTGTGGAAGCGCTGATCCGCCCACCACGTGCATTGCCCATAGGGATATGCATTCCCTCTGCCCGTGGCAACATTTACGTGCGCATTGCCACCTTGAATACATATCGATTCATCGATGTGTATGATATTCGCGTTCGCGATCTGGTTGTGTTGAGCCAGGCTTTGCCAGCTTGTATGGTAGCGGTTGGCAATCGTGCTCAGCGTATCCCCGCTGACCACCGTGTAAGCGGTGTCACCACTGGAACAGGCCGATTGGGCAAAGGCCGACTGGGCGAAAACGCCAAGCATGCTCGATCCCAGGCCACCGAAAAATAACACGGCCATTGCCAACATCATGCACGCACGTCCTGACATAAGCTTTGCCAGACAACGTTGTTTCAAATAGTGCCAGGTGAGTTGGTGTTTTTGCATATTCTACTAAATATCTCCTTTGTACTCTGTGGGTTGTCAAAGAAGTCCATCACGTTTGCATGAACCTGTCTTGTTGTGAATAATAGCGTATCAATATGTATCATGTATACTTTTTACTGAGCAATTAGGAAAAATGGGCTAAAGCAGAGTTGCTCCAGGATCGTTTAGCTCCACTCCACCGCCGAGAGAGTAAAGAAAAAGAGTGGGGTTGTGGTTGCAGACTTGGGTAAAACCAAGTCTGCAACCACAACCCCACTCTTTTAAAAAGGGGAGATATCTTGCGAAGCAGGGTTATTTTCGGAGGAACCTGGGTCAAAAAAGGGCTTGACGGCTCCCCGCCAGTATGGTATTATCCGCCTGTACTCCTAAGCGAGACAAGCCAAGGTAGCTCAGTTGGTAGAGCACAGCACTGAAAATGCTGGTGTCGTCGGTTCGATTCCGTCCCTTGGCATTTATGATGCCTAACAAAACACCTCAAGTAGCTTGTGAGCTAGCTTGAGGCATTTTATTGTTTACCCTGATTAACCTTGAATGTAGCAACCGTGTAGCAACGCAATTTATAGGCGGTTAATAAATTCTGCTCAACATGCTCATATATCAGACACCGATAGCCTGATCTGCTGCTAGGGCAACTTGAGCTAAATACTTATTGAACGAAACGGCGTCTTCCGAATAATGGGCTCTTCGATGGCAATTAGCACAGATTGCCACCACCCATCTAGGATCATCTGGGCCCCCATCAGAAAGCCTACGGATATGGTGAACCTCAAGATATGGTGTCCCCTCTTTTGTTTTGAAAGGGGCAGGTTGACCACAGCCTTCACACTTACCATGAGCACGTTTCTGAGCATATAGTTTGATCGCTTGGCTTCTATAATAATAATTTTGCTTGCGTTGAACGGGATCTCGACGAGATGCAGAAGCAGACCAAGCTCCAATGCGGAGTTCCCTCAGAGAGAGGGCATCCAATTGATCTTTCTCTGAACCCGCATCCTCGTTAAAACTTTCTAAAGGAGTTAATTCAAAAACAATCGTTCCTCGTATAGTGCCCTCAATGTCAGGACCTTCTTCATGGTGAAACCCAATGCAGACCATTTGGCCATCATAACGGACAAATCCTTTTCTTACATATGAAAATAAATGAAGGTCCTTTCCATTAGAAATATGGTTGTGTATAGCTGCATTGCCTCGAATAAGCTCCATATCGCCTCGTTGACCCTCACCAACATAAAAAAATACGCCATCTTTCCAGTTGTCAGAATATCCATATTGCTCTCCAGCATCGCCAGTAAACAATAAAAGCAATGGATAATTCGATGGTGTGCTGATGCCTCCTTGCCTTTGTCCACCCCACTGTTCATGTAAATCGGTACGTCGGTATTCCTGGCCTTTTATAAACATAAGACACTCCTTGCTTCATCATATAGCGATTTTACATTTGCTTGTCTTAAACTGTACAACATTCTGACCTTACTCGTTGTTTTCTCTTTCTTTTCCTTATGTCCAGGCGCGGTTATAATGAGCGGCAAGGATACCTCGCCGCTCATTTTTTACCCTCTATCAGTTTCTTGATCGCCTGATTTTCTCCACTCTTCAAACAGTTCGTCCAACTTGTCCATTGCCTCTCTCTGCATCGTTGGGGATACATGGGAGTAGGTATCCATGGTCATGCTTATTTCGGCATGTCCTAAGATATCCTGCACCACTTTCGGATGCACACCCATACTAAGCAGGAATGTTGCTACACCGTGGCGCAGATCGTGAAAGCGTACATCTGGCAAGCCCGCTTTTTTAAGCAGGATTTTTAGCTGCACCAGCACATCATGACCAGGGTTTAAGTGTGAGCCATCAGATTTGCAGAACACATAGTCATGATCTTGCCATAACTTGCCAGCTTGCCGCCTCATTTCTTCTTGCCGTGTACAGTGCTGCTTAAGCGCTTCGATAGCAAAGCCAGTCAGGGCTATAGAGCGCTTGCTGCTCTTGGTTTTCAGGTCGGCCTCAATATAAAGATCGCCTTGCTCCTTGCCCATTTTCGTGGGTAAACGGCTTAAGGCACGCCGCACGTAGATCACCTTGTTATTAAAGTCTACGTCACACCATTTCAGCCCTAACAGTTCACCCCGTCTCATTCCAGTTGCCAGGGCCAGCACGAACATGGTTTCTTGTGGATGTCCTTTTGCTGCTTCTAACAGCTTGCGAGACTGCACAGCATCCAAGGGTCGATATTCTTTGTGTTGCCTACGTGGGGGTGAAACCATGTCACAAACGTTCCGCTTTACAAGTTCCAGCTTCCACGCGTCGTCAAGAGCTTTATGGAGCATTTCATGAATAGCTCCCACTGTTGTGTTAGACAATCCAGATTTCAACCCTTGCGATTGGAGAAGCTTTATATGCCGTGGTATCAACGCCTGTAGCTTGACCTTGCCCAACACAGGGTTAATGTGCAAGCGTATCATGCATTCATAACGCTCATAGGTTCTAGGGCGTCGGTTAGGCTTAACAGTCTCCTCTAGCCAATCAGCTAAATATTCTGCTAACGTTTGGTCTTTAGCTGTTATCAATGTCCCTTGTTGCTGCTCGTAAAGCGCT
>Ga0102924_1004390_pt1 | contig 14226 bp, 18 predicted proteins | sample PaiPotPPM11metaG_FD_80116 | JGI IMG/M metagenome (GOLD analysis project Ga0102924, IMG submission 80116) | Iron sulfur acid spring bacterial and archeal communities from Banff, Canada, to study Microbial Dark Matter (Phase II) - Paint Pots PPM... ... | reverse complement strand
TCGATATACTTCAATGAAACGATATACTAGATCCCGGGGGTGACTCATGAAATTGAATGCCGGACAATACGTTCGCCACTCAAAGTACGGTTGGGGTGCGATCCTCGAGAGCGACCACGATCAGACGATGGTGTATTTTCAGAGGGGCGGCTTGAAAAGGCTTGTGACCTCTCCGGCCACTTTCTCTGTGGTTCAGGACGAAACGCTCAAGAAGGGGCCCTCGTGCTGAGCGCTACGCTACGACCTGCCAAAGTTGGGATATTCGTTGGCTGCGAAACGCTTCCGAGCGCGCCAGACGCTATGGAGCGGTGGTTGCTTATTGCCCTCGGTCTGGTCTTGCCTCGGTCGGCCCGGTCGAACCCGTGATCCGAGTTCAAAGCTAAAAGACGGGGAGCGCCAAATTCGCTGGCGGCCAGGGGTCTTTCGGCGCTCGGTAGTGGTACGTTTTGGGGCTGTAGCGGCGGTCTCTGACCGCCGAATTTTATTTATCAACACCTTTCCGGCGGTCAGAGACCGCCGCTACAGCAAACTGACCCAATTACTCGGCGCTCAAACAATACCCCGGCAGGCAGACGAACTGCTATACTACACTTCTGGGCACGCTGCGACGGGGGACCCCTCGGGAGCGTCGCGGTAAACGCACCATTCCGAAAGCATCGGCTATGTGGGGCCACAGGACTGGCCCTACGTAACTTCTCAGCCGCCAGCGTTTGGCTGCTGGGGTGAGCACGCCCGCGTAGCCCTTGGCTTCTGCGCACGGTATTAGACGGACACCCCTGTGGAAACAGAATCAAATATTCGAAAAGTAGCGTTTCTCGGCGACTACTTGCCGCGCATGTGCGGCATCGCCACGTTCACATCCGACCTGCTTACGTCCGTTGCGGTGGATCACCCTGAGATCCAGTGCTTCGCGGTGGCGGTCAATGACATCGAGGGCGGCTACGAATATCCGGACGTAGTTCGCTTCGAGATCGAGGAGCAGGATTTAACGTCCTATCAGCGCGCCGCAGACTTCATCAACATCAGCAACGTGGACATGGTCTCGGTCCAGCACGAGTTCGGGATTTTCGGCGGCCCGGCAGGGAGTCACGTGCTGGCGCTGGTGCGCGAACTGAAAACGCCTGTGGTCACAACGCTTCATACCGTGCTGCGCGAGCCGAACTTCGACCAGCGGCGCGTGATGCAGGAGTTGATCGCGCGCTCGACCCGGCTGGTGGTCATGACCCAGCGGGCACAGCAGATGTTACAGGAGATTTACCAGGCGCCGCCGCCCAAAATTGATCTCACCCCGCATGGCATTCCCGATATGCCGTTTGTCGATCCGAACTATTACAAAGACCAGTTTGGCGTGGAAGGGAGAGTCGTGTTGCTCACGTTCGGACTGCTTTCGCCGAACAAGGGCATTGAAAATGTGCTCCACGCCCTGCCGGCCATTCTGGCAGAGTTCCCCGACGTTGTTTATATTGTCTTGGGCGCCACGCACCCGAACGAGCTGCGGGAGCAAGGCGAAGCCTACCGGCATAGCCTCGAAATCCTCGCCAAAAAGAACAAAATCGACAAAAATGTCATCTTCTACAATCGGTTCGTCGAACTCGAAGAATTGAAAGAGTTCATCGGCGCGGCAGACCTTTACATTACGCCTTATCTCAACGAGGCGCAGATCACGTCGGGCACACTAGCCTACGCGTTTGGCGCGGGCAAAGCCGTGGTTTCGACACCGTACTGGCACGCGGTCGAACTACTGGCCGAAGAGCGCGGCGTGCTGGTGCCGTTTGGAGACGCCAAAGCTATTGCACGCGAGGTGACCGGCTTGCTGCGTGACCCAACGCGCCGCCACGCCATGCGCAAAAACGCTTACAAACTGAGCCGGGAGATGATCTGGAGCAATACGGCGGGGCTCTACATGCGGTCGTTCGAGCTGGCGCGGCTCCAGGGAGCGGTGGTGTCCCGAAAGTCCTTTGCCACTAAGACGCTCGACCAGCAGCCGCAGGTGTTGCCGGAGTTGAAGCTTAACCATCTATCGCGGATGACAGATTCCACCGGTATGTTCCAGCACGCCATTCTTACGGTACCGAATTTTTCCGAAGGCTACTGCACGGATGACAATGCCCGCGCTTTCATCCTTGCGATGCTGCTCGATGAGTTGGGAGAAGAACCGGAGTGCGTGCGTACCCTAGCCACAACCTATGCGGCCTTCTTGAATCACGCCTTCGACCCCAAAACAAAACGGGTCCACAACCACCTGAGCTTCGACCGCCATTGGCTCGATGAACAGGGGTCTGAGGATTGTCACGCCCGGGCAATCTGGGCGCTGGGCGTGGGTGTGGGACGTTCGCCGCATCGAGACTTCCAGATCATGGCCGGCCAGCTCTTTGCCCAGGCACTCCCGGCAGTGACGGAGTTCACTTCGCCGCGGGCATGGGCGTTCAGCCTCATTGGCATTCACGAATATCTGCGCCGGCTGAGCGGCGATAGCGTGGTCAACCAAACCCGCCAAGCGCTCACTGCGAAGTTGATGGAGCTTTTCGACAAGGCTAAGCGGCCGGACTGGCCCTGGTTTGAAGAGAGCTTGACTTACGATAATGCCAAGCTCGCGCACGCTTTGATTCTGAGCGGGCGTGCCACCGGTGAACAAGCGGTGTTGGACCGAGGCCTGCAGTCATTGTGCTGGCTGGCGGAAGTGCAAACCTCCGAGAATGGGCACCTGCGGCCCATCGGCAGTAACGGATTCTATCCGCGCGGCGGCACGCGCGCAAACTTTGACCAGCAGCCCATCGAGGCGCAGGCGATGGTGTCGGCTTGCCTCGAAGCGTACCGGGTCACCTCGGACTCCCGGTGGTACAAACAGGCCCAACGCGCCTTCGACTGGTTTCTCGGCTGGAACGATCTTGGGCGGGAACTGTACTCGCCCAGCACCGGCGGCTGCCGCGATGCGCTGCACGTGGACCGGGTCAACGGGAACCAAGGCGCCGAATCCACGCTGGCCTTCCTGCTATCGCTGGCGGAAATGCGGCTCATGCAAAACGCCGTCACGGCCTTCAATGAGCCAGGATCTTAGCTTCAACCACCCCATGAAAACCGTCCAAGTCAAACGCGCCGGCATTACGTTGTATCCGGACCGCAGGCGCGTGCTGCTGCGCCCGTTCCACTATATGAGCGACCGGCGGGCCATCTCAATCTGCACGCAGGTTATGGCTCTCCCCGAAGGTAAAGTTCATACCCTGCTGGAGCAACTGTTGACCGACTTCAATGAACGCCATCGGAAGATTCGTGAGTTTTTCAGGCGAAGGTTTGAGGAAGTTCGGCCGTATCTGCCTGCTGAGGAAAAGCTCTCCGAAGAACGCCAGTTGTTGCTGGGCGCGTATTTCAGCAACGAGTATTCGCTCGAAGCCGCTGCGTTGTTCAATCCCTCCATCGTGCCGCACCCCGATCAATCGGAGGTCCCGTCCGGCTCACTGCGTTTTGTTCTAAGTCTGCGGGCCACAGGTGAAGGGCACATCTCTTCAATTACGTTTCGCACCGGAGTCCTCGACGCCGGCGCCCATATCACAATTGACGCGGCCAGCCGTTACAGCCTCGAGCCCGCGCTAGTTCCACACGCGGCCTACGAGAAGCATGTCTTCGAGCGAAAGCTGGACGAACTGGGTCTCTCGGACGGCTTCAGCCGGCAGGTTCTCAAGGCCTTGGGAAAAGCGTTCACACTGGACGAACTGCAAACCAGTCTCAGCCTCGCCCTCAAGCAGCTTCGGACGCCTAATCTGGAAACCGAAGCCGTTGCTCGAAAGATCTTGATCCTGGGCCAATCAAACTACGAAGTGAGGTTCGAGTCGGACTCGTGTTTGTCCGAACGCGTGCTGTTCCCCGCCACACCTTCGCAATGCAACGGAATCGAGGACGCCCGCTTCGTTCTATTTCAGGACGAGGATGGCGGGCGAACTTATTGCGCGACCTATACGGCCTACGACGGCCGACTGACCCAGCCGCAGTTTCTCGAAACGCCCGACTTTCTTCATTTCAAATTCATCACCTTGAACGGACCGGCCATCCAAAACAAAGGCTTAGCCCTCTTCCCGAGAAAAATCAAAGGCCGGTACGCGATGCTTGGCCGGCAGGACAATGAGAACATCTATGTGATGTTCTCTGATCATCTGCATTTCTGGTCCACCACGCAACTCGTCCTGAAGCCGGCGCTCCCTTGGGAATTCATTCAGTTGGGCAACTGTGGGTCACCGATCGAAACCGAAGCCGGGTGGCTGGTGCTCAGCCATGGTGTCGGGCCCGTGCGGAAATATTGTATCGGCGCCTTCATGCTCGACCTCGATGACCCGGCAAGAGTCATCGGCCGGCTGCGCGAACCGCTGATCGAGCCGAATGAAGATGAGCGCGAAGGCTACGTCCCCAATGTTGTTTACTCATGCGGCGCTCTCCTGCACGGGCGGCAGCTCATTATCCCCTATGGCATGTCCGACTACGCCACAACCTTCGCAACCCTGTCGCTCGATGAAGTGGTGGCTGCCATGCAGTAGCCACGGCATGATTTATATGCTGTAGGCTCTTTTGCTGGTATGGAGGGGTGATTGGTAGCCACGGTCAATCGGAAAGAAGCCGGGTAGCGCGGAGTTGTATTTCAGCTCCGCGGCCGTTCCACCCTATCCACCGGAAAAGCCGCAGACTTAAACAACAAGTCCGCGCTACTTGCTCTTTGCGGGTTTCACGCGGATAATCCGGTGAAGGGGTAACAAGGTAGCGGGGTAGCGACGGTCAGTGTTTTTCCTGACCGTGGGCTTTTCACAATTGCAACTGCTCACGGTCAATTGGAAAGAAGATTGACCGTGGCCACCAGCCCCGACCTTGCCGCACCTAAGGAGGCGGATATGTGAAGGACCTATATAGTTCAAAACGTCTGGACTTCCGCGGCGTGGCAATGATAGCGACTGCGATCGACGCGGTCGCAGTTGGCGCATTCGCGATCGGCCCATTAACCATTCGGCGGTTGGCGATCCGCCGCGTCTTGGTCGAGAACGCCGAATTCAAATCCATTGAGATTCAGGACCTTACCGTGACACGGCTTCGCGCCACCAGGAAAAGGAGGCAGCAATGCTGCAAATCTCGAACATAACCAGGCTCTTGTGCGGAGTCATCCTGATCACTGTGCCGACTATTGAATTCGGAGGAGCATTCCTGCTGAAAATGCTGCGGACGCGCGAAGCCGGATACATGGACAACCCGATCCGGCAGAATCTTTTTCGGGCGGGACACGCACACGCGGGCGTGATCGTGATTCTTTCACTGATCTGCCAGGTGCTGGTGGACTCGATCATCCTTCCGGGGGCGCTCGCCTGGATCGTGCGCATCGGCGTCCCAGCCGCTGCCATTCTGATCCCTGCGGGCTTCTTTCTCTCCGTAGCCCCACCGCGCTCCGAGCGGCCGAATGGCGTGATTCAGTTGGTCTATCTGGGTGCCGTGATCTTAGCGATTTCCGTTCTGATCCTGGGCGTCGGATTGGTTCGCGCGGGTGTGTACCGATGGCGCTGAACTGCTCGGATTACCGAATAGCGGGGTAGCCACGGTCAGTGTATCCCTGACCGTGGGCTTTTCACAAGGGCAACTGCCCACGCTCAATCGGAAAGAGGAAAGAAGAAAGAAGATTGACCGTGGCTGCCAGTTCGCCGCTGCCGAGCCCTAACAGCATGGGCATTCCGAATAAAAGAGTGGCTGTCCTGTCGCCGGTAGCTTGGCGAACGCCTCCCCGGCAATACGGCGCCTGGGAGACGGTGGCGAGCAATATTACCGAAGGACTCGTTGCCCGTGGCTGGGATGTAACGTTGTTCGCCAGCAGGGATTCTGTGACCCGCGCTCATCTGCATGCCGTGGTGGACCAGGGATATGAGGAGAATCCCGCCATCGATCCCAAAGTCGCCGAATACCTTCACATCTCCGAAGCGTTTGAGCACGCTACCGAGTTTGACCTCATCCACAGCCACTACGACTTCATGGCGCTGACTTACACCCGGCTGGTTAAGACGCCGGTCCTCACGACCATCCACGGATTCTCGTCGCCCAGGATTATGCCCGTCTATCAGAAATATCGCGACGGGTATTTTGTTTCCATCAGCGACTCCGATCGCGCGCCGGGGCTGAATTATCTGGCGACAGTCTATAACGGGATCGACCTCTCGTTGTACCCGCTTCAGGAATCTGGCGGTGATGACCTGATTTTCCTTGGCCGGATTCACCCGGATAAGGGTGTTCACCTGGCCATCGAGGTGGCTCGCCTGTGCGGTCGGCGTTTGATCATCGCTGGAATCATCCAGGACGAAGCCTATTATCAGGAAAAGCTCAAACCGCACATCGATGACCAACAAGTCCGCTATATTGGGCCGGTAGGGGTAGAAGGAAAAAACGAATTGTTCGCGCGTGCCTGCGCCTTAATCCATCTCAACACCATCCCGGAGCGGTTTGGACTGGTTCTGGCTGAAGCAAATGCAGCCGGCGTGCCCGTTATCGCCATGGACCTTGGCTCCTGCCGTGAGGTGATCCAAGATGGGCGCACGGGGTTTCTGGTCAACAACGTCAATGAGGCGGTGCGAGCCTTGGAACGCCTTTCTGAAATCGATCGCAGCGCCTGCCGCCAACGGGTTCAGCAATGCTTTTCTGTCAAAACCATGGTGGAGGCGTACGAAAGGATTTACTCGACGATTTTTGATCTGGAGGAGAAGAGACGGTCATGAAGCCGGACATTGTCAGACGATATGGCCACAATCCCATCCTTACCAAGGCGGAGATCCCCTACCCAGTGGAAACCGTTCACAACGCCGCGGTGGTGAAGCACGGGGACGAATACGTCATGCTTTTCCGCTCTCATCTCCGCACGGGACGGTCCATCATTGGTTTGGCACGCAGTCCCGACGGATTCCACTTCACCGCCGCTCCAGAGCCGTTTCTGATTCCTGCACGGGACAACCCTTTTGCCGCCTATGAAGAGTTTGGCGTGGAGGATCCGCGCGTCACCCGGCTGGAAGGGGAGTACGTCATCACCTACAGCGCCTACTCGCGGAATGGAGTGCGGATCGCCCTGGCCAAGACGAAGGACTTCAGTCAGGTGGAAAGGGTCTCCCTCATCACGCAGGCGGATTATCGGAATGTGGTGATTTTTCCCGAGAAATTTGATGGACTATTTGCCCGGCTTGACCGTCCCCATTCGGAAATCGCCCCGTGGTCCATCTGGATTTCCTATTCTCCGGATCTTTGTTTTTGGGGCCAATCACAGCTCATCATGAGGCCCGAACTCTATCACTGGGATGAAATGAAGATCGGTCCCGGCGCGCCCCCGATCAAAACGGACCAGGGATGGCTTTCCATCTATCACGGAGTTTTCCGAACGATGGATGGATCGATCTATCGTTTAGGGGTTGCTCTTCATGACCTGCTAAACCCGGCAAAGGTCATCGGCGTGGGCGACTCGTGGATTTTGCAGCCGGAAGATCCCTGGGAAATCACTGGATATGTCCACAACGTGGTATTCACCTGTGGAGCCGTTCCCGAGTCGGATGGAACCGTAAAAATCTATTGGGGCGGCGCAGATACGGTCATGTGCGTGGGCGAAGCAAATATTTCGGATCTGGTGGCGTTATGCCTGGACCACGGCAGACCGGCAAAATGAGGACAGCATTTGAAGATTTGGCCAGGAGGAGGGAGGCTGCGATTAGGCGCCGCAAGCTTTCCGATAAACGGAGTCGAAGGGACGGGTATTCTCGCGATCATGAGGGCGCTGATCCCATCAAAGCCGGGCAAGTCATAGTCGGATAGAATCAGATCGGGCGGATGCTCTCTCGCTGACTCCCCTCGGGTTAGCCATGGCGTTAGCCGCTACTTTGATGCTTTTGCTTCCACGTTATCCGGAGTCACAGACTTCAACTGAGCGAGCTCAGTGAGTACGGTTTGCCATTGGACCGGGTTCTTTTTTGTCTCGATCGGCGCAGAGAGATCGGAATAGAAGTGCAGAATGTTGTCGCGCAGATCCGCAGTGGTCAGATTGAACTTTCGCTCGGACAGTTGTGACAGCAACTTTGCATATGTCTCGTCTGTCAGTGAGTATTCTGCAGCCTCGGTTCTTTTGCCACTGTCTAAGTCACGGTTGGGAAGCAGAAGTGAGCCCTTGCGGACTTCTTCGAGAAAGGCCCGGTATTGATCGACGGTGGTATTGATGCTCTTGAAGTACAAGTCCTCTGTTTGCCGGGTCGGGTTATTGAAGGCGAGCGCCTTGAAGGGGCCAATTTTCGGCAGGTATCGCAGCAGTACGGACAACACCCGTGTGCCCAATCCTGCCTTCTTGTAGTCCTTCCCCCACTCCCTTTCATAATCGGAACGCGAAAGGCGGTATAGGAACTTTCGTTTCGCGAAATTGGGCACCTCGCGCATCAGGTCTTTCTTGTGTGTTCGCAGCGCCACCCGGGTCATCTCCGGGATCATCCGGCTGACCGAGAAGCGATAAGAGCCCACCGCGAGATCCTCGCGGGGCAGTACGTCTTTCAACTCCATTCCGTACACGATGGGGAAGACGCGCTCCAGCAGAGGCTTGGAAACTTTGAACCCGATAAAATCGTGGTATTGCTGCGACGCATAACGATTCTTTGCGACCTGCACCATGTCGAACCCAAACTCCGTTTTCAAATGGGCGGTCTTGTCCTGTGCGTACTCGACGGAGTTACCGTACTTCGCCCGCAGCTTCGGATATTCGATCGCAACCGCCCGGTTGACTGCGGGGTGCCCGGCAACATCCGACGCGTAGTGAGCCAGCGCGCCCAGGGCGAACGCGTATTCATTGACATCCTGGCTCTCCAGGAGCAGTTCGAGAACGAAGTCTCCGCTGCGAGCGTAATGCACAAGGTCGCTGAACTCCGCGCTGCCGAAGGGGTAATACCCGAGGTCCTGGATGACAGCGCCTCCATAGGCAAAGGCGTGCGCATCTTTGATCTGGTCTTCCGTCAACCCGGGATATCGCTTGAGCAGGAGCGGCCGGATCTCGGCGGTCCATAGTAGGTCCACGATTTCCTCGTGCGTGAGAACAGAGTATCCGAATGAACTACTGCCCGACACTAACAAGATCAGGAGCAGCGTCAATACACGGACACGCAAAAAGCGCCAATCACTGACAAGGGCGCCAAATGACGACATTTTGCCCTTCGGTCTTGACGACCAACGCTCTGACTGCTTTGCCATATTTGTCATGGATTGCATGGCCTTCGCGCCATGACGTGGAGCTGCCTGGACTAGATTGGTATTTGTATCAGCGATTATCGATAGCGTTGCAATCTTGCGCTGACCGGGGCTGCGCCAGGGCGCAGAGATTCTCGATCCAGGCAAGCCTCTCCTCGCAACCCGGGACTACCCTCCAAGCCTGGAGAACGCAAACTCCGTCGCCACACCATGCATCGAACCGGGCGGCCGCGGTTTGCGCGTCCAGAAGACGTCCGAGGAAATAGGCCGTGTTTCTCCTCAAGAAAGGTCACAACTTTCTCATCCGAGGCCTTCGGAAGGGTCAAATCGCCCATTTGGCCCGGCTACAGTCACCTTCCCACGTGCATCCTGGAGATGGAGGTGAATAGCCCAAAGATATTCAGGAGCCACAGAACTACTACGATAACCACGACGGCATTCAAAATCGACTTAATGGAGCCGGCCATCGGTATGTAGTTGTTGATGAGCCAGAGGAGAACGCCCACCACAATCAGAGTTATCACGATGTGAATTAGCATGATCTAATGTACCTCCTTGCTTTGTGATGAAAATGAAACGCTGATTCTCTGCAATGCCGGCGGCCCCTTGAAAAGGTCATTCCTGGCCCTCTCAAACTTCAAGCCATTATATCTCAAATCGTGCGCGACCATCATTGACGGGCCGAGCAGCCGGACCCTGGCTGTGTATTCAGACGAAGTCGGCAGCCACATTCCGCCGACATCCGCGTATATCAGTACAATGTGAACGTCCCGCACCCACCACGAAGGGTTTTTCACCGGCTCACCCTCGACGCGGTGGATCAGATACGTTGTAGCATCAACCCAGATCGTCCCGCGGAGCAGGTTCTTATCTTTGCGCCTGGGAAGCATTTGAAGGACGTAACGGCAGTGACCGCTCGCAGCTTCTTCGCGAACATATCGAAAATTGTAATTGTCTGGTGTGATGCCGCTCGATCCCATACCCTTTGCAATAGAAGCCTCCCGCCCCAACACCCGGCGAACAATCATTTCCCCGATGGCGCTACCCTCGGCTTGCCGGACACTGTAATTCCTGGAATCGGGAGGAAGAAAGGTGATGGTAGCAATCACCTGCGATCTGGCTTTGTTTCGGTCTTGGCCAAACAACTCGTATTCTCGCGTAACGGAATAGGGGCGGCGGTGAGTCTGATTTTGAATCTCGGCGTGCGACATCCGAGCCAGAATGGTTTCGAGGCTCGGAACGACGAGTCCCGGATCGGCCTTGGGGGGAGAAATGTCTTTCGAATTCCCTCCTCGTTCTGCTTTCTGCGCGGACGCCACTTTCCGCGCTCCATAATTTCCACGGTTCTGTTTCTGTGTCGAATTCAGGGAGCCCGTCATCAGCGGCAGCTCCACTGAGAGCAGAACAAGACTTACCCAATATCTGCTGTATTTCGTTGTCATTCGGCCTTCTCTAGGATGCCAACCACTCAAGCTTTCCTTTGAGACCCAAAGCTTCAGCGCAAGCTCTGGCTCATCCGGGAATCCAGCGCGCCCGGACAACGAATCTCTTGGGTGCGTACTCCCGTGCTGGATAATTCTGCAGCCAACCCTGCCTCCCCTAAGAAAGTTGAACCCGTGACTTAAGATTCGCGAGGCTCAGCCCTCATCCATCCTCTATTGGGGTGGGTAGCGCTGTGTGAGGATCTACGCAAGGTCCGTGCCAGGACACGGACTCCTTCCACGAGCGCGACGAACGTAACGCTCGCCGTAAACAGCAATGTTGTCCCGGCCAAGACCACAGCCAAACAGACGGAATATTCACAGACAATGAACATTTATCCCTTCAGTCTTGGTCATCAATGTCAGGACGTGAGCGACAAGACTCCTGATCTGTACTGGCCCTTGTGGGCTGTAGACTTTGAACGCTCACTTCCCAGCCCGGCCCGTTCATGGAGTTTGAGGCGTTAGCCGGGGACTCCACTCGCATCATTGCGAACTCTACCGCCCCAGTAGGTGGGCGGGGGATACTTGCGTATCCCCACAAGTAGGCGGGCAGGGGATACTCGCATATCCCCGTTATGGTGCGGGGTCAGGTCGGATCGAGGGGAAGCCTAAGAACTTTGCTGCCAAAAGCGCGTTTTGATAAAAGGACCAACATGGGCCATCCAGACACTCTTTTACTTCAAACAATTCGCTTCGGAATAACCGTGAGAGCAAAACCTGCCCCTACGAGAGCAGTCCAATCAATCCCACAAGCGCCAATGGGCTAGCCGTGTGCGGCAACGATTTTGCAGCCGGCATCGGTTCCGCAGCCGCTGTCCGTACGGGCGGGGCCTCAACGACTTCAGCAACTGGGACCTCTTCTCCGGTAGGTTTAACGGCCTCGACCGGTACGTCTTTCAAAGTCGCTATGGACGGTTCGGTTTCCAGAAGCATCGCAAGAACCGGCTCATTGAAGTGTGCGAAACTCCCCGGACACATTGATAACGGCCCAGCGATCACCAGGCTCAATGTACCCATGGTGATACGACCTGAATACGCATCAACACCGAAGAGGCTGGCGACGCCGGTGGAAGAATAGGTTGAGAGAGCAAATCATTGAGCGCTCCCATGTCAATTCTCCCGGGCAAACTGGCTGACCGCACGTGCAAGCGGCCTCGGTGGTGTCCTTGGTGCCATCGCGGCTGGGACTGCATTTGGTTGGACCGAGTGGATGCCCGGCGCTTGGCTTGATCAGTAAGGATCCGTGCACAAATGGCATCCACCCGGAGGAAAAGCCACAGGTCAACCTGAGACGTCTCAAGGCCGGATAAATCATAGTCAGGGCTCATTTCCCCTCCTTAAATTTGTTCTAACAGCCGGGAACACGGTCACGCCTTCCGTCTCGATCCAACGATCACCAGCGCCACTCCCCCAGCCAGGGCGATTCCTCCTAGAATCGGAGGCATTGGAATCCGCTCATGCGTCTTCCCGGTTACATGAATCGGGCCCAAGTCCACGATATTCTTTTGGCGCGTGTACGTGATTCCCTGATAAGCCAGGGAAATAACTCCCAACACAATGAGCAAGATCCCTACCACAATTGCAGTCTTCATACTTTCGATTACCTCGCTTGGGCGCGATTTGCAGCGGATAGACCTTTGAACGCTTGTCCGCCCTTGGGAGAGTATTTCGCCAGCGCGCTGTCGAGGTTCCGAGCCCCTCGAGGCGTGCGCACCGTGCCGTCGATCAGAATTTGTTTGGCGGTGACCTTGCGCCCATAGAGCTTTTGGTTGTCGTTCTCATCTTGCTTCACGACGGCTCCGCTGAGCGACACCCCGGCAAACAGGCCTTGCGACCGCGAATAGCTGAGGATCTCGGCGTGCAGTTGAGCGTCGGTCGCGCTTTGGGCGGAACGACCCACCGGCCCGGCCGCTGCGGATACTTCTGCGCCCAGCTTGACGCTGTCCTGGACCAGCTTTCTTGCGCCGTCGGGGTTCATCACGATGAAGACGACGTCTGTGGACTGACCACCGATCTGAAATCCAAAACTCCCGCCGCCCACAGTGAACATCGAAGGTGCACCCCACACACCGTTCCCGCCCCTGCGGCACACCAGCACACCGCGTCCATAAGTGCCTCCAAATCCCAAGGCAAACTTCATCTCCGAAGGAATGATGCCCACACATACGGCGTTCTCCAGCAACTCACTTGGAATGCTCTTGTCAGGAGTCCCCATGACCTCGTTGAGAACGTTGGTGGCCTTTTGCAGTTGATTGGAATTGTCCTTGCTCTCGCCGGCAGCAAATGCCGGCACACAGAATGTCAGGAATAGAAGAACCAAAGTAAGCCTTTTCATTTGACGCTCCTTTTCTCGTACTCACATCCACGGTTTCCGTCCGGCGCGCCCTTCGAGACTGCCGGACGACGAGCCGGTATTGCTATGGTTCGAGGACTTTCTCCACCTGGCCGAGTTTCCCTTGAACCTTCCCGGCCGCCTTTTCGCCTTTGCCTTCGGCTTCCAAGCCGGGTGTATGCGTCAGTTGTCCTGCTTTCTCCTTGAGCTTGCCCTTTATTTCGTGAAACTTGCCTTCAGCCTTATCTTTGGTGCTTGGCTTCACTATGGTTGCCTCCTTAGGTCACGATCCAGCTCGACAGAAGTTCATCCTCCGCTTTCTTGCAGCTCCACGCTTCAGTTGCAAATCACTCTAGTCGCTTCTGCAATTTTAACTATTGCGGGTTCTGGTTCTCCTTCTGCCGTTTATTTTTCTGGTCTTCGTTGGGAGTGTTGGGACTCACAGCCTTCTTGATGCCTTTCCAGGCATGTTTGCCGCCACGCTCCATTCCCTTGCCAAACTCCTTGCCCGATGCGATGGGTTTTCCTTTTTTCATCTCGTGGCCTGCTTCCATGCTGCCTCTGCCGATCGATTTGCCGGCGCTTTTGAAATTGCCCCCCACTGATTCCGGTCCCACGCCGAGTTTACCTGCAGTCTGGTCATCAAGGCGGCCTGTGGCTGCCAGGTGGTTGGACTCCTGGTATCGGCGAATTCCCGCACGGGTTTGGGGACCCATAAGGCCATCGACTCGTCCCTGATAGTAGCCGTCGCTGCGCAGCGTTTCTTGGACCTTCTTAACGTCCTGATGATTCATGACTGCCGGCCTATCATCCCCGGCGTTAGCCGTCGAAACAAACGGGGTCAAAACCAAGCCCAACATTCCTGTCACACAAAAGATGAGCACCAACTTAATCTCTGCTGTTTTGCTGGTTGTAAACATTATCTCCTCCAATCTAATTGTTAGTTGCAGGCTCGAAAACTTCGACCTGGATAAATCCAATCGGTTATGAGTGCCGCGCTGGCATACGATTTTGCTAATTGCTAAGTGCGGCACTCAGCCGTGTTTCATTAAGACAGGATTGCGGCAATCTCGAATGATTTACTTATCGCTCTTTCCGCTGCCGGGCTGTTGGCTTCCGCCCTGCTGGCCGCCACCCTGCTTGCCGCCTTCGTGGCTTCCGCCCTGGCCGCCCTGCTGGCCGCCGCCACCC
>Ga0102924_1004389_pt1 | contig 14228 bp, 12 predicted proteins | sample PaiPotPPM11metaG_FD_80116 | JGI IMG/M metagenome (GOLD analysis project Ga0102924, IMG submission 80116) | Iron sulfur acid spring bacterial and archeal communities from Banff, Canada, to study Microbial Dark Matter (Phase II) - Paint Pots PPM... ... | reverse complement strand
TGCCACACCTGCAGCGGCGCTCGCTCGTACAGCGTCGGCGGGCGGCCGAGCGAGGGCGTCGGGCGCGCGGGGCCGGCTTCCATTTCAGCGGCGAACTCGGTCATGTCGTGGAACCGCTGCGCCGGGTCGAGCGCGATCGCGCGGCCGAGCGCCGCTTCCAGCCACGCGGGGAGATCGGGCCGCAATTGGGACAGGCTCTTCGGCCGGCTCCGCCGCGGCGGGCTGGTCGCATCGATGTTGCCGTAGGGATATTCGCCGGTAAAGGCGCGGAACATCGTCACCCCGAGCGCATAAAGGTCGGTCGCCTCGTGGCCGGCTTCGCCGCCGAACATCTCGGGCGCCATATAGCCGGCGGTGCCCGGGATGTTCTCGGGCGGGAACTCCTCCAGCCCCGGCACCCGGACCACACCGAGGTCGATCAGCTTCAGCGAGCCGCCGCCTTCGAGGATCACATTGTCCGGCTTGATGTCGCGGTGAATGATGCCGGCGCGGTGCAGTGCCGCGACGCCGCGCGCCAAGCTCACCGCGATCGCCCGCCCTTCCTCCAGCCCCAGCGCCGGACGCCGCGCCAGCCGGATTTCGAGGAGTTCGCCCTGATAGAGCGGCATGACCGTGTAGAGGCAGCTCTGCCGCCCCGGCGGCAATTCGATGACCCGCCCGATCGCCGGGTTGCGCACCCGGGCGCCGACCCAGGCCTCGCGTACGAAGGCGGCGCGATACGCCTCGACGCTGGCGAGCTGCGGCTTCGGGAATTTCAGCGCGAAGGTGCCGCCCTCGATCTCGTCCTCGGCGGCGAACAGCCGGGTGTAGCGGCCGTCGGAGATCAGCGCCCGCAGGACGAACCCGTCGATCGTGTCGCCCTCGATCGGCACCGGGCTGACCGGCAGTTGCAGGATTCCGGCGGTAATATCGGCCGATCCCGCTTCCGGCAGCGCGACGACGTCCAGCACCAGTGCGGTGCCGTTGTCGGTGCCGCCGGAGGCGAGCGCGGCGGCAACCAGCGCGTTCGCCGTCTCGTCCGGAGCGGAGCGCCGTCCCAGGATGCCGGCGATCCCTTGCTCGGGCAGGAACCCGTGCACGCCGTCGCTGCACAGCAGGAACCGGTCGTGCAGCGCCATCGGCTGGCTGGCGTAGTCGAGCCGCACTTCCGGCTCCACCCCAAGCGCGCGGGTCAGCGTATGCGACCGGCCGGTGCCCTCCTGGCGTACATGATCGGTGGTCAGACAGCTAAGCCGCTCGCCGCGGAGGCGGTAGGCGCGAGTGTCGCCGACATGCAGCAGGTGGGCGACGCGCCCGCGCAGCACCAGCGCCGTGAAGGTGCAGCCGAGCCCGGCCAGGTCCGGGTCCTGGCGGCCCATCGAATTGATCCAGCCGTTCAGCGCGCTGACGATGCGGGCGCCGGCACGCTGCACCTCCATCGTCTCGGGCAGGTCGCAAAACCCGTCGAGAAAGCCGCGCACCGCCGTCTCCGCCGCGGCACGGCCGCCTTTGGCGCCACCGATCCCATCGGCGATTGCGGCGACGACCTCCTGGCGCGGCTCGGGCAATTCCCAGCCCAACAGGGCGCCGGCAAAGTCCTCGTTGCGCGGGCGCGGCCCGGCCTGTGACGAGAAGCCGACAATCGCCCGAACCCCGCCCTCGACCGTTCGCGCCGCACCGACATCGCGGTCGGCGCTCGACACCGTCACCGTGCTTTTTCCACGGCGCAGTGGGCCCGTCGGAAATAGCCCCCGGTGCTCGACGCGACGATCGCCCTCAGGTCGCCGGTGCTGCGGTCGAGCACGTAATTGCCGCCGTCCTTCGGATCGAACCAGGACACCTTGGCCGGCGTGATCTCGGCCCGGTTGGCGTCGACTGTGCCCTTGCCGAAGTCGATCGCGATGCGCCACGACGCGCCGCTTGCCGGGTTCGTGCAGGTCATCGCCGCCTCGCGCTCCTGCGCGGCAGCCGCACTCGCGAGCAAGCCGGCTGTACCGAGCGCCGCGGCCCATCTGCGAAGCGTCGTTGGTTTGGCCATGTGCGGATGCATACCGAAATCCGCTCGGACTGAAAAGCAATGCGCGAACGCGCTTCGGGGACCGCTGCCCAAATCTTGGGCATACCGCCCCGGCCATTTATGGGCCGGCGCAAAAAGCAGCGATTTGACGGCTTTTCGATTGCGGCCGGCGGCTGGCACGGCTTTTGCCTTCGGCGTTTTGCTCGGTCCGCTCATTCGGCCCCACGTCTGGGCACCGGGATGTTCAGCTTCTTCGCAGCACAAAACCGGGGGACGACTCGATGCTCGTACCATCACCCAAGTGGCTCGATTCCGGCAACAATGCCTGGCAATTGGCGGCCGCCACCTTTGTCGGGCTGCAAAGCATTCCCGGCCTGGCGGTTCTCTACGGCGGCTACGTCAAGCACAAATGGGCGATCAATTCCGCCTTCATGTGCTTCTACGCCTTCGCCTCGGTTCTCGTCGTCTGGATCCTGTTCGACTACAACATGGCATTCGGCGAACAGTGGTTGCCGTTCCTTGGCAAGCCGGCGCTGGCGACGTCGGCGAATTTCATCCTGGGCCAGGCGGTGGTGCCGGCAGCCGCTTCCGGCATGCCGGAGCTGACCTTCCCGATGGCGACGCTGATCTTCTTCCAGTTCGTGTTCGCCGCGATTACCGTGATCATCCTCGCCGGCGCGGTCCTCGGCCGGATGAACTTCGCCGCATGGGCGATCTTCTGCCCGGTGTGGATGACCCTGGTCTATACGGTCGGGGCATTCAGTCTCTGGGGCGGCGGCTGGCTGTCGCAGCTCGGTGTGCAGGATTTCTCGGGCGGGTATGTCATCCATCTCGCCGCCGGCACGTCGGGGTTTGTCGCCGCCGCCGTGATCGGACCGCGTCTGCAGGCCGATCGCGACAACTTCCCGCCGAACAGCATCCTCGTCGCCCTGATTGGCGCCGGCATTCTGTGGCTCGGGTGGAACGGCTTCAATGGCGGCGACCCGTACTTCGCCAATGCGAATGCCGGTGCAGCCGTGCTCAACACCAACACCGCCACCGCAGTCGGGCTCTTGGTCTGGACGCTGATGGACAAGCTGGCCTACAGCAAGCCGTCGATCCTCGGCGGGGTCAACGGGATGATCGCCGGCCTGGTGGCGATCACCCCGGCGGCCGGTTTCGTCGACGGTTGGGGCGCCATCATCATCGGCATCGTCGCCGGCATCATTCCGTGGTTCTCGATGAACAAGCTTCAGAAGACCCGGTTCATGATGAGGATCGATGACACGCTCGGCGTCTTTTCGACCCACGGCATGGCGGGCCTGCTCGGCGGCTTGATGGTCGGCATCCTGGCCAATCCGGACATGCTCGAATATATCGGCACCGACAAGGAGGCGCCGGGCGTCAGCGTCACCGGCCTTCTGTACGGCGATACCGGACACCAGCTGATGGTGCAAATTGCCGGCGCTGCCTTCATCATCGCCTACAACGCGGTCGGCACCTTCGTCATCCTCAAGGTGATCGCCTTGTTCGTGCCGTTGCGCATGAGCGAGGCGCAACTGATCGTCGGCGACGATGCGGTTCACGGGGAAACCGCCTACGCCCTCGGCAGCGACGAGGGACGCGCCGCGGCGGCCGCAGAGTAGGCCGCCGCTCTCGGCAAGAACCTCGAGCGGGGCCCCGTCGCGAGCGATCGCGGCGCGGCCCCGTTCGTCTGCTTGCGTCCTGGCGCCGGCGCAGTGACACTGGTCGTGCGTATCTCATAAGGAGATCGGTAGATGAGCTTTCTGTTCAGCCTGGGTTCGCGCCTGTTCTATGCCGCGTCGATCCTGTCGTTTTGGGCGTTGTCGGCGATGGCTCAGACCGCGCCGCCGGCTGCATCGCCGGCGGCGCCGAAAATCGACAGCGGCGACACCGCATGGATGCTGACCTCGACCGCGCTGGTGCTGATGATGACGATCCCGGGACTGGCGCTGTTCTATGGCGGCATGGTGCGCAAGATGAACGTGCTGGCCACCGTGATGCAGAGTTTTGCGGTCACCTGTCTCGTCACCGTGTTGTGGATGGTCGTCAGCTATAGCATCGCCTTCACCGAAGGCACGCCGTTCATCGGCGGGATGAGTCGAGTTCTGCTGAAGGGGATGACCGTCGACTCGATCAACGACCTCGCCAAGACGATCCCCGAATCGGTGTACATGTGCTTCCAGATGACGTTCGCGATCATTACGCCGGCGCTGATCTGCGGCGCTTTCGCCGATCGCATGAAGTTTTCGGCGCTGCTTTGGTTCATCGGGCTCTGGTCGGTGCTGGTCTATGCCCCGATCGCGCATTGGGTCTGGGGTCCGGGCGGCTTTCTCAACGATGCCGGCATCCTCGATTTCGCCGGCGGCACGGTCGTGCACATCAATTCCGGCGTTGCCGGGCTGATGGCCGCGCTGGTCATGGGCAAGCGGCGCGGCTACGGCCACGAGCCGATGGCGCCGCATAACCTCGTGCTCAGCGTCATTGGTGCATCGCTGCTGTGGGTCGGCTGGTTCGGCTTCAACGCCGGCTCGGCGGGCGCCGCCAACGGGGCGGCTGGCATGGCGATGGCGGTGACGCAAATCGCGACCGCCACCGCTGCGTTGACCTGGATGTTCGTCGAGTGGGCAATGAAGGGCAAACCGAGCGTGCTCGGCATCATTTCCGGTGCCGTCGCCGGATTGGTGGCGATCACGCCGGCATCCGGGTTCGTCGATCCGCGCGGCGCGCTGATCATCGGCATCGCCGCCGGCGTCGTCTGCTACTGGGGCGTTTCGGGTCTGAAGAACGCTTTCGGCTACGACGACAGCCTCGATGCCTTTGGCGTGCACGGCGTGGGCGGCATGACCGGCGCGATCCTGACCGGCGTGCTGGCCGTCGCGGCGGTTGGCGGGGATGGCAAGAGCGGGTTGATCGACGGCAACCCGCATCAAGTCGTCATTCAGCTGTATGGCGTCGCGGTGACGGTCGTCTACGACGTGATCGTTTCCTTGATCCTGCTGAAGGTGATCGATCTCGTGGTCGGATTGCGCGTCGACGTCGATACCGAACGTGAGGGCCTCGACCTGGCGATTCATGGCGAGGTCATTCAGTAGGGCAGATATCGATCGGTCTCGCCGCCGGGTTTTATCTGCGGCAAGACCGATCCGATGGTTTTTTTGCCCTGGATTTAGGCGAGTTGTGGCGTGGGCGTCACGTATTCGCCAATTCTATGGCACAAACTTCGCATGGAATTTGGATCTACCGGTGCGCTAGGTAGACTGGATGAAGTGAACCGCTGCGCGAGCAATCGGGTTCGGATTTCACTCAGCAGCGTGGGGGAAAGCGGATCGATGAACAAAACGACCTTCGTTGCAATACGTACAACCGCCGTTCTTGGCCTGATCATTGGCGCAGTGCAGATCGGTGCGGGGCCGTCGCCAGCCTGGGCGCAGCAACCACCCCCGCCCGCGGTTGTTCCGCCGCCGCCGGGTGCTGCTCCGCCTCCGCCAGCGGCCGAGGCCGCTCCGGCAGCCGAAGCTCCAGCCTCAACGGCGCTGACCACCCCCTCGATGACGGGGCCGCTCGTCGCCAACCCGAACCCGCTTGTCGCGATCGACCAGGAACCGTTCGGCAAGATTTATACCGGTGGCGCGGTCACCGGCCTCGGTCTGTTTCAGACGGACCCGGTCAAGGGTGATCGCTCTGTCCATGGCGACGCCAGCAACGCCCAGGTCTTCTTCCAGAAGACTGACGGCATGTTTCAGTTCTTGGCCCAGATCGGCGCTTACTCATTCCCGTCGCTCGGGGCGGCCTACATCAACGCGGGCCGCAGCGTCGGCGATCTTTACGGACCGGCGCCGGTGGCATACGGCAAGTTCGCGCCGAACGACAGCTTTTCGATCCAGGGCGGCAAGCTTCCGACGCTGATCGGCTACGAATATGGTTTCACCTTCCAGAACATGAACATCGAGCGGGGCTTGCTGTGGAATCAGGAGCCGGTCGTCAGTCATGGGGTGCAGGGCAACTACACCTGGGGCCCGCTTGCCTTTTCGCTTTCGCTGAATGACGGGTTTTATTCGGGGCGGTACAGCTGGCTCTCGGGCTCCGCCACTTGGACGATCGACAAAATAAACACCGTCAGTGTCACCGCTGGTGGAAACTTCAGCCCCTCGGCGAAATCGTCGCTGGCGACGCCCTTTCCACAGAACGACAGCACGATCGTCGATCTGATTTATACCTACAACTCGGCGCCGTGGACGATCACCCCGTATTTTCAATTCACCAACGTGCCTGCCAGTGCCAAGCTGGGCATCGGGCATGACGCTTCCACCTATGGCGGTGCCATCCTGGCGAGCTATCAGTTCACCGACAATCTCAGCCTTGCCGGGCGCGCGGAATACATCACCTCGACCGGAAGTGCAGCGAACGGTGCCCCGAGCCTCCTGTATGGGCCTGGCAGTTCGGCGTTTTCGTTTACGGTGACGCCGACCTACCAGTGGGGGATCTACTTTTTCCGGGACGAACTGTCATACGTGCAGGCCAACAGCATAACCCCGGGCGCCGCGTTCGGCCGGGGCGGCGGCAACCGTGACCAGGCGCGCATTCTCGTGGAAGCGGGCGTCATCTTTTAGCGGGTTTGTTGGGACCGGTCGCTCGAGCGATCGGTCCCGAAACGCGTTGCGTCCTCGATCGGCTTAAGACAGGCTTTCCGTCCCGAATAGAGGGGACGGACGATGCCGCCGCGTTATGACTTGCTGACCTTGGGCGAGACTCTGCTGCGCATGTCGCCGCCCGGTATGCAGCGCCTCGACCAGGCGCGGCAATTCGATGTCGGCATCGGCGGCAGCGAACTGAATGTCGGCTGCGTTCTCGCCCGGCTCGGCCGCCGGGTCGCTTGGGTGTCGCGACTGCCGACCGGGCCGCTCGGCCGGATCATCGACGGCGAGGCGAGGCGCCATGGCGTCGATACCGGCTTCGTGCGCTGGATCGATGACGCCCGGCTTGGCCTGATGTTCTTCGAGCCGGGTCCGGCGCCGCGCAATGCGCGGGTGATCTACGACCGCAAGGACTCCGCTGCCTCGCGGCTCGCCTTCGAAGACGCGCCCTGGGAGGAGCTGATCGACGGCACGGCCCGGGTGCATCTTTCGGGGATCACTCCGGCCCTGGGGCCGAGCTGCCGCGCCCTGGTGTTGCGGGTTGCCGCGCTCGCAGCGGCCGCCGGCAAGCCGGTCTCCTACGATCTGAACTACCGCGCCACATTGACCGACGCAGCCGAGGCGCGGGCGGCGTTCGACGCCGTCGCGCCGCATCTCGACCTGTTCGTGACCGCCGAGCGCGATGCGCAGAACGTCCTCGGCTTCACCGCTGAGGCCGAGTGCCTCGCCGAGGCGATTGTGTCGCGATACGGCGTGCGGCAGGTGGCGCTGACGCGTCCACCCGGCTCGGAGCCGGGCGATCTCTTCCTGTCGGCCGGCACGATCCGGTACGCGCCGCGCTATCCGGTCGAGATCGTCGACCGGATCGGCGCCGGCGATTCCTTCGTCGCGGGGCTCATCCACGGCCTCCTCGACGGCGATCCCGATCTCGCGATCCGGCTCGCCTCCTATGCCGCCGCAATCGGTCTGGCGACACCGGGCGACATCAATTATTTCGCCGCCGAGGATCTCGCCGCCTTCGAGAGCGATGTGACGGGCCGGCTCTTGCGTTGAGCCTGCCGCGCGCTCAGCAGCTGCCGGATTGACACACCAGAAATCCGCTCACGACCGGGCCGGTGACGTTCTGTAGCGCCGTGAAGAAGCGGTAGACCGGCTGGATCTCGGCATTGGCGACGAAGACGATGTCCTTGTCGCGGACCGGAAATTCCTTGGCGAGCAGATAGGTCTTCGGATCTTTCAGGTCGAAGCGGTAGGCGACCGGCGACACGCCCCTCGGCGTCTCGGCCGCCAGCGGCTGGCCGAGCGCCTTGACCGTCGAATCGGGCTCATACCGGAACAGGAAGATCGCCCGCGGGTCGGCTTGGTCGTCGAGCAAGCCGCCCGATTTCGCCAGTGCCTCGCTGAGCGACAGCCGGTCACGGTCAAAGGTGATCGCGGCATTCTTGCCGGTCGCGCCGAAGACGCTGAACGTTTGCGGCCGCTTGACCAAGGTCAGCACATCGCCGGGTCGGGCGAAGATGTTTTCGTCGGGATGGTCGACGAGGATCGCGAGCGGCACGCTTGCCGTCACGCCGTCGCGCGACAAGTCGACGAACGTTTCATGCACCGGCGCATGCGCCCCGCCGGCGGCGGCGATCACGTCGAGCAGCCGCTCGCCGCCTGGATTTAGCGGGACTCGTTTGCCGCCGATGACTTCGCCGGCGACGGTGACCGAATTGGCTGGACTGCCCTGGAGCACGACCAGCACCTGCGGATCGATCGCCTTGCCGGCGAGCCGCTGTTCGATCGCGCGCTCCACCTCCACGGGGGTTCGCCCAACCACCGGAATCCGGCCCCCATAGGGGATCGTAATCGCCCCGTCTGCGCTGACTTGTTGCGTAGGAACACGGGTGCCGGGCCGGCCGGTCTGCGCCAGCTCCTGCAGCGAGGATGGCAGTCTCGGCATCCCCGATGCCGGGGCAGTCTGCTGCAGCGCCTGCGCGAGCGCCGCCGCATCGGCACCCGGCAATTGGCCAGTGGCCGCCAGGGTTGCGACCGAATTCGGCAGTTGAATACCCGAAGCTGCCGCGGCCGCCGCCAAAGTCGAAGACGATGATTGCGCGGCCGCACCCGAATTCGTCATCAGCCCCTGAGCCGCCCCTCCGGCAAGCGCGCCAAGATCCGATGTCTGGGTTGTAGCAGACGCGGCACCGCCGAGCGCCGCGCTCAGACCGGTCGCTGTGCCCGCTTCCGCCGACAGACCCGCGGCCGTTCCGGAACCGGCAGCACCGGCGTTGGATGCCGACACGGGGCCGATTGCCGGGGTGGCGATGTCGCTGAGCGCGGCATAGGCCGCCGCCAGCGGCAACCCCTGCGGATTGACCGTGTCCCACAGCGAATAGCCGAACAGCCCTTCGGAAGACGATTCCCAGATCACGACCGACAGGATGTCGCCAACCGCTATTTTCTGCTCCGGTGGCGGTTGATACTGCTTGAACCGCTCATGGAACGGCTGCGGCGTATGCGCCAGCACGGTCTTGACCACGCCGTCGTCGACCTTGACCACGTCGTACGCGACCTGCCCCGTCGGCGTCGCCTGGGCAAGGACGGCGCTGCCCGACGAATTGGCGGTCGTCAGCAACGAACAGCCGCCAAGCGCTACCGCCAGCCCGGCATAGAGAGCCACAAACCTCATCGATCCCCACCCGCCGCCGTTCCAGCGTCCCGCTCGGCTGACCTGAGGGCAGCAGAGCGCCTGGATGCGCGGCGCAGTTCATGTTATCCGAAGCCGATGCAGCTCCCAACCTTGCCGATCGGCCGGCGCCAGGCCGCGCTCGTCGCATGCACCGCGGTCCTGTTGGTGCTTGTCTATGCCGAAGGATGGATTTGGCCGCTCAAAGCGGCTGCCGTGGTGATCCCGATTTCGCTGCTCGCCGGTTGAGCGAGAGGCGGATCAGCCGTCGCTGTCGAGGGCGTAGCCGACCGATCTGACGGTCCGCAGCAAATCGCCGCCGCCGTTGGCGTTGAGGGCCTTGCGCAGCCGCCGTATATGCACGTCCACAGTACGGATTTCGACTTCGGAATCGTGTCCCCACACCCGGTCCAGCAGCTGTTCGCGCGAGAACACTCGGCCCGGATACTGCAGGAAATGCCGCAGCAGCCGGAATTCGGTCGGGCCGAGGTGGATCGGCGCGCCGCTACGCGTGACCCGGTGGGCGACGAGGTCCATCGTCAGGTCGGTGTAGCAAAGCACGTCTTCGCCAGCGCTCGGCTGGGCGCGGCGGATCACCGCACGCAAACGGGCGATCAGCTCGCTCGGGCTGAACGGCTTGACGACATAGTCGTCGGCGCCACTGTTCAGCCCGCGCACCCGGTCGGGTTCCTCGCCGCGGGCGGTCAGCATGATGATTGGCACGGCCCGCGTCGACGGCGAGCGGCGCAATTGCCGACAGACTTCGAGGCCGGAGACGTTTGGCAGCATCCAATCGAGCAGCACCGCGTCGGGCTTGGTCTCGGCAATCCGCAGCAGGGCCTCCTCGCCATCGCCGGCCTCGGCGACGTCGAAACCCTCCTGCTCGAGATTGTAGCGCAGCAGAGTAACGAGCGGCGCCTCGTCCTCGACGATCAGGACGAGCGGCTTCATGGGGTCCCCGACCGGTCGGGGGCCACCATTTCGAGACTCGACTTGTCGCCCTTCGGGCGCACTTGCTCGAGCGGTGTCCCATGCACCAGGAAATACACATATTCGGCGATGTTGGTGGCGTGGTCGCCGATGCGCTCAATGTTTTTGGCCATGAACAACAGGTGGGTGCAGGCGCCGATGATCCGCGGATCCTCCATCATGTAGGTCAGGAACTCGCGGAACAGGCTCGCATACATCTCATCGAGCTCTTCGTCGCGGTTCCACACTGCGAGCGCCTTGTCGGTGTCGCGCTCGACGAAGGCATCGATGACGTCCTTGACCAGCAGTAGCGCCAGGCGTGCCATCCGCGGCAGCGCATAAGTCGGCTGCAGCGGCGGGCTTTGCGAGAGGGCGATCGACCGCTTGGCGACGTTGGCGGCGTAATCGCAGATTCGTTCGAGATCGCTGCCGATCTTCAGCGCGACGACGATCTCTCTGAGGTCGCGCGCCATCGGCTGGCGCAACGCCAACAGCCGGATCGCCAGGTTGTCGAGGTCGCGTTCGAGCTGATCGACTTTTGCATCGCCCTCGATAACGCTGCCGGCAAGATCGCTGTCGCGTTTCATCACCGCATCGATCGCCGCGGCGAGTTGGCTTTCGGCCAAGCCGCCCATTTCGACAATCATCTTATTGAGCCGATCCAGCTCCTCGTCGTAGCTCTTGATGATGTGTTCGGCGACCATGACCGTTCTCTCCGTCAGCCGAAGCGGCCGGTGATATAATCTTCGGTGCGGCGTTCCTTCGGATGGGTGAAGATCCGCTCCGTCTCGTCGAACTCGATCAGCTCGCCGAGATAGAAGAAGGCCGTGTAGTCCGAGCTGCGCGCCGCCTGTTGCATGTTGTGGGTGACGATGGCGATGCAATAGTCCGACTTCAGCTCGGCGATCAGCTCCTCGATGCGCTGCGTTGAGATTGGGTCGAGCGCCGAGGCGGGCTCGTCGAGCAGCAGCACCTCGGGCTCGACCGCGATCGCGCGGGCGATGCACAGGCGCTGCTGCTGTCCGCCCGACAGTCCGAGCCCGCTTTGCCGCAATTTGTCCTTCACTTCCCCCCATAGCGCGGCTCGCTGAAGAGCCGATTCGATACGGTCGTCGAGTTCGGATTTCGGCAGCCTCTCGTAAAGTCGGATACCAAAGGCGATGTTGTCGTAGATCGACATCGGGAATGGGGTTGGTTTCTGAAAGACCATGCCGATCTTCGCGCGCAGCCGGTTCAGATCGATCCCGGGCGACAGGATGTCGGTGCCGTCGAACAGCACCTCGCCGGTCGCGACCTGGCCCGGATACAACTGGTAGATGCGGTTCAGAATGCGCAACAGCGTCGACTTTCCGCATCCCGAGGGGCCGATAAACGCGGTGACACGCCGGTCATGCAGCGGCAGGCTGATGTCATGCAGCGCCTGGAACTTGTCGTAGAAGAAGTTGACATGCCGGATATCGATCTTGAGCGCCGGCGCGCTTGCTGCGGCCGCCGCGCGAGACTGAGGGTCGATTGGCATCTGCTCGGGCAATTGGCCCGGCACCGCCTTGAGCGGCGGTGCCGTCCGCCCCGGTTCAGGTTCTCGGTCGGTATCGGGCGGCATAGGCCGTGCCAGGGGGGAGTTCATGGTTTGAAGCTGCTCCAAGCGGCTAACATCCGCGCACAGATGTTGAGTAGCAGGATCGATACCGTAATCAGCAGCGCACCGCCCCAGGCGAGCGTCTGCCAATCGGCGTAGGGGCTCATTGCGAACTGGAAGATCACGACGGGCAGGTTGGCCATCGGTGCATCCAGATTCGCGCTCCAGAACTGATTGTTGAGCGCGGTGAACAGCAGCGGTGCGGTCTCGCCAGAAATCCGCGCCACCGCCAGCAGAACGCCGGTCAGCATGCCTTGCACCGCAGCGCGATAGGCGACGGTCACTATGACGCGCCATTTCGGCGCGCCGAGCGCGGTTGCCGCCTCGCGCAACGCGCTCGGTACGAGCCGCAGCATGTCTTCGGTGGTGCGCACGATGACCGGCACCATGATGATTGCCAGCGCCACCGATCCGGCCCAGGCCGAGAAATGGCCCATCCGGACCACCATCAGCTCGTAAACGAATAATCCGACGATGATCGACGGCGCGCTGAGCAGGATGTCGTTGATGAAGCGGACCACCTCGCCGAGCTTGCTGTTGCGCGCATATTCGGCAAGAAACGTCCCGGCGAGAATGCCGGTCGGGGTGCCGAGCGCGGTCGCGATTGCGGTCATCAGCAAACTGCCCGCGATCGCATTAAGCAGGCCGCCAGTGCTTCCCGGCGGCGGCGTCATCTGTGTGAACAGCGACAGGCTGATCGCGCCGATGCCGTTGACCAGAAGCGTGCCGAGGATCAGTGCCAACCAGAGCAAGCCGAACGCGGTCGCCATGATCGACAGCGCGATCACCACATAATTGGACAAGCGGCGCCGGGCATAGAGGTCCATCGGTCTAGCTGCCAGCCTGACGTTCGAGCCGGATCAACAGCAATTTGGCGATCGCCAGCACGATGAAGGTGATCGCGAACAGGATCAATCCGAGGGCGATCAGCGATGACAGATAAAGATCGCCGACCGCTTCGGTGAACTCATTGGCGAGCGATGCCGAGATCGTCGTGCCCGGCTGCAGAATCGAGGCGTGGATGCGGTGCGAGTTGCCGATCACGAAGGTCACCGCCATCGTCTCGCCGAGCGCGCGGCCGAGCCCCAACAGGATACCGCCCACGACGCCGATCCTGGTGTAGGGAAGCACCACCTGCCAGACGACTTCGGTGGTGGTCGCACCGAGCCCGTAGACGCTCTCCTTCAGGATCGGCGGAACGGTTTCGAACACGTCACGCATGATCGACGAAATGAACGGCAGCACCATCACCGCTAAGATGCCGCCGGCGGTCAAAACGCCGATGCCGAGCGGCGGGCCCTCGAACAGCAGCCCGAGGCCGGGCACCGCGCCGAGCGTATCGATCAGCGCCGGCTCGATATACTCCTGCACGAAGGGGGCCAGCACAAACAGCCCCCAGATGCCGTAGATGATGCTCGGGATCGCGGCCAGCAACTCGATCATTGTTGCCAGCGGCCGCTTCAGCCAGAGCGGGCACAATTCGGTGATGAACAGGGCGATCCCGAAGGCCAAGGGAATGCCAACCAGTATCGCAATCGCCGAGGTGACAAGGGTGCCGTAAATCGGCGCCAGCGCGCCGAACCTTTCCGTGACCGGGTTCCACGCCGTGTTGGTCAGAAAGCCGAAACCGAAGGTCTCCAGCGCCGGCAGGGCGCCGGAAACGAGAGCGAGGATGACGCCGCTCAGGATCAGCAGCACGAGTACCGCAAAGAATTGCGTCAGGGTCCGGAACAGGATGTCTCCGAAGGCGCCCCCGCGCGTCCTTTGCGGTCTGCTAATGGCGACGTCCGCCGGCACCGTCTACTCCGTTCGGCGCTGGAAACCGGTATGGGAGGCCCGCGGGCCTCCCATCATGCGATCGTTCACGAGCCGGAGCCGTTCCACACCGGCTTGCCATCGGCACCGGCGATCTCCTTCCAGCTCTGCTCGACCATGCTGACCGTCTTGGCCGGCATCGGCACATAATCGAGCTGCTCCGCCATCTGGCCGCCATTGTGGTAGGCCCAATCGAAGAAGCTGAGGACTTCCTTTGCCCGATCGGGATGGTCCTGCTTCTTGTGCATCAGGATGAAGGTCGCCCCGGTGATCGGCCAACTATCTTTGCCGGGCTGGTCGGTCAGCAACAGATAGAAGCCGGGCGCCTTCGACCAGTCGGCATTTGCCGCCGCGGCCTGAAAGCTCTTGCTGTCGGGGGAGACGAACGCGCCGTCATGGTTCTTCAGCTGCGTGTAGGTCATCTTGTTCTGCAGCGCGTAGGCGTATTCGACATAGCCGATCGCCCCGTCCGTGCGGCCGGCGAGTGCGGCCACGCCTTCA
>Ga0102924_1004388_pt1 | contig 14228 bp, 15 predicted proteins | sample PaiPotPPM11metaG_FD_80116 | JGI IMG/M metagenome (GOLD analysis project Ga0102924, IMG submission 80116) | Iron sulfur acid spring bacterial and archeal communities from Banff, Canada, to study Microbial Dark Matter (Phase II) - Paint Pots PPM... ... | reverse complement strand
CTCCAGGACGGTGCTTGGCGCTACTCTTGTCATCACGACGTAGTCCTCCTTCTCGGTGGTTTTCCAGACCTACCGCGGGAGACTACGTCTTTCTACTTTTACAGCGCCGGGGGGACGCGACCAATGCCGGAAAGCTCGCATCGTAACGCCAGATCGCCGGCTCCAGTGGGCCTGTCAGATCAACGATCTCCATCGTCACGACCTCGACACTTCTTTTGCGAGCGGCTGTATCACAGGGATGGGAACGAACCGTCCCGTCGGCGGGTCGGGTACCTGGCCGTTGCGAAATACCCATTCGCCGCGGAGCATCGTCGCCTCGACCTCGTAGTCGACTGTCATCCCTTCGTAGGGGGTCCATTTCTGTTTGTTGAAAAGGTCCGATGCGCGCAGCTTCTTTTGAACCCCAACCCGGTAGACGGCAAGGTCGGCGTCGCTGCCAGCCTCGATCGTGCCTTTCGTCGGAAAGAGGCCGAGCCACTTCGCCACGTTCGTGCTCATGAGTCGGACCATCGCGTCGAGCGGGAGGCCTCGGCGCCGGCCTTCGTCGAGCATCAACACTGTCATGAACTGCAGGCTCTGCAGGCCATTCGGAGCGGCCCAGATGTCGTTTATGCCGGCCGTCTTCTCCGTGTATTCCCAAGGAGCGTGGTCCGACCCGATAAAGTCCACCCGGCCCGCGAGAACCTGGCTCCAGAGGCCGTCAACTTCATCGCGGTCGCGGAGGGGTGGCGCGCATTTCGCCCACGGGCCTAGTGCCGCCAGCACAGTGGTGTCGAGCAGCAGGTAGTGCGGACAGACCTCGACCCGAACGGGCAGGCCGCGGCGTGCCGCGTCGAACGCCAGCTCTACGGATGCAGCGGTCGTGAGGTGCACAAGATGGATTCGGCAGAAAGACTCAGTAGCAAGGGCGACGGCAGCGCGAACGGCCTCGATCTCGGCTGTCGGCGGGCGAGCCTCCGCCCACGCGGCCGCGTCGTGGCGACCCTGTGCTTTGAGCCGGGTCGTTGCGGCATCGACCGTAGGCCCATCTTCCGCATGAAGCAACATGACGACGCCGAGGCGCGCCGCCTCCCGCATGGCTTCGAGGAGCGGCAGGCCGTTCAGACCTGGGAACTCGGGTTCGGAGTCCAGCATGAAGGCCTTGAAACCGCCGGCGCCTTCATCAACCATGCCGGGCATCTCGCTTCGGTTGCCTGGGACCGCCCCGGCCCACAGACCGAAGTCCACGTAGGCATGCGTCCCAACGAGATCGCGTTTGCTCGCATACCGCGCAGCCGTGACCGTTGGGGGTTCGCTGAGCGGGTGTTCAAATACCGTCGTGATGCCGCCGGCCGCCGCGGCCTGCGTCCCGGTTGCGAAGCCCTCGCGTTCGACCCTGCCGGGCTCTTCGAAATGAACGTGTGGGTCGATCGCGCCAGGCAACACCAAGCGTCCCTCGAATCGCTCGACCTGATCGACCTCGACCGCGCCCGCCAGATCCGGCCGGACAGCCTCGATCCGACCATCACGGATGAGGATGTCGCTAACGAAGGCGGACTCGTGATCCACAACCGTGGCTCCGCAGATGAGGGTGCTTCGACTCACGCCGGCAGTCCTGGACGGATGCGCTGGGATTTCCCCCCGGACCGAAGCCGCACTCGTCGCCCGCGACGCACTCGCCCATCGCTCGGAACGACCCGAGCTCGCGCATCACGCAGGTAGCCGTACACGCTCGCGCGGGATAGTCCGAGTTCCGCTGCCACCGACCGAGCAGCTCCCCGGAGGGAGAAGACGCCGGCCTGGTCTAAGTCCCGGACAATCGAAACCAGCTCCTGGCGGGTGAGGCGTTGCGCTGGCCTGGCGGCACCGACGGCTTCTCTGGTCGCCACGCTCGCGAACTGGGAGATATCCGCAGCGAAGGTCGCCACCGGTTTTGCGCCCGGCATATCCGCCTCTACAAGGTGTTGGTCGATGATGTCCCGCGCTCGGCGAAGGTCAGCTCGATCGATATTGATGCAGATTGCACCTACCACGTGACCATCGGTGTCACGTATCCACGAGGTCGACGAAAGGAGCTCGCGTCCTTTCTGAGTGCGGGTCTGGCGTCGCAGATCGTCCCGCGTGAACCGGTCGACCACCCCCGGCATCAATTCAGGGTCGGGCACGGGAGCGCCGATTTGCCGGTCGGTCAACGAACCGCTGATCCCTACGACCGAATGAGCAGGCTGGCGAAGGTCGTGGACGACGACTTCGCAATCGTTGCCGATGGTCGCGACCGCGGCTGTCGCCACGCGACCCAGTAATTCGAAGACAGCGGGGAGCTGGGTATGCGAGAACCCGGCCTGAGGCGACCCTCCGTCGGGCGATGAGGTTACTGGCCTCTTCAAGACCACCGCAGATATTATGTCCAGATGTGGACAGATTGTCCAGAATTTCAGGGAGTCCGCCTCTGAGCGAGGAAACCCGATTGCCCCTGGGGCAGTTTGTGGCTCGAGAGGGCATCATCGACCTCGGTTGGGGCCATCCTGACCCAGAGCTGATCCCGACGGACGGACTTAAGGCGGCGGCATGGCGCGTCGCTGATCGATACGGACCGCACGCGTTCAACTATGGCTACCCCGCCGGACCCGGACCGCTGATTTCGTGGGTCTGTGAGCGGCTTGGCTCGACTGACGCGCGAGCGCCAACGCCCGACTGCGTTGTCGCTACGGCGGGCAACTCCCACGCCCTGGACCAGGTGGCGACCCTGTTCACGAAGCCTGGCGACGTCGTCCTCGTCGAGTCACCGACCTATCACCTCGCGCTCCGAATCCTCCGCGACCACCCAGTGGAGCTGGCACCCGTTCCCACAGACAACCAAGGTCTGCGGGTGGATGCACTCGCCGATGTGCTCATGCGCTTGCGCAGCCGGATGCGTACCGTGCGCCTTCTCTATACCGTGCCGACCTATCACAATCCCATGGGCGTGTCGCTGGCAAACGAGCGGCGGAGCCAGCTTGTGGCCTTGGCGGCTGATGAGCGGATGATCGTGGAGGACGACGCCTACCGTGAGCTTTCCTACGACAGTGATGCGCCACCGTCGCTATGGAGTCTTGCTCGGCCCGGTATCGTCCTTCGACTTGGCTCTTTCGCAAAGTCGCTTGCCCCCGGACTCCGCGCAGGGTTTATCACGTCCGATCCGCCGACGATCAACCGAATTCGGAACTCCGGCGTCCTGGACTCCGGCGGCGGCATTAGCCACTTCACTTCGCTGGTCGTCGCTGAGTTCGCAAACTCGGGCGACTTTGTTCGCAACGCCGGCCGATTGCAAGATGCGTATCGGGAACGGCGAGACGCTCTTACCTCGGCGCTTTCCGAGCACCTGCAAGACCGGGCGAGCTGGCTCCAACCTGCCGGCGGCTATTTCGTCTGGCTGACGTTTCCGCCTGGGCACGATACGACCGCCCTCCTACCGGCGGCCGAGGCTGAAGGGATGGCCTTCATGCCAGGTGCCAGCTTCTCACTCGAACCGGCGAATTGCAGACAGTCCTTGCGGCTCGCCTTCAGCCGTTACCCGCCGAACGCACTCGCCCAGGCTGCCTGGCGACTCAAACAGGCGCTCGCCTGAGCCAAGCGGCAGAGTAGATAACTTAGTTGGTGGCTGGCTCTCGGTTCGACCGACACGCCGGGCGTTGATACTGGAGAACGCTAAGGAGGTCGCGGCATTACCGGGCCCGAGGCTACGGCATTTCCAAAAGCAGGGTTCCGTTGAAGAACCGCTGAGGAGCAGGCGAAGTCTAGTTCAAGTCGAATTGCAGTTTAAAGACCCACCACCCTTAGAATGAGCCCGCTGAGGGAGTCCGCACTGGAAATACTGTAGCCGGAGTTGAGGTTCCGCTAAGGTCGCGTTGAAGTCCAGGCGAAGTTCAGTTCGCCTCGCAGTACGAGAACACCGCTGGATTCGTCGCTAATCGGCGGACTTAACGGCATAGCCCGGCTTCGGTTGTGGACGTGAGGAAGGACAGATTAGGGACCTAGCACGGCGGACTTTAGCCGCTTACGCCATTCCCCGCGATTGGGCTGTTCCGTGATGATGATGATGAGTAACCTCCGAAGACTCTCGATCGCATTCTTTAGGACGTCAGCCGTTACGCGCTGAAGAGCCTTCTCTTCGCCGTGAACGACGCCCGACCTTACGGTGTAGACATTTCTCAATATCTGAAAGAGAACTTCTCGAAGGGCCCTGTCGGTCGGCTCGAGTAGCCACGCCCCCCTTAGAGCGAACTGAAAACTGAGCTCATCCGAGACACCTGCAAGCAAGAGGCTTTCAAGGCCGATCACAGCATCGATGAGTCGATCTTCAGGATTCAACCGCTCGGCTACTGAAAGAAAGCGTCTGACGGCGAGGCCGAACTCGCGGCTCGCCCAGGCGAATCTCTCGGCGTAGAGCCGGATCGTGGACAGGCTTTCCTCCTTGACCGTGGAGACTTCACCGCCAATAGGATCCGATGGGGTTGTTAGGATGGTAGCCATACCAGCTGCCTCGGCAGGACGACAGTCACCAGGTAGTGCCATCTGCTTAATCTCACGGATTCTTGCGTCCCCGCCAACAGCCAATCGGATGCCGAAAACCTGAGCGGCGAACAGGTCCCGACCAGCCGAGGTGTCCCACGGCGTGTTATATGCCTGGTGTGTTTCGGATCTGAGGAAGAAGCGCGGAACCAAAACACCGCGGCCGGGAGCAGGTGGACCAGTTAGGCGGTCCCGCGTAATGGCATCGACCTCTATGAGCGCGCACCCCGAAGCTAACGCGCTCTCCATCCCCAAGTCCGGCGAACCACAACGGTAAAGCGGAGCCCAAAGTCCAACCCGCCAGCTGTTTCGGCTTATAGAGGAAGCAAACGCGTTGTAGAGACGGGAGAAGATTTCTTCGCCCCAAAGCCCGGGGACGTGCCGTGCCTCGTCAAGGTAGTCTTCGACAAAGTTAAGAACTGATTCGTCCAACGCCCCACGACGCTGCTCAGCGCTTGCTTCGCCAGCTTCCTCGGATGGAAGGATGATGCGCCTAAGCCCTTCGTTGCTTTGAACTACTTCTGTCAATGCAGCAAATTCGGGCCAGCCTGTAACCTCGTTGCGGATCGCGGTCAAGCGAGCTGAGGGGTCCGCGACGAGTATCGTTCGGCCGCTGTGGCCAGTTGCAGTAAATGCGTAACTCCAGATCCAGCGCTGTGGCAACGGTTCAGCCGATATCAGCCTAGCCATCTTCTGCGTGATGATCTGAAGCTGCTGACGGAATGCCGGGAAATCGCCAGCGGACGGGGACTCGTCGATGCTCATGGAAGAAGGGAGGTCTGGGAGGCTCTTACTGCTGGCAGGCTTCCGCGGTTGCTACCCGTACCATACTGCAGGTGATCGTTCACGGTCTTCCAATCATCGGAAGAGCCCTGACATCGCCAGCGTCGCAGACGAGCTAACGGTCACGTCGTGGAAAAGCTGATCTGCGACTCTGAGTCCGTACGCAGAAGGTCATATTCGCCGACGGCTACGACTGAACTACCCTGTCTGAACCGCCCCGGGTTTCATAGAGGCTCTGATGTGCCCTGGGTACGGTGGAGTCGGGTTGTTGGAATTCATGCCACTGGCTGTTGCTCGGCTCGGATCGTTTCATACTCGATAGGCGTCCGCATCTTGAGCGCACTGTGACGTCGCTGACGGTTGTGGAAAATCTCGAGGTACTCGAAGATCGCGTTGCTCAACTCAATGCGGGTCCGCCACTTCTTTCGGTCAAGCAACTCAGTTTGCATCCTTCCCCAGAAGGACTCGATGAGGGCGTTGTCGTAGCAATCCCCGATCGATCCCATTGATGCCACGAGGCCCGAGTCCTGTGCGCGACGCGTGAAGGTCCAGGAGCAGAACTGGGTGCCGTGGTCTGAGTGAATCACCGCGCCCGGTGCAGGGTCACGGTTGGCGATCGCCATCGACAGGGCGTTGGTGGCGAGCGACGCATCGGGGGTCGAGGCGATCGACCAACCGACCACCCGTCGGGAGAACGTATCGAGGACGACGCAGCAGTACACCTTGCCCTCGCGGGTCGGGTGCTCGGTGATGTCGGTGACCCACAGCTGGTCGGGTTCCGAGCGCCGAAAGTCGCGACCGACCAGATCAGACGCCGTCGGAGCGTGCGGAGCGGACCTTCGCCTCGTGCCTGGCAAACCCTTCAGCCCCGCGTGCCGCATCAGGATTTCGACCGCCTGGTGACCGACGGCTATCCCGTGACCGAGGGTCAGCTCGGCATGGACACGACGCGCACCGTAGGTGCCGCGCGAGGCACGGTGCACCTCCGCGATGAGGCCAGTCAGCCACACATGACGAATTGCCCGACGGGACAAAGCTCGAGATCGCCAGGCGTAGTAGCCGGACTCGGAGACCGAGAGGACTCGGCACGCAACCTGGATCGGCAGCCCTTCGTTGGCCATTACCGACACGGCTGCGAATCGCCTTTTGGGCGCACCACCTCCTTCTTCATGAGCTCCGCCGCCCGTCGGGTGGCGGCCAGCTCGGCCTTGAGCTCTGCGATCCGTTTCCGAGCCGCGGCCAGCTCCGCGTTGTCGGTGCTCGAAAGCCCAGGCTTCTGACCGGTGTCGATCAGTTCCTGCTCGCGCCAGTTGTAGATCGTCTGCGTGCTCAGGTCGAGATCGGCGGCGACAGCGGCAACCGACCTCCCCGCCTTCAGCAGGTCGAGCACCTTGCGACGGAACGCCGGCGGGTACCTCTTTGGCATGGCTCCTCCCGAAAAATCGGCATGAGATATCTAATATGCCGACTCCACGAAAGGCGGGGCAGGTCACTCAGGTTGTTTGAGTAACCACGGTGCTGGTGGGGTTGCAGCTACTTAAGGGACAGACGTCGGTTGAGGGCTGCATCGAGGAGCTTAGCGACCGCGCGCGGATCGGCGGTCTCGGACGAGGAGCCGCGCCACAGTCGCTCCTCCTCGCGGAGCCGGTAGGCGTGCTGGCGGCAGGCGGCGGAGCAGTATCGAGGGCGCCGGCCCTGGCTCGCCGGCTGGAAGTCCCAACCGCAGCGGACACAGACCATGTGGCGTTACGAATCATATTCATTTCGTCGTAGCCACCGGGATTTGAGCCGGTTGCTCCAGGATCCCAGTGATGTGGGCGGCCTCGAACTCTGCCGGCGGCACCATGCCAATCTCGCCGTGGAGGCGGCGGTGGTTGAAGAAGTCTCAGGAATGCCGGCCGACGGGGTGCTCGATCTGTCCGTGGCGGCTTCAATTCGGATAGATGGACATGTGATCGCGGTCGTGTGCAGCACACAGTCGATCGTAGAGCTAAAAGACAACGACAGCCGGCGTCTTTACAGGTAACCGACTTAGGTGACAAGCTCTGAGCGATGATGATGTAGTCGCCCCGCGCCATCACCATCGGCTGTGTGATGGCGATTGTTCGCCGTCATCGCGGCGATTAGAGATTGATCGCCTCCAGGACCTCATCCACTTCCCTGTAACCAAACATCCGCAGGACTTCGCGGACAGCGGCATCGAGGTCCGAGGCTGGGAATGCATCAAACGGCCGTGATCGGTACGACCAGTTTGGGATTTCATGGGTCGGCACTTGGAGCCATCGCTGGGGGCGAGGCAAGCCAGCGAAGTTAACGTCAACAAGTTCGGTCTGCTGAGAGCTTGCCGATGTCACCAACGTGAGACCGAGCCTCCACCGGCGCACGCCAAAGTTGATTGAAACCGCCATCCCCTCCCGAACGACACGCTCCCACCACTTGACGAGGTCGGAGAGTGGGACGTCGCCGCCGAGGGCTCCGCCTGAGCCAAGGGGCTTCGTTTCGATGTCCAGGACTTTAAGCACGCCAATCATCGGACCTGCACTAAGCCAGCCGGCCCACGCGTCACCCATCTTGCTTGGGTGGGCCACTTGCCAGCGGGCAACAGTGGGCGACGTGGCCTCAGCTCCCGGTTGCATGACGAGCATCCAATGCTCGACCGTGTCGCGCATTTCATCCGTGGGTTCGAGATCAAGTGCCGGCACCGCCTCCAGGGCAACAGTCGAATGGCAGAATGCATAGGCGCCCTGGACCGCAACCGCTCGTTGGAACGCATAGCCGGGTTCTAGATCGATCTCTGCGCGTGTGTGACCTCCCCAAAGAATGTCCTTCATTGCGGTTACCCATGGTGGCTCCTCTTCGCCCTGGATGAGTATGCCCCGCTCATCGCGCTCTTCTCGCCACACGCCAAGACCGGCGGAGCCGGGGAGAAAGCATAGGTAGTTACCAAACTGGTCATGGCAGACGAGTAGTTCGCGGGGAGAATCCGTTTGCCCGAAAAACAGCTTGGGATGATCCTCGTCCGCTTGCTCAGCAGGAACCGCGACCGCTAGGCCGACTGCAAGGTTCAGTATTCCAGTCCTGAGAAACACGGCACCGTTCGGCGAGGCTTCTTGTCTTAGATAAAGGGCGTTGATCGCCGGGCCACGACCAATATTCTGGATCGTGATGTCGCGGACAAGCTTGCCCTTGACGATGCGGCCATCGCCCTCAGTCCGGACCACAAAGGGCCTCCAGTCGAGCTCCCGGTCGATCTGGATTTCGCGTATCGACCGCGCCGCCAGTTTGGCCTGCTCTTTCGTTGCAGAGGCCTGCTCTCGGGTCGCTTCAGACGCTTTGCGCGTCGCCTCGAGCACGCCGGCGTTGACTACGATGATCGCTCCAGTGAGCGCGGCAAGCGCCAGAGTGGCAACCCCTGTAAGCATCGCCGCGACGCTGCCAGAGATGCCGGGGAGTTGAGCAGCAAGGAAGATCGAGAGGTCGACGACTGCAAGCACGCCGGCGATGGCCCCCAGGATCACGCTGGCGAGGCGCCATCCCTGAAGCAGGCCCCGCTGTGTGCCCATGATTCGAGGTCCGGACCTTACCTATTCGTCGTCGCCTGGGGGCTCGGCCACATCCGGTATGTCCACGCCCTTCCGGATTTCTCCTGGGTCTCGTTGTGGTGGCGACTCTCGTCTCGGCGGCTCCCGTCTCGGCGGCGGCTGTTCGGGTGGTCGTCGTTCGCGTGCCAGAATCTCTATCACCTTGCCCTCCCCGATTTTGCTGGTGGTCGTTCCATGACCCGAATGTCCTTGATGCTATCGATGGTGGGAATGAGGACGCCTCGCGACCGGGCGATGGGGCGCCCGAGTTCGCCCTTCTCGTCCAGTGTCCATTCGCGGTTGAGGAAGATGCCTTGCTTTTGCGGCGACGTCATCGCAAAGGAGCCCTGGTAATAGCTGCCGGCGATCCGCTTTCCGTCGTCCAGGGTCACGATGAGGATGTGGCCTCGAGGGATATGCCAGAGCAGAAATCGATCCCAGGCCGTCGGCAAGACCTGCGGTAGCAGCTCGGTCACCGGAGGGAGCAGCTCCCGCCTCCACCCGGCGAGGTCGGTCGGGAGAAACTGCCGGCGGGCCCCGAAAAACAGGTCGCTCAGGCGACCCGCGTAAATTCCGCCGACGGCGGGGAGAAGGATGAGCACGACGATGGCCCATAGCCCAACGCGCCAAGGATGCTTGATGAGTTCATCGCGGATTGGCCAGAGCCACGGAACCGTCATCCAGAACAGGAGCGCCTGGATGACCGCGCTGAAGATGATGGCCAGCAGGATAAGGGTGAGGTCGGTGGCGGGGCGCTCCCAGGTCTTCGTGCGGGCCCAGAGGGTTACGGCGATGTAGCCGGGAACGACGGCGACCAGGACGACCGCCAGCGCTTCGAGAGTTGCCGGGAGCATCGCCCCTGGAATATAGCGCGCCGGACTGGACCGGCATATTACTACCCTATTTAGGGTGTGGCTTTCGAGGGCTAGAATGGGCCGATCAGCTCGGGGTTTGGCCGCGCCAGAAAAGATGTCTGCTCACTCAGGGCCAGGGAGTCACACTGCTGCATGAACGGTCGGTCGACGCTTGTGATTCCGGCGATCGCCGCAGTCCTCTTGGCCGGATGTGGCAGCTCAGGCCAGCAGAGCGCATCGGGCTCTCCCACGGCGACGCCGTCAGCGACACACTCCCCAACCTACCCGCCGAAGACGGTCGCCGACCTGAAGGCACTCGCCGCGACCGGCGACGCAAGCGCCGTTCACGAGGTCAAGAGCGAAGGGGTGGGCCTGGCGAGCTGCCCGCAACCCAAGCACTCGGTCGTGGTCGCGTCCTCGGTCAGCGACCCGAAGCAAATCGCTGCTTCGCTGCTCAACTACTTCTACGCGCAGGGATTCGACAACGAGTGCGGGTCGCTGGTCCTCGCCTATGCCAACCAGAGCGAGATCGGCGGCCCATATACCGTGGGCCAGGTCGCTCTCAACGTCAACAGCGGCTCACCGAAGCATGACCTGATGGTCAATGTCGGGAACTCGCTTGGAAGCACATCGCTGTCAATCGAAGTGAACTATTAAAACCTAAATCCACCGACCAGTACCCAGGTTTGAGTTTGGCGGTTCGTGCCCAGCCGCGGCCAAGGACCTCGGGCGCGAACTGGCCCTCACGCGCTGCCGGTCGCCTGAGTTCGAATTCTGCCGCCCCGCTCCGATGAGCGGCCAGCGACGGGTGGCAGCAGGCTCTGCAATGGCTACGTTTGTCCAGATGAAGGCAGACACGAAGGCGCCGTGTACGAGAAGTAGGTCGCGGCATTTCCTGGCCGGAGGCTACGGCATTTCCAAAAACAGGGTTACGTTGAAGAGGAGTTGAAGACTAGGCGAAGTCAAGTTCAAGTCGAATTAGAGTTGAGGAACCTTCCAGCCTCAGAATGAGGCCGCCGAGGGAGTCCGCACTGGAAATACTGTAGCCGGAGTTGAAGTTCCGTTAAGGTCGGGTTGAAGTTCAGGCGAAGTTCAGTTCAACTCGCAGTCCAAAACGGCCCCGGATTCGTCGCTAATCGGCGGAATGTGCGCCGCGAGCGAGTCGCGGATGAGGCAGTGGCTGACGTCGTAGAAAGCTGATTTGCGATGCCCCGGCTGGCGGATCCGCTCACCGTCCCAAGAGTAGGAAGCCCTGGCTTCAGCCGCCGCAAGCCGATTGGTTGGCTGCGACAGGCGGCACCACGTCCCGCGACCTCACCCACACCGCGCTATCACTCTTCGTCCAGTCGGTTCCTGCTTGACAAGGCGGAGCTTGAGGATCAGGGTGGGATTGTTGCGACATCTGCGACCTGGGGTCCAAGCTCGGCGGGGAGGAGGGAATGGGATCCAGCCGGACTCATGATTCGAGAACCCTGCGAACTCCCTGTCCAAAGCGGGGGCGGGCATTAGCTGCGCTAAACTGCGCGCTCATCGTCATTGTTGCGACTCTAAATGGGGTTGGACCGTGGACTCCGAAAGCCGTGGCCGCCTCTACTGGGTTGCCCCCTTATGCGACAGCGGTACTTGCCGATAACCCGTTAGCCTACTACCGACTAGACGAAAGCGCCGGGCCTATCGCATCCGATTTGTCCGGCAATCTCAACGATGCGACTTATTCTTCGTCCGGCGTGACCTACTCCGTTCCGGGAGCGCTGCTTAACGATTCCAATACGGCTGTCGCCTTGAGTGGCACAGCGACGATTTCTCGCCCTTCATTTCCCTTGTCGGGAGCGCAGCCCAGCACGACCGAATTTTGGTTCAAAGTCTCCTCCTCTGACTACAGTTCCGGCACGATCCAGCTGATCGCCGATTGGAGCGTAATGGTCCTGCTGGAAAATGGAGGCAGCACAATCGGCGTCTGCCCAGGCTTCCAGTGCCCGCAGACGATCAATCTGCCCTACCCGATTAACAATGGGGCGTGGCACCTCATCGATGTCGAATATGACGGTAGTGTCAGCTGCTCGATCTTTCTGGACGGCTCAGCAATTGGTTCCGTCGGGGGTTACCGGAATTGCAGCGGCAATGGTGTTGGGAACTACGTGTATGGGCTCACCGTCGGGGCATTCGGTTACATCAGCAACCCTGTCACGGCTGGCTCCTTCGATGAGGTCGCCGTCTACCCCGCGGATCTCAGCCCTGCGCGCATAGCGGCTCGGTGGACGATTGGTGCCACGCACCTCAATCAGGGTACTCTCTGTGCGCCCTCCACAAACTCGGCATATGCGAGCGGCGTTCTGGCTAACCATCCGGACCTATATCTGCGCCTCGACGAACTTGCCTCAGATCCCTCCGGTCGTGTGGCCTTCGACTCGTCTGGCAAGTGCACGACGTCGGATCCAACGAACGGAACCTATCCTTCCTCGGTGACCTCCGTGCCGGGGGCATCAGGCGATGGTGATACCGGCATCAGCTTCGCCGCGAACTCTTCTGCCAGAATAAGCGACACCGCGGCCAGTCTCCCAACTGGAAACCAGCCCTCCACTACCGAATTTTGGTTCAAAGTCTCTTCATCTGACTACAGTTCCGGCACGATCCAGCTGATCGCCGATTGGAGCGTGATGGTCCTGCTGGAAAACGGAGGCACCACGCTTGGTGTCTGCCCCGGATTCCAATGTCCGCAGACCATCAACCTACCCTACCCAATCAACGATGGGAAGTGGCACCTCATCGACGTCGAGTACGACGGCAATGTCAGCTGCCCGATCTTCTTAGACGGGTCAGCGGTTGGCTCGGTAGGAAACGGCTACAGGAATTGCAGCGGCAATGGTGTCGGGAACTACGAGCCTGGGCTCACCGTCGGCGCTTTCGGTTACATCAGCAACCCTGTCACGGCTGGCTCCTTCGATGAGGTCGCCGTTTACCCGGGTGACCTTTCGCAGGCGCAGATCGCTGCACCCTACACGGCTGCCACCAACCCAGGCCCGACCATTCAAAGCATCTCTCCCTCTTGGGCACCCTTCATGGGCGGAACGCCTGTCATGATCAAAGGCAGCAATTTTGGCACCAACCCCACCGTCGCGTTCACGGATAATTGCGCCGTCTCCATTTACTTTTACAAGACGGTAACACCGACGAATGTGTCTCCCGCTGGAGATTCGATCACTGTCATGGCACCGAGCGCAGACAGTCCCGGTCATTCAGATGGCCTCTATAACGTCGGGCTCATGCATGGGCCTGGCTGCATCAAGGTAACGACGGCCAATGGCAGCGCAACCGGCGCTTTCACCTGGGTCGTACCTGAAATCGGCCTTCTCGTATCGCACGACGCTGGCCAGCCGTTCACACCTGGTCACTTCGAGGGGTGTACGGCGGAAGCAGTGTCCAGCAACAACCACCTCGTCGTCTTGACAGCTGGCCATTGTGTCGTCAATAAGGACGACTTTGCCTTTGCTCCCGGCTACTTCGGTGCGGACCTTGCGACGTGCTCGGCTCCGTCGAATTTGGTCGGCTCCAGCGCAGCCTTCTACTGCGGTACTACTCCCTATGGAATCTGGTGCGAGATGAGTCCCGCCATCGACACTGACTGTGGGCCAACGGCCGGACGCACGTACACAGACCCGAGATGCTGTGATGACGCGAACAACGACTTCGCATTTCTAACCGTTGTACCCTCTGTCTACACAGGGTGCCCGCAAGACCTGGCAATTACTACCTTGGGAAATTGCATCGGGGGCGGCCTGGCGATCACTTGGGATCCAGGAAAGAATCCCGCCGGTGCGGCCAAACAAAGTTGGAACCTGTTCGGCTACAACCCGTCGTTCGGACCTTATCTCGACACGTGCTTGGCTGACCCAGGCACGACCTCTATCACTGGTTTTGGGACTCCGGCAGCCGGCTGGCTAGGAGTGCATCCAGCTGGCCCTAAAGCGCCCAGCGGGTCAGTGTGTCCGTGGTTTGCTGGGGGCAATAGTGGAGGCCCGTGGATCAACGGGCAAAACCTTGCCTCATATGGGGTCGGAGCCCTGAACAAGGGCTTTTGGGGCCAAAACCAGGACGGGATTGCGGGCACTTATCTGGGCGACGATGCAAAAGCTAACTGGCGCCTCGCCTCGACTGCAAAAGTACCGTCGGTTGGATGAGCGCGTGCACTAATCGATGAACCGCCTCGTCAGCGGCCCGTTTTCACGCAACCGCATGAAAACCGCGCGCGCGCCTCAGGAAGGCCGGAGGTAGGCGCGACTCCTGATAGCTCCTAGGGAGCAGAGGAGAGGGGTCCGGAGACCCTTCACCGGAGTTGCGTCCAGGCGAAGGCGAGGATGGTCGCGTCCCCCGACTGCTGTAAAAGCGAAGCCGTTTCTCCGCGCGGCGTCAGCATTCTAAGCGGTCATCTCCACGGATGATGGCGCGCGCTTCTCGGAGCGCATGTCAGCGAGTTGACGAT
>Ga0102924_1004387_pt1 | contig 14229 bp, 15 predicted proteins | sample PaiPotPPM11metaG_FD_80116 | JGI IMG/M metagenome (GOLD analysis project Ga0102924, IMG submission 80116) | Iron sulfur acid spring bacterial and archeal communities from Banff, Canada, to study Microbial Dark Matter (Phase II) - Paint Pots PPM... ... | reverse complement strand
TTGCGCCACGTCCTGCAACGGCAGCGGGCCCTTTCTCATGTGCGACAACGGCGCCCAGTGCACGGCGCTCTACGACGCAGCGGCGTTCTGCTGCTCGTCCTTCGCGGGCGGCGGCACGGGCGGATTCACGGGCGGTTCGGGCGGGCCATACATCGGCGGCAGCTCGGGAGCGACGTGCACGACGGGGACTTGCGCCGGGGCCGAGCTCTGCTCGCCCGCCAGCGGCTGCTCGAACGGCAAGCGATGCGTGCAGTCGCGCGGCTACTACATTTGTATGTGAGCGGATGAGCAGCAAGTTCGACGTCGATCCCACGCCCGTTCTCCGCGCGGCGATCGCGCCCGTCGTCACGCGCGGATGCACGATCACGGTGCTCGAGGGACCCGACGCGGGCAAGCGCTTCCCGATCGAGGAAGCGGTCACCCAGCGCGTGCTCATCGGGCAGAGCCCGGTATGCCCGGTGTGCCTCACGGATCGCACGGTGTCGCGCCGCCACGCGGCCATCGAGGGCGAACGCAGCGGGATGCGGCTCATCGATCTGGAGTCGAGCAACGGCACGTTCGTGAACCAGCTGCGCGTGCGCGACGTCTACCTGCGGGGCGGCGAGACGATCCGCGTGGGCGCCACGACATTGCGCGTCGACCTCGACGCGTCGACGCACATGCTGCAAGCGTCGGAGCAAATGAGCTTTCACCGCGTCTTCGGCGCCAGCCCGCAGATGCGCAGCCTTTATCCGATGTTCGCGCAGCTAGCCGCCGCGGAGGTCCCCGTCCTCATCGAGGGAGAGACGGGCACCGGCAAGGAGGCGCTGGCCGAGTCGCTCCACGACGCGAGCGCCCGCAAGGACGGCCCGTTCGTCATCTTCGACTGCACGACCGTCTCGCCGACGCTCCTCGAGGCAGAGCTCTTCGGTCACGAGCGCGGGGCCTTCACCGGGGCGGTCGCCAGCCGGCGAGGCCTGTTCGAGGAGGCCCACGGGGGGACGCTCTTCATCGACGAGGTCGGTGACCTCGACGTCACCCTGCAGGCGAAGCTCTTGCGCGCCATCGAGAGGATGGAAGTGCGCCGCGTCGGAGGCAACCGCTGGACGCGCGTCGACGTGCGCATCTTGGCGGCCACGCGACGCGACCTCGACCGCGAGGTGCAGTCGCGCCGCTTCCGCGACGACCTCTTCTATCGACTGGCCGTCGCTCGCGTGGAGCTCCCTCCCCTGCGCCGTCGGGACGGGGACATCGCGCTCCTCACGCGCACGTTCTGGACGGCGCTCGGCGGAGACGAGACGCGCCTCTCGCCGGACCTGGTGCAACGCTTCGAGGCCTACTCGTGGCCGGGGAACGTCCGCGAGCTGCACAACGCCGTCGCGCGGCAGATCGCGCTGGGCGACGCCGCGCTGGGAGAGGCGGCGCTCGCCGATCCGGCGGCGGGGTTCTCCGGGGACGCGAGCTCCGGCTCGGGAGACTTCATCGACCAGGTGGTGCGCGAGGGGAAGCCGTTGCCGTCGGCCCGGCAAGAAATAGTGGCCGAGTTCGAGCGGCGTTACGTGACGCGCATGCTGGAGCTGCACGGCGGGCACGTGGGCCGCGCGGCCGAGGCTTGCGGCATCGGTCGGCGGTACTTCCAGATGATCCGCGCGAAGCGCTGACGGCGCGGCCTCGGGGGAGACCGCACTAGAACTGCCCGGTCCACTCGATCGCGGCGCCTTTCCGGGAGGGAGACACGCTCACCCGGGAGGCGCCCGAAGACGACGAGAAGAGCAAGTACCCTGCGACGCCGAGCGCGACGACGCCGACGGCGAGCGAGGTGTCGGCCGCGATGTAGTCGAAGCGGACGCGCGAGACCTGGTCGTCGCTGCAAGCGGGGGCGCACGACGTGAGCAGGTTCTGCTTCTCCGCGTGCCCGTTCAGCCCGAAGTACGCGAACGCGCCGATCCCGAGTACCCCCAGGCCAGCCATCGTGAACACCCAACCCATGGGCCGGCCGCGTTCGCCGCGGGGCGGAGGCGATGGCGGCGCCGGCGTCCTTTGCTGGGTCGTGGACGACGCCGGAGTCGATGGAACCGACGAAGGCGCGGGAAATGTGGCGAGGATCTCGCGATTGCGCTCACCGACGCGCAAGACGACGTGCTCGTGCACGGGAGGATCCGGCGGATGCTCGAATCGGATCACGTGCTGCCCCGGGTCCTCGGCCAGCGCGCGCCCGTCGAGGGCCGCCACGCGCTCGTCGTCGACGTACACGGCGGTGGGCACGACGTCGTGCCCTGCCGCGTCGCGGGCCCCGAGCACGACCGTGGGCAGCTCGGCGTCGACGTCGGAGAGGGACTGCGCGCAGTCCTTCCGCAACAGGGTGGGGCACGAGTCGCCGGCGCACGCGACGAAGAGCGCGCGCGCGGAGCGCAGCTCGCCGCGGAGGCGGTGAGCCTGGCCTTCGTCGAACGCCGCGACGCATCGTTCGCGGTCCTGCGCGCCGGCGCGGCCAGCGCACAGCGACGAGGCGACCGCGAGGGCGATCGCGCGTCGCGCCACGGTCATGGCAAACAGCTCGCCTTGTAATGCTTCATGCCCTGAGAGTCGATACTGAAGGGCGGATCGCAACCGGCGCGGGCGCCGGCTGAACGAAGCTGTGCGGCAGGGCGCGCGTGCGACTCGGGCGCATGCGACTCGGGGGAATGCGACTTTGACCTCGCCCCGTGCGCTCCCGCCCCATTGCCGCTCGCGCTACCACCGGTGTCTTCGGGGTGACCATCGGTTGCCTGCGAGGATACCGTACCGGCCGCGAGGAACGGATCGGGAGGCGAGCTCTCTGTCTGCGTTTGCGTCGGCACCGCAGGAGGTACGCCGGTCGGCCACGAGTTTTGTGCGCTCGACGGGGGCCGGCGTGCAAAGCCTACGAGCGCAACGGCAGCAGCGGCCACCCCCAGGGCGACGGCCGCCCCGAAGGCGGCACGTCGAGCGCGCACGCTGCGGGCGGCCGGCAACGTTCCTCCCGTGAAGACCGCCGACGTGTCCGGACTCGCCGCCGGCCCATCCGTCTCCGCACCCGGCGCCGCGCCAGGAGTTCGCGCGGCGGCTCCCGGCGGCGTTCCGGCGAATGCCTCCGCGTCACGGACCAGCTTCGCGCGCACGTCGAGCTGATCGCCCGCCACCCGTTCGACCCAGGCGGCAACCTCCGGAGGCGAGGCCGGCGGAACGACCGCGGCGAGTGCCTCGGCCATCTCGGCTGCCGTCCCGAACCGAGCCCGCTTGTCGAACGCCGTCGCCCGCAGGACGACGTCGTCGAGCCCGGCCGGAATGTCGGGCGCGACGCGGCTGGGCGGGGGGACCTCCTCCCCGAGCACCCGCGCGATGAGGCGAGCCTCGTTCTCGTCGTCGAAGAGCCGAGCGCACGCGAGCGTCTCCCAGAGCACCACGCCGGCGGCGCGAACGTCGGCCTGACGCGTGACCGGGGCTCCGCTCAGCTGCTCGGGCGCCATGTACGCGATCTTGCCCTTCACGTGCCCCTCGCGCGTCACCTGCTCCTTTCGCAAGGCCTTTGCCACGCCGAAGTCGAGGACCCGCGCGACGCCGTCCACACCGACGACGATGTTCTGGGGCGAGATGTCGCGGTGAACGATGCCCAGCGGCGTGCCGTCCTCACCGCGCGCCTCGTGAGCCGCGTGGAGGCCATGGAGAACCCCGACGAGGATCGACGCCGCGATGGGCGGCGGCACGCGCTCGCGGAGCTTGACCACGCCGTTGATCGCGCCGGCGAGAGATACGCCGTGCACGTACTCCATGACGATGCAGAGCTTCGCCCCGTCCTGCACGACGTCGAGCGTCTGAACGACGTTGGGGTGCGCGATGCGCGACGAGAGGCGCGCCTCGTCGAGGAGCATCGTGTAATATTCCCGCTTTGCTGCGTAGACGGGGTGCAGCAGCTTGAGCGCCACGACGCGCGAGAAGCCCGCAGGCCCGGTGAGGCGCCCCAGATGGACGCTCGCCATGCCGCCCAGTGCGAACGCTCGGAACATGAGATAGCGCCCGATCTGCGAAGGCAGCTCTTGAGGAGCGACGCTCACCATCGGTCAGGTGCGCAGTATATCAGCGTCCCGAGTCGCGGTCGCCCTCGGGCCCGACGCTCGGGACACTACCTCCGCCCATCGTCGTCGTGCCTGCGGCTGACGACGACGGCGAAGGGGCTGCGCGCCGTCAGTCGATCTCGATTTCCGTCTTCAGTGCGCCGCCGGCCACGTCCAGCTTGTCGACGTGGCATCGCGAGCCGACCCTGCGAAACCTCATGCTCACGATCGAGCTTCCGATGCGCATCCCGTGCAGCTCCAGGTGCCTGACGGGCTTCGGCAGGTCCGGGTTTCGCACGATCAGCCGCCCGCGCGGGGCGTCCGCGCGAATGCCCAGGATCGACTGGAGCAGCGACAGCGGCGCGGCGCTCGCCCACGCCTGCGGACTGCACGCCACCGGATAGCGCACCAGCGGACCACTCCGCTTGCCGATGCCGCAGTAGAGTTCAGGGAGTCGGCGGTCGCGGCAGAACCCCATCGCCGCGTAGAGCCCGTCGAAGGCCTTCATCATCTCGTAGCGGAGCCCGTATCGGGCAAAGCCGCGGACGATGAGCGCGTTGTCGTGCGGCCACACAGTTCCGTTGTGGTAGCTGAGGGGGTTGTACACGGGCTGATCGCTCGCGAGCGTACGGATGCCGAAGCCGCCGAAGCTCGACGACGCCATGAGCGTGCGCGCGGTCGCGGTCGCGCGGTCGGAGGGCGCGACGCCGGACCACAGCAGGTGCCCGATGTTCGACACGATCGTCGGCAAGAGCCGGTCGCGACCGTCGACGGCGAAGGCGTAGCGGTTCGCCTCGGGCATCCAGAAGACCCGGTTGATCAGAGCGCGCATCGCCTCCGCGCGGGCCTCGTACTTGCTCGCGAGCTGCTCCTCGCCGAGCCAGGCGAAGATCCGTGCACCGCGCTCGTACGCGTCGGCGCAATAGCCCTGCACCTCGACGAGCGCGATGGGCGGCTCGGCGCGCCGGCCGTCGGGAAACGACACGCCCGTGCGCGAATCCTTCCATCCCTGGTTCTCGAGGCCGCGCACGGTCGCCCGCTGGTATCGCACGAACTTTCGCCCGTCCTCGCTTCGATCGTCGATCCAGCCGAGCGCCGCTTCGATCGCCGGTCGCAACTCCTGGAGGAACGAGCCGTCGTTGGTGAACCGGTGGGCTGCTTCGGCGACGATGACGAAGAGCGGGGTCGCGTCGATGCTGCCGTAGTAGGGCGAATGCGGGATCTCGCCGCATCGGGCCATCTCGCCGAATCGCAGCTCGTGGAAGATCTTCCCCGGCTCCTCCTCGCTCGTGACGTCGTCCTTCTTGCCCTGGAATGCGGCGAGCGTCCGCAGCGTCTCGATCGCGAACTCGGGGTTGAGCGTGAGAGCTTCGTAGGCCGTGATGAGGGCGTCGCGTCCGAAGGGCGCGCAGAACCATGGGATGCCGGCGCCGACCATCTTGTGGTGTCCGAGATCGAGTCGCAGCGCGAACAGGTCGGCGATCGACTGATCGAGCATCTCCTGGAGGAGTCCGTCGTTGCACGAGTAGCGCGTCGAGCTCGCGCGGAACATGTGCATCTCGTCGCAGAGACTGTCCGTACGGCGGGAGAACGGCAGACCCGGGCGGCTCCGGGTGACGCCCGCGAGGACCGGCACGACGCGCACCTCGATGGTCGTCGTGCGATCCGCCGGGAGGCTCAGCTCGAAGCTCGCGAAGTCGTCGCCGAGCTCGGTGGGCGGAACCCCGAACGAAACTATCGTCTCGTATTGGGTCCCGCAGACGCCGGTATACGAGAGAAGGACGGTGCTGCCCTCGACGCGCGGCTTGTGCATCATGCCGCGCCGGGGACGCTTTGCCCCGCGGACCTCGAAGATGTCGGCGAAGTCGCTCCGGAAGCGGATGACCGCCTCCACTTCGCACGCGCGCATCAAGAAATTCGTGAAGACGATCTCCTCGATGAAGCCGCCGTCGAGCATCTGCCGGCGCCGTATGTGGAGGAAGTTCTTCGGATCGTCGAGCAGCTCCTCGCTGCGCGAGTCGCTCAGCATCAGGTCCACCTGGTTGTACGCCGGGTGCGACGTCTCCGCGCTGAGGCGCACGGCGTGCCCCGAGCGGATCTCGAGCTCGTAGAGCGAGAGGAATCGCGTGTCCTGGTAGAAGAGGCCGAGCTCGCGAGCCCCGGCCGGCGCGATGTCGCCCTGCCGAGTCGTCACGACGAACAGCGAGCCGCGCGCGCGAACGAGGCGCTCGATCTCGCCCACGATGGGCAGTTCGAGCAGCGAACTCGGCGCTTCGGTGTCTTGGCCGTTCGACGTAACCGTCGTCAGCGATTCGGCGATGGGCAGGTCAGCGGTTCGCGGCACGCACTAGCTCCAGTTTGGACGGGCGCTCACGCCCGCGGGGGGGGTGACGAGCGCGCGCGATGGCATCCTCGTACACCCGCTCGTAGTCGCGGGCCATCCTGCGGGAGCAGAACCGCTCTCGCGCGCGCTCGCGGCAGCGCGCGCGGTCGAGCGATCCCACACGGTGGATGCGATCGACCATCTCGGGGACGTCGCGCACGAGGAAGCCGGTAACCCCCTCGTCGACGACCTCGGGGGCCGCACCGCGCGCGAAGGCGATGACGGGCGTCCCCATGAGCATCGACTCGACCATGACGAGACCGAATGGTTCTTCCCAATGGATCGGGAAGAGCGTGGCGCGGGCGCCCTGGAGGAGCTCGCGCTTCTGGTCGAACTCGACCTCGCCGAGCCAGCGGACACGCTCTCCCGCACGCTGCAGGCGCGGCTGCACCTCCGTCTCGAAGTAACGCTCGTTGACCCAGTGGGGCTTGCCGCCCATGCGCAGCGGAAAGCCGGCGGCGAGCGCGGCGTCGATCGCGACGTGCGCCCCTTTCTCCGGCGCGAACCGACCGACGAAGGCGAGCCAGCCCCCCCGTCCCTCGCCCGCGTCGTAGCGGTCGAGATCGAGGCCGTGGTGGACGACGTGGCGGATCGGCAGCTCGGGGACGAGCTCCGCCTGTCGCCGCGAGATCGCCACGTAGGCCACGTTTTGAAAGTCCGCATAGTACTCGGTCAGGCTGTCCACGCGATCGTGGTGCAACGTCAGCACGGTGGGCGTCGGGCACACGAGGCTGAACGAGACGGCGTGCGCCTGATGGGCGTGCACGACGTCGAACGGAGGATCCTCGAGAGATATGGAGCGCCATGCATGTGCCGCGTGTCGGAGCTCCACGGTGTCGCTGGGGGGCCACACCGCCGAGGGGAAATGCCACCGCAATTCCGCCTCGGGTCGGGAGTCGCCCGTGGCGAACACCGTCACTCGGTGACCGGATCGCGTGAGGCTCTTCGCCAGTTCGGCGATGACAAGCTCGGTGCCGCCGTAGGCGCGGGGGGGAACGGTGACCGCACACGTCGAGAGGAGGGCGATTCGCATTCGGTTGGCTCCACGCCTTCGCACAGAACGGGCCGCCAACTCCCCACTCCAGAAGCTAGCTGCGCCTCGTGTACTGCGACCGGGCGCGAAGGAGCCCGAGCTTCATCCGGGCGCGGAGGAGTCCGAGCTTCAGGGTGCACGTCATGATGGCGAGCCGATAGGCACCGCCTGTGCCAGCGGCGGGCGAAACCAAGCACCGGCGTCGCCCGCGTTCAGCGGTGGTTTGCGCCGGCCTGGTGCGCGCGCGGCAAGTCGTTCGCGCCGAGCGCGCCCCGTGGCAAATGCGCTCGTTCCCCCGCCCGCTGCACGCGGAGATGGTTCTGCACCTCGGAGACACCGAACACATGGTCGGCGATGTCCTCCGCCAGGCGCTTCTGCGCGCGCGTCGCGACACTCCCGGTCAGCAGCACTTCCCCTTCGTGGACGGCGACCTCGACGTCGCTCGGATCGAGGTGCCCGTGCTCGGCGAATCGCTCGCACACGTCTTCCCGGATTCGTTCGTCGCTTCGACGGTAGCCGCGCGGGCCGATACCCACGTACGGGCCGCGCGCGCTCTCCCATTCGTCGTAGATCGGCGGCGCGCGAGGCGGGGTCGGCCGCGGCGCGGCCCCGCGCGCCCACCCGAGCTCCGATGAGTCCTCGCGCGCCGCACGGTAAGCGCGATCCTCGCGGTACGCGCGATCGTCGACGCGGAGCCCGCCGGTCCCCCAGCGCGGATCGCCCGCGTCGCGCGAGAAGCCCTCGCGCTCGACCGCATCGCGCTCCCCCCACTGGCGCTGGTCCTCTTCCCAGCGCCAGCGCTCGCGCGGGTCGCCGCGTTGGCTCATCGCCCGACCCTCATACGACCGCGCGACGGCCGAGCAAGAGCGAGATGCCCGCCATGACCAGGAACACGACGAAGAGCACTTTGGCCACGCCTGCGGCGCTGGCTGCAATTCCCCCGAAGCCGAAGATCGCGGCCACGATCGCAATCACGAAGAAGACGGCTGCCCAGTGCAACATGGTGGCCCTTCCTTTCTAAGAACTCTTCGTGTGCACCGCGCGTGCCGCAGAGCGACGCGAGCGTGAAGCGCGCGCCGGCCGAGTCGCGCGGAGGTCAGCGGAGCAGATCCGCGACGCGCGCGAGATCCTCGGCGAAAGCGTCCATCTCGCGACGGCGCGACTCCTCGTCCGGAGCGCGGAGGATCGACGAGGGGTGTACGGTCGCGACGACGAACGGCGCGAGCGTAGAGGGGATGGGCTTTCCCCGCTCGCGGGTGACTCGGAAATCGCGACCGAGCAGCGCCTGAGCGGCGGTCGATCCGAGGCAGACGATGACGCGCGGTCGCACGGCCGCGATCTCGGCGTCGAGCCAGCGCCGGCAGGCTTCGATCTCCGCCTGGTTGGGTTTCGAATGCAGGCGTCGTTTGCCGCGCGGCTCCCACTTGAAGTGCTTGACGACGTTCGTCACGTACGTCGCGGATCGATCGATCCCTGCGCGCTGCAGGCCCGCGTCGAGGACGCGACCGGCTGGGCCGACGAAGGGTGCGCCCTCGCGATCTTCCACGTCGCCGGGCTGCTCGCCGATCAGCATGGCCACGGCGTCGGGCGAGCCCTCGCCGAAGACGGTCTGCGTCGCTCGCTCCCAGAGAGGGCACGCGCGGCAGACGGCGGCCTCGCTCCGCAGCTCGACGAGGAGCTCACGCCGCGCGTGGCTCACGATCTCACGCCGCATGCTTCGGCCCTCGCGGCCGCCGCCCCGTGGCGGGTGCGCCCGCACGCCCGCGCTTCTGCGCAGCGATGCTCTTCTCGAGCACGTGAGCCAGATCGAGGACGTTGGTCGCGACCTGAGGCTTGCCCTTCGCCCTGGGCTCGCGACGGCCCTGGGCCCGGGCCTCGATGAGCGCCATCAGGTCTCCCGTGTACCGGTCCTTGAACTCCTCGGGATCGAACTTCCCGCTCATCGCGTCCATGAGCATCCTGGCCATCTTCATCTCCTGGGCGGAGACCTTCGCTTCCTCGGGAACGTCGAGGTCGGTCGCGGGAGCTACCTCGTCCGCCCAGTGCATCATCTCGAGCACCAGCGCCTTCCCGTCGGGCTTCACCGCAGCCAGGTGCTCGCGCGTGCGTATCACCACCCGCGCGATACCGACCTTCTTCTCCTCCTTGAGAGCCTCGCGCAGAAGGGCGTAGGCGTGGCGCCCCTTCCTCTCGGGCTCGAGGTAGTACGCCGTGTCGTAGTAGATGGGATCGATCTCTCCGAGCTGGACGAACTCGACGATGTCGACCGACTGCGTGGCCTCCGGGCTGGCCTTCTTCAGGTCCTCGTCGCTGACGACGACGTAGTCGTCCTTGCTGTACGGGAATCCCCGGACGACGTCGGCCCAGCCGACCTTCTTGCCGCACACCGTGCAGACGCGCTCGTACCGGATGCGCCCGAGGTCGTCCTTGTGCAGATAGTTGAAATGAAGCTCGTGGCCCCGAACGGCCGGAAAGAGCTTCACCGGAATCGTCACGAGACCAAACGTTATCGCCCCGGTCCAGATCGCATGTGCCATCGAATCCTGCCGGTAGCGGGGCGATGCGTACGCCGTGCCGAGGGCGGCGCGTGTCGTGCATCGGCGCGTGGCGCCATGGAAGCGAGAGAACCGCGGGCAGGCGACCCGGTGGAATCCGAGGAGGCCTTGATTCGCGAACGCGTCAGGGGGCTGGTGCGAAGCCAGCCGCTCGTCGCGGTCGGCGCGGCAACGGCCGTCGGCGCCGTCCTCGGCGGTGTCTTTCTGTCTCGCCTGGGGCGGCTGCTCTTCGCTGCCGCGGCGGGTTACGTCGCGAACGAACTCTGGCACCGCGAGGGCCGCCTCGCGATCGACGAAGTCATCGAACGGCTGACGTCGCGCGAGCGCTCGTCCGCGAGGTGAAGCATGCGATCACGCATCTGCTTGAGTCTGGTCATCGTGGCGGGGCTCGCCGCTTGCCACGAGCCCGAGCAGCCGAAGGTACCGCCCCAACCCACGAATCCGACCAATGGCCCCGGCGTTCGAACGGTCGCCGAGCGCATGAACGGCACGCCCGACGGGTCGATCGTCTACGACGGCGCTCCGACGCTCGACGTGGCGGCCTTCGGGCACGACGCGACCCCGTTCCAGGCCCACACCCGGTGACGCGCACGCGCGTCGAGTCTGCCAGCGCGACATCGGTCCGGACCGCGGCATGCGCCATGCTTGGGCAGTCGGGCGGGGGGATACCGGCACCAGAACCGCCATGAAAGCCACGACCCTCCTCGAGCGACAGCACCGCAACCTCCAGCAGCTCTGCGAAGCCGTCGAACGAGGGAGCGCGCGGATGCGCGAGTCGCTTTTGCCCCAGCTCGCGGGAGACCTCGTGGCGCACATCGCCGTCGAGGAGCAGGTCTTCTACCCGGCCGCGAGTGCAGCCCTCAAGGAAGACGGGTGGGTGCGCTCGAGCAGGGCGCGGCACGCGCAGGCGATGCGGCTCCTCGACGAGACGCTGGACGCGCCCGTCGAGGGCGATGCGTTCGCCAGGGTAATCGGCGAGCTGCGGAGCGCCGTCGAGGTGCACGCCGAGGAAGAAGAGGAGGGGCTCTTCCCGCGCCTCGAAGACGCGCTCGATATGAAGGCCATGCGGCAGCTCGCGCTGGCGATGATGTCGCTCTATCACGCGAAGGTCGAGGCAGGTTACGCACGCCACCACGACGAGCCGGACGTCTCCGGGCCGGATCCCCCCGAGCGCGATCAGCACGGCATGCGGCCGTGAAGTGAGCTGCGGCCGAAGCGCCGCCGCCGGACGGAGGCACGCAGCTTGCGAAACGCGCCTGGCATGGAGCGGAGCCGACGAATCCGTTGTGCCGTGGGCGGCGCGTACGCCTTCGTCGGGCCCGGGGCGCTCGGGCTGCTGGGGCTCGCGACCGCGCTGGACGTGCTCGCCACCGGCCAGCCGGGCATGCTCGCTTCGATGGCCTTCTGGACCGTCGTCGCGGGGGTCGCCGCAGGGACCTGGTACACGGTGTTCGCGCTCCTCGACTGGGTGATCTTCGCCCAGCTCGGTGAGTCGGGTGTATGCGGACTCGACGGCTTCGTGTGCGCGATCGTCGTCGGGCTCTTTGGCCTCAGCGCGCTGCTGCGCGTGGACGTCTCGACGCACGCGGCCACGTCGGCAGCCACGGCGCTGGAGGTAGCGGGCGCGGCGCTGATCGGGATGAAAGCCTGGATTGGCCGCGAGCTTGCGGCGTGGATTAGCGAGCGCCGCTGACACCGAGCGCCGCTGACACAGGATCGATTCGGCCCTCGCTCCAGGGTGGCGTCAACGTGTGACATCGCGCATGCACGCCGCGTGGACCGCGCGCGGCCACGGCACGCGATCTCGCCGCCAAGGTCACGTAGCCCCGACCGTGCACGCTCGATGCATCGAGCGGGAAGGCAAGCCGCAGCCACCCAAGCCCATGCGTGAGTCGAGCTCAGTCGTTTTCGAGGAGGCAGAAGCAGCCACGCCGCCTGCGCCGCAGGTCGGGGACGTCGTCGGCGGCAAGTACCGCCTTTCGAGGCTGCTCGGCGAGGGCGGGATGGGCATCGTGTTCGAGGCCGAGCACCTGCGCTTGATGCAGCGGGTCGCGATCAAATGGCTGCGCCCGGACGTGCTCGCGTTGCCGGACGCTCTCGAGCGCTTCGACCGCGAAGCGCGCGCGATCTGCCGGATGCGCGGGCCGCACGTCGCCCATGTCATGGATGTCGACGCGGACGCGTTCGGGCGGCCGTACATGGTCATGGAGCTGCTCCAGGGCCGGGACATGGAGATGGAGCTTCAGGCGCGCGGGGCGCTGCCCATCTCCGAGGCCGTCGATTGGACGCTGCAGGCTTGCGCCGCGATCGCCGAGGCGCACAAGGCCGGGATCGTCCACAGGGATCTGAAACCGTCGAACCTATTTCTCGCCGAGGAGGCAGGGGTCCGCGTCGTCAAGGTGCTCGACTTCGGGATCTCGAAGCTGGCGCGGGACGAGCCGTCGGTCACCACGGCGACGGTCACCCTCGGCACCCCGCTCTACATGTCCCCCGAGCAAGTCCGCTCCTCGAAGGACGTCGACGGGAGGGCGGACATCTGGTCGCTGGGCGTCATCCTGTACGAGCTCGTCACCGGCTCGCCGCCATTTCTGGGCACGACGACGGCGGCGATCGCGGCCATCGTCGCGGACGCGACGCCGCGGCCCCGCGAGGTCCGTCCGGAAGTCTCCGAGGGCCTGGAGCTCGCGATCATGACGGCGCTCGCCAAGTCGCCCGACCATCGCTTTCCCACCGCCGAAGCCTTTGCGGCCGCCCTCATGCCGTTCGCGTCCGCGGAGGGAATCGCGGGGCCGTTCTCGCTCCGGCCCTCTCAAGAGGCCTTCGAGATCGCGAGCTCGGCGATGGCGCGGGCCCCCGCGGGCGCGTACGCCAGCGACGCATCGGATCTGCTCAGGCTGCCCACGTCGCGAACGACGAAGCGACGGATAAGGCGCGAGGAGCCCAAGTGGTCGGCGACGCGGACGTTCTTCGGGACCGTCACGATCGGCTTCGCCGTGGCCGCCGGCGCCGTGCTCGGCATGCATCGCACGACGGTGCAGCCGCTCGAGGACGTGCGGCCCTCACCGGCGAACCGGGGGACCGTCGCTCCCGACTCCGCGCGCGCCGATCGATCGGGTCCCACGTCGCCCCCTGGCGCGAAGCCGCGGGCGGTTCCCCGTACCGCCGAAGAGCTGGTCGACGCGACCCCCGAACGCTCCGCCGCCGGACGGGGGCCGGGCGAGACCGCGGCGTCACCGGAGAGCGTCTCGCACGAAGCGGGGCTGGCCGCCCTCGCGCGGGCTCGTCCCGCCTCGCCACCCGGACCTCCTTCTCCCACGTCCCGCGCGACCACGGCGAGCCCGCCGGTGCCGCGCGGACGCAACGTTCCCGCGCATGCGCCCATCGACAGGCCGCTTTACCTTTAGGACGCGCGTCGCGGCCGCGACGCTGGCGCTGCATGTGGCGGCGCCGCCGTCGAGCCTCGCCCGCGCCGACGAAACGTCGGCGACGGAGCTCAGAGCGCGCGCCGACGCAGCCATGGATCAGGGCGCGTTCGCGGCCGCGGTCGCCAAGTATCGCGCGTCGTACAAGCTCTCCCCCAGTCCGGCGCTCCTTTACAACATCGGAAACGCCTACGAGCGCCTCGGCGACTACCCGCACGCCCTGGCCTATTTCGAGCGATTCGCCGCGGTCGCCCCGCCCGACCTCAAGGCGCGCGTGGTTCGGCTCGACGACCTCATCGACGGCGTGCGCGGGCGCCTGGCGCGTGTCGTGGTCCAGTGCGCGGTCCCGGGCGCTCGCGTGCTCGTACGGGGGGAGCTCCAGGGTACGACGCCGCTTGCCGATGCGATCCCGGCGATGCCGGGAGAGGCGCACGTCGAGATCCTCGCGGACGGCTATCAGCCGTTCGCCGAAGACGTCGCGCTCACCGCGGGGAAGGAGACGCGGGTCGACGCCGTGCTGGTTCCCGAGATCGCGACGAAGAGCGTGCCGCAAAGGCGCGAGGAGGGCGCCTCGCTCACCTCGGAGTGGTGGTTCTGGACGGGCGTGGGCGTCATCGCGGCGGGGGGCATCGCGACGGCGATCGTCGTTCTCGCGCACCCCAGCTCGGCGCCAAAGGGGGACATCCCGCCGGGCCAGGTCGCCGCACCGCTGATGACCTGGTGAGCGCGAGCGCGCAGCGTTCAGCCTTTGTTGCCGTTCCCCTTGCCCGGGCCGGGCCCCGCG
>Ga0102924_1004386_pt1 | contig 14230 bp, 14 predicted proteins | sample PaiPotPPM11metaG_FD_80116 | JGI IMG/M metagenome (GOLD analysis project Ga0102924, IMG submission 80116) | Iron sulfur acid spring bacterial and archeal communities from Banff, Canada, to study Microbial Dark Matter (Phase II) - Paint Pots PPM... ... | reverse complement strand
GAACAGGAGCAGCCCACCGGCGACCGCCGTGAGCATTCCGGTCCAGCCGTTGGCGCCGAAGATCCCAAAGACCTTGCCCTCTACCGGCGCTTTACCGTTCGGGAAGTTCGAAAACTTGGGGAAGAAGTGCTGCTTGTACAGGAAGTAGAGGCCCGCGGCGAGCAGAACCGTTCCCAGGGTCAGAGCTGGACCGCGAGCCAGGCTGATGCCCTTCTCAGTCCGCGTTTCGGTTGCTTCAGGCATGAGTTCACCTCCAGAAGGTCAAGTGCGCGACCTTACCACCCAAGATTGTTGATCCAATAGGCGAGGCGCATCGGGAGCGATCTACGTCAGCGTGCGAGCCGCGTGAGGTTGGGAACCTGCCCTCCGTCCACTCGAAGCGTGTCGCCGATCAGGCCGGATAGGACGTCAGTAGTAGTGGCGCCGCCCGCCCACGGCACGTCCCATGGATCCAAGCACCATCAGGATAAGGCCGACAACAACGAGAATAATTCCGATGCTCCACAAAATGGCAATCTTTGCGATGAATCCGATTACCAGCAGGATGATGCCGAGGACGATCATTTACTTCTCCTGGCCGTCATTTGACGGCATGATGAGTTGATACGCACGCAAGCGTCACTCTACTCGGCTGCCCGCTGGGTGTGAGCTGTATATACCTACGGACCGGGTCGCTTCTGACCGTCGGGTTGGTCGCCGCCCGCGCGGTCAACATCCTCAACGCGTGGCGTCCCGGGGAAAGCCCGTGCGGAGCGGCTCGGATCGCCGGTCGATGAGGACACGCACGCCCGCTTCTCAGGTCAGTCGACCTGCTGGACCGGCAGGCCAACGTGGTGCTGCAATGCGTCGGCGTCAATGCCCTCGTCATGACGCTCTTCCGAGCTGGGGCGAGTGAAGATCAGGATGCGCTCCGCCGGGAAGGTGACGAGAACGTCCTCCACCGCCTTGACCGGATCTCCCTCACCCGTGTCTCCACGAGCATCCAATCCCGCGTCGTCGAGGCCTTCGACCGTCTCTCGCTGCACCAGTTCTGCCCGGCGGATCGCCTCGTCAGCGTCGGAGAGCCAAAACCGCAGCGCCGAGCGGTGAAGCGCCGGCGCAACGACCATGATCTCCGCGTCATGGGTGCTGTCGCCAAGCGCCGCGTGCAAACGATCAGCGGAAATCGGTTCGCTCGCGATCACCAAGACCTTCATCTCATCCCGCCACTGTTTCGCGCGCGAGCAGCCATCACTCCGGCGAGCATACCGCGCACCTGGGACCCGGCTGCGGCTCTGGGCTGAGTAGCTCGAGCGCTCGCTTGAGCAGCTTCCCGGGGAGCCGCCCAAGTCATCGATGCGCTGCTGGCGCCAGATCGCCGCCAGCAAGAAATGCTATCGCTGACACCCCGCGGACGCGCTCTCGCATCTCGCGAGCAGCTACGGCGTCGAAGCCATGAGGCGCCGCTGCTTGACCGCATGAAGTGGAAGTAGTCTCGACCGAACCTTCCCTCGAACGCCGAGGCGGAGATGTACCCGGTCCTTCGGCCGATTCCGCCCAGCGAAGGCTGCCTAGGGCAGGTTCTTTGTGACGCTGGGTCCGACCTTGTTCGTCGTCCCGCTGCACGTCCATTCCGCGATCAGGACGCCGTTCACCGCGCCAACGCGTACGAGACCGTCAGGTGGGTTTGCCCGAAGCTGATCAGCCAACACTCTGATCTCGTCAGCGGCGACTTCGATCATTGACTCGTCGCTCATGGGACGAGGATAGTCGCTTGGTTCGCCAGCGAACCGATTTTCCAACCCGGCATGTAGCGAGGCCCTCTCAGCGAGCTCGTAGCAGTCTCCAGGCGGCCAGAGCGGCGCCGGAACGGGACGAGGGGACGCACAGAGCCAACCACGGCTAACGCGTAGCGGCCGTTTGCGCGCTGTTGCTTACCAGAACGACAATCGGGTCCTCGGGCCCAGTCTCGCAGCAATCCGGGTGCGGCGAGCCGTCGGGGTAAGCTTGCGACCGGAAGGCCCCTTGGAGGGAGACGAATGAGCGACGCGTTGTTGATTCCCATTGCGGCCGTCTCGACGGGAGTCGTCGTAATCGTTGTTGCCGTCTGGTCGTGCTCGTGGTGCTATTCGTGACCCTGTCGATGCGCGGCCGTCAGAAACGTGGCGTGAAGCGGCGAACACCTATTTCACGGCGTGGAACGAAAAGCACACCGAGCAGCGGCGCCAAGCGCTCGAACGATCCGTCAGCACGGACGTCGAGCTCGTCGATCCGACTGGACGTTGGCAGGAGGAGCAGTCGACACCTATGGCGGCGCCACCCGCGTGACGATCGCATTCCTGGAGAGCGATCGTCCCGACGCGCCCCGAGCCGGCGATGCCTATGGCGACCGAGCAGCGGCCCGGGATGAGGCCGCTGGGTCGCCGCGGCGGACGATCGCTCCCGCCCAGGTCTCGAGTTCGCCCCATGGGAGGCGTCCGAATGAGGCGTCCGGGAGGCTCGAGGTGGATGACGACCGGAAGGCCGCCGGCAGCGGCGACGGCTGACTTTCGCCGACAGCGTCAGCCCTGCCTGGGGACGCCTCAGAGGGCCTCGTCCGGCCAGATGATCTACGGGTCGAAAGGAACCGCTCGAACGAAAAGATCAAGAAGAAGGTTGGCCCCGGACCGCAAACCGTTGCCCGCGACGGTTGCCCGCTTCCGCCGCCACGAGGGCTCAGAAACCAGAAGTTGCTGATTGCCAGGCATTTCTGCCAAAGCGGACGACGGGTCTCGAACCCGCGACCTTCGGCTTGGGAAGCCGACGCTCTACCAACTGAGCTACGTCCGCGGAGGTCGGCCCATTCTATGAGTTCCGGATAGACTCGCCGCCGAGGCGAGCGTGCGGCAACTGACCGGTCTTGACGCGCAGTTCCTGGCCCTTGAGACGGCACGTCAGGCCGGCCATGTGGGTGGTCTTGCGGTGCTCGATCCGAGCTCGAGACCGAACGGCCGACTCGAGCTCTCCGACGTTCACAACATGATCGCCGAGCGGCTCCCGCTGCTCCCGCCGTTCCGCTCGCGACTCAAACGGGTGCAGTTGGGGCTCGACTATCCGTACTGGATCGACGATCCCGACTTCGATCTCGAGTACCACGTCCGCGAGCTCGCGCTCCCGCCTCCGCCGACCGACGCCAAGCTGGCGGAGCAGGTCGCACGCATCTTCTCCCGGCCGCTCGACCGCTCGCGCCCGCTGTGGGAGGTCTATCTGATCCACGGCCTGCAGGACGCCAACGTCGCCGTGATGACCAAGATCCATCACGCCGTCGTCGACGGTATGAGCGGCGCGGAGATCATGGGCGTGCTGCTCGACCTAACGCCCGAAGGCCGCGAGCCGCCACCGCCGAGCGAGACCCCGAGCGATCGCGAGCCCACTGAGCTGGCGATGCTCGCGCGGGGACTGATCGCCGCGCCGCGCTACCTGCAGCGAGTCTTGAGCGCGGCGCCGTCGACGCTGCCGAACCTCGAGGACACCCCGATCCTGCGCGAGCTACCGGGAGCGAAGACCCTCGGGCGGACGACCGAACAGATCGTCCGCACGTTGCGCCGCCGTCCATCACGGGTGCTCGAGCGGTCCAATCTGACGCCGCCGCGCACCTCGTTCAACGGCCGAGTGTCGGCGCACCGGAGGTTCGCGTTCGGGCAGCTGTCACTCGATGACGTCAAGGCCGTCAAGAACACCTATGGCTACACGGTCAACGATGTGGTGATGGCGATCTGCGCCGGCGCAGTGCGCCGCTGGCTGATCGAACACGACGAGCTCCCGAATTGTCCGCTCGTGACGCAGGTGCCGGTCTCTGTCCGCAGCGAAGAGGACCAGGGCACCTTCGGCAACCGGATCGGATTGATGAGCGTGCCGCTGTTCACCGCCGAGCACGATCCGGTCGAGCGCCTCCGTCTGACCCACGAAGCTATGCGCGCGGCCAAGGAGCGCCACAAGGCGCTGCCGGCGCAGCTGCTCCAGGACGCGACTCAGTTCATTCCGCCGGCGGTGTTCGCACGCGCCGCGCAGGTGACCTTCTCGCTCGCGGCGATGCGTCGGCCTGTGTGGAACCTGGTGATCTCAAACGTGCCTGGCCCGCAGTTTCCGCTCTACATGGCGGGTGCACGCCTTGAAGCCAACTATCCGATCTCGGTGATTACGGACGGGATGGGGCTAAACATCACGGTGATGAGCTACGACGGCCACCTCGATTTCGGCATCGTGGCGGACCGCGAGCAGATGCGCGACGTCTGGAAGCTGATCGACTGGCTCCAGGAATCGCTCGCGGAGCTGAAGCCGCGCACGCCCCAGGAAGCGGCTAACCCGGTCTGATTACCAGGCTTGTGTGCCGCCGCAGTGCGGACAGCCGACCGAGGTCGATACGGGCGCCCGGAAAACGAACCCACACTGGCACCTGTAGAGCGCCTCGTCCTGTGACCGGCTCGCGTCACGCGCTCGGCGCAGCTCGGCCTGCGCGTCGACTGGGCGGTTGACCGCATGTGAACGACGGCGGCGGAACGTGGCTGTGCGTTGGGTGAGTCGGGCTGACACTGTCATTGCGATCAACGCTTCAGACGTGAATAGGTTTCGCCCAAGTCGGCGCAAATCCTTTGGTCTAACAGGACGCTAATCGGCGTCAGAGGGGGCTGGGTGAGCATTCCCGCCGCCATCTGGCCGGGTCGTCGAACCGAGGCCGTGTGGGAGAATGGCTCCGGCCCATGGATCCGAGCCGCAAGCGCGCAATCCGCCTCACGGTCGCGCTGACCGCCGCGCTGCTGCTTGCCTCAGCGCTCATCTACACGAGCTTCAGTGCCGGTCGCGAGGAGCTGACCGCTTCCCAACTCTTGCGGACCGCCCAGCCGGGCCAGTCGTACATCCTGGCGGGCACGGTCGTCAACGGATCGGTCCAGCAGGCCGGATCGGCGCTGCTGTTCCGCGTGCGCGACCCGAAGCTTCACGTGTCTGTGCCCGTTCGCTACACCGGCGAGGTGCCCGATCCCTTCCACGCCGGGCGCGGCGTGCTCGTGACCGTCCAGCGGCAGGGAACGCAGTTCATCGGCGAGGAGAACTCGCTGACGACGAAGTGCCCCTCCAAGTACCAGGCCGCGAGCGGCGCCGAGTGACATGGCTGTAGTTGGCAGGGCGCTGCTGATCCTTGGTCTGCTGACTTGCGCCTATGGCATCGGCGTGTCGGTCTATGGCGCCCGCAGCGGGCGGCGCGAGTGGGTGGATTCGGGCCGGCGCTCGGTGTATGCGCTGGCGGCGCTGATGGTGTGCGCGTTCGCGATCCTCGACGTCGCGTTCCTGCGCAACGACTTCTCCTACAACCTCGTCGCGAGCGCATCGAGCACGACGACGCCGACGCTCTTCAAAGCAGCCGCGATCTGGTCGACCCAGGCGGGATCGTTGCTGTTGTGGATCATGCTGCTCTCGCTCTGGTCGAGTCTCGTCCTGTTCCTCTCACGCAACAAGGTGCGCGAGATAGCCCCGTACGCAACCGCCGTGCTGCTCGGCTTCTGCGGCTTTTTCACCACGCTGACGGTGTTCGTCCACAGCGCACATCCCTTCGCGACCTCGGCGACGCCACCGACGGAGGGCGCCGGCCTCGATCCGCTGCTGCGCCACGTGACGATGATGGTCCACCCGCCGATGCTCTACTCGGGCTACACGATGCTGACGATCCCGTTCGCGTTCGCGGTCGGGGCGCTGATCTCCAGGCGCACGGGCGCCGAGTGGATCCAGGTCACGCGCCGGTTCGCGCTCGCCGCGTGGCTGTGCCTAGGCATCGGGATCATGCTCGGAGCTCGCTGGTCCTACACCGAGCTTGGCTGGGGTGGGTACTGGGCCTGGGACCCGGTCGAGAACGCCGCCCTGATGCCGTGGCTGCTGGCGACCGCGTTCATTCATTCGATCATGATCCAAGAGAAGCGCGGGATGTTGAAGACGTGGAACGTCTCGCTGATCCTTGGCACGGGGACGATGGCGATCGTCGGCACGTTCCTGGTCCGCTCGGGGATCCTGTCCTCGATCCATGCGTTTGTGTCCAATGGGACGCTCAACTGGGCATTCGTCGCGCTGATTGCGGCGATGGTCGTCGTGTCCATCGGGCTCGTCATTTGGCGTCGTGATCAGCTTCGCTCCGAGGCCAGGCTCGACTCGCTGTTATCGCGCGAGGCAGTGTTCCTGTTCCAGAACCTCGTGCTGGTCGCGCTCGCGCTCGTGATCTTCTGGGTGACCTTCTTCCCGCTGATCTCGCAAGCGATCACTGGCACCCAGGTGTCGGTGGGGCCGCCTGCCTTCCGGCCGTTCGTGGTGCCACTCGCGCTGATCCTCGTGCTCCTCTCGGGCATCGGGCCGATCATCGCCTGGCGGCGCGTGACGCTCGAGAACCTCAGGCGGAGCTTCGTGTTCCCGGCGGCAGCCGCGCTCGCGACGCTCGCCGTCCTGCTGCTCGCGGTCGGGAGCGGGGCGAGCGCGTTCGCGTTCGCGATGTTCGGTTGCGGCGCCTTCGTGCTCGCGGCGGTCGCTCAGGAGTTCTGGCGCGGGACGCGCGCGAGGCGGGCGATGTCGCACGAGCCCGCGCCGCTCGCGTTCGCGCAGCTCGTGCGTCGCAATCGTCGGCGCTATGGCGGGTACGTGGTGCATGCCGGACTGGCCGTGCTCCTGATCGGCGTTGCCGCTTCGACCTCGTTCCAGCACTCCCGCTACGCCACGCTCATGCCGGGCCAGAGCACAAAGCTCGACGGTTACACCGTCCGGTACGTCAAGCCGACCGTCGCCGCAACGCCGGCGCGGCTCTCACTGGGGGCGGTGCTAGCCGTCTCAAAGGGGGGCCATCCTGTCGCGACCCTCAACACACGACATGAGCTCTACCCGTCGCAGGACCCGTCGCTGGGTCCGATCGGGCGTTTCTTCAACGGCTCCGACGAGAGCCGGATCGGGCTCACATCCGGATTCACGCGCGATGTCTGGACCGTCGTGAACCCAAGCCTCCAGCCGCTGCAGGGGCTGATCATGCAGGGTGACCGGCTGTTCACACGACTCGAGCGGGACACCATGCCACGGGTCGTTGGGCTTCCTCTGGCGAAGGCCAACGCCGCACTCGCGCCCCTGTGGCAGGCACGCGATCGCGCGATCGCCGAGCTTGTGGCCCGCTACGTGAACCATCCGTGGCCGGTCACGTTCCTGATGATCGTCTCTCCGCTGGTGATGTGGCTGTGGATCGGCGCGCTGATCGTCGTGGCGGGCGCGCTGATCGCGCTCTGGCCGATCCCCACGTTGGCGTGGCTGCGAGCACGCTCGGCCGCCTACGCGGGCCGGCTGGCGCGCGAGCCCGCCTGAGATGGAGTTCCTGATCATCCTCGCGGTGCTCGCGCTCGTCGTGCTGTTCGTGACGCGGCCGTTCTGGCGGCCCGACAGCGATCGTGCCGTCGCGCCGAAGGACGTGGCAGAGCTCGAAGCGGCGCGCGATGCCAAGTACCGCGAGATCCGCGACGCCGAGCTCGACGTCCGTACCGGCAAGCTCTCGCAGGAGGACTTCGAGGCGATCGACCGCACCTTGCGCGCGGAGGCGATCGAGATCCTGCACGCGCTCGACGACGCCCGTGGGCGTGTCAATGGCGCCGCGCGAGAGCGGCTACCATCGGAGCGGCGATGACCGCAGTGCTCGACATCCTTCAGGTGTTCCTGTGCGTCGTGCTCGTGTTCCTGATCCTGATGCACTCAGGCAAGGACTCGGGCCTGTCTGGCGCGTTCGGCGTCGGGACCGGCGCGGGTCCGTTCGGCGGCGGCTCGCTCGTCGAGCGCAATCTGAACCGCTGGACGATCGGATTCGCGATCGCGTTCGTCATCAACACCCTGGTCCTGATTAAGACCTCTTAGCCGGGCGCGGGCATCCGCAGGACCGACGGCTCGCTAGCTTCACGCGAGGCGCGCCGGGGTGGCCGCCACGCCACCATTCGCATCAGTCCAGGCGGAAGGCGCCCGTCGGTCGACAGCCACGACCCCGCGAGGATCAGCAGCAGGCCCGCGACCGAGCCCGCGCCGGGCCGCTCGCCCAGCAGCGCAACGCCGAGCCCGACGGCGATCACCGGGTTGACGTACGTGATCACGGTCGCGCGGCTCGTACCGGCCTCGGCGATCAGGATCGAGAAGATCACGAACGCCGCCGCGGTGCACACGAGCCCGAGCGCGATCACGCACGCGAGCGGGCCGGCGGATGGCACCGCGCTGGGCGGGTCGAGCGCCGCGAATGGGGCTAGAAGCACAGAAGCGATCGCCAGGCTTACGCCCATCGTTGCCCGCGCGTCCAGTCCGCCCAGCCTTAGCTTGATCAGCATCGGTCCTATCGCGTAGCCGACCGCTGCGAGCAGGATCGCGCCCGCGCCGAGAAGCGCGTTGCCCCGCCCGGCGACATCGATCCCCACCAGCGCTATGACCCCGCCAAATCCGATCAGCAGCCCGGCCGCCCGCACCGGTGTCGGGCGCTCGGAACGGTCGAACCGCAGGGCGAGCACCGCTCCGATCAGCGGGACGGACGAGATCAGGATCGCGGCCAGCGAGGAGGCCACCCGCGTCTCGCCCGCGCCGATCAGGGGAAACGGGATGCAGATCTCCACGATCGCGTACAGCAACAGCACGCGCCAGCGCCCGCGGACCGAGGGAAGCGTCCCCGCGCGCCACGCGAGCACCACCAGCACCAGCGCGGCGAGCGTCACCCGGCTCCACGCCAGGAACAACGGCGGCACGCCGTGGCGCACCGCGATCCGGATCAACAGGTATGGAATGCCCCAAATGACCGACACGGCGGCGAACGCAATCCACGCGCGCCGTGTCAGGAGGTCACCGCCATCACGTGATCCTAGTAGGCCGCCACGTACAGCTCGCGCAACTCATCCCGGTCGGCTGGGGGCGGCGTCAGGTGAAGCTCAGCGCGCGCCGCGGCCTCATCGGCGCACTGGTCGAGCTGCTCTTCGCTGACACCAAGCTCGCTCAGGTGGGTGGCGCCGGACAGCGCGCAGAGGCGGGATGCCGCGGCGCCGGGGTCCTCGCCGAGTGCGTGCTGAAGCCGCCCGAGACTCTCGGGAAAGCGGCGCGCGAGGGCCGGGATCGAGCGAGGCAGCATGATCGCGTTCGCCGCGCCGTGACCGATGCAGGCAAACCGGACGAGCGTCTGCGAGAGCACGTGGTGCAGCCCGTACCCGATCGACCCGATCACGTAGCCGGCGAGCAGAGCGCCAAGCGACAGCGCCTCGCGGTCCGGCTAGGCCCCAAAGCCGCAAACGAGCAGCCGCGCCGCCGTTACCGCGGCCAGGTTCGGTACCGGGCTGGCGAGCGGGGTCAGCGGGCCCTCGACAGCGTGCCCGAGCCCGTTGAGTGCGCTGGCGGCGAGCTCGGGCACGGGCTGCGATGCGGACAGGTCGGGGTCGTTGATCACGATCGCCGGGCGAACACGGGGCGCATCGGTCGCGACGCCGACAGCGTGCCGGTGGACGGCGGTCATCTCCGCGCCCGACAGCGTCGTTGGGATCGCGGCGACCCGCCGCGGGGGGTCGGCGGCGGCGAGCGCCTTGGCGACGTCGATCACGCGTCCGCCCCCTAATGCGACGAGCAGCTCTCCCGTGATGTGGGCACGCAGCTCGCCTGCGATCTCGTCGACGCGGCCCGGACCGACTTCGTGAACCGCTGCCGCTGCGTCGCTCAGCTTGGGCGCCTGCGCGGCCGCACGCCGGGTCGTGAGCAGTGTGTAGCCGGAGCCGATCAGCCCAGATGCGTCTGCCAGCGTGCCGCGCCCGAACACGATCAGCCGCTCGCCGTCCTGCCAGCGAAACGGGGCGGCGGCGCTCAATCCACCACCGGGGTCCGCAGCGACCCAAGCTCAGGCGCCGATAGGACCACCTCGTCGCCGGGCTCGATCCAGTGGCCGTCGAGCGGGCCCAGCTCGAGCAGACATCCGCCGGTGATCGTGCCCGATCCGAGGACGTCTCCAGGCCGCAGGCGCGTGGCGCGCCCAGCCTGCGCGACCAGTTCCGGCCACGAGAAGTGCATCTCGGAAGCTGCGCAACGCGAGAGCACTGAACCGTTGACCGTCACCGTGACCTCGAGCGCGAGCCGCTCGCCGTCATAGGGCAGCTCGTCGGGCGTCCCCAGCCAGGGCCCGAGGCTCGTCGCGAAGTCCTTGCCTTTCGCGGGCCCCAGTCCGACGGTCATCTCGCGGCGCTGGATGTCGCGCGCACTCCAGTCGTTCATCAGCATGAAGCCGGCGATCCGCCCACCGGAACCGATCACCGCGGCGATCTCACACTCGAAGTCGAGCATCTCGCATCCCTCGGGCCGCCGCACCGGCTCATCCGGTCCGCAGACCGACGCGGGGTTCGAGAAGTAGAACACCGGCGCCTCATACCAGGCGGGTGGGATCTCGGCCGTGCCCCGACGCGCGAACCCCGTCCGCACGTGCCCCTCGTATGCGTAGAAATCTCGGATGCTCGGTGGCGATGGAACCGGTGCGCGCAAAGACGTGGCCGGCGGGTACGAGCGCCCGGTCGGCGATCGCCCCGAGCCCGAGAGCCAAGCGATCATCGACTCCGCCTCGAGCACGTCGATCGTGCCGTCCTCGCGAATGGCGCCGACACCGCCGTCGGCGAGCGTCGCGAGCCTCACGAAGACTTCTCGTCGAGGCGATCGACGAGCCGCAGCAGTTCAAGCGGGCTGAATGGCTTGGTCAGGAACAGATCCGCGCCTGCCTCCTCGGCCTGACGCTCGACGCTGTCGCCGTGTGCGGCAGTGAGCATCACGATCGTCGGATCGCCGGTTGCGTCCTCGGAGCGCAGCGAGCGGCACGCCTCGATCCCATCGATCCGCGGCATGTCGACGTCGAGGAACACGAGCGAGGGATGCTCGCGCCGCGCAACCTCGAGCGCCTCGACGCCATCGGCCGCCTCGTGCAGTTCAAACTCGGCAACGTCCTCGAGTGTGGTGGCGATCAGCTTGCGCACGAACGGGTCGTCGTCGACGACCAGCACGGCACGGGTCACCGAAGGCCCCGTTTCACCGTACGGCCGCCGCGATGCGCTCGAACGTCTCGTCCGGAATCGTCTGGAACGCCTCGACCACCTGTGGGTCGAACTGCCCACCTGACTCCTTGACGATGATCTCGCGTGCGACTCCGAGTGGCGATGCCGGGCGGTACGGCCGCTCGGTCGTGAGCGCGTCGAGCACGTCCGCCGCGGCGAAGACGCGCGCGGCGATCGGAATCTCCTCGCCAGCCAGCCCATCGGGGTAGCCCTGCCCGTCCCAGCGTTCGTGGTGAGAGCGAACCACCTCGGCTGCCGGGCCGAGAAACTCGATCCCGCGCACGATCTCGACTCCGATCAACGGATGCTGCTCCATCAGCGACCGCTCGTTGTCGGTGAGCGGTCCGGGCTTGTAGAGGATGGCATCGGGGATCGCAACCTTGCCGACGTCGTGAAGCAGGAACGCGAACTCGATCTCCTCAACACCCGCCAGCTGCGTCCCCAGCGCCCGCGCAATCTCGAGCGCGTAAGCGGTGACACGCTCAGCATGCTTGCTCGTGTATGCATCGCGCGCCTCGACCGCGTTCGAAAGCGCGCGCACGGTCGCCATGTACGACTGACGCAGCTCATCACGACGGGCGCGCTCCTCCTTGAAGGTCTCCCGGAGGTCGGCTGCGTAGCGCTCGAGCTGCTGTTGGCGATCCGCCGATTCGCGCTCGCGCGTCGCGAGCTCTGCCCGCAGCCTCTCGATCTCCTCGGCAAGCTCGCTCTCGTTCCCCACCGCCACGGCTTCAGCCTACCTCAGGCGCCGATGCGTACATCCTCGCCTCGCAGCGCAGCCATCAGTGCCGCCGCCGCTCGCTCGACGGGCACCACCTCCATCCCAAGCTTCGAGATTCCGGGTGGCGTCGGCGTTGCCCCGTCGCCGAACAGGATCACCGCTCGGCGAAGCCGCCGACCTCGAAGGTCAAGCGCTTGCAGCACCGTGTGAGGGCTGCGGATCCCGATATCGACCAGCGCCACCTCGAAGCGTCGCTCCGTGCACGCGCGTGCCACGCCCGTACCCGTCAGCTCCCAGTCGTGCTCGACGCCGAGTTCTTCCAGGGCCGGTTCGAGTACTCCTCGCAGTTCCTCTCGCCCGACGACCAGGACTCGGGACCGGCCGGCAGCGATTGCGGCCGCCAGAACCTGGCGTAATTCGTCGGCGTCGATCGGTTTGGGCACCACCCACTCGCCGACGAGCTCGGCTTGGGACGAAAAGACCGACACGAACACGACTGGGATCTTGCTCAGCTCTGCGTCCCTGCGGATCGTGCGCAGTACCTCGAAGCCGTCCATGCCCGGCATCAGGATGTCGAGCGTGAGTGCGTCGTAGTGCCCCGAGCGCAACATCTCTAGCGCCTGTGGACCGCTCGTCGCGATCTCGGCGTGGACCTGGAGCGGGGTCAGCTGTCCGGCGATCAGCTCGGCGATCTCGGGCTCGTCGTCGATCACGAGCACCCGTCGCCCGCGGACCGCGTCCAGCATCTGCGGCATCTCTGGCCGCGGCAGCGCCGCCGGAAGCCGGACTCTGAAGGTCGATCCGTGCGTGGGCTCGGACTCAACTTCGATCTGCCCACCGTGCAGGTCGACGAGCGACTTGACGATTGACAGTCCAAGACCCGTCCCCGGGGTTGACGCCCCGCCCGGACGAGCACGGTAGAACCGCTCGAAGACGCGCCCGGTCTGGTCGGTCGTCATGCCGACGCCCGAGTCCACGACCGTGATCTTGATCCAGGCGCGATCCGACTCGACCCCGACGCGGATCTGCCCGCCCTCCGGCGTGTAGAGATGGGCGTTTGTGAGCAAGTTGGCGACGATCTGACGCACCCGGCTCGGGTCAGCGAACGCCACCGGACGAGCTGGGCCGACGGTCAGCTCGAACCGCTGGCGCTTCTCCTCAATTCGCGGCCCCATGAGCTCGACGACCTCGCGTGCCGCCTCGCCGACGTCCACCGCGCGGCGGTTGATCTCGACGCGGTCGGCCTCGATCCGGGCGACGTCAAGCAGGTCGTTGACCAGGTCGACGAGTCGGTCGGTGGAGCGCAGAATGATGTCCACGAACTCACGCTGGCGAGCCGTCATGTTGTCCGCTGAGCGGCTGAGCAGCTCGACGAACCCCTTGATCGACGTGAGCGGGCTGCGCAGCTCGTGCGATGCGGTCGCGACGAACTCGGATTTCGCGCGCTCGAGTCGAGCCCGCTCTGTCATGTCGCGCACGGTCCACACAACTCCGTCCGCGCCCCCAGACAGCTCGGACGCGACGACCGCGAGCGTGCGGTCGTGGTGCTCGACGATCGTCTCGCCGGACAGGGCCTTCTCCAGTGCCGGCAGGGGACTCGAGTCCCCGTCGAGCCGCTCACCCGGGCCGAGCTCGGGCACGAGCTCGATGGCCCGCGGGTTGACGGCCCGGATCGTGGCCGCGTCGGGCTCGGTCACGATCAGCCCATCGCCGAGGCCCTCGATCGTCACCGCCAGCCGTTGGCGTTCGGTCTCGAGGTGTTGCTGAGCGACCGCGAGGGCGTCGCCCATCGCGTTGAACGCGTGCCCCAGCTCGACGAGCTCGCGTGGGCCGCCGGCGTTAACGCGGCGATCGAGCTGCCCGTCGGCGAGATCGCGTGTGGCGCCGACGAGCTCATCGAGTGGGCGGCGAATCGTCGTCACCAGCGCGGCGATCAGCGCCAGCGCGGCGATCAGCGCCAGCGCGCCCGCGCCGGCTACCACAATCAGCGCGGTGCGCGAATCGGATCGGGCTTCTGCACGCGCGGTTGCCTGGAGCGCAAGCTGGCGAGCCTGAAGCTGGTTCGCGAGCGAACGCGCGCGCTGGAGCGGGCCGCCTGAGCTGCTGGCCTGCAGGAGGCGCCGCTGGGTTACAAGCGCCCGCGCGGCCGCGACGCCGGCGACCTCCTGGGCTATTAGTGCCGCGGTGGCCGGATCCTTGGCCGCCAGGCGCGTGGCGCTCGCCACCGCGCTGCGGTAGCCGGCGGGGGAGTCGAGCCACGCCGCCGGCAGGTTGGCCGCTGCCGTGGACAGTGAAGACGTCTGTGCGAGCTTGTCTTCGTAGCGCTGCCGCGCGCCGTAGAGGCTCGACACGCCCAGCGCGGCGACGAGCACGAGAACCAGCGTGAGTCCGAGCAGCGCAAAGCGGAGCGAGCGGGCGATCGACAGTCGTCGCATTG
>Ga0102924_1004384_pt1 | contig 14236 bp, 12 predicted proteins | sample PaiPotPPM11metaG_FD_80116 | JGI IMG/M metagenome (GOLD analysis project Ga0102924, IMG submission 80116) | Iron sulfur acid spring bacterial and archeal communities from Banff, Canada, to study Microbial Dark Matter (Phase II) - Paint Pots PPM... ... | reverse complement strand
GGATCAGTCTTTTCGCTGTTATCGTCGCCGCTGGAGCGTGGCTTTGCCGCTCCAAGTTTGCTGCTTTCTTCCAGTCACACGACAAAACGCGGTCTCAGGCGTTTGAGATTCTCCGGGAGCGTTACGCGAAAGGCGAGATTTCGCGGGAGGAATATCTTCGCATTGCAAACGATCTGGACCGGCATGAGAATGTACCAAGGGTCTGAGGACACGCCCGCGGCCGATTCTTTCCGACCTCGTGAATCTTCTTCCAGCATCTAACTGGCGGCGAGCCTCCAGAATCGGCGCACGGATGGCCCAGTTTCGAATGACGAATTGGCAGACACAACGAATTTGGTGGCTGGGCAGCGTTCGAACGCGTGTGGCGATCCTCGCGTCGTTAGTAATTGCCTTATTGATCGGCTGCGGGTTCGCGTTTTTCTTGATATTGCAAAACAGGCAAAGCGCCGTCACTGAGGATACTCAGCGCCACCTCTCTGCTCTGGCAGTTACGATAGCTCGCGATTACAGCAGTCATGAGGACTTTCAGGCGCAGCATCAGGAGTTCCCCCCTCTTGAGAATCCTGATGCCTCTGGTTCAGACGATGTACTTTCCCTGATGACGACTGTCGTGCTCAAGAATGAACAGGGTACTGAAGGCGGGTTTTACTCGAAGGCGTCGGATCGGCTTCTAGGGTATGCATACCCGACGCACGAAGGTCCTGGCGTGAAGAGAGACATTCCCCCGATCGAACGGCCCATGATTGAGGATGTGGCCCGCCGCGCTGCTAGCCAGGATCAGGAGGTTTCCTACACATATAGGGGAGAGCGCGCCGCAATCGTTTTTGAAGCGGCCCCTATTGTCTTAAAGGGCAATCCCATCGGCAGCGCGTGGGTGATGAAGCGGCTGCCTAGTTTGCGCTCGCAGCAGGATTGGACGCTCAGCCTTGGTGCTGCTGCCTTTGTCGCGCTGTCTCTGGTTTGTGTGCTTCTGGCTTTTCTGGTGGCCCGTGATCTTGGATCAGGTGTCAGTCAGATCGAAGAACGATTGCACGAGTTGGATCGGGATTTCAGTTCGTCAGCGAAACCGTTTTCGGGACTCGCTGAACTCGCGCGCATCTATCAAGGAGTGAATCAGCTTGCCGAGTCGCTGCGCCAGAAGATCGAGCAGGAGCGGGATCTTCGTGAGCAACTCCGCCACAAAGAGCGCCTCGCGGCCCTCGGACAAGTTGCTGCCGGCGTGGCCCACGAGCTTCGAAACCCTTTGGCGACCATCCGCTTGCGGACCCAGATGAACCAACGCGCCGTTTCGGACGGCGCAGTGCAGCAGAGTTGTTCGATGGTACTGGAGGAAATTGATCGCCTGAACGGGATCGTCGAGCGTCTTCTTTACTTCTCCCGGCCTCTGAACTTGCAGGTCGAGCCATTTGATCTGAACTTACTTCTACGCGATTGTGTCGAGGCCAAAGCGACGGTGGTTCGAAGCGGGTCCATACGATTCCTGTTTGACGCCGCTAGCGCATCCGCGATGATTCGGGGGGATCGTTCCAAGCTGTATCAGGTATTCGACAATGTCCTTTCGAACGCAATTGACGCGCTGGGGCCCGTAGGGACGGTCGAGCTCAGCGTCCTTGATCAAAATGGATATGTCACAGTCGAATGTCGCGACGACGGTCATGGCATCCCAGAAGAAATTCGCGACAAGTTATTTGATCCCTTTTTCACAACTCGGCCGAAGGGAATCGGGCTGGGACTGTCGATAGCTTACGAAATCGTCCAAGCTCACGAGGGAACAAGCGAAATCGCCTCTTTACCAATCAAAGGAGCGATCGTTACCGTGCGCCTGCCTACGGCCGGCCCTAGGACTCCAGCCTCAAGTGTAGAGACGATACAGATCGAACACGCATGAAAGCCACAATTCTGATTGTTGACGACGAGCGAAACCTTCGAGTTACTCTGGCCGAAATTCTCGCCTCGCACGGCTATGAGATCCTTGAAGCCGAAAATTCTGTTGATGCTCTGGCTAAGCTTCGTGACCAAGAACCTGACCTCGTGTTTTGCGACTGGAAAATGCCTGATGGCGGAGGAGAAGAACTTCTACAGGCGCTACAGCAGCAGGAGGAGATCCGAAAACCCCCAGTCATTATTATGACGGCATACGGCACCAGTGGAAACGCCATCAAGGCGATTCAACTTGGCGCCTATGATTTCATCTCTAAACCTTTCGACCTCGACGAAATCTGCACGACGGCGAAGCGCGCCTTACAACATATCGGGTTGCAGAACGAAGTCGAGGAACTTCGTCAGAGGCTCCTCAAGAGTCCCCGAAAGGAGCAGGGCGAAATTGTCGGTTCGTCGCGCGCTATGCTAGGCGTGTTTAAAGATATCGGTCGAGTGGCAGCCGGCGACACGACTGTACTGATCCGAGGGGAATCGGGTACAGGAAAGGAACTGGTTGCCCGAGCGATCCATCAGAATAGTTCGCGTGCAAATGGACCGATCGTCACCGTCAACTGCGCGGCACTTCCTGACGAACTGTTGGAGTCGGAGCTTTTCGGCCATGAGCGCGGCGCGTTCACCGGTGCAATCGCGCGGAAGCAGGGGAAGTTCGAAGTCGCTAACAACGGTACCATCTTTCTCGACGAGATCGGAGAACTACCGGTTAGCCTGCAACCTAAGCTCTTACGTGTCTTGCAGGAACAAAGCTTTGCACGAGTGGGCGGCAATGACACGATTCACTCCAATTTTCGTGCCATCGCCGCTACCAACGGTGACCTTGGCGAACTGATCAAGGTGGGTGAGTTTCGCAAGGATCTTTACTATCGTCTTAACGCTTTTACGATTTCACTACCACCACTTCGAGAGCGCCGTTCGGACGTGGTTCCTCTGGCGGAACACTTCCGTGAAGTTTATGCCGGCAAGAACAGGGTTCCCGCCGCCGGGTTTTCAGAAGAGGCGCTGATCGCGCTACAACAGTATTCGTACCCTGGAAACGTGCGTGAGCTTGAGCATATTGTTGAACGGGCTTTGTTGCAGGCCAACGGACGTGTGATCTTAGCCGAGCACTTGCAATTCGAGCAACAGCCTGTTCAAACAAACGGACAGTGGATGGAAGCCTTAACAAAACTTCCGCTACACGATTCGGTAGCAGAGTGGGAGAAGTTTCGGATTTCTCAGGCTCTGAAGCAAAGCGACGGCAACAAAGCAGAAGCTGCTCGTCGACTCGGCGTTCACCGGAGGCTGCTTTACGAAAAGATCCGAAAACTCGGTCTGGATGCGCCGGAACAGACGTCAGGGAATGAAAATCTCAACTTCACCAGAGAACCCTGAATGCCTTTGTCATCTATTGACCTGGATGTGCAATCTGCAGAGTTCGCCCTGTTTCCACTCCACGACTCTTCCGCGACTCAAGTCTGCAATTGCCATGACCGATGATCACCGCTCACGCGAGGGGTTGCAACAGGTCGGTCCACAACAAGTCTTCGCTTCAGCGCATGCAGATGGGACGGCCCGAACAAAGACATTCAAGAACTTTCTAAGCACCAGCAGATAGCTGTCACATCGAGCCTGCTGCCGCAAGCGTCGCAGCACTTGCCGGCGATTCGAGGACTTCAGCTATAATGACTTCGCATTTGTTATCGGTGAAGGAGTTCCACCGTTAACCGCCTCACCCTGATAGGTTTTGGGAGTGGCTGATGACTCCTGGCGGACTTAATTCGTCCGGGGGAGCGCAAATGCCACCACAGGTCCAGCTTTTCACGAAATTCCTCAGCAAGTCCAACTTTCTTACCTGCTGTCCAGAAACCGAATCGCTCCGACCCCTGACGAAAACGCCATTCGGTCTGTCTGCCTTTGTGGAGAGGGAGACCCTAGCGATACGAGAAAGAAGGTCGCCAACCTCTTCTGCAAGGAACCACCAAGGAGAGCGCGATCGTGGCTGAGATGCGTAAATGGCAACAAGAACAAGCTCACGAATCTCGCACTGGCGAGACTAGAACCTACTTCGATAGATGCGTGACAATCGTGCGACCCATTCTAGGGCGGGTCATCGTCTCGGCGATATTCGTTGTCACGATTCTTGCGGTCGACTTGAAGTACACAACTGAAGGAAGCAGTTGGATGTATTCGGTAATTAACGCGGCCATGATTGCCATCGGCATTGGCCTTGCGGTTCTTTCGACAGCGATGATGGTGAGCAATGAAACCCGAAAGTGAGAATCCCAGCTTTCGCAGAACGCATCCAAAACTGTAAGACATCGGGCGAAGGAGTTCGCCCTTAACCGCTGTCCTAAATCACCACCGGACAGATGATGACTCCTAGCAGGGAAATCCTGTTGCAGAGTCATGTCTGTCTCGGGATTCCTAGGCCAACAATTTAATCGAGCCGTCCAGGCCCGTCCTTGGTGTCCCACTGGCGCGAGTTGCACCACATCCGGAGTCTGAAGCAATGGACCTCAAAACATACGAGCACGTCAAATTCGAACTGGCCGAGCTAATCCGTTCCGGGCAACTGATTGCTTCCGAACCTGAGACGGATTCGAACAAACGATACGAGGCGGAGCATCCCTGGCGGTTACTGCTCACTCGTTTGGCCGAGGACCGGTTCACCGTGGTCGTTGCCGGACGGTTTAGTCGTGGAAAGTCTTCCTTAATGAATGCGGTGCTCGGCATGGACCGCCTTCCGACAGGCATCGTGCCGCTGACCTCTGTGATTACATATGTGCGTTATGGCACCAGCGAAAGAGTTCTGCTCAATTACGAAGGCTCGAGATTGCGGGGAGAGGCCACGCTTCAAGAATTGCCCGAATACGTCACCGAGAAAGGAAATCCAGGGAATGCAAAGCGGATTGAGTCAGCCGAGATTCAGCTGCCGGCAGAGATTCTTCGCCGAGGATTCTTCTTCGTCGACACTCCGGGCCTCGGATCTGCCATTTTCGAGAATACGAAAACGACGGAGAGATTCATTCCGGAAATCGATGTACTGATTCTGGTTACTAGTTACGAGAGCCCGCTCACAGAGGACGAGATGCGATTTCTTCACTATGCTTCGGCCTCAGTGCGCGCCGTGTTCATCGTGATCAATAAACAGGACACTGTGCCAGCGGAAGCGCGCGAGGAAGTGGTTCGCTATGTAGAGAAAACCGCATACAGCATTGTGGGAAGCAAGGCATTCCAGCCGTTTTCGGTCTCGGCGAGGGATGGCCTGGCGGCGAAGCAAATAGGCGATTCGGAAAAGCTCCAGCAAAGCGGGCTATTGGATTTTGAGGCGGCTCTAGTGCAATTCTTGACCAATAACAGGGCGCAGCTCTTCTTATCTTCCTTGTGTGATCGCACGCTCGTCGAACTGGAGTCTTTGCCGGAATCCGAGGCCAACGGATTGATCTCCGAATTGCATGCTTTGCGGCAGCAAGTCGACCCGCACTCGTCCGGTGGCTCGGGACAGCCGAACGATGCGGCCATTGAACCTCCGACCGCCGCCAGTGTGGTGTCCCACAGTGTCGGCACATGTGAGGTTTGCAGGGCAGTGATGAGCAGAACAATGAAGTTCCTGGCAGGGTATCAGTACGACCTGAGCAGACTACCTGGCACCCAGGAACAGCATGCCAAAGACGGAGGCTTCTGCCCCTTACACACGTGGCACTACGAGCAAATCGCTTCTCCACGCGGCGTTTGCACGGCATATCCTGCACTGTTGAACCGAACAGCGGCCCACTTGCGTTCTCTCGCAACCGATGGGGCTGCGCAGTGCAGCTTTTCCTCTCCGCTTCTTGAGTCACGTTGTCCTGCCTGCAAGGTTCGTTGGGCGGTTGAAGACCAAACTGTCGCTGCGATTCTCAGCAGAGCCAGCCAGGTCAGCAATCCGGACAAGCTCACACTCTCGGCTCTGTGCCTGCCTCACTTGCAGTTGATATTGCGGCGTACGGAAAGCGAGTCTTTTCGCAAATTTCTGCTGCATCGCGAGGCAGCCATCATGGAACGATTTGCAGAGGATATGCAGCGCTATGCCATCAAATACGACGCTCTGCGCAGGGATCTCGCAAGTGCTGAAGAACATAATTCCTATCTCCAAGCGCTTCAGCTAATCGTCGGTCATCGCAACGTCAACGCTGTCTTCACGGTGAGAGACATCATGTAGCGAGCATTGCGACAGCGACAAGTGCAGCCATCTCTTCTTAGCGGTCCACGAAGACAATCTCGTAAGGGAACGTTTTCTCTTGCGCGCAGAGTGGCTTCGCGAAGCCTCACGTTGGATTGCCCAGAGAAACCGCAGATAGAAGCCCACGACTCCTACAACCAAAGCCACAACCAACGCACGGGAGAAAACAAGCGAGATCGGGAGCAGCGTTACAGCGAGGGCACTGCCAAGCAACATGTCCATGGCACAACTCCTGTTGAGGTCTGTGCGGATACCTGCTCAGGACAGTGCCGTTTACGAAATGACCGCAACGACTCCCGAGACGAGAATACCCGTCAGGAGTCATCAGCCATCCCGGTTTGACAAGGGAGGACAGCGGTTAACGGCGGAACTCCTTCGCCGTAACGTACTGTCTCTATTTTAACTTGAGGCCACGCGTAGTCAAGCGATGCAGCAAGGCTTCAGTGCACCTCGAATAGCCGCATTTTTAGGGATACTTAAGACTTCAGGGAAGGGGGACTGCCAATGGTGGAGCGAAAATCGAAAAGACCGTTAACGCAATGAGGAACGCGGTTGGGCGCGCCCGGTGACTACGTTTCTAATGAACGAAACGGCTCGGTGAGGCCTGTAGAATTCAATACGGAGAAAGCGCCCGTCGCATTCTAAAGGGACCGACGCGGGGCACCGGGAGCCGCAGGCACGTATAGCAAACCTTCAACTATCCTGCGCGCGTTTATTCTTTTGTTTCCTCTCTGATAACGCACACTCTTCTTTTTCTTCTTTTATCTTCGAGGGATCAATGTCGTAGTTTTCTTCTTCGGCTTCGGTCAGGTTGGGATGACATGGCTCTTGGTCAGGCATCTTGATTTCCTTTCTGTTGGATTCGGAATAAACTCCCAGAGTTGTCGTTATGCCTCGGTTCGCATTGACTCAACTGAATATGTTTAGGATCGCTTCTTTACAATCATGAATACTGGAATTGCTGCTATTTGCGCGACAACCGAAAAGATGATTAGCGCTGAGACGGAAACGTCGTAAAGCCTTCCCATAATCACGCTGCCGATGAACCAGCAAACTCCATAGCCCGCGGTAAAGAGCCCGTACGCTGAAGGCCGACGCTGTTGCGGCACCATGGTCGCGACCGCAGCCGGAATGATGGATTCGTGCACACCCATACCCAGCCCCCATAATGCGGAGCCGATAAGGGCAAGCCAGAAGCTGCCAAGGAAAACCAGCGGAGCCGATGCGGCGGAAACTATAGTCAGTGGTATCAGTACCCATAGTCCGACGCGATCAAATAAACGTCCGAACAAAAGCGATCCGACGCCGCTCACTGCCATTGCCACGGAATAAAAGACCGGTACCCACGTGGCTGGAATGGCTGAAGCCTTTTGAAAATGATAGGCAATCAGGGAGAAATCCGCGAATCCAGCCGCGACAAGAGCTGCTCCAGCGAGATAAACCCAGAAAATGCGGGGCAATCCTGCTGCCTCGATATTTGGAACATTGACCTCCATGTCTTCTGGTCGCGGATAGAGGAATCGTGCAATCACCAAGAGAGTCAGCGTCACAATCGCAGGGACGAGCAGCACGGCGAAAGCGGTACGGTAGTTTCCTCGACTAGCGAGAACGGCGGCAACCACAAGCGGCCCAAACAGCGCCCCAAACTGGTCTAGCGCTTCATGTAATCCGAAACCCCAGCCATATCCCATCTGCTTGGCGGCGTGTGAAAGCATGACATCGCGCGGAGGATTGCGGATGGCCTTCCCAATACGCTCAACTACGATCAGCAGGCCGGCGATCTGCCAATTCGGAGCTAAGGCCAAGAGTGGTACTGCGCTCATTTGAACGATGTAGCCGAATATAGTAATCGGCCAGAATTCGCCGGTGCGTTCGCTAAGCCGCCCTGAAACCAGCCGTAGACCATATCCGAGGAGTTCCCCGAGGCCGGCAATGAAACCGACTAGCGTGGCACTCGCTCCCAGGATTGCAAGATACGGTCCTGTAACGCTGCGGGCGCCTTCATAGGTGAAGTCGGCAAAAAAGCTCACGACTCCGACGAGGAGCACGAATTTGAGTGCCCTGCCTTGCATTTGCTTCTTGGTGATTGAAATCAAATCTGCCATTGGTTCACGCCCTAGTCGGCACGTCGCATGAGACGAGGATTTTGCTTAGCACCACGAATTGATGCACTCATTTACGAGAAAACTGTGGGAATGCTCTGGCGGGGTAACAACTCCTGAGACAAAGAATTCCCTCTGTCAGGAGTCATCAGCCGTCCTGAACTCACTCAACGGGACGGCGGTTAACGGTGAACTCCTTCACCGAAATATGCTGATTCTAAGTTTAATCGAGCAGCACGATATGGCCAAGTGGCCTTTTCCAGGCATGACTACCTGCCTGAAAAAGATCTTCCTTTTTAGAAAGGCCCCGATGCGGGACGCAGCGGGCCCAGGGTTTGATGTCGCATGCGGTGTCTGGTGAGAGTGAAACTCGCTATCCAGCTTGACAAGGGATGGTATCTGCTGAAAACTACGTAAAGCAGGCCTTCGGTGAAGGAGTTCCACCGCCAACCGCCATCCGCGCTGACGCGCGGGGTGGCTGATGACTCCTGACAAGGATTCCCATGTCAGGAGTTCGAGAAAAAACAGAGATCGCTTCCAAGATTTTTAAAGTCCAGGAGCAGACGTATCATCGCCTCGCTGTCCCGCTTTCACTGGTTCGACCGCTTACGGTAGCCGCATCCTCTTATAGTCTGGAAAGTAGCCTTCGTTCCTCTCGCCCGTTGTTTCGTTTTCTCGCTGCACAAGCCGCTCAGATGCGTCGCCCTGGACTGATTCCGTATCGACGGGATGTGAAGGCATGATTGCCAGACAAGAATGCCCGCCGGCGGCTGCAGGAACAATCGAAGAGAGTGAATTTGTTTTTCGGCGGGAGAAGGAGGTTGGAGAATTAAGGGAACGCTTCGCGGCTCGTAAATCCTTCGTGCTGCACGGCCCCAGCGGCTCTGGAAAAACCTTCTTGCTCCAGCGCGTCATGCCAGAGTTTTCGAATGTCCTCTATTGTCAGTCGGCAACCTCGCCCCAGTTGGTTTTCCAAAGTCTTGCTCTAGCCCTCGTGGAATCCAGAGATCGTTTCGTTCGAGGGTGGTTGCGCAATCCGCAGGCGGTCAAGACCAAGTCGGCGATTTCCCTGCGCGGAATTGTCCTCAATGCGGTGCGACGCGGGAATTACTTCGTGGTGCTCGATCATCTGTGTGGCCCAGCGGCAGCACTCTCGGCGGACACACGTGATCTCATGCTTTACGGAGAAACCCCCGTTCTAGCGGTCACACGCTCTGCTCATATGGAGGACTTGGGCTTTTTGACGGATTTCTTCGTGCTGCGCGCTGAGCGCATGAGGTTATCGAATTTTGCGCTCTCACGGGCCGTTCAGTTTGCTGAAGAAGTTGCCCAACGAATCCAGCTTCGAGCAACGAATTTGCCCGAATTCCTGGAACGCGTGGCGGATCTGGGCCAAGGTTCGCCTGGCGCAATCGTGAGAATGCTGCAAATGGCGCTGCTTACACGGTATCGCCTCGACGGACACATCAAGACCGCGCCGCTGTACATCGATTTCCGACTGCTTTGGCACGCAGAGAATGCATTGTAGGAAGGAGAGAGGGCGGGCGATGACGACAAGGGGCGATTTTCCGAGGGATTGGTACAGATGAGACGTATTCAGCAGCAACTCCTCCGGATCTGGGTTAACAAATTACCCATTGGGGCATCCGTATGACCCAGCTATTGCGGCGTACAGAGACAAAGGCTGGTTCCATGGCGTTCCAAAGCATTCTATTCGACGAGCCGGAGATTGGCGCGAATATCGACAATCTACAAGCGCCAGAGTTCTTCAAGGATTTGTATCTCGACCAGGTCGTTCACGCCATTACAGAAGACTGGAAAGACTATGATCTCGCACCTTTTTTTCATCTCCGGCTGAATGATCTCGATGCGATCTCCTATCGTCAGGAAGTGATGCGCGATCTCGAAGATGTCCGACTCATGGACGCCATCAAATCATTCTCCGGGCAAATGCGCACGATGCGCGAGCGTCTCAAGCAAGCGAAGGATCTCTACTTCAAGTACGCAACGGAGCGAGCATTTCTCGGGGCGGTCCAGATCTACTGTCAGGCCATCGAGTGCCTAATACGAGAATTATGCGCCCTAGACATACAATCACGTGGGCTGCTTGCTCTCCGCGAGTATCTGACCAGCTACGCCGGATCCGCCTCGTTCGGAAATCTCGTCACGGAAGCAGAAAAACTGAGGTTGGACCTGGCCCACATCAAGTACTCTCTGGTTCTCAAAGATGACTCGGTGACGGTCCGCCACTACGACGGAGAAAGCGACTACAGCACCGCCGTAGAAGAAACGTTTAGCAAATTCAGGCGGCAGACGGCGAAAGATTACCGAGTCAAGGTCGCGGTCCGGGATGGCATGAACCACATTCAGGCCCAAGTTCTGGACGGTGTAGCGATGCTCTATCCAGACGTGTTTCGTGCCCTCGACGACTTTAGCGCGGCTCATGCGAATTATCCCGACGCGAAAATCTCCCGATTCGATCGCGAGATCCAGTTCTACGTGGCCTACCTCACATACGTCGCGAAATTCCGTCACACAGGACTGAGCTTCTGTCTGCCACAGCTCTCCAGAACTTCCAAGGAAGTACAAGACTGCGACACATTCGATATAGCGCTGGCCGACAAGCTGATCCGGGAAAACGCTACCGTAGTCTGCAACGATTTCTTTCTGCGAGGTCCGGAGCGTGTTTTCGTGGTTTCCGGTCCGAACCAGGGCGGCAAGACCACCTTCGCCCGTATGTTCGGGCAATTGCACTATCTGGCCAGTCTTGGCTGCCCTGTTCCTGGTAAAGAGGCTCAGCTGTTTCTCTATGATCGCCTCTTCGCCCATTTTGAGCGTGAAGAAGACATTGCGAATCTCCGGGGCAAGCTTCACGACGATCTCGTTCGGATCCGCCGCATCATCGACCAGGCGACGCCGGACAGTATCGTGATCATGAACGAGATCTTTTCCTCGACCACACTCCAGGATGCGGTTTATCTGAGCAAGCAAGTCATGGCCAAAATCGACGCTATGGACGTGCTCGGTGTCTGGGTGACGTTTCTCGATGAATTGGCGTCGTTCAACGAGAAGACGGTGAGCGTCGTGAGTACTGTCGATCCCAACAACCCGGCGGAGCGCACCTACAAATTGGAGCGACGACCCGCCGACGGACTCGCCTATGCGCATGCGATTGCCGAGAAGTACCGGGTCACGTATAGCTGGCTCAAGGAGCGGATTGAGATATGAAAGTGTTGTTGATGCACCGGGACAAGGACTTCGAGCTGTACGAGCTTCCATCAACGAATCGGTATGCTCGGAGACAGGAACCGGATCGCGATACGCTGCTGCGGGCCATACGGTGGAATGCGCCTGCTTTGACGCAAGACTTGGAATTGAACACGCTTCTGCGCGCAATGGCTGGCGGCGACGAGTTCCTGTTTACCGTGGCACAGCAAGCGATTCTCACTGGGCTGCGAAATGATGTGAACACTATCCTCTACCGGCAGGCGATCTTGAGGGACTGCTTGAAAAACCCTCTCGTGGTAACGAGCCTCTACAATCTCATGACCGCAGTGATGGAAGAAACGAGGAGGCAGTGGTGGGGCCTCTCTAGTGATCACCCTGGCTCGATGCTGTACGGTTCGGTGGACTTGATGGAAACATTTCTGAACGTTCTGCGAAAGATCAGAAGCATCGCCGAACAAAATGCCGGCAGCTTCGAGTCGGAGGGTTTCACGTCACTTTTTGCGATGCTCAGAAAAGAATTGCACGAGGAATACCTGGCGACGATAAAGAATCATCTGAAAGAATTGAAGTTCCGCAAGGGCGCTTTGTTAAGCGCGGAACTTGGCGACATCAACGAGGGCGCCAACTACGTTCTGCGCAAGGCACACGCCAACGAATTGAGTTGGTTAGACCGGCTTTTGGGCAAAGGACCTGCTTCCTATAGTTTCCGTCTCGACCCCCGCGACGAGACCGGCGGCCGGATTTTGTCGGATATGCGGAGCCGAGGAATTTCTCGAGTCGCGCGGGCGCTAGCCCAATCCTCAGACCACGTACTGAGCTTTTTCAAAGTGCTCCGCATAGAATTGGCATTTTACGTGGGTTGCCTCAATTTGCACAGCCAACTCGGATCCAAAGGTCTACCGACTGCTTTTCCTGCCCCAATGCCGATGGGCGAACCCGGCCATAACTTCAGTGGTCTGTACGATGTATGCTTGGCATTGACGATGGATCACGGCGTGGTCGGGAACACCGTGACTGCCGAACGCAAGAATTTGATTGTCATTACCGGCGCGAACCAAGGTGGAAAATCAACCTTTTTGCGCAGCATCGGTCTTGCGCAGATTATGATGCAATCTGGCATGTTTGTCGGCGCTGACATCTTCCAGGCTGGAATCTGCCCAGCCCTGTTCACTCACTACAAACGGGAAGAGGACGCGACCATGAAGAGCGGTAAATTCGACGAAGAACTTGCCCGAATGAGTGACATCGCCGATCACCTTCTCCCGTATTCCATGCTGCTCTTTAACGAATCCTTCGCAGCGACGAACGAGCGGGAGGGTTCGGAAATCGCGACACAGATTGTTCGCGCCCTGCTGGAGAAAGGCATGACCGTCTTTTACGTTACTCATTTGTACGAATTTGCTCACGGCTTGTTCGACGAGCGGAATGACAGCGCCATTTTCCTGCGTGCGGAGAGAAGAGCCGATGGGACGCGGAGTTTTAGGTTGGCTGAAGGCGAGCCCCTGCAAACCAGCTATGGCGAGGATCTGTACCAGAAGGTATTCGGGACCGAGGATGACAAGGTGGGCGGCGTTTCAACCGTTAGCTGATTCAGGGAGGGCAAGCGTACTTGTCTGCATCGCATTCGGTTCCATGTCTTCACGGAACACGGATTCACGGATAGCGGCCACTTCGTGTTCCAAATCATCCAAGCGACGCAGTTCCGCCTGCACCGCTGGCTCACCCTCTTCTCTTACCTTCCGCGCGCGGACCAAGGCCTGTTCTGCAATCCTACTCACCTCATGAAGCAGCTTGCGAATCTCAGCTTCCAGCTTCCCTCGGCTCTCCTGAACCCGGTTGAGAACGTCGCTCTGCACGCGAGTGCTGTTGGTTTCGAGCAGCCTAGTGAGAAACTCTCGGGCCTCGTTGCTGATTATCCACCGTGCGCCTACCAGGCCAAGAACCAGGTCAGCCAGCCAGCGCACTGGTGAGGCAGGCTGCGCGACGTCTCTGTATTCGTAAAAGGTAAATTCAGAGCGTACCCGAAATCCGCACTCCGGATCGAGAGCATGGGGCATCCGCCCCAGTTCAGGAATACCGGCGTTCGCAAGTTCCTTTAGAAACTCGTTTGCCATCTCTACGAACCGCAACGCCACGCGCCGGTATTCTTTCTCTGCCTTTTCCTGCTCGGGTTTCAACCATGGCACCACATAACGTCGTGCCAGTTCCTGCGCTTCGTGGAAAGTGCGCCGGCGATACGATGGACCTAGCCAACCAGATATCGATTGCAGGGAAATGTCGTACTCCTTGTGTGCCTGCGGCATGACGTGCGCGAGAAATGTCTTGTGACGATCAACAAACATGTCTGAAATATGCTGTTGTTCAGCCATGAAAAGATACCCAAGATCCCTCATCGAACGCTCCGCATCGGCAATGGTCTGCTTCATTACCGCAATACGGGTTTCTGACTCTTCGATAGGTCGTTGAAGCGCCTCGCGTCCCTCGCTGATAATGGCCAGCAGTTGCTCACTGAGACGCTGCAATCCGCGGTCGCAAGCGGCTCGAACCAGTTGGTGCCCGGAACGGTCGACAAGACGCTGCAAGGTGGCGACAAGCTTGTTCCAGTCGCGTTCCGGTCCGCGGTTGTCGGCTCTTTCCTGCGCGCTGATCTCGAACATGGGTCCGATCTCGCGTTGTAGGCGCTTTTGGAGCAATTGGCGGGTGAACACGGTGGCCGCGGCTCTTTCTGCATCGGTTGTGCGATCCGCCTTGTTGAGAACCAGGATGAGGT
>Ga0102924_1004382_pt1 | contig 14242 bp, 10 predicted proteins | sample PaiPotPPM11metaG_FD_80116 | JGI IMG/M metagenome (GOLD analysis project Ga0102924, IMG submission 80116) | Iron sulfur acid spring bacterial and archeal communities from Banff, Canada, to study Microbial Dark Matter (Phase II) - Paint Pots PPM... ... | reverse complement strand
TTCCCACTGGGCCTGGATATCCGCGTTCTGAAGATCAAATGAGAAGAGCCGTGTAACGGGAGACTGTTAAGCACGGTTCCGTGAGAGCCGGGGGGTGAGACTCCCCCCGGCTACTCGACTGCGTAGAAATTCCATTTTGTGCGAAGTTTCCACGTAAGGGTCGCGGGCAGCCGGTTCGGCATCAGTGGGCGCGGGTTTCCGGCGGGATTTCGGCCCGTTTCCTTGCCGCCTTTACCGAGGACGGACTGGCGGTCATCGAGACCTCGTTCGGGATAGGAGACTTGGAAGGTGGGGCCGGCGGCAGGCTCGCTAAAGGCGGAGCTGGTCGCGGCGGCGGGTTAGGGAGGCGATCTCGGCGGTGTTGCCCGCCAGTTCGATGGCTTTGTCGTAGGCGGCGCGCGACTTCTGGGCGCGGCCCAGGCGGCGGAGCAGGTCGGCGCGGGTCGCGTGGTAGACGTGGTAGCCGGCCAGCCTGGGCTCGAGGCGGTCGATGGTCGCCAGCGCTACCTCGGGGCCGTCAAGCTCGGCGATCGCGATGGCCCGGTTGAGGGCGACGATGGGCGACGGATCCAGGTGGACGAGCTGATCGTAAAGGGCGACGACCTGTGACCAGTCGGTGTCGCGGTGGTCGCGGGCGGAGGTGTGCACGGCGCTGATCGCGGCCAGGATCTGGTAGCGACCCGGCGCCACCCGGGTGGCCAGGCGCTCGCGCACTAGCCCGTGACCCTCGGCGATCAGCGCCGCGTCCCAGGTCCCGCGGTCCTGCTCGTCGAGGGGGACCAGTTCGCCGCTCGCCGAAAGCCGGGCGGTGTGGCGGGCCTCAGTGAGGAGCATCAGCGCCAGCAGCCCCGCCACTTCACCGTCGTCCGGCCTGAGGGCACGGATCATGCGGGTCAGCCGGATGGCCTCGGCGGTCAGGTCGTGACGTACGGGATCGGTATCGGGGCCGGTCGCCAGGTAGCCCTCGTTGAAGACGAGGAAGAGGACGGTGAGAACGCCGGAGACCCGGGACGGGAGGTCCTCCGCGGACGGTACCCGGTAAGGGATGCGAGCCGCCTTGATCTTGGCTTTCGCGCGGGTGATCCGCTGGCCCATGGCGGTCTCCTGCACCAGGAAGGCACGCGCGATCTCGGGCACGGTCAGGCCCGCGACCATGCGCAGCGTCAGCGCCACGCGGGTTTCCATCGCGAGCGCCGGGTGACAGCAGGTGAAGATCAGCCGCAGCCGTTCGTCCTCGATGGCGTCGGGAGGCTCGGGCGGGTCGTCGTCGTACAACAGCTGAGCCTCCCGCTGCTTGTCGCCGCGCTTGTCCTCGCGGCGGATCCGGTCGATTGCCTTGCGGTTGGCGGTGGTGGTCAGCCAGGCGCCGGGATTGGGCGGTACGCCATCGGACGGCCATCGCTCGACGGCGGTCGCGAACGCCTCGGCGGCTGCCTCCTCGGCGATGTCGAGGTCACCGAAACGCCTGGTCAGGGAGGCGACCACCCGCGCCCAGTCCTCGCGGTGGGCCTGGGTGACCGCCGCCCGCGCGTCTGCCCTGTTCACAGGAACGGGCGCACCTCGACCTTTCGGTTGCAGGCCCTCGACCCCTCGGCGGCGAGCCTGAGCGCCACGTCGAGGTCGGCGGCATCGATAATCCAGAAGCCGACGAGAAACTCCTTCGACTCCAGAAAGGGCCCGTCGGTGAACAGCGGCTCCTCGCCCCGGTTGTCGATGACGGTGGCCGAGCTGGGTGCCCCGAGGCCGCCCGCGAAGACCCAGTGACCCTGCGTCTTGAGCCCGTCGTTGAACACGTCGATCGCAGCGTCCTCTTCCGGGGTGGCGCGGTCGGTCGTGTCGGTGATCACGGAAACCAGGTACTGCATCTCGGATCGTCTCCCGTGGTTCTGGGCTGCCTCTCGTGGGTGGCCCGCTCACCCCTGCTACGAACAGCCCTACCCCGATCCGACAACCGTGCTCAGGAGGAAACGCTGCCCGTGCGGTGCGGCAGCTTCCAGCCGGGGCGCACGAAGTGGCAGGTGTACCCGTCGGGGTAGCGCTCCAGGTAGTCCTGATGCTCGGGCTCGGCCTCCCAGAACGGCCCGGCCGGGGTCACTTCGGTGACTACCTTGCCCGGCCACAGGCCGGAGGCGTCGACGTCGGCGATCGTGTCCTCGGCCGTCTGCCGCTGTGCGTCGCTGTCGTAGAAGATGGCCGACCGGTAACTGGTCCCGAGGTCGTTGCCCTGCCGGTTCAGCGTGGTCGGGTCGTGGATCTGGAAGAAGAACTCCAGCAGGCCACGGTACGAGATCTTGTCCGGGTCGAAGGTGATCTCGATCGCCTCGGCGTGCCCGTGGTGGTTGCGGTAGGTGGCGTTCGGTACGTCGCCGCCCGTGTACCCGACCCGCGTCGAGATCACGCCGGGGAGCTTGCGAATGAGGTCCTGGACGCCCCAGAAGCAGCCGCCGGCCAGGATGGCCTTCTCAGTGGTCATGATGCACTCCCGGTGTTGTGCCGAGGATGCCGCCCGCTGGATGCGGGCTGATCATCCATGAGATACCCAACCCGGCACCGGCTATCGCTATTCCGCGGGGACTTTCGCTGCGCTGCCCGCTAGCCGATATTTGTTGACTTTATGCTGTGCCACTTTCCCATCAGCCCCGCGAAGTCGGCCCAGCCGTCCGGAAGATAGATCGCGCTGAATATTTCAGGGCCTGCTCGCAAATCGGCCATGATTAGCATGGTCAACGCGTCTTCGACGCTTTCAACGCCTACTTTGCGGAAAAGGTCTGTACCGGTTACGGGGACGAGAAGGATGTTCGCTGAAACGTAATCGTCAAGCTGCGAGATCGTCGATATTTCGACGATGTTCAGCAGCTTGAGTAGGTCACGTCGGTCTTTCGCGAAGGCGCGCTCGTCCTGCGCGTACAGTTTGCCGCCGGTGCCCGTTATCATTTTGGCGATAACGTCGCGCTTCCCGCTGTCGTCCAGGTACGCGGTGATCGAGGATTCGTCCAGCGGGAGATCGAGGTGGCCTTTGCGCACGTCCGCCGCGTACTCCGCTTCGATCCGGGCGCGAGCGTCCCGAAGTTCGGAAAACTGTTCGTCGGCGAGCTCGAAGAGGGCACTCAGCCGGAAGAGGCGCCGCCGGAGTTCTAGCGGTGCCTCAATCGATGATTTATAGTCAAGCTTGTGCTGAACCGCCGCCCAGGCGTGCTGTAGGGCAGTCCTGACTTGTATTTCGGCCCGGATGCCGGCGTACTGCTTCCATTCGGCCAACTGCCGCCGGGCCGGCGAGAGCGAGACGATGTAATGCATCGACAGGTACCCGAAACGATCGGGCGCCAGGCCCGCTATCTTGTCAATAGAATTCTTCTCATCGATATTGAATTCTCCCTTGAGAATTTCGCCGATCCGCGCGACATCCTCGTGATAATAGGTAATGATCCGGAGACCGACTAGATCCGTCATGTCAGTGAATGGATTAATGTACTTCCTGCCCTTGCGGCCGACCTTTTCGACAAAACTATCGACAGTCTTGGTCCGGCCCTCGACCTGGATAACGTCAATCCCGGCGTCATAGATTAGATCAGCGATCAAGGAGCGTAGTCGAGTGGTCATTGATTCGTAAGTGGCGCGTCTTGCTCGGTAGCGGTTACCCCACTCGTCCGGGCTTACCTCGGTCATGTTCGTTCCCTCGTCCGCATCGCGGATACCGGATGGCGCTCGTCGCTCAGCCGAGATCCTACCGTGCCGGGCCAGACGACTGCGGAGCGTAAGGAACAAAGGACCGCAGGTGAACTTCCAGCAAATCTTGGATCAGCCGGTGAAAATAAAGTGTTAACGGGTGCAACTTTTAGCCTGCTATGGAGTCTTTACATATGGGGGCGCAATGGACGCGCTCCACAACGGAAAGGACCACCTCGTGGTCAGGTACGGAAAGAAGTGGCTTGGAGGCATCGCAGCCGTGCTAACCGCGGGCGGCTTGAGCATGGGGCTCGCACCGCTCGCCCACGCGGCTACGACGATCGGGGCGAATGCCAACGCCTACGGCACCGGCTCCACGGCGGCATGGAACTCCTCTGGAACTGCGGTCACGCTCGACCCGAGCAAGGCCACCGGCGCGTCGGCGCAGGTTGATCTCGTTAGGCCACCCGCGCCCGCGGCTACGGAAGCGCCAACGATGACCGCTAGCTCGGCCAGCGCCGGCGACCCGCGCTGGGTGATTGAGTTCCACAACGGCGATTATCTGTTCGGCTCGCTGCCTAACGGCACCGCGTCGCAGTCCACGCTGTCCTGGTCACTTGAACCGGCCGGTACAGCTGAGTCGAGTTGGGCCGCCGCGCTGGCGGCGGTGGGCGCTGGCGGCACGGACAGCCAGGTAACCGCAGCTTTCATTGTTGACGACGCCGGGTACGCCGGCACGGCAGTGACTGTTTCCAACATCACCTACAACGGCGAGGCCGTGGTTCCATACGTGAAGCCGGCCCCGCGTCCGCACCTCTACGGCGGCCACGTCATCACGGTCAACAACAACGACGCCCAGATCGGCTGGACCGACGGTCCCGGCGTCCATTACGTGCTGACCAGGACCTTCGGGTACGGATTTAGCCTCAATGGCTCGCCCCACATCGGATTCACCGGTGGCACCGTCGGATACTGGGAAGGGCTGGCCGCCGGGCACACCTACGACATCCAGCTGATCCCGGCAGGCGCGAACCGTGAGCCGCTGCCGAACGCGCAGGTCGGCTGGATCACCATTTTCACCACTCGCTAGTCGCCTGCTCGCGACCTGCCGTCGGAAGACGAGGTCGCGCGTCGCGCCCGGGTCAGGATCCCCAGCTAGGGGAGCCTGACCCGGGGGACGTGCTCGGCGAAGGTCGCGAAACTCGCCCGCTGTTCGGATGTGGCCCGTTGAGCCGCATGGAGTCGCCTCGCGTCGGCCAGGCTTGGCCGCACCAGGTTGACGGCCCCGCCCAGCTTCGGGTCGGCTTCCGCCCTAAGGCCATCGGCCCGTGCGAGGCGCCGGTTGAACTCGTCCATGGATGGCCCCAATGGGGGCATAACCCAGAAGGGGCCGGCCGTCCACGCCGAGTTGGTACGAGCAGTAGCTGCCACCCCACGGCTGCGCCGCGACGCTAACGTCGGCGGCGAGATTCGTGCGGTCGGCCTCCACTTGCGCGGCGTCGCTGCCGAGGGCGGTGCTGAACGCCCGGTGACCCGCTCCAATGACGGGATACCCCTCAATCGCCGACGACTCGTGGTTCTCGGTCTCCTCGCGTTCGGCGTAGAAGGCATGCAAGTGGGCGTGCTGCACTTCCTGCCGGGGATTCTTGGTGACGGGCACGTCGGTGCGGCCGCCGTCGGCGCGGGTCCCGGCCGCGACTTCCGTGTCGCGCAGGTAATCGAGATTGGGTGCGCTGTCATTGGCGCTGAACACGACGTGGCCCCCGTCCATGCTGCGGTACCAGGCGGCGAGCAGGGTCATCGCCGTTTGACGAGCCGCGAGTTCCTGAAGCGTGGCCGACGACCATCCGTCGCGATGGCGGCGGGGCACTATGAGCGCGTGGGGCCTCGCCACCCGTTGCGGCCCGTTAGCCAGCATGAACGGGTTGCGGTCAAGTACCAGATCCACCAGGGCGGTGCCGTCAGGGGCGGTTACCGTCCCTAGATAGGTGGGAAGAGCGGGGACATCGGCGAAGAGGTCCACCGGCCGGAATCGGCGGGAGAATTCTGCCGGCGGAACTACGCCCTGGACGTTCCCGGTCGCCTCGTCGACCAGTATCCAACTTCCGGCCCTGGCCGTGCCGCTCGGCGACCGGTACGCCTTAGCCGTGAGGGTGCCATCACCGTACGTCCACAATTTGTGCATTTCGACCTGGGTGAGCGGTGAGCTCCAGCGCTCTGGGTGATCGACCATGCCCCTATGTTCACCCTGGCTTGGTCGTAACCCGCAGCGACAGGCCAGGCAGGCGGAGGATCCTGATCTTCCTGGGCGGGGCGAAGCCCGCGTCCCGCAGCCAGCCGTCAAGCTCGCGTGGCGTGTGCACGCGCGCTCCCGAGCTGAGATAGACGAACAGGGCCAGCACGTCGGCGTGCGCGCTGGCCCGGCGGCCCGGCTCGGCGAAGACGTCGAGGACCGCCAAGGTGCCGCCTGGTTTGAGCGCGCCGCTGATCCGGCGAAACAGGGCGGCGATGGCCTCTGGCGTCAGGTGGTGGACGACGTTGAAGCAGAGCACCGCGTCGTAGCCGGTGCCGAGGTCCGCCGTCGTCGCGTCGCCGTCGCGGAACCGAACCCGGTCCGCCAGGCCGGCGGCGGAGATCATCTCGCGGCCGATCGCGGCACTGCCCGGCAGGTCGAGCACGGTCGCGGTCAGCGTCGGGTAGCGCTCGGCCAGGCGCGCGGAGTACAAACCGTGGCCTCCGCCGATGTCGAGGAGCGCCCGCGGGCGGGCCGGCAGCGGCAGCTTGCGGGCGACCTCGGCCGCCGAGAGGCGGGCGAGCTCCAGCTGTCCGGTCATGTAGCGGCGCCAGTACGCATCGTCCGACGGCGCGCCGTGGGAGCCGCTCGAAATGCCGGTCCGGACGGTCTCGTCCAAGCCGGCCCACCAGGGCCAGTAGTCGGCGGCGCCCGCCACGTAGCCGGCGACCGACAGCGGCGAGGCGGGGTCGAGCCAGCGCCGCGCCCGCCGCGACAGCCGGTACCGGCCGGAGCGCTCGGCGACGTGCCCGGCGGAGCGGAGGCAGTCGAGCAGCAGCCGGGCGGGCAGGGGGTCGAGCCCGAGATCGGCGGCGACCTCCGCCGCGGTCGCGTCGCCGGCGGCTAGGCGGGCGGTGATCCCGGAGCGAACGCCGGCGATCACGACCCCGGAAAGCGCCATCCCGCCCCAAGCGTCCGCCGCCGCGTCCGGGACAAGGCCGGCGCGCAGCGCCAGCCACTCAGCAGGGTTGGCCCCCCGCAATGCAAGCCTCATTTAACGGAATTTTCCCACGTAATCATCCTGACTTATTCGGGTATGTCGCTTATTGTTTTGGGCGCGGCGCACCCCGGCGCTAACGAAGCTCGTCAACCACCCGCAGATCCCGGCCGGGTTCACCCAGGTCCCCGTAGGCCGCTAAGAATCGGTCCCCGGGGCGCCCCTGGAGGTCAGTGACCCAACGTAGCGATACGGAAACCCGGATGCCGAGATCTCGCGCGGTAGCCAGGCCATTTTCAAGCTTTTGCCGTGGTTTGAAGGATGCGGAATTGTGAAGCGCGTGACAAGTGTGAGGGGGCCGCTGGCCGTACGGCGGGTGACCGCACACTGGGTCGTACTCGCCGCGGCGGCGCTCACCACACTGGTGGCGGCCGCGGTAGGGGCGGCGCTCGCCGCGTTCGCAGGCCAGGCGCTCCCGCAGGCGGTCCGGCACGACCTGGTCGTCGCGCCAGGAACGTCGGTGGCCGCGGCCGGGTCGTTCGTAAGCGGCAATTCGGCGCAGACCTCGGCGGTGTTGCGGTCATCCATCGCCACCGAGCTTGGCGGCGTGCCGTTCAGCTTCTGGCAAGGCATCTGGTCCGACCCGCTCGGCTTCGTGGCCGGGTCGTTGCCGGCCAAGCCGGCCAGCATAGCCGCGGGCAACGCCTCCCAGCTGCAGGCCGCTTCGCTTGACGACGTCGCGGATCACGCCGTGCTCGTGACCGGGAAGTGGCCCGGACAGCTTTCCGCATCGGCCGGCGGTGTCATCCCGGCCGCGCTGCCGGCCAACACGGCGGCGCTGCTCAAGCTCCGTCCCGGTGACGTGCTCCGGGTCCAGGACCGGCAGACGGGCGCGCCGGTGCGGTTCATTCTCACCGGCCTGTACGCGGAACGGCAGTCGCCCGGTAGCGCGGACTCGTACTGGCAGCTGAACTCGATCCCCGCCAGCGGATTGAGTTCGGCCAGCGGAGTCACCACCTACGGGCCCCTCCTCGTGTCGCCCAGCGTGTTCCCCGGTGGGCTCGCCGAGGGAACCGGGACCTGGGTCGCTCAGCCCGACATGGCCGACTTCAACGCCTCCGACCTGTCCGCTACCTCCGCCCACTTGCGCGCGATCGGTGACACTTCGCGCTTGCTCAGCGGCGTCACCCTGACCACCAACCTGCCGACCGTGCTCGCCGATACCGGCGACAATCTCGCGGTCGCCCGGTCGCTGCTCGGGATCAGCGCGCTTGAACTCCTGGTGCTCACCGTGGCGGCGCTGCTCGCGGTCGCCCGCCTGCTGGCCGCCCAGCGCGAGGGCGAGACCGCGCTGCTGGCCGCGCGGGGCGCGACCAGGTGGCAGCTGACCGGGCTCACCGCGGCCGAGGTGATCCCGCTGTCGCTGGTCACCGCGCTGATCGGCGGGATCGCCGGGATCTGGCTAGCGCGGCTCCTCGGTAGTACCCTCTACCCTCCCGGCACCGCCGGGGGCAGCGTCCCGAACGGCGGCATCAGTGTGGCCGCCGCGGGCACCTGGCTCGACGCGCTGGCCGCCGCGCTGGTCATCGCCGTGCTGTCGATCGGCGCGCTCCTCTACCCGGTGCTGCGGCCCGGCCGGGCCGCAGCACCGGGTCGGCGGGGCAGGCAGGCCGCGCTCGCCGGCGCGACGAGGGTCGGCGCCGACCTGGCGCTGGTCGCGCTGGCGGTACTGGCCTGCTGGCAGCTGCGCCGGTATTCGGCCGTATCAGCGTCCACGAGCGGCCCGGCGGCCATCGATCCGGTGCTCGTGCTCGCCCCCGCGCTCGCTCTAGCGGCCGGCACGGTGCTAACGCTGCGGCTGCTGCCCGCCGCGGCCCGCGCCGTCGACCGGGTGTCGGCGGCCGGCCGCGGGCTCACCTCGGCGCTGGCCGGCTGGCAGTTCAGTCGCCAGCCGCTGCGCCAGGGCGGCGCCGCCCTGCTGCTGGTGATGGCCGTCGCCACCGGCACGCTGGCGCTCGCTCAGCACCAGAGCTGGACCAGGTCCGCCACCGATCAGGCGGCGTACGCGACCGGCGGCGACGCGCAGGTGAACCTGGCCGTCCCGCAGACGCCCGGGACGACCACCTCGATCACCGGGGCGACCGGCGTGCGGGCGGCGATGGCGGTCTCGGTTAACCGGGCGGTGCCCGCGCCGGTCGTGGCTATCGACACCGCCCAGGCGCCCAAGGTCGCCCTGCTCAGGGCCGATCAGTCGAGCTTGCCGCCCGCGGCCCTGATCCGCTCGATCACACCTTCGTCGCCGGCCACCGGCCTGCTCCTCAACGGCAGGCCGCAGTCGGTTCAGTTCACCGTCACGCTCAGCCGCGCCCCCCTCGACTCGGTCACTGCGCAGTTCACGGTCACCGACGCGACCGGCGCCGCCTTCCAGCTCTCATCGGGGCTGTTCTCCGCCGACGGCCGACCGTACGTGCTCACCGCCTCGCTCGGCGGCGCGCACGCCGCCTACCCGCTCCGGCTCAGCCAGGTCATCCTCTTCTACACACTGCCCGCGCAACCGCTGAAGACTCCCGTCACGCTGACCATCGCCGGGGCGACGCCCAGCACGTGGACGGCGGTCGCAAGCTCACCGCAGATGGTCTCGGAACTGTCCACCGACAACATGTTCGGCCCGTCCGCCGAACCGAAGGTGACCGGCTGGCAGCGCGCGCCCGGCGGCGCGACGCTCACGTTCAGCCCCGGATACGGACAATGGTCGCCCGCTCCAGGCGCGCCATTTGCCCTCACCGAGCCGGTAGCCGGGCAGATCTCGCTCTCCGCCCCGGGCACAGTACCGGCCGCCGTGCCCGCCATCGCGACCGGAGCGTTCGACAGCGCCAACAACACCGGCGTGGGCAGCATCGTACAAACGACCATCGGCGGCATAACGGTGCCAGCCAAGATTGTGGCCGTGGCGAGCCAGTTCCCCACCGTCACGGGCGCCGGGCTGGTCATGGACCTGTCCGCCCTTGAGGCGTTCCTGGTCAGCCACGGCACCGCGCCGGTGGCCGTGACGCAGTGGTGGCTGGCCACCGCCGACGGCCAGGTCCCGGCGTCACTGACCCGGGCGCTGCCGCCGGGCGCGACGATTACGAGCAGCGCCGCGCTGTCCGCCGCGACCCTCGCCGACCCGCTTTCCGCCGCAGCGCAGCAGGCGCTGCTCGCCATGATCGGGGCGGCCGCGCTCCTTGCGATCTCCGGCTTCTGGGTCTCGATCGCGGCGAACGTCAGGCAGCGGCGCGCCGAGAACGCCGTGCTGGCGGCGCTCGGCGTCAATCAGCGGTCCGCGGCCGCGCAGTTGTTCCTCGAAAAGCTGCTGTTGTCCGTCCCCGCGGCCGCCCTCGGCCTGCTCCTCGGCACGGTGGTCGCCTGGTTCCTGGTGCCCGCCGTCACCCTCAGCCCCACCGCGCAGATACCGGTCCCGCCGCCGATCACGCTGTTCGACCTGCCGCAGGCGATCCCGCTCGCGGTCGTGGTCGCGGTGCTTCCCGCGCTGGCCGCCGCGCTGGTCGTCTTCCGGCGTCCCGACCCGGCCGCCACACTCCGAGCGGCGGAGGCAGTGTGAACCGGCGCTACCGGCCCCGGGGGCTGTACCTCGGGCTGGCGCTGCTCACCTTCTGCGCGGTGTTCGCGGCCACCGCCGGCGCACGGGAGACCCTCGCCAGCAGGACCCAGGCGGTGCGGCAGACGCTGGCCGCCACCCTCCCGACGACCCGGACCATCACCGTCTCAGCGGCCTGGCATGACGTGCAAGGCGTTGTCTCGTACGTCAACAACACCGGCGATCCCACGACGATCGTGCCGTCGGCCACGATCGACGCGATCACGGCGTCGCTGCACGCCGACTTCAACCGCGCCCCGGTCAGCCTCACCCCGGCCGGGACCGACTGGTCGTCCATGACGGTCCCGTTGAACGCGGTGAACGGCGAACTGCCCGGCACCGGCAGCACGGCGGTCAAGATCGAGATAACCGAACGGCAGCCGTTCGGCCCGCAGGTGCGGTTGCTGAGCGGGCACGTCCCAGTAGCAACGCCGGTCCCCGCGCCCGCGGCCGAGGCCGGCAAGCCAGGCGCCAACCGGCCGGCCGCGACGCTCCAGGTCGTCATGACCAGGCCGACGGCGGCGACGCTGGGCCTGCACGCGGGATCCCAGTTTGTGCTGCCCGGCTCCCAGCTCGCATCGACCGGCACGGTCACTCCGGTCACGGTCGTGGTCACGGGAATCGTGGTCCCGGTTGACCCGACGTCGTCGTTCTGGGGCATCGACCCCGGCGTCCTCGCCGCCGACCTCCAAGGGCCGGCCGGAGGCCGGTACTGGGTCGGCGGGGTCATGGTCGGGCCGGACGAGGCCGCCGAGCTGCAGTCGTACTTCGGCTCGCGCAATCCCCAGCTGGAGTGGGTGTTCCCGCTGGACGTGAGTTCGCTCGACGGCCAGCAGGTGCAACCGCTGAGCGACGCGCTCAACCGGATCGGCACCCAGACGCCGACGCTCTCCGGACCCCTCGAGCCGGTCTCCTCCACGCTGACCGCCTCCTCGGGGCTGTCGCTCTCGCTCAAGACGTTCATCGCCACCGCGCAGTCCGTGGACGCGTTGCTCTGGCTGCTCTACGTCAGCCTGACGGTCGCCGGCCTGGCCGTGCTGCTGCTTGGGGCGCGGATGGTCGCGATGCGCCGGTCGCCCGAGATCACGGTGATCCGGGCCCGGGGCGGGTCCCTGCGGCAGATCGGCATCGAAACCGGCCGCGATGCCGCGCTCCTCTGCGTTCCGGCGGCGGTGATCGGGGTCGTTCTGGCGATCCTCGTCGTTCCCGGGGCCGGTTCCGCGCAGGGGGCCGGATCGGCCGGTGGCTGGTGGCCGCCGATCGCGGTGACGGCCGTCGCGGTCTTGGGTCCCGCCCTCCTCGCGCCCTGGCAGCATCGCCTGCCCCGCCGCCGAACCGCCGGCTTCCGCCGCCAGGGGGCCAGGATCCGGCTGGTCATCGAGGCGGCGCTGGTGGCCGCGGCGGCGACGGGCATCGTCGTCTTCCGCGATCAGGGCGCGCAGGCCGGTTCGGGCGTGAACCTTTACACCAGCTCCGCGCCGATACTGGTGGCCATCCCGGCGGTGATCGTGGTGCTCCGGCTGTACCCGCTGGTGATGCGCGGACTGCTGCGAGCATTCGCGCGCACCTCCCGCGCGCCCGCGTTCCTCGGCCTCGCCCGGGCGTCCAGGACCGCGCTTACCCCGGCCCTGCCCGCGTTCGCGCTTGTCCTCGCGCTCACCGTGGCGGCCTTCGCCGGCATGGTGCGCGACGCGGTGGTCAACGGCGAGGTCGCGGCGTCCTGGCAGACGGTCGGCGCGGACGCGACGGTCACCCCCTCGTACGCGGCAAACCGCTTCACGATCTCGCCGGCCGCCGCCCGGGCCGTCGCCGCCGTGCCCGGCGTGACGCAGGCGGCCGAAGTCATGAACGAGTTCTGGACTACACCGGCCGGCAGCCAGGTCAACGTCCTGGCCGTGGACCCCGCCAGTTACGCCGAGTTGGTCGCCCGCACCTCGGGGTTCCCGCAGGTGCCGGCCGGGCTGCTGGCGACGCCCGGGAAGGCAGGAGCGCCCCAGCCCGTCCTGGTGTCCCCGCAGGCCGCGGCCGACCTCGGCAGCGGCGCGGTTACGCTCAGCACCAGCCAGGCGTCCCTCCGGCCGGTCCCGGTCCGGGTGGCCGGCGTGATCGCGAGCACCCCCGCGCTGCCCGGTGGCGGCGCGTTCGTGATCATGCCGCTGGCCGCGATCAAGTCCACGATCGCGCCGCCGGAGCCTGCCGGTGTCAATGAGATGCTGCTAACCGGTGGGTCCATCGACCAGGCCGGGCTCACCGCGCTCGTGCAGCATGCGCTGCCGGGGGGAGTCACCACCTTCCGTTCGGACGTACTGTCTTCTTTGTCCGGCGGGCCATTGCAGCACGGGGCGTTCACGCTGTTCTCCCTCGCGGTCGTCGTCGCCGCGATCCTCGGCCTCGCCGTCATGCTCCTCGAACTCGCGCTCGGCGCCCCGGAACAGGAAGCGACGCTCGCTCGCCTGGCCGCTATGGGCCTGGGCGAGGGACAGCGGGCGTGGGTGGTGGCCCTCGAGGTGCTGCCCGCCGTCATCGCGGCGGCGGTGGCGGCTTGGGCCTGCGCCCTGGCGCTTCCCCCGGTGCTCGCGCCGGACATCGACCTGTCGGTGTTCACCGGGTCGTCCGTCACCGTCAAGCTCGCAGCCGACGTAGCCTCCGTCGTGCTGCCGCTTATCGGCCTGGCCGTGCTCGCGGCCGTGGCGCTTGGCCTACAGATCAGGTCGAAGCGCAGCCGCGGCGCCGCGTCCCTTCGGATCGGCGAATGAACGGCGGTTAACAAGGGCGGGGCCAGAATAGTTCCATGGATCTGCACCTGAATGGCAAGGTCGTGCTTATCACTGGCGGGACCGACGGGCTCGGGGCGGCGCTCGCGGATCGCCTCGTCGAGGAGGGAGCCCGGGTCGCGGTCTGTGGGCGGGATTCCCGTCGGCTGGCCGCCACCGAGCAGCGGCTGCGTGACGCCGGGGGTGACGCGCTTGCGGTGCAGGCCGATGTCACTCGCCTGGCTGACCTTGAACGGTTTGTCGATGCGGCCGTCGCCCGCTGGGGCCGCCTTGACGGCCTGGTGAACAACGCGGGCAAGAGCTCCGGAGGACGGATCGATCAGGTCTCTGACGACGACTGGACCGCCGACCTCAACCTCAAGGTGCTTGCCGCCGTTCGCTGCACCCGCCTGGCGGTGCCGCACCTGATCGCGGCCGGCGGCGGAGCCATCGTCAACGTGCTGAACATAGGCGCCAAGGCCGCTGGCGCCGGGTCGTTGCCGACAACTGCCTCCCGTGCGGCCGGCCTGGCCATAACCAAGGCTGCGTCCAAGGACCTCGGCGGTGACGGTATCCGGGTCAACGCCGTGCTTATCGGCCTGGTGGCAAGCGGCCAGTGGCGGCGGCGGGCCGACGCGGCGGGCGAGTCGGAGGAAGAGTTGTACCGCCAGATGGCCGAGAACACCGCTATCCCGCTTGGCCGGGTAGGCCGGTCAGAAGAGTTCGCCGACCTGGCGGCCTATCTCCTGTCTGATCGCTCCTCCTACGTGACGGGCTCGGCCATCAATCTCGACGGAGGAAGCAGCCCAGTCCTGTGATGCGGGTCAGGACGTTGTGTCCGGGCATCGGTGTCGTAGGTGTCGTCTAGGGTCGGTCGCATGGAGATCGTCGAAGAGGTCGCGATCGTTGTTCTCACGGACGGGGTCGGGCGCGTGTTGATGCAGCATCGCAGTCAC
>Ga0102924_1004380_pt1 | contig 14245 bp, 10 predicted proteins | sample PaiPotPPM11metaG_FD_80116 | JGI IMG/M metagenome (GOLD analysis project Ga0102924, IMG submission 80116) | Iron sulfur acid spring bacterial and archeal communities from Banff, Canada, to study Microbial Dark Matter (Phase II) - Paint Pots PPM... ... | reverse complement strand
CCCCTTTGTCGAACGCAACTACAACCTTGTCGAATTAGGTCCTCGGGGGACGGGCAAGAGCCATCTGTTCCAGCAGGTCTCGCCCTACGCGCACCTGATTTCCGGGGGCAAGGCGACGGTGGCGCGCATGTTTGTCAACATGGCCACCGGTCAGCGCGGGCTGGTTTGCCAGTACGATGTCGTTTGCTTTGATGAGATCAGTGGCGTGTCATTCGATTCGAAGGACGGCGTAAACATCATGAAGGGGTACATGGCATCCGGGGAGTTCTCCCGCGGCAAGGACTCCATAAGGGCAGAAGGCGGGATAGTGCTCGTCGGCAACCTTGACGTGGACCTGGATCAGGCACAGCGCGTCGGCCACCTGTTAGGACCGCTACCTCCGGATATGCGTGATGACACCGCCTTCATGGATCGGCTGCACGCTTACGCGCCGGGCTGGGAGTTTCCAAAGCTCGATCCGCGGCGGCATCTCACTGAACACTTTGGGCTGGTCTCGGACTTCCTATCGGAATGTTTCACGCGCCTCAGGGCCGTGTCACGAACCGGCAACATGGATGGACGCATCCATTTTGGGGGCGCCCTATCCGGCCGCGATATCGAGGCAGTTCGAAAGACGGTGAGTGGGCTTGCGAAGCTTCTGTACCCAAGTCCGTCCGCATCTATACCCGACACAGATTTGGAATGGATTGTGAGACTAGCGTTGGAGGCACGCCGCCGCGTGAAAGAGCAACAGCGGCGTGTGTTCAAAAGCGAATTTCGCAATACGCACTTCAGCTACACTTTAGGCGCCGATGGCGTGGAAACCTTTGTCGCGACGCCTGAACTTCAATCAGATCAGGCAATCGAAAGCGATCCACTGCCACCCGGACAGGTTTGGGCGATCTCATCGGGCTCAGCGCAAAATGGAGCTGGTCTCTATCGTATCGAGGTCTCGCACCAGCCAGGCTCAGGCGTGCGCATCTTAAATCAGCCGGCGCCTCCAGCGTTCCGCGAAAGTGTCAAAGTAGGTGAGCAAGTCCTATTTGCCCAGGCCCGCAGTCTGGTGGGAGATCGCGATCCGAGAGCGCAAGAATTTACTCTGCAACTTCGTGCGATCGATGCGGACAAGTCAGGCGCCGGGTTAGGTGTGCCGGTCCTTACCGCGCTCTGCGGTTCGCTGCTTGGTCGGAACAGTCGGGGAGGAACCATTGTAGTGGGCTCGGCCAGCCTGGGGGGGTCCATCGAGATGGTCACCAATCCTGTGCAGCTCGCTGAGCTGGCGATCGAAAAGCAAGCCCAGACCTTATTGATGCCGGTGTCAGCTCGCCGTCAGCTCAACGACCTGCCCGATGAGCTTTGGACCAAAATCAGCATCGAGTTTTACAAAGACCCGGCCGATGCCGTGTTCAAGGCGCTGGTGGAGTAATCGACAGGCTGCTGCGGGCGAAGATGCCAGACCTTTCCTGCACGGAGCCCGAGTTTATTGGTCGAGTCGCACCGCTCACGCGTAGCCTGATGTGGTTCCTGGGAGCGGGAGCGTCGCGCGCGGCTGGAATGCCGACGGCCTCTGACATCATCTGGGACCTGAAACGCCGTTATTACTGTCTACAGGAGAATCAGGACCTACAAGCTCATAACGTCAACAACCAGGCGGTCCGAGCTAAACGCGCTACCGGGTTCGCGGGTGACAGGCCCCGCCCGGGGAACCGGTGGCAGCGGCAGTACTCGCACAGCCGAAAATCGAATAGGAGAGACCGCACTGGCTGGCTGGGGTGGGAGGATTCGAACTCACAAATGTCGCTTCCAAAATTGGCGTTTGAAGTGTGGCCCGAATTTCCCTTCATTTTGGAACGTTTAGCGATCAGAGACTTTTCCCGGCTGAGCTGCCAAAGAGTGACTTGCACCCCAGTCCATTCTGCAATGAATATGGCGCGCCGATCGCCCCTCCGTTGCGGTCAAGCCATGCTCGAGAGGCGGCTTCTCTGGATCCGAGAGTTCGAATCCTTGCCGCAATCTTGGTCGCGGATATCGTAGGCTACAGCCGGCTGATAGGCCAGGATGAGAGGGGAACGCTGCGCCGAATCAAGACATTTCGGCGTGAGGTCGTCGATCTAAATCTTCACGCCTGTGGCGGCCGGGTCGTCAAGACCACTGGTGACGGCATCCTCGTCGAGTTTCCCAGCGCGGTCAAGGCGGTGCGTTGCGCGGTGGCTGTCCAGGGCACGATGGCCCAGCGCAACGCCTAAACCCCGGTCGATCAACGCATCGAGTTCCGCGTCGGCGTGCATCAGGGCGACATCGTCGTTGATGACAAGGACATCTTCGGCGACGGGGTCAATGTGGCTGCTCGGCTGCAAACGTTGAGCGAGCCAGGTGGTGTCTGCATCTCAGCTCGGGTTTATGAAGACTTGCAGATAGTCCCTGAGCCTGTTGAAATTGGTGCAGCAGGCGTCAGTAGTTAAATGCTATGCGGCCAGATTTTTTCTGGCAATGGGCGTGTCAGCGAGCAACCGTTGCTGATGTTGCAGCAATGCAGCTGTCAAAATTGGAGGCTGCTTGTGGGCCTTCAAGCGGCGGAAGGTTTTCGCGGCCTCCAGCATTGCGGTTGCAGTCCATCGCAACGCCATCCGTCCGTCGCGCCACCGTTTGACGTTGCGGCAGACCTGCCGCAGCGTGGGCGGCTTAAAATTGATGCGGCGCAAAACAACCCACGCCCCCTTTTGCCCGTCGCAATTTCCTGTTTTGATCGCCCGAATTACAAGTCAAACCCAACGCAATTCTGAGCCTGCGTTGCCTCAGGTTAGAGGAATCCGGCGGCAGGGCCTTGAACCCGGATTCTCGGCATAGTGAGGGCCTGGACAGGAGGCGGGATGGATCACCGACGCTGGAAGCCAAGGGACGGTTCGAAGCTTCTGGGATTCGGCGCAGGGCTCGTCGTTGGAGGGTTCCTGTTCCGCCGTTTTCTCACCGTCGGAGTCTATGGGCCCGTCGGGCTCACGCTGCCCCAACTGTCCTACCAGGGGGCTCTCCTCCTGGGGGGTGTCGCCCTCGGCGCCGTCTCGGCCCCAGCATGGCTCTGGGGACCGCTCGGCATGTCCGTGGCACCCGTCCTTATCCTCTTCGTCATCCTCGGCGTGAGCCCCACGCCGGAGAGTCTTGGGTTCGCCCTGCTTGCACTCGTGATTGCGTTCCCGGCGCCGCTGATCGGTGGCGTGTTGGGCGTGCTCCTGCGACGCCAGCGTGTGCCAGGGGTCGTCTACGTCGCCCTGCTGGCCGGCACGCTCGTCGCGGACCAGGTGGTACCGCGCATCCTGCGCGCATCTGAAGCAGCGGCGCAGAGCCGGCGCTCCGCCCAGGAAATCTCCACGTTCCTGAGAAGAATTCACGAGGCGGAATTGTCGTACCAGCGGGACCGCGCCGACCGGACCTTCACGTGCGACGGGACCGCGCTCCCTGGGGTCAGCGAACTCCTGTGGCGCAGCCTGGGCCCTCTTAAGGGAACTAACAATCCGACCATGGTATTCGCCGAGTCCATTGGCGCCACGAGAACAACCGTGGCAAACTACGCGCTCCTGCTGGCCGGCACGCTCGTCGCGGACGAGGTGATCCAGAGCAGTATCCAGGTAATCCTCGCGTGTCCGGCTGAAGTCGGCCCGAACCGCTTTCGAGCCTATGCCTATCCTACGTTTCTACCCTCGTCGTTGTTCTCGATCGACGAGACCGGCACGCTGACGGTATCCGAGGAATCGAATGCGCCTCTCGACCCCGAGCGCAACCGCGCCAATCAGCCGTAACGTGGCGGCAAAGACGGCGGCAATCGTCATTCGCAGCACGGCGTCAACGTAGCGTCTCGGCGCTTCCAAATTCGCTCGTGAGCATCTTCTCGGAAATATCGGCGGTTCTCACACATGGGGTAATTCCGGGCTCGAAGCCATACTCAAGCTCTGGGAATCAGCTCTCCAGGAATCGACGAGACCCACCCATGGGCCTTGCAATCATGGAGGACCGCAATGGAACAGTACGTTGGACTGGACGTATCGCTGAGCGATTGGCTGCCCGGCTGACGTGGTTGCTCAGAAACCCGATCGGGTGCGACGGATCGGTGTGCTCATGTCGTTCACACCCGGCCATACGGTAGGGCTGCGCCGTGCCAAGATATTTACGCAGGCGTTTCAGGATCTAGGTTGGACAGACGGTTAGGCGAGGGTCCGCATCTGATCGGCTGTGGGACCAAACGGCACGATCTTGACATCGATGGCGCCGCGCGAGCGCTTTCTTGTCGATACGGTCTTCATGAACAGCCTCCGTTGAGAAACCGTGGGCCAACGATAGTCGATCTGTTCTCGCCTCACCCTGGGACCGCACCTTCTCCCTCCACCATCTCACAAACTCCGTCTGGTCCTCGATCTTCTGGTCAACGGCCCCGGGGCATTACGGTTCTGGTGCTCTATGGCGACGCAGAGCGTCGGTGAATGCACGCCGGCCGTATGCCGGATGATTGGGGATGGTTCAACCCACCTGATCGTGATCGGCCGGCCCCGAAGGTTGCTGGTGAGGCGCAAATTGGGCTGGCGCTCACCCCGTCGACGTTGCCGGCCAAAATCTCCGGCATGGCGTGGTTCGAGCCGCCGGACCGGGATCGCCCGGCGACAAAAATCAACGGCGAGGCGCCGGCAGGCATCAATCTCACGCCGCCCGGCAAAGTCGGCGCGTGTATGATTGAGCTCGATCAGTTTCTCCAGTTGAGCGCGGATGGCGGCCTTGAGAACCTCCAGTTCGGTGTTCTTGCGCTTGGACTCGCGGAAACGCTTTGCAAGCGCCTCGAAGTCGATCTTCGACAAGTCAAGCGCCGGCGGACCTTGCTCGCGGATGGTCATGCCGGTGATGGATTCGTCGAGCAAGGTATTGATGTCGCCCATCACCTCCGAGATATGCGCCGGGTTTGGATTGAGTTTGGCGCGGATCGCGTCGGCGATCGTACCGATGCAGGCGACCCGGCCGGCGAACTCTAGCGCCGCCGGGTCCGGTTTGACTGCGCGATAGAGCGTGCCCACCAGTCTCTCATGCCCCAGAAAATCACGCCGCACCGGGTCCGGCGAGATCAGGGCATTGAGAGCATCTTCGATGAGCTGCAAGCGCTCCAAACTACCCGCGGGAAACTTCTCGATGTCCGCCAGCGCAACCTGATGCTGGGTGCAGAATGCCGCTGCTTCGTCCACGGCCTTCCGCAGCTCTTCAACCAGCTTCTGTTTGTCTTGGACCGGATTCTTGCCGCCCGTGCCTGCGCCGTAGATCGCCAGCGCCTTCTCCAGCGAGGCGAAGACATTGGCGTAATCCACGATCACGCCGCTATGCTTGCCGGGGAACACGCGGTTTGCTCGCGCGATGGTCTGCATCAGCGTGTGGTTGCGCATCGGCTTGTCGAGATAGACCGTGGAGCAGCTCGGCGCGTCGAAGCCGGTCAGCCACATGGCGCAGACGAACACCAGCCGCAGGGGGTCCGTGGTGTCCTTGAACTTCTCATCGAGCGGCGGCTGTGACTCGTTCATCCGCTTGCGGTGTGGCTCGATGTCGAGCCCGAGCGCCTTCATCTGCGCGATCTCGTTCTGACTAGGCGAGACGATCAGCGCCATGTCGGTGGTCGTGAGCACATTCAGTCGCGCGGATAGCTCGGCCTTCTGGTCGGCAGACAACCCATGTCGGGCAAGCTCGCCCTGCACGCGGACCTTCTCGGCGTACCAATGCTTCTTGACCTTGTCGTGCATCTTGAGTGCGGTGGCCTTGTCGATCGACACCGCCATCGCCTTGCCGACGAACCCGCGCCCGAGGAAATGCTGCACAATGTCCTGCGCCACGGTCTCCAGCCGGTCGTCGCGGGTCAGGATGTGGTATTGCCGGCTCAGTTCCCGTTCGAGCTTTGCTTCCTGTTCCGGGTCAAGTTCCGCCGCCTCGATCAGGTCGTAGATGTTCTCGTTCAGGTCCGGGTTGACGAGCTGCAATTCCGGAGTTCGGTTCTCGTAGAACAGCGGTACCGTCGCACCGTCCTCGACCGACTGCTGGAAGTCGTAGATCGAGACATAATCGCCAAACACCTCCTTGGTGCGCTCCTCGCCGGCAATCAGCGGCGTGCCGGTAAAGGCGAGAAAGAGCGCCTTGGGCAGCGCCGCGCGCATGTTCAGCGCCAGCGTGTCGTACTGGCTGCGGTGCGCCTCGTCGGTCAGCACGATCACATCGGGCCGATCACAGAGCATCTCCGGCGTCTGGAATTTGTGGATGAGGGTGAAGACATAGCGGTGGTTGCCGCGCAGTAGTTCGCGGAGGTGGGCGCCACTTGCGGCGTGGCACAGATCACCCTCGGCCTCGCTCACTGCCCCGGCAGCCAGGCCAATCTGACCGGATTCAGTCGAGGATACTCTTGCCCATGGCTGCCACTCTAAGACCTGGAACTCACCGTCGGTCTCCGGGATACGCCCCCACGATTCCAACTGTAGGCCCTTCAGTACGTGTTTCTTGATCTCGACGAGCGACAGGCTCCGCCGACCATGAGCCAGATCGTTGCGTTGGGCATTAATGATTTCCAACTTGCGCGCCGCCGCCTCGTCCCGCATTACGCGGGCAAAGAACCGAGCCCCCCAGACCTTGTCATCCACCATTTTCGTCGTCGCCAGGATTCGCGCCTTGCTGCGAAAGTCACCGAAAGTCGGGGCTCGACCTTCCTCGAACAGGGATTCCGGGGTCGTGGACGGCCGGGTCGCCCGGCTGAGGCCGTAGCAGATCATTTCGACAGCGATCTCGGCGTATCGACACAATTGCCACTTTGCCCATTCCTCGTTGGTACGCTGCGATAAGCGGGCGGCAAATCGGTCTAGGATCGGCACCCCAATTCGTTGGACCCGAATTGAAACCATCCTATTCCGGGCCTGCATCAAAAGATCGAGGAACGTTCCAGCGGCCGATTCAAAATGGGCGCGGTCACGGATCACCAGCCAGACGTGAAGGCTTTCACCTTCGGCGAGTCTGTCGTCGAGTTCTTGGATGGCATCAAGGAACTGCAGAATGAGCATTTTCTCGTCAAGGCCGAAGAGACCGCAGCCGATCAGTGGAAAGGCGACGCTCGACATTTTTTGAGCTACCGTAGCGTCGAGAATCTGCGTGATGCACGAGCCGATTGCCGCAAAGTAGTTGGTTTCCCGAAATTCGCGCGGTGCATCGGTCAAGCCAGTCGCATCGAGGACTGTGCCGGGAAGATCGGGCCAGTCGTCAGGATCGTGAAATCCGGCGTGGAATATGCGTTTGAAGTCTTGACCACCGGAAGTATCAATGACCGTTCCTGGGCCCAGCACTTGGCCTTGCGTCGCCTCATCGAGTTCGCGCTGCAAAGCATCGCCATAACGATTCCAGATTTGGCCGCTCAGGGATTCCGGGTTTCCAGAAAGAACGAAGTCGGTCTGCTCACTGCTGACGATCGCATCGACGCCAGCCTCGAAAATATCTCCGGCAGCAAAGGTGAACTCAACACGCTTCAACTTGCTTCGGTGAATGACGTTTATGGGCTCAGAGGCGTGTTCCATCCGAAACATCTTAATCGTTGCGGTTTAGCAAGCGAGGTCATGGCTCAGGCAGCCTCCACGTCGATCTGCCCGGACAGCAGACGCGGCAGCAGCAGGTCGCGGGTCCGGCCGAGATTTTGGATTTGGCGTGTAAGGGTTTCGATTTCTTTGTGAATTGGGATGAAGTGATTCTGTACGCTCCCTACGAGCGGTTGTGGTGGGCAAAGGACCTCAATGCCTTGCATGTCGTCCTTCGTCACCGCTGCAAAGATTGCGCCGTTGCCCATCATGTCCTCTTCGGTGAAGCGATTTCGCAACTGTTCCCAGAGGAAAGCTTGGTGACCGTCACTGTGCCGGATTGCGGACAGACCGCGACCGATGATGATTTCCTTGTCAGCGATGTTCATGCGACCGACAGGGGCGCGGACGCTGAACAGAATATCGCCAGCTTCAGCAATGCGGCCCTCGGCAGTGCAGAACAAACGATCTGTTGGGAATCTGCCGCCGAAATCAGTGACACCTTGGTGGAACGGTTTACCTTCGCCGGTCTCGTTGTAGAACTCGGATTTCGGTGATTGTCCCATCGTAAGGCGGCAAACGTCCTTTAGCTTCTTTACTTCCCATCCCTGTGGGATGTCACCAAGAGCGGAGGCCGCGCGGGGGAGCTTTTCGTGGCCGGGGAAGCCGAAGTGGACGAACCACTCGCGGTACAGCGTGCGGGCCATCGACTCCAAAATCCGGATGCGACGCTGACTGTTCTCCATGAGCTCGTCGTAGGCCGAAAGCATTGCGCCAATACGGCGTTGTTTGTCTACGTCTGGCGCCAGAATTGGAAATGACAAGAGTTTGTCGAGGCTAAGGTTGTCCTGCGTCGCGCCACGGCTCACCGACAAAAAGCGATTTCGCATCAGATCTAGGCAGTATTTGACGAAGTGGATGTCCGCCTTGGTTATGTCGGGAATAAAGCCAACCACACTGTCTGGGAAGCACGCTTCGATTTTGAGGATTGCAGTCTTCGCCGTGTTAGCTCCGGCGATAGTAATACAAAGCGTATCCGGCGGCCACATCTTGCTCTGTTGTAGTCCAAGCTCGCTATAAGTCTGAGAGTAAGTTGTGATATAAGGATCGGCGGCCATGATGTCGGCCGTTTGAATAAATGGATACGGCCCCCCATAAAGTCTTGCATCGTTCCGCGGACGATGTCGGGACTTTCCTCGACCAACAAAACCAAGGTCGTCCAGCTTTCTTGGTTTCCATTCAGCTTTCGCCAACATCACGATCCCAGAATTTGCGCTACATTGCCGGCGATGGTTTGTTCAAGCTCGCGCGCTTGGGCATTTAAGCTTTCGAGTTCCTCGTCCAGCGCTTCGAGTTGTTCCTTAAAATCCTCGTCGCTCACCGACTCGCCGGGCGCAACGCCAACGTAGCGGCCGGGGTTGAGCGACCAGCCGTGCGCTTCAATTTCTTTGAGCGTGGCGGCGCGGCACAGGCCGGGCACGTCGGCATATTGCGGTTTCTTGCCAAAGGTTTCTTCGAGCTTTGCGCGGGGTTCGTCGCCGCCGAGGGTGTAGTCGGGCGCTTCGCCGCGATAGAGGCGCACGAGATTGGCAAGGAAGCCGATCTGCGCCGGCGTCCAGTTGCGGTGCGCGCGGTCGATCTGCCGATAGATGTGACGGGCGTCGATGAAGAGGACGGTGTCGGCGCGCGGCGTCTTGGCCTTGCCCCGGTCGAGGAACCACAAGGTGCAGGGCAGCGTCACCGTGTAGAACATGTTCGGGCCGACGGCGACCATCACGTTCACGGCCTTGGCCTCGATCAGCTTCTGCCGCAGCTCCTGCTCGGAGGCGCGGGCGTCGGCGGCGGAGTTGGCCATGACGAAGCCAGAGCGCCCCTTGGGATTGAGCGCTGAATAGAACAACTGAATCCAGAGGTAGTTGGCGTTGTCGGTGCGCGGCAGGCCGAACGGGAAACGTCGGCCCGTGCCGACGGAGTCCTTTAGGCGCTCTTTGTCCACCGCGTTGACGTTAAACGGCGGATTGGCGAGGACGAAGTCGAACTGGCCCGTCGCGCTGTGCGGGTCGTCGTAGTAGCTGTTGACGTTGCCGCCGTGGCGGATGTCGCCTTCGAGACCGTGGACGGCAAGGTTGAGGCGGCAGAGCCGGCCGGTTTCGTCGGTCTTCTCGACGCCGTGAATGGACAGCTCTGCGGCAGGGTTTTTCTTGTGCTCCGCCACGAACCGCGCCGACTGCACGAACATGCCGCCCGAACCACACGCCGGATCGAGGATGCGGCCGTGGTATGGCTCGATCACTTCCGTCAGCAGCCGGACGATGCAGCTCGGGGTGTAGAACTCACCGCCCTTCTGGCCTTCGGTGCGGGCAAACTCGCCTAGGAAGTATTCGTAGATGCGCCCGAATGCGTCGTAGTCCACGCTGGCTGGAATCTCGGAAACCTTTTTGAACAGCTCTTTGAGCAGCGTGCTGGTGAAGAGGTTGTAGGTCTTGGGCAGGACACCGGCGAGCTGCACGTTGTGCTTCTCGATGTCCCGCATCGCCGCGTTGACCTTGCCGCCGATGTCCTCGGCCTCGGGCCGGTTCAGCAGATAGTCGAAACGCGCCTCGGCGGGCAGATAGAGGATGCCCTCGGCGTGGTAAGCGGTGGGGTCGTCCACACGGCTGCCGCGGCGGGACGATGCCTCAGCTTTCTCCAGCTTGGCGCGCTGGGCGGCGAAACGGACCTCGGCAAAGCGCAGGAAGATCAGGCCCAGGACCGGCGAGGAATACTCCTGGGACTTGAGCCCGGAATTTGCGCGAAACTGATCGGCGGCATCCCACAGGTGCTCTTCGAGCGTCGCCGTCGTGGCGTCTTTTTCACTTGGCGCAACCCAGCGCATGCATCATGCCCCCAGACTGAACGGACGGTTCTTCCGGGCCATTATGGCCGAATTCGCAGCCATATCACGGCCCTTTTTGCCATCCGGTAGCTAGTCCCCTTCGGATTCCGCGACGGGCGGGGAGCGATTTTCAATTTTCCTCAGCTTGCTCAGGTTCACGGGTCTCACCGAAGTGGTCCTTTAGCCAGTCCTCCCATTCGGCCTTCTCGTCTAATCGCAGAACATCGAGTTTACCCCACACCTCCAGGACCGGAGCCATTGAAATGGCTTTGCCGACTTCCATTTCGGTGGGTCCGAGCCGCTTGACCTTGCGTTTCTTAATTAGTTTCCGTTGGATCGTCGCTGAGAATGACAGTAACTCACCGTTCGCGTTCGCCGCTGATTCGATGGGGTGCCGAGACATCGAGTGACCGACTGCGGCAGCGCGCCCGCTGCACTAAGTGCGGCCATAAGGGAGCGACTTGACGCTCGCCGGCGTGCGTGTCGATGCCGGTTTGCAACATCCCGGATGGGCGGGCACGCATATTGGGTTTCAGCCATTCCCGTTGCCGGTCACGCCCTCATCGGGTTCCTGAGGCGTTGCTCAGCAAAATCCGGTCCGCTATGTCGCCTCGACCCGTTCGATTAGGCTTGGATCATCGGCGGGCGCTCGCGAGCTATTGACGCGCCTCGATACTGGCCAGCGTTGCAACACATCGGCGGCGGCGGGCTTGAGCAATCCCGAGCCGCCGTCGTTGAGCCACGGCGTAAAGTCCTTCGCCTCGAGGACGACTGGCATACGGTCGTGCACTTAGGCGACAAAATCGTTCGGCTCGGTGATGAGCATCGTGCATGACTTCAGCACCTCGCCCGTTGCCTTGTCCTTCCATTCGTCCCACAGCCCGGCAAAGGTCGTCGGCTCGCCATCGGCGCGGGTGAAGTACCAAGGCTGCTTGCCGGTCGCGGTATTCTGCCACTCGTAATACCCCGATGCAGGGATGAGGCAGCGGGTTCGTCGGAAGGCATCCCGAAAGAACGGCTTTTCCGCAACCGTCTCAGCACGCGCGTTGAACGTCGCCGCCTTCATTCCTTGAGGGGCTTCGGCCACCACGACGGCACGAGTCCCCATCGCATGCGGACGAAGTCGCGGCTGCCGTCGCGCTCGGTCACCACGTCCACCGGATCGGTGGGGCAGATATTGTACCGAGGTGGCAGATTGTGCGGCGGTGCTTTGATCGCCAGCCGGTACAGCCGCACGATCTCTTAGATTGTTTGGGCCGATATAGCGTTCTGGTGCGGGCTGGGTTACTGCCACTGCGTCGGATGCAGGGCCCCCTCCGAAGGAGCTAACGCGATCGGCTCGACGCTAGCGGCTTGCTAGCTCTCCGCTACGCCTGTCTGATAGGCTTCCATTTGTAGACTTCACTGAGCGTCGCACCCATCAGCGTCGCCTTCTCGGTGTCGGACAATCGGTCGGTGAAGCGGAATGCATCGACGCCCTCTCTGTAGGTCAGGAAGGCGACCGCGCGGGTCCAGTCGGTGCCCCACATGCAGCGGTTGAGGCCGAATGCATCGAAGATGCGGGCGAGCGGGTCCCAAATGTCGCTGTAGGGGAAGGGTTCATGCGAGAGCGTGCAGGCACCGCTGATCTTTATTCTGACGTTTCCGTACGCCGCCAGTTCGAGGACCTTCGGCAATTCGGCCCACGGTTGCGCCGGCACCGGCGGCTCGAAGGGCTGTGGCAGCCCAAGATGGTCGATTACGATTGTGGTGTTGAAATTGCGGGCGATTAGACCCTTGGCTTGGTCGAGCCGGCCCCAGCACAGTAGGTTGACCGGCAAAGAGTAACGCGCCGCTGCTGCAAGAACGCGGTTCATGCCAGGATCGGCAGGATCTTCAGACTTTTCAAAATACGGTAGCAGCCGGACTCCGACGGTGCCCTGCGTCTTTGCCCAGTCGGCGATTGTCTCCTCGACCGCCGGGTCTTTGGGATCGACCGGCTTGATCAGCCCAAATCGACCACGATGCGCAGCACCCACCTCCAGGGCGTAGCTGGCATCATAGCGATAGAGAGAATAGGGCGAGACGAGTAGCGCGCCATCGACGCCCGCGGCATCCATTGCTGCCACCATCTCATCACCAGTCGCCGATGGCGGCCCATGCAGGTGACCAACCCAGGGTCGGCCCGGATGATTGCGCTCGTAGGCATGCACTTGGGCATCGATAATCTGCATGTTGCTCCTCCCTGAGCGGCCTTCATACCGCCCGCGCCGTCACCGCAGGCCGCTGATGCGTTCTAATCGTTATCGGCTGGGCAAACTAGCCGCCGACGAGAGGCGCACAGAAGGAGCGCCTAAAGGCCAGTAGGGCCAGCGCGCAGAACGCCTCAGCCGAAATGGTCTAGAACCCCGGAATCGGATATCTTCCTTGATAGGTCCCTGAGAGGGTGCGCCGCAGTGCAGGAGATTGCTCACTGGCTCGAGCAGCTCGGCATGGCCGAGTACGCGCAGCGCTTTGCTGACAACGGAATTAATTTTGCGGCGCTGCGCCATCTTACTGATCAAGACCTCAAAGACATCGGCGTTCTGCTCGGGCATCGGAGGATTATCCTTGCAGCGATTGCCGAGCTTGGCGGCCCTGCGATGGCGGCGCCCACGAATGCCGCCGCAGGCGAGCCAAAGCCGCAGGACACCGCCGAGCGCCGACAGGTTACCGTGATGTTCTCGGATCTCGTCGGTTCAACAGCACTCTCCGCTCGTATGGACCCGGAGGACCTGCGCGAGGTCATTTCCGCTTATCAGAAGTGCGTCGCCCAGGTGGTGCAGCGCTTTGGCGGCTTTGTAGCGAAATATCTAGGCGACGGTGTGCTTGTCTATTTCGGCTACCCGCAAGCGCACGAAGACGACGCTGAACGTGCAGTACACGCCGGCCTGGAGCTGACCGCAGGGGTCGGTGCGCTCAACTCGCCCGTTCCACTGCAAACCCGCGTGGGCATTGCCACCGGCGTGGTTGTAGTAGGCGATCTAATCGGATCAGGCGAGGCGCAGGAGCGCGGCATCGTCGGGGAGACGCCGAATCTCGCGGCACGACTTCAGGGCGTCGCTGAACCAAATACCGTTGTCATCGCGGAGAGCACGCGGAAGCTGCTCGGCAATCTCTTCGATTTGCAAGACCTTGGGGCACAGGACCTCAAGGGCGTGGGCGCTCCTGTAAGCGCTTGGGCTGCCTTGCGACCAGCTTCGGTTGAAAGCCGCTTCGAAGCGCTGCACGCGAGCGGATTGACAGAGCTTGTTGGTCGCGAGGAAGAACTCGAACTGCTGCTACGCCGCTGGTCAAAGGCAACGACTGGCGAAGGCCAAGTAGTGCTCCTGTCTGGCGAGGCAGGTATTGGCAAATCTCGACTTACTGCTGCGCTTATGGAACGCCTAGAAGGCGAACCGCACACGCGCCTGCGCTACTTCTGTTCTCCGCAACACACCGACAGTGCCCTTTATCCGGTCATCGGTCAGATGGAACGAGCAGCCGGACTAGCTTACGGCGATACCGCACAAATGAAGCTCGACAAGCTCGATGCTCTGCTCGCACAGACCTCGACCTCTAAGCAGGATGCGGCATTGTTCGCCGAGATGCTGTCGCTGCCGAACTCCGGGCGTTATCCGGCGCTCGATCTGGAACCACAACAGCGCAGGCAGAAAACTCTGGAAGCGCTCACCACGCAGGTAGAGGCATTGTCGCGGCAAAACCCCTTGCTGATGATCTTCGAAGATGCGCACTGGACCGACCCCACGAGCCTAGAAACGTTCGGTCGGGTCGTCGATAGGGTTCGCTCCCTTCCAGTGCTGCT
>Ga0102924_1004377_pt1 | contig 14248 bp, 14 predicted proteins | sample PaiPotPPM11metaG_FD_80116 | JGI IMG/M metagenome (GOLD analysis project Ga0102924, IMG submission 80116) | Iron sulfur acid spring bacterial and archeal communities from Banff, Canada, to study Microbial Dark Matter (Phase II) - Paint Pots PPM... ... | reverse complement strand
GAGCATGATGACGGAGCGCACGTCCGGCCACATCGCCGCAGGATTGCCGCGCCACGCGGCTTTGTCGGCAAGCCATCCCATATCGCCATGCGCGCCGGCCTCGAGAAAAGCGCGCAGACGCGCAGCGGCCTCCGGGATGGCGTCGGGGCGCGCGACGCCGCTGGCGTCGAAGCCGCGCTGCCGCGCGGCTTGCCCAAGCTCGGCCTTCAGCGCCTCAGGCGTCAGAAGTCGAGATCGGCGTAGGTCCGCGACGGCATCAGGCCGGACAGTTTTTCGACCAGCAGCGCGCGAAACGACGGGCGCGATTTGATCCGCGCGTACCAGTTCTTCGCTGTCTCGTCTGCGTCCCACGGCACATCGCCCAGATAATCGACGACGGACAGATGGGCCGCCGCCGCCAGATCGGCATAGCTCATTTGATCGCCGGCAAGCCAGTCGCGTGCGCGCGCCAGCCAGCCGATATAGGCCAAATGATACTTGATGTTGGCCTTGGCGGCACGCAGCGCCTCGGTATCGGGCGAGCCGCCGCCTTTATCGACCGGGATATAGCGCTTGTAGACGCGCTCCATCACCAGGGGGCCGCTCACTTCCTCGAAAAATTTTTCGTTGAACCAGTTCATCAGCCGGCGCACTTCGATGCGCGGATTGGCGTCGAGCGGCAACAGCCTGCCATTGGCGAAAGTGGTGCCGATGACCTCGTCGATATATTCGGCGATGACGGCGGCGCCGGGAATCGGCGGCGCACCCTCGTCGACCAGAACCGGCGTGGTTCCCGCCGGATTGAGCTCCAAAAATTCCGGACGGCGCTCCCAAGCCCGTTCCTCGATCAGCCGTGGCGGCTGATTGTACTCTTCGAGCACAAGCCGCACGAAGCGCGAATGCGGGCAAATCGGATGATGAAACAGCGTCAACATGCGTGGCGAGCCTTGCCCGGATACTGCCCGAAAACCTGGCTTCAGAACTTGGCCGCATCGCGCCGCCGTGGCGAAATGTGCCTAAGCGCTTGCCAAATGCCTTGTCAGGTTCCCCAATGGGCGGAGCCTGAGCAAAATCCCTTAAGAATTTGGAAGCGATTGCACCGGCGGGCGCACAGAGCACGCGGCGATGGAAACGGCCTGCGCTTGCCTATGCCGCACGCGCCTGGAACTGGCCAGTCTTGCGGAAACGCCACAGGTAAGTCGGTACGATCGCCTCGATGGTTTCCGGAATGATGCCGGTCCCTTCCAGCGTGCGGCCGTCGCGCTTGGCGGCTTCCGATACGACATTATCGTGGCGCAGCAATTCGACCTGATCGGGCGTGATCGGCGGCTTCGGCAGGAACTGCAGGATGGCGGCTTGCGCTTTCATCACGCCGAACGGGATCGGCAGCAACAGGCGACGCCGCTCGACAGTGGCGAGAATGAATTCCATCAGTTCCTTGAAGCTATAAACATCCGGGCCGCCGAATTCATAGGTCGTGCCCGATTTCAATTCGCCATCGACCGCCTTGGCGAGGCCTTCAGCGACATCTCCAGCAAAGACCGGCTGCATGCGGGTGTGGCCACCGCCAACCAGCGGCAGCGCCGGCATCAGCCGCGACATCGCCGCGAAGCGATTGAAGAAGTCGTCCTCCGGTCCGAACAGGATCGACGGCTGCACGATGATCGCGCCGCTCTGTGCCCTGCGCACCAGCTCCTCGCCCTCGCCTTTGGTGCGCGCATAATGTGACGCCGACTCCGGCTCTGCGGAGAGCGAAGACACATGAACAAGCGGCGCGCCGACCGCGCTCGCGGCCTTGGCGACCGTTTCCGCTCCTTGCGTCATGATGGCGTCGAAGCGCTGGCCGCCACGTTCGAGCATGAGGCCGACCAGATTGACCGCGACGTCGGCGTCGCGCAAAGCCGCCGCGACCGAATCGGGGTAGCGCAGATTGGCCTGCACGGCATGGATCTGGCCGACCCGGCCCATCGGCTGCAGATAGCCGGCAAGCCCCGGCCGCCGCACCGCGACGCGGATGCGATAGCCCCGCTGGGCCAGCGCCCGCACCACGTGGCGGCCGAGGAACCCCGAACCGCCGAACACCGTGACGAGCTTTTCAATCGCGAGTTTCGTGGCCATTTTTTTGCGAAATATCCAGTGGTTTTCGTGATGTATAGGGCATGATCGCGAAAAGTGGAAACCGCTTGTCGGATCAGGTCACGGCCAAATCCGTGCGGTACCGCCGTGTCCGAATCCTGGGAATTGGATCAGTGGGTTAGGGACTAATCGCTTCGATTGACAAGGCGGTGACCGCTCCGTACCTATCCCGGACTCAAGCCCGACACTGCCCAGGTGGCGGAATTGGTAGACGCACTAGTTTCAGGTACTAGCGCCGCGAGGCGTGGAGGTTCGAGTCCTCTCCTGGGCACCATCAAATCGGGAAATCATTTCCCTTCAATAAGTTGAGTGCTCTCAAGACATTGCGCTTGCCCGACTGTGCTACAAGGGTGAGCAACAATGCTATTTCGATTGGTCCGTCCGGTGAAGCGCACAGGCTCCCGTTATCGTCATTTCGTCCGCCGCATTCCGTCTGACGTGAGGAGCAAGGCGGTCGGCCTAAAACTCTCCATTCCGGTCGGCGAGCACACGCAAGCCGTTGTCCTTTCGTCCCGCGCACAGTCGGTGCGGCTGTCACTCCGCACGGACGAACCCGCCGAAGTCAAATTGCGCATGGCGGCGGTGGACGCGTATTTAGAAAACGTCTGGCGTGCTCTGCGCGAAGATTCGCTGGTAAGCCTCACCCATCGGCAGGCGACGGCTCTCGCAGGGGAGCTTTATCGCGCATGGGTGAACGGCGAGGGCCGCGAGCGTGCCATTGCAATCGTTCACACTCCGGGCGTCGGGTGGCAGCGAGAATACGACACACACGTCAGCGATTCCGAATGGGGGGCAGTGCTAGCCAATTGGGAGAAGATCGGGGCGACTGGCGAGCCCGGCGACTTGGAGAAGCATCTAGGCGCGATTGTAGATCGGCTCTTGCTGGCGAAGGGGATCAAGCGTGTTGACGAGACCACGCGTAGCATCATCCTGCCAGCGTTTTGGCAAGCGCTACGAGACGCCTTCGAGTCTCGCAGAAGGAATGCCGAGGGCGATTATTCTCCTGATGCCAAGTCCGAACGTTTCCCGGAATGGACACCACCGCGAGATAGAACGGTCGTGACACCGCCTCCCGCCAAGGTCTCACTCAAGGGTCTCGTTGAGACATGGTGGGTTGAGGCGAAAGCGACGGGCCGGAAGCCGAGCACCCACGAAAGCTACCGCAACACGATAACCGCCCTCGTGAGCTATCTCGGGCATGATGATGCAAGCCGCGTAACGCGCGACGACGTGGTTGGCTTCAAGGATCATCGACTAGCATCCACCAACCCGCGCAACGGTCAGCCCATCTCCGCAAAGACCGTGAAGGACAGCGACCTGGCCGCGCTCAAGACGGTGTTCGGCTGGGCCAAGGCGAACGGGAAGATGGACACGAACCCGGCCGGAGGGGTGACCATCAAGCTCGGCAAGCCGCGCAAGCTTCGGACCAAAGGTTTCACAGACGCCGAGGCCGAAGCCGTTTTAGTTGCCGCGCTACGAGTCAGGCGTGGACGTGAGAAGCCTAAAACGTTTGCGGCGAAGCAATGGGTGCCTTGGCTCTGCGCTTACACAGGCGCTCGCGTGGGTGAATTGGCGCAACTCCGCAAGGAGGACATTCGGCGCGATGGAAAGCATTGGATCGCCACGATCACGCCCGAAGCCGGAACCGTTAAAACTAACGAGGCTCGCGATATAGTGCTGCATAAGCATCTTGCGGAGTTAGGGTTCACGGCCTTCGTGAAAGGGGCGACGCCAGGTCATCTGTTCCTCACGCCATCCTCAAGCGGTGACGTGCTGGGTCCATTGCAGGGCGTCAAGAATCGGATCGGGGAGTTTGTCCGCACGGTAGTGTCCGACGAAAACGTTGCGCCGAGTCATGCATGGCGGCACCGCTTCAAGACCATTGGCATTGAGGCAGGCATTGAGCACCGCATCCTTGATTCCATTCAGGGTCATCGTCCGCGCAATGTTGCGGAGGGCTACGGCGAGGTGACCATCAAGACTCAGGCGGCTGCCATCGCGAAGCTGCCTCGCTACAAAGTTTCCCAATAACTTCGTTCGACGACAACAAGGTTCGCCACGTCCGCTTTCGCTCCCATAACGGAAACGACAATTCAAATCCGCCAGGGCAGCTAAGTGGGACTAACGGACAGATGCTTCGACGTTATGCGTCAGGGCGGCAGCACTTGCGGACACTGGTCCTATACTTTCCTACAATGAAAGGTTGTGATATTTGTTGCCTCTCCAGCCTCTGCCCTAGCGGACCCTGTTGGTAGCGAGTCGAATGACTGAAGCTTCCCCTAAAGACAAAACGGGTGTTTCCAATCGTCTGGGCTGGCTGCTAGCGGCACTCGCAGCTACAGCACTGGCGGTCACGAACGTAAAGACGCTCCACGAGTCGTGGTGTCAGAATGTCGGCATTTTCTGCGCCCTTCCCGTCGTAAGCGCCCCGATGGAAGCATCTTCCGGTGGAACAGCCGGCCCTTATTCCAAAGACGCGAAGTGTCGCGAGAGTAACGTCCCACTTTGCGTAAGGCCAACCACCTCGCGGCGAAAGCTTGACGTGGGGAGCGGCAAATTTGTCGCTACTTCTACCGTCGGAAGATACGATAATGGACTTCCGCTGAACGACCCTGCGATAGCTACTTGGCCAAGTGATGCGTCACCACAGGTTGGTTGGTACCCAAAAAGCGATTCAGCCTCGGAAATCTGCGTTCAAGTTTTTACACGCACAGGCGCGTGTGAGGTTCTTGTTTCAATTAAAGGCAGACTTGAAGCGACCGAACATATTGACCCTTAGTAGCTCAACGTCGCGGTGTGGGGGAAGATGATGCGATATTTTGTTATTCTTTTGTTTTTGTTGGTAAGTGCTGAGGCGGCGAAAGCCGGGCAAACTTCGTGCCCCTTGTCGTCCAACTTCTCCTTGCTCAAAGAATTCGACACCATGAACCCGGCCAACGTTCAGTCATGGTCCTTCCTCTATAAGGGACGCTCGATATACCAAATCAGTGGGGCAGAGGTTCGTGACATTTTTGGAGGCAATAACACGGGCGCAGGCATCCCCACCGACTGCTCGGATATCCTGGTGAACAGCGACAACTTCGCGGTGGTGATGGGTCGGGAAAGAGACCTCCTTATTGCGGGCGGTATCACGAACGGACCGCAGGGTGCCAAGGCCGTCAACTTCCTTCATTATTTTCCGCACGACGGCAGGATGATGCTTCGGCGCGACGGAGACAATATATTGCTGACGTGGGGGCATCAGGGTGATCTGACAACTCGGCTCTGCTGGAGTCCCGAGAACGACGGTCACTGGTGGCACAGCGGGAGCCATAGAACCGGTGGCCAATTTGGAGGGTGCGTTACCTCTCAATGGATTTGGCATCAGGGAAGCGCAACTGGAGTGTTTGGCACCGACCCGTCGTGGGATCACTCTCGGATCGACCACATCATCGAAATCAACTAAGGGCGCGCGCCAACAGTCTCTGTGAGTATCATTCCGCGAGACTACGAACATTATTGTTCGCTCCGGTGTCGTTCGCACGTGCGATATGTCCCGTCGTCACCGTCTACCGACCACAAGGACGCATGACCGAAGGTTTAATCTCCAATGGCGAACGGCATGGTGGTTAGGTGTCCGCTCACATCGAGGTGATGCCTCAAGGGGTGCCATAAGCCCCATCACTATGGCACCCATCAAGCCGCTGCGCATGTAAGGAGCACCGCCCTGGCCACGGGCATCATCGTCGCCGTCATGATGGACGACATAGGCTCCATACTGGTGTGGCTTCAAGGGAGGAGGTGTGTCCCAGACCACTCACCCACTGCCTCTGTCCTTGATGCATGCATGAGGGAGGGCCGGTGGGAGACCATCAAGGGATGGAGGTCTGATGGGTGTGCCTTCGTCATCTTCATCCCATCGAGGAGACGGTGAAGGCAGCCTTGAAGACGTTCCTTTCTTGACTGCCCCCCCTTGAAGCTCTCTCCTCCGAGTCTGCCTTTACATTAGAGGAGGCGTAAGACCAGAAGCGCCCGTCACTTGGGCTCAATATCGATCTTTACGAACGCGCGGGGCGACCCGGTGCGGTGCGTGAATTCCTGCTCCATAAAGACTTTCGCCGTCTCGGCATGCGAGCGAGCGACCAGCACGGAGTCATGCAGGGGTAGCGCCGTAATGCCGTTCCTGAATAGCGCCGTAACCACCGACACGAGCAGGTCCGATTCGTGGCGCATAAGTTGAAACCCAAGCCCCTGCTCAAACAGCTTGGCGATTGGAGCGTGCTTGCGTTTGATGGCCTCAACGGTGTCCCTTAACTTCATTCCAGACGGGAACTCTTCACGCGCATCGGTCGGCCAACCTCCGAGCGGCTTCCTGGCGAACAGCATGGCGCTGATGAGAATCTTCCAACCGCCACGACACGTGCCGTCGCCAGTCACATCGTAAAGATCACCGACGGGCTGTTCCGCCTGAGCCCGCGCATATGCCAAGCGGGGAAAGAGCGAACTGTAGTCGACGTTGGCAATCTTCTCCCCGGCGATCTTGATGGTGCGAAAACGTTCGGTGCGTTCCATGGTCATCCAGAAGCCGTCATAGAGCCGCCCACCAGCGTTCCAATTTTCGTTGTTGAATACGCGGCGGAGAGTGCGCCGGTAGGGCTCAATGGGTTGGCCGTTTCTGTCCAGGCGGACGGCGCGGTGGTCTTCCTCAATGATGGTGATCGGCGCGGCCGCAAGCCCCGCGTTGATGACCCGCATTTCCCGCCGCCATCTTCTGGTATCTCGGGTGTCCCTATAGTCGAGCGGGGGAGCGCGGCCGTCCCCGTCCTTCTCGGGCTTGAGAACGATTACCTCAGGCTCTTCCTCGCGACAAAAGCCACTCAAATCGGTCATGCCAACCGGCAGGTGGTGTGAGAGATCGCTACTGGCACGGATCCTAGTCGGCCGCCTCGCGGTTTTGGAGAAGCGAAAGCCCTTAGCAACCTCAGACACGAGGTTGATCTTCGCCAGCAAATCGAGAATGTCGACAAAGTGCTGACCGAAAACTGGGTTGCGATAGCGCCCGTTGCTCCACATCGCGGCGTGACCACGGGGCACGCTGAGCGTTGCGTCCGAGGCGACCATTGCGGTGACCAGAAGGTTGCACGCGATGGCTTCCACGGCGAGCCGGAAGTTGCGCTGATCCGGGTCGCGACGGGCACGGGAGCGTATTTTCAGACGGCGCTCCTCGGCTTCAAGATGTCGGGCAAGTGTCTCGATGCGAGCCGTTAAGTCCGGTCGTGCGGCGCGGCGCTGTGGGTCAAATCCCACCGGCTTTTCTTGGGTCATAGCCAAACTATTCGGCGCGAAGTGACCGGAAAGCTCAACATGTGCGTCCCGCCACCCCGGCACCTGATATGACGCTGAAGAGTCGCCCGGCGGAAATATTCATGGCGTTGCAGCCGGTGCAATCAAGCGGCCATCGCAGGCGGCCTTTAGATCAAGCACCTTGGACAGGTAATGGTCGATCACCAACTCGCATTCCTTCTCGATCATCTCCCCGAGGTGGCGGAGCACTCTGCCGGAGGAACGCGGGTAGGCGTGCATCTCGACGTGCTTGGTGCGTCCATCAGGTTGCGGCACGGACCATTGGCGGTGAGTTCCCGAGGCAAGTCGGTGAGCGGCCTTGGCAACAGCCACGACGCGCCACTCTGTCGTGCGGTGGACGGTTGCGGGCGCGTCCTCGATCAGGGCGGCGACGGCGAGCGGAATGGCCAACAGCCGTTCGGGTTTGATGTCGGCTTCACGCACACGTGCCAGCGCAATCTTGGCGCGGTGTTCCGGCGGTAGTCCTTTCAGCCGTGTCGCAATCTCGACGGGGCCCGCCGACGCCATGATGCCTTCCATGCCTGTCAACGCTGCACTGACGAAAGGATCGGTGCGGTGTGCCCCGATAAAGGATCGGGCCGCAGAGAGGTACGGCTTGAGCACGATGGCGGACGGACTCTTGCACCAATGGGAGCCGTGCCGCTGCTTGTGCTGTTGGTGGTAGCGGCAGGCGAATGCGCTAAGGCCTTCCCCTGCGGCCCGGGCCGTTGGTCGGCCGCAAGCGATCCCGGTGATCGGATTCGGGACGGTGCACTTGGCAAGATAATTATCTTCGAAACTGGTTAGACGGGCGGTTAGGCTTTCCAACCTTCGCTCGCGTCCACTCGATGAGCGCGGCATTATTGCCGACCCTAAAGGGGCAATTTGGGGTGAAACGGCGGCGAGTTCCTAAAAAGAGACGGGTCCTTCCATCCTTGCATTGTTAGGTTCTTTTCGATGATCGAAAGTTCGCGGACTTCCTCCTCGTTATTCGGGTCCGCCATACGCATCCCCACGCCGTACATATCAAATAGAATGGGTGTTCTTTCGAAGAGTTCTTCGTCGGTTTTGAGTGCATCGACGTGCATTCCGTATTGCAGTCTCGTTTTTCGCGTCCGGCCGAAATCAAGCGCTTGTCTCAGATATTCTCTGCGCAGAATGACTTTTGTCTTGAGTGCTCGGTCGCTGGCAGCAATGGCATCAAGCACAGTCGCCAATGCATACTTTTGTGCGACTACTGGCTGTGTCCCAAGAATACATCCTGTCCCCTCGATGATTCCTTCTGGAAGGTGTAAGCGCACCCCGTATGGAACTCGGTAAGCGATGTGTTTGAGCCGGAGTACTGCGATATATGTCGGAAAAACGCAGGGGGGATTCTGGTCGATGCTGGAAAGCATTTGATTGCCTCTTCTTGTTATTGGACCGCTAAGGGTCGACTACTCGATTTTTAGAACCGGTCAATAAGACCTCGACTTGGCACGCTTACGGCAAAAAGAAGGTATCGGTTTTAGCAGCGTTCATATCCTCAATTTTGTAAGGCGCGGTTGGTGTCATCCCGCACGAGCCCAGCCGTGAAGCGCTCACGAGAGAATCCCTGTTCGAACTCCAGGGGCATCCCAGCGCCTAAAACGTGGTGCGATTATCCTCGCCAGAAATCTCTGAAACGTGTTGGTGCCAACTCCGTGTACCTCACTGTGTGCTGGATGTTCTTGTGTCCGAGATAGGCTTGAAGCGCCCGCGTATCGTGCCCCTTGTTGGCGAGCGCGTACCCGCACGCGTGCCTCAACATGTGTGGGTGAGCCTTGAAGGGCAGCTTGGCACCAACACCCGCGCGTTCAACCATCCGGGCGAACCCCGCCGTAGTGAAAGGTGCGCCACGTTCGGACGTAAAGACGAACGGAGCCTTGGGCTCCTGCTCACGGTGCAGTCGGCGCAGTGCGCGTAGCTCATCCCCGTTGATGGGATGGGTACTGGGTGTTCCTTGCTTGACCCTGCGGACGTGGAGGGTGGCCGTGGTGAAGTCCACCTGGTCCCAGCGGAGGTCTACCAGTTCGGAGACGCGGAGCCCGTGGCGGTAGGCGACCAGGATCATGGTGGCGTCGCGGTGGCCCCAGCGGTTGCCCTTCGCGGCGTCCCATCAGGCGCTCCATCTCGGAAGCCGTCAGGTGCTCGCGTGTCCTGAGTTCGGCATTGGGGCGACGCTTGGGTGTGACTGTTCGATTTACGGCGGGCGACGGGACTAACTTCAGATGCGATTTAGGCATTGCCTTCAGGTCTCCGCTTAGGTGACTGTTTGAACAATGCTCCTTTTACGAACAGTCTGAGCGAGCCGCGATGAGTCAAATCGACTCATAGAGATGGGGTGGCCGCGAACGCCTCGCATCGGCGCAAGTAGGTCACCGCATTTCTCAAATCGAGAAGAGCCACCGGGGGAATGCCAGAACCGCTGTCGCGATCTGACCGCTTTCATGTGGGACCCCAAATTTTAGTCGGGGCGGGGTGGCTGATAACCTCCAGAGTCCGCTCCAGCCCTCAAATCGGACATCGACGTGTTGGGCGCACACGTCCGCCATGTGCCTAGGAACGGACTCACGCACTGCAACATCGGCACAAAAAGAAAGACCGCCTTTCTTTCGGCGGTCTCTCCAAACTCCGACTGTCGATGTCAGCTAGGCAGCAACAACGGCGCGCTTGCGACGGCGTGTCAGATAACCGACAAAGCCGAGGCCGCCAGCGAAGAGCGGAAGGGCGGCAGGGGCCGGCGTTGCTGAGATACCGCCGGTAACGATCGCTTCGGGCGGTTCGATAGTATTGATTAAGCCACCGTTGGCCGTCCAGGAATTTTGAGCAGATGGACTGACATTCCATGCGCCATTGGCCCCAGGATCACCAATCGCTACGAGCCAGTATGTGTGTCCGGGGCTGATCGACCAGGCAAGAGACGTCAGATCAATGGGGCTGCTGTTGCTAAGTGTTACGTCCGCAACATCGCCGGCAATAAAAGTCCCCGATGACGCTGTCATCAGTCCGATTTGCACGCTCCCGGAACCGCCCAGGTATGCGTCTACACTCGTGACGAGCGAGTCGCTTCCAGAGACAAACTCCAAGGCAATAGATTGGGTAGGAGAGACTATCCAACCGTCGTACCCAGAAAACGGGAGCGTGACTGTATTGACCAGCGTGTTCGCTCTCGCGGTTCCAACCGCAAAGGCCATCAATCCGATCCCCGCCAGTGCAGCGGCCATCCTGATCTTCATAGTGCCATGACTCCTCAGCAGTCGAACTTGAAAAGGATATATTCGGGGCCTTTTTTTGAAGATCAGACGCTTGCGATTTTCCGCTTATGCCGTTTGCCCATGAATCCTAGGAGGCCAAGACCACCAGCAAAGAGCGGAAGCGTCGCCGGGAGGGGCGTGGCCGCAACATCGGCACCCAGGACATCGAAAGCACCCAAAGGACCGAAGTCAACTTCGCCGCCCAGTATAGTCTCACCACCGGCCGTGTCGCTAACTCTCCAACTAGCAAAGGCGTTACCAGCCACCTGGGCGGTAAGAAAATATGACGTACCCGCCGCTAAATTCACGCCGCTTATGCCGGTGATCGTTGCCGTGCCAGCACTTGGGGGCGTGACAGACCATGACCCTAGGGTCGTTCCCAGAGCACCGCCAACGTCATTCGATAGACTGACAGTACCGGCATCCGTTCCAAACAAAAGATTAAGCGCAATATCAATTTGCGATACAGCACCTCCATTGGAGGTAGTAAAAAGCATTGAGACATCATGTTCGCCAATGAACGAACTCGGTCCCAAAACTCCATACGAGGCTGCGCTGAGGTCTGCCGGTAAATCGCTGAAGATTACGGAGGCGTGTGCGGCAGTCCAACTACTAGCCGTGACGAAGGCGATGACTGCGCCAAGGATGGCGGTGCGCCAAATCCGCCGCACAAAAACGGCTAAGTTCAATTTCATTCTCAATTGAGACCCCCTTGAGCGTCCTGGCGACGCCTACCTGCCGACCGCCCAGCACTAAGACCGTTTTAGCGGGAGATGGCAACGGAACATTTGCCAACGATCTGGATACCGGCAGCCCGGACGATCTCATGCGGAAGACGCTCGATGTCCGGCCTGGGGCATTAAGCGACATCGCGGCACCTTTTGGCCACGTCCGCTTAGCCCCTGATAGGGCACATTGGGTGCGGAGCCCAGCATTCTGGTTTCCAATGATTATTGAACACTGGCGAGCCATCATGCGAAGGCCCGCTAGGCAGGCACCTACGGGGATCAATTTCGCAGAGGTTTTCGGAACACGCGCTCCCCCCACTTATCTCGGCGGGTCATTCGGCCGCGCGGCTGGTCAGACGGTAGCCCGGGATCGCTGCAAAAGCTGGCAACCTCACGCAGCATCCCCAAAGGGCACACGGGGGAAATCCTACGCGCCTGGCCCGCGACCTCACCGCTCGTATGCGGCACCCCAAAATGCGTTTATGGAGCGGACGCGTGCGGTGGCGGGCCAAGAAGCTTATCAAATGCGTTAAGTGTCGGCGCTGCTCGGTCTTTTGCAGCCCACTCTGCCTGCCGCTTGAGCAAGGCCTGTAACTGTAGGCTCTCCTGATATTGCACCGGGTGAGTTTCCCAGTACGCCGCAACCTGCAACCGCGTCGTTACCAGGATCAGAACCAAGCCCAACAGAAAGCTCATCAAGACCAATCCTACGGGAGACCGAAGATGCACCAAGAACCCGCTCATCTTTAGCCTTTCCAGCATCGTCTCGCTGAGGTTCGCGTTGATTCGTCCTTGGTGGAAATAGTGTCGTTGCTTCCGATGGGCTCGCTTGTCGATCGCTCAGCCGTGCGGTGGTCGTTGGTGCACTATAATGCGTCGCACTAAAATGCAACAGGCTGTCCCCTCGCGTCTATGCCAGAAGACGCGCGGCGGTTGGTGGGACAGAACGTTCGCAGGCTTAGGCTTGCCGCGAAGATTTCGCAGGCGGAGTTAGCTGCACGGATGGGTGTTGACCGTGCTTACATCAGCGGACTTGAACTGGGGCAGCGTAATCCTACCGTCGTCACCCTTTGGCACCTCGCTAAAGCTTTGGACGTTGCCATGCTCTCACTTTTCGAGGAGCGGCCAAGGAGGGTGCGCTAGCTTCGCCGCAAATCACTCAATCCCAATAAGCCTACGGTCGGCGCGGCAACGTCAGCGCAAATGAGTTGTGTAACAGCACTGGCAAACATTCTTGCAGGCCTCACGAGAAAGTCATATCAATTCAACGTCTAACACTCGGGAACGTGCAATCCTCTCCTGGGCACCAATCGGGCACCAATCGGTTAGTCCCCGCGTAAGTCCGTAGTTCGAGACGACATCCCGCCGGCCCAGAGCGCCTTGACTGCAGGCTGGCCGGGCTCCGCAATCCGCTCATTTGACAAACGGGCAATGTGACCATGGCTGATGCTTGCACCGAAGGCGTCGACACCGGCTTTGTGGCGCTGGGCTATTTCAAGGTCGCCATACTCGGCGTGGTGCAGGGCATTACCGAACTGATGCCGATCTCGTCGACCGCGCATATGCGGCTCGTGCCAGCCGTGCTCGGCTGGCAGGATCCAGGCTCGGCGTTTTCGGCGGCGATGCAGATGGCGGCGCTCGCTGCCGTCATCAGCTATTTCTGGGCCGACATACGCTGGCTCGCCACCGATTCGATTGCCGCGGCGCTGCGCGGCCGCTTCCGCGACAAATCTTTTCAATTCGTGATGTGGATCGTCGTCGCCACCATCCCGATCGGCATTGCCGGGCTTGCGCTGTCGCACGTGCTCAACAGGTGCGGCTCGCCGCTGCGGGCGATCGGCGTCATCGGCTGGGCCTGCGTGGTGATGGCGGCGCTCCTTGCCGGCGCCGAAATCTGGGCGCGGCATCGCCGCACCATCAAGGACGCGACGCTGATCGATGCCGCCCTCATCGGGCTGGCGCAGGTCGGCGCGCTCATTCCCGGCGTGTCGCGCTCCGGCTCGACCTTGACTGCAGGCCTGATGCTCGGCTTTGAGCGCGCCGAAGCCGCGCGCCTGTCGTTTCTGCTCGGCCTTCCCGCCATTGCGCTGGCCGGACTGAAGGAAATTTACGAGCTGCACAAAGTCCATCTCGACGCCCATGGCTGGAGCGTGCTCGCGGTCGGCCTCGTGGTCGCATCGGTCTCGGCGTTTTTTGCGATCTGGGGCCTGATGCGGATCCTGGAGAATTTTTCCAGCTGGCCGTTCGTCGCCTATCGTTTCCTGCTTGGCGTCGTGATCCTCGCCGGTATCTATACCGGCTGGATCGGCTGACAGCGCCAGCCGTCCGGACACGATGTCCCGCGCGTCGGCGCGGGAACCCGGTGTATTTCAGGACAAGCTGAAGCTCAGGCGGCCGAACGGGGGCGCGCCGCGCACATGAGCACGGCGCCATCGAGCGAGCGGCGCACTTCAATCGCCTCGGGCGCAGCCTGAAGGCCCGCCGGCAGCGCGAAGTCGAAGCCGTGGCAGCCCGAACCCAGACCGGTCCGCTTGAGATCCTCGCGATAGCGGTTGGCCAGGACCTGACCGATCAGCCGGCCCCCCGCATAAATGTCGAGACAGACCGGCGCTTCGGGATGATCGGCCGACTGCGCCCAGCCCATGATGCGCTTTGCCTCGACATGATCGACGAAGCCGCGCAACTCGCCGGCCGGCGCCGGCGCCGCACACAGCCCGGCGCGCTCTGCGATCAAGCGCCGCGCCGCCTCGACACGATAGCCGTCGTGATGCCGCGGCGCGCAATATTGCGCCGGCGCCGGCGCAATAT